>Ga0247727_10009088_pt1 | contig 18163 bp, 14 predicted proteins | sample WisWelCaveWW1625_FD_202498 | JGI IMG/M metagenome (GOLD analysis project Ga0247727, IMG submission 202498) | Biofilm microbial communities from Wishing Well Cave, Virginia, United States - WW16-25 | ecosystem: Environmental > Aquatic > Deep subsurface > Groundwater > Cave microbial mat | place... | reverse complement strand
TTATTTATCAGCTTGATTACTGCATTCCGGGTCCGCATCCTGGGTGGGAAGAAGATTCTAGAAGAACCTTGGCAGATGTAATGGATAAAATTATACCAGAGACAGAAGCAAGTCTAGAAAATAGGGAAGCTAAAGCTATTCATGGAGTTGCTGGGGCTCTGGCTCCGCTGGCTGGCGCGGCTATAGGCGCGGCTCTAGCTGGGACGGCTACGGCTGCCGGTTTAGCCGGTGTTTGGTTGGGAGCTGCTGCTGGACCTGTAGGAGTACTAGTGGGCGCGGCGATTGGAGCGATATTTAACGCCATATTCGGAGGAACTAGTGGCGCTGAAAAGGTTATGCAATATTACTCTGCTATTATTTTTGGATTGACGGGAGTACTTCCTGATTCTAAAACTCAGAAAGATTCCCTGGCTGGAGCCATATCAAGCAAGAATGGGGCGGTCCACATCTTAAACGAGATATTGAACAGATATGCAAAGATAATGAAGGCTACATATTTCTCCAGTCCGGAAATTTTACCCGCAGTCGCTAAAGAAGCAGCTGTGAATTTCAACCAGGCAAGAGGCTATGAGCAGATGATAGTGAATAACGAAAATAGAATTGCTTTGTTCAAGACTACCATCAATTTATTAACAGAAATAAAAGGAAAAGTTGATGCGTTAAATGCAAAATATAAAACATTGGACGGTCAATTTTATTCTGGTAATCCGGGAACAGAAGAAGCTTATGAAAATGAATTGAAAGTCCAGATAAATGAGTTCGGGAGAGTGTCAGCAAGTATGGTGAACGGTGATGACCTGGCCTCTACTGACAATTTATTGAAACAAATTATTGATAAAAAAGATTATCTATATAAAAATCTCCTAAAAGGTGAATACGGTTGTGAAGCAAGCCTAGAAAAATCACAAATTAAGTTTCCTGGGTTTGGCTCCCTTCCGGGAGAAAGACAGCAATATAACTGGAGTAATTTCGACGCTCTCTCCGTAAAAAGAATGACCTATCCATTCCCTATACTCTATGAGTATGAAAGCTCCAGTCAATATGGACCAGGATTTCTTAGCTTCGTTCTCTTCTCAAGCACACATACAGATCATGACGGTAAAGGAGGTGGCGGTGACAGGCGCGGCCCGGAGCGATTGTATGTGGCAGACCTGTTTCCCCACCAGGGTGGGCAAGAATCAAGATTCAGGCACCTAGGTACAATATCAGATAAAATGGTACAGGACGGGTGGCAGGGTAGTTCCTGCTCCGTATGTAATGGGGTTTTCGAAAATATTATCGGCGTTTATTAAAACATAATTATGAGTAAAGACCTGAAAACAAAAGTCGCGAAAGTATCATTAAGCATCCTGGTAGCAGGAACTTTCTATACTAGTATTGTTTTAGCTGCAGTGCCGCCGCCGCGACCTACTTTGAATTTTAAGGTCGGCTATGATCTAACAAGCATAACTATACCTTATAACACCTCCACTATATTGACTTGGTCCTCTACTGAGACTCAATTTTGCACTGCACATGGCGCATGGTCTGGATATAAATCTGTTACAGCCGGCACACACACATACCCTACAGGAAATTTGCTAACGTCCAAAGTCTATACACTCGCATGCACTGGTAACGACAATAGTGTTATTCAGAGGTCCGTCACGGTCAACATTCTACAACCTACTTTGAATTTTACGGCAGGAAGCGGAAACCTGGCTAGTATAGTAATACCGTATAATACTGGGATCACATTAAATTGGATCGCAACTGACGCCACGGAATGTAACGCCACTTTGGGCTCGAATAACTGGCCGGGTCTTAAGAATTTAAGTGGTTCTTTTTTTACCGGCAATTTGACAGCTGTAAATGTATACACCCTGACTTGTACAAACCCGGCTGGAAGTGTTGAAAAATATGTAACAGTAAGCGCTCCACAGCCAGGACACACAAGCGCGAATTGTGGGTGGCGTGTAGCAAGCTTGTCACCGCAGACATATGAGGCCGCTTGTGGAGATTTCGGAGGAAGAGGAAACGATCCAGAACCGTATACGAACTCAGCCTGTATAAACGGCGCAACTGATCCACCCCAATGCACCACTGGCGCTTCCTGTACTTTGTTGAATGACGGAAGCGATTACACCCAAATATTATGTAGCGGTAGTCAATACTCCGAAACATATTGGAAGTGCACCTGTGCTCCTCCTTTCACTAACGATTCTATTGGTTTTAACGCCTCTCCAACCACCGTAGAATATGGGAGCTCCAGTACTCTAACGTGGTCTGCGCCTGGGGCAACCAGCTGTACAGGTAGTGGTAGCAACATTCCATATACCTGGCCTGGATATAAAAATCATTCTGGAACTTTTTCTACTGGATCTTTGACTTCAGCTCAAACTTACAATCTTAGTTGCACATCCTTGACAGGCAGTGGATTCAAATCTGCAACGGTTGCTGTAAAACCTAAAGAGTCAGTTTATACTCAACAATCAGGCCTTTTTGTTAGAACTGATGGTGCCAACGACGTGACCTACACCACGGCAACACTACATGGTACGGGGGGTGATACTGGACCGAACCCAAGCGATATGACCGCGTATTTCAGATATTCAAAAGCACCCATCTCTCCCATTTATTGCAACGATATCTATGGCACGAACATGGTTGCTACTAGTGATCTAAAATTAGGAAGTTCAAGTATAAAATCTTTTTCTCAGCCAATAATAGGTCTGGCACCGGATACTACATATTATTATTGCGCTATAATTTCGAACAAAGACAACATTGCTTATGGTGGGCAAAGCATCGTTAAAAGTTTTCATACTAGTCCATATAAAACTACTGTAAGAACGATCGGCACGTCGGGAGTAACCTCGACTGCTGCCACCTTGAAGGGTTCATTTAGTTCCATTCAAGAAATAACAACCTACTTCCAATACAAAAAGGTGGCTACAGATGGAGCAGTGATAGAATGGAGTGACAAACTCTGTGAGACAACAAACATAATAGAAGGGGGCTCTGGTAGCTGGACATCGGCTACGGGATCAGGTAGTTGGACAAACGGTACAAAGGTGGGAAGTACGGGGGCGGGAATATGGGAAATGACAGCAAGCAGTACCTTAAATACCAATAATGGAACTTGGCGTTCGTCAAATGGAGGACTAAGTGGTAGTTGGAGAACTGGCGACGATTCAGGGACGTGGACAGCTACCACCGGAATGGGAGGAGTGGGTACCGCTACTTGGATCGGCACAGGAAAAACAAATGTTGCTGGGAATATCAGTTGCGCACTTGCTCCACCTGTAGTGGACTGTCCGCCAAACCAATTTTGGAGTGTACAAGTCAAAGCTTGTGTAGACAGGACCCTATCAACCCCAAATATAAAACTAGAACCATATACAAAATATCAGTTCAGGGCTGTAGGTGTGGCGAGTGTGGGCATAGAAACTAAGACAGTTTACGGCGCAACTTTAAACTTCACTACTAGTCCTCTCAGTACGATCAGTTTAGGAGAAAACCCTTTCTGTGAAATTCCATACATTATATACACCGAAGAAAGTGGAAATAAAATCTGTGTATTGTCTCCAGGAAGTTGTTATCCGCAGGCATTTAATGCAGGGCCGCCTCCCAGTTGTGTAGACCCAGCGACACTCTGTGTCGCTCCGCAAGTTTATAGTTTCCCAAATAACGCCTGCATAACACCAGTTACCATTACTTTATCTGCGAGCCCGACCTTCCTATCATCTGGTGATTCATCTATAATTTCTTGGCTTCCTGTAAATGCAACGAATTGCACTGGAACTGACGGAGGTTCCACAGGTTGGGCTGGATATAAAAGCACTACGCCTGGTAATTCTAATACCGGCCCATTAACTAACACGACAACTTTCGGAATTACATGCACTAATGATACAGATTCGGTTAGTAAGTCGGTGAGAGTCACCATTTCGGGCCAGGTAACGCCAAATTACTGCGCAACACATCCGACAGAATTGTGGTGTAGAGACGGATCCGGTTGGGACCCAACACCGCCAGATCAATATTGCATAGCGCACCCGACTGATCCGTGGTGTTCACCTAATCATGGCTGGGACCCGACAGGAGGAAACGGTGTCTGGACCTGGACAGGTACGGTATGGAGTGGCGGAACATGGACGGGTGGAACATGGAATAACGGAACATGGACGGGTGGAACATGGAGTGGAGAATGGGGCACATTTACTGGAGGTACTTGGAGTAATGGAGCGTGGACGGATGGGACTTGGACTAACACGTTGACCAGCACCACTGGTACCTGGAGCAGTAACGACGGTGGGCAGAGTGGAACATGGAGTACGGGAACTGGTGCTGGTACTTGGATAGCAACTACTGGAATGGGTGGGACGGGTATCACAACTTGGATAGACAATGGTAATGGTGCGGGAACATGGGCGTCAGCCACAGGCTCGGGAACTTGGACTAGAATCAGCGGCACCGGTACTGGAACAGGAACAGGCGGAACGTGGAAAAGCAGTATACCAAATACCACCGGCAATCCTAACAATGGAACATGGGGTAGTAGTAATGGTGGACTAAGTGGAACTTGGGGTACCGGTACTGGCTCAGGGACTTGGGTGGCTACTAGTGGAACAGGTGGGACGGGTGTTACTACTTGGATATGTCTAGCCAACGGCAAAGGTACGTGGAAAAGCACGACGGGTTCTGGAACTTGGGATAACGGCAAAGGAAAATGTGATGGAAACTCAGGCACCTGGACAAATCTTTCCTTAGGGCAGGCAATAAAGCCACCAAACGATGCCATCGTCCGATATCATGAAGGTATCGAAACAGTATTCATAAGACAAATACTTGCTAATCCAATATACCTAAATACATTCAACAGAAGTGGGGCAAATAATTCAATAAATTTTGTTTGGGATTTGGCGCACAAATTTGCGAAAATGTTTAGCTACGTCGACGACAGTGGCAGAGAAATTCGCGTTAGTCTCCCGGACATAGCGGCCTACCAACTTCAACTTATCGGAGAAGAACTAACCGTGTATGAGTATTACGATGATAAAATAATAGATATAAGAAATGTAACTACCGTATTCAAAGATAAGGCCGGGTATGAATATTATTTTGAGAGATAAGCGTAGTTGAGCTATAAAGTAAAAAGTTGGTAATGTTTGTAAGGTGAAATCAAGATAATGAAAAAAGATTTTGATAAATGGAATAATAGAAAAAAAGAACTTGAGGGACAAAAACCCAATTTTTATTATGAATTTGAAGAAACTTTTACATTAAAAAACTTATCAACAGATCTGTTGACTTACATACAATGTGTTTGCTATACTTTACACGTTAATCTCACTGCCTTCTCGGCGAAAGCCGGGACGGTAGTTTCTTTTTAAGATGGGAAATAAACCAAATCGTATTTTAATTTTCATAGATGGAAATAATTTCTACTATAAACTAAAAAGTTTTACTTCGGCCAAAAAAGAAAATCCGAAGCTTCTCGATTTTAGTTATCAAGAATTCGCCAAGAATCTAATAAGGGGAAACGTCTTGGTCGGAATAAGATACTATATGGGGGCAATTAAACGACAAAATGGTTTAAATAAAGAAAAATCTGAAAAGCTTTACGCTGATCAGCAAAAACTACTGGCAAAAATGCAACGGGAGGAAATTCCTGTAATTTTAGGCAACTTGATACAGCATCCTGATAAAAGCTTTCATGAAAAAGGCGTAGATGTGAGAATCGCTGTTGAGATGATACGGTTTGCCAGAGAAGATAGGTATGATGTGGCATATCTTTTTAGTTCCGACACGGATTTGGTTCCTGCTGTTGAAGAAGTACACTCGTTTGGCAAAAAAGTGGTCTATGTAGGAATTCCAAACGGACAATCTTTCGGTCTATCCAAAACATCTGATTACACTATCCTGCTTCGAGAAGAAGACGTCCTTCCTTTTTTTATAGCTTCTGAGACAAAAAAGTTATAAAATACAGAAGACAATGTCCCAATTATTTAAAATAATAACAATATCGGTTCTCGTGGCGGGCTTTTTCCTGGCGCCCGTTTCGGGTGGGATTGAAATAAATTATGATTAAAAAAGATTTTGACAAATGGAATAATGAAAAGAAAACTGTGGACGCGAAAAGTCTAAACACAGAACTCTTCTTTCATGCTCGGGAAATATGGTGGTGTAGCGCTGGATTAAATATAGGGGTAGAAACCGACGGAAAACACGAAAACTTCGAAAGACCAATGTTAATTATCAAAAAATTCAACGCGGACATGGTATGGGTACTTCCACTCACTACGCAAGGAAAAAATAATAAATATTATTATAAATTAAATCATGAAAAATTAAAATCTTGGGTCATAATATCTCAGATAAAAAACATAAGCACTAAAAGATTGTTGAGAAAAATAGGTTCTGTTGCTGAGCGAGATTTTAAGAAAATTATCATAAAATTCCGTAATCTCCTAAAAATCGAAAGCCCCCTTGCGGGAGCTTTCTCGGAGGCCGAAGCCACTAATACCAAAAGTATAGACCAAGGACAATAAAAAGTCAAGGAATAAAGGCGCGGTGGATAAATAATGGTAAAATGAAGTAAATGAAAAAAATCTGGTCAAAAAAAATTTTAATATCGGTTCTGATGGTAGCCGCTTTCCTGGCGCCTGTTTCGGGTGGGATTAGAATAAGTGATAAAGGAAATTTGGTGGTAAGTATAGGGATGAATGAGGCAAGAGCGCAGATTTTACCCATCCAAATTAAAATTTCAAAAAATGTGATAGGTAATACTTCTGCAAGTTTCTTGGTAGAAATTGAAAACACAGAATCATCTGGCGGCTTCTTCACGGCGGAAATTTATAGTCTTAAAGATCCTCAAAACCCAGTAGTCATTGGCAATGAACAATACTCTTTTAGCGCAGTGTCAAAGCAAACCGTAGGAATATGTTTTGGGGAAAAAGTTACCCCATGCACAAAATATGATACTTCAAAGCTTGAAGCAGGCACCAGACACGTAGTGCAGGTATTCATCGTTAAAAATTTATCCACTACTATAAAGGCTTCTACGGAGTTCACTACAGGAAATTCAGGAAATCCTGGCGATATAATCGAGGGTACCTCCAAAATAGGATTCGATACTGATTATGGTTGCGGTGTTCTTAACTTAGATGCCTGTGTTGCTCAATTGTTGCATGGTGTGGTTTTTACGTTATTGTCCGCGCTAGCGACTGTCGCAGCAGGAATTCTGGATTTTTTTGTCTACTATTCCACTAATAGCGATTCATACACCGCAGAATTTGTACAAAAAGGTTGGCAAGTAGTTAGAGACATTGCAAACATATTTTTTATAATCACACTTCTCTATATTGCCATAAAGACAATACTCGGACTCAATGTTACAGACAATAAAAAACTGGTTAGTATGGTTATCTTGATGGGTCTGATTATAAATTTCAGCTTGTTCACCTCAAAAGTTGTTATCGACAGCACAAATATTCTGGCAAAAATATTTTATAACAACATAGAAGCGAAAGACAGGAACGGTAGGGCGCTCGGAGCCGAAGGGGAAAAATCTATTACAGTAGGACTTGTCAGCAAATTCAACCCACAGACAATAGTAGGCACAGATTTCAACATCGTAGACAAAACTTCGCAATTTATTTTGATCACTATTTTGTCCTGCATCATGATGTTCGTTATGATATATATGTTTATATCTATATCGTTCCTCTTTGTGAGCCGAGTGGTATCCCTTTGGCTTTGCATGATTTTTTCACCCATCGCATTCTTGTCTTATGCCACTCCGTTTGAAATGCCTGGATTTGGACATAAAGAATGGTGGGGGGAACTTTTGAAAAATGCCTTCCTTGCGCCTTTATTTATATTCTTCCTTTACTTGATAATAATGTTTGCGGACTTTCTTAAGAACATCACTTACGATACAGGGGCTAATGCCACCATAACGCAGACAATAATGAAAACTATCATTCCTTTCTTTATAATTTTTATACTTCTTGATAAAGCAAAGGACTTGGCGGTCAAATATTCCGGCGAACTCGGCGCTAAGATGAGTAAGGCTGGAAATGCAGTGGCTGGGCTAGCTACAGCTGCTCTCGGAGGAGCAATGATAGGAAGTGCGGCAAAACTCATGCAGGGGGGTGCGGGACACTTAGGTAAGAAAATATTTGATTCAAAGGGGGTTGCGGATTGGGCAACAAAAACAGATGAAGAAGGGGGGAGTCGCTTTAAGAGGTTCGCTGGTTCTAAATTTAGAGCTCTTGCGGGTGGAGATGATGGTAAAGGCGGGCTAGCTGGGTCAAGTTTTGACTTAAGGAAGGGTCTTGGTGGCGGACTTCTAGGAGCTATAAGTGGTGCGACTGGAGTGGATATGGGAAAGGGTTCCAAGATATTCGGGGAAACAGGTGGATACATGGCAGATCTGAAGAGAAAAGATGACAAGAGAAAGAGAATAGCCGAAGGACTTGGCACCAAAGAGACGGAGGATGAAAAACAGAAGTTAAATCAATATCAAGAAGAGCACCAAGAACTATCTATAAAAAACTCTAATGCGGTTCATGACCTGGATGTAGAGCTTTCGGGAGCAGAAAAAGCTAGGAGAAATCTTGAAAAGATATTCAACGCGGCGGCAAACAAAACGACAGATAAAGACGGGAACTTCATAGATCCTACAACTGCGAAAAAGCAAAAAGACTTCGCAGACGCATCTCAAAAAGTTCATGACCTACAACGAGAGAGATCAATAATTAAAAATGGCATCGGGGTAGTTGACAAAGACGGGAATGTGACATACAGAACACATAACGGCAATATAACCGAAGATGAGTATAAGGGATCGAAAAAGGCTCTGGAAAAAATAGAGGAGGAAAAAACAGCAACAGCTAAATCTCTTTTGGACGCAGAGCTCAGAGAAAGCCAAGCCATAGAAAGAACCAAGAATGCAAAGAAAGCCAGAGAAGAGGCAGAAGAAAACGCGCGTAAAGGTGCTCCGGGTAATGCCACCCTAGCTGAAGCAGTAGCAGATGCGATAAAAGCAGAAAAGAAAATCAACGCCGAACTAGAGACTACTGCAAATAATACTCAAAGAGTAGCTAAGGCCTTAGAAAGTATTGAAAAGACTGAAAGGGATACACGGGACTGGGTAGACAGAAGTGAAAAAGCTAAGAACGCGATAAAAGAAAAAGATGCTGATGGCAATGTAATATTCGGAAATTCACAAAATAATTATGAGGACACATTACTTCCGCACCAACTACACGCAGTAGATGAAGTAGGTAGGGAAAGAAAACGACGTTATGCAACGAACATGGAAGAGCAGTGGGCGCTCCCGTGGAACAAGGAAGCACGAGCTGAGTCTGCCCACGCAATAAGAATGGGTGCCAAACCAGAAAAAGATCATGGTGGAGGAAAACATGATGATCTAGGTGTCTTAGGGCATTTGGCCATAGAGGGATTAGGGCAGGCATTGTCTGGTCACGGTCATGAAAAAGAAGGAGATGCAAAAGGACATAAATAAAAACATCAAAACTATGACTGATAAATTAAAACAAATAATTAAAGAAGAAGTGGAAAAATTACCGAAAGAAGCTAGAGATGCCGTAAGCTCTTTCGACTGGATCACGATTACAGAAGAAATCGGTAATAAATTCTTACTCGAAGAAGATGATATAAATGGAGTACAGACAGAAATCCTATTGGTTCTAGTAGGTATCACTGATTTGGAATTCTACGAAGTTAACCTTGAAAATAAAATGGTTTTCACTAAGGATAAAGCAAAAGACATAGCTGAAGAAGTTTTTCGAGAGATATTTAACCCCATTAATAATATTCTGATAGAAAATATTAAAAAAAGCCCAAAAAGCGCAAACCTCGATTGGAGAAAAAACCTGCAATTTGTTCTATCTGATGGAGATTACTCTGTGTTTTTAGAAAAAAACAACAAAAGTAAAAATAATGAAACACCAAAGCCAACTACTTCGAACAATAACCATAAAATAAAAGATATAAGAAGTAAATTTACTATATAATATACATATGCAAACAGAACCAGATCTACTACAAATAAAAATAGAAGAGGCGAAAAAGAAATTATCCGAAGAAAGCAGGCAGGCCATAGACTCTGTTCCTTGGAAGACAATTATCTTATCCATGAGAGCAGAAAAGGGGTATAGCTTCGACCAGTTGGAAGATCTAGAAATTGAAACCGAACTTTTGCTCTGCGGACTTGTTGGTGTAGACGAATATCCGAGAGAATTGGAAGAAAGGATGAAAATTCAAAGAGTGGAAGTAGATGCGTTGGTGAATGAAATGAATGAAAAAGTTTTCAAGAGAATCCGTGAGGAATTTATAAAAAATAGAGAAAGGGACCAGACACACAGAGGAGAAGAGAGTTACAAAAAACCAGAAAAACAATTTGTGAAATCATCTGTCATGCCAGATACCATACTTGAAAGATTGGAAAGCAGGGAAGAGCTGTTGGGAAAGATAGAAAATCTGGAACTTATGCCTAAGAATAAGCCCATCATTGCCCCAGCAACAAAGGAGTCAGCCATAAATACTGTCAAGGTATCAAATGGTAAGACCCTACATGACAACGAATTTGGAGCAAACATAAACAGAGAATCGCACCCAATATTGGCACAGAAATTATCTGAACCATTTAAAATACCAACGGTGGAAAGCGACCATTCTATCGCAAACATAACAAAAAGTACCGAGGAGGAGAAAGACAACTTGCCTGCCAGAGTAGATCCATACAGAATGCCGATTGAGTAAGGCGCTAGGCTTTAGGCACTAGGCATTAGCTTAATACAAATGAAAACATACCAAGATTTAATTGTCTGGCAAAAGTCTATAGAGCTTGTTATAAACATATACAAACTTACAGAAAAATTTCCCAAAGAGGAAATATTCGGAATAATCTCTCAAATAAGACGAGCGGCTGTCTCTATGCCGTCAAATATAGCAGAAGGAAAAATGAGAGGCGGAAACATTGAATTTAAAAGATTTTTAATGATAGCCTTTGCTTCAGGCGCAGAATTAGAAACTCAACTATTTATCTCAAAAAAATTACCTAAAACTGAAAAATTAGATTATAATAAGGTGGACTCTTTGCTAGAAGAAATTATGAAAATGCTAAATAAATTAATTTCACAGCTAGAGCCTAACGCCTAGTGCCTAAAGCCTATCCATGCAATTTAAAGTCCCACAATTTTTGGAAATAGAAGACAAAATTTTCGGCCCATTCACTTTTAAAGAATTCATTTACTTAGTGGGCGGAGCTGGGTTGTGCTATGTCTTGTTTAAACTACTAGGAATATTCCTGGGGGCTATACCTATCTTAATAGTGGGAGGTTTATCAGCGGCGCTTACTTTCTATCATCCTAATGGCAAACCCTTTGTGAACATGATTGAGGCCGGCATGAGGTACGCCATACAAGATAAACTATATATCTGGAAAAGACGCAAAAACAAAATAAACGAAGAGCAACAAGAGATATCTAAAACTACAGCCGAATTGAAAGAGAAAACAATGAGTCAGGGTGGAGTAAGATTAAGCGGGAGTAAACTGAGAGATCTAGCTTGGAGCCTAGACGTGTTAGATATGAAAAAGGAAGATAATTAGTCATTAAGTTCATAAAGTAGAAAGTCATAAAGTAGACGCAGTACAAATCAATTCAACTTTACAGACTTTACGAACTTGATAACTTTTAACTAAACAAAATGGCAATAAGTGCAAAGGCAACTCAAGAGTTTGTACAAATCAGGGAAGTCCGTGATGGTATTATTGTGCTAAAGGACGGGGGACTTCGAGCCATTGTGCTAGCTAATTCTGTTAATTTATCTTTGAAATCAAACGACGAACAACAGGCGACAATACTCCAATTTCAGAATTTTTTAAACACACTCGACTTCTCAATACAGATATCCATCCAATCAAGAAGGCTAGACATCAGGCACTATCTGCTACTCCTCGAAGACCGGATGAAAGTACAGAGCGAACCATTGCTAAAACTACAAACAAAAGAATACATAGAATTTATCAAAAATTTTACCGAATCCGTCAGTATAATGACAAAGAGTTTTTTCGTGGTAGTGCCTTATACACATGTTAACCTAGGACCAAAGCAGGGAATTTTTAAAAATTTATTCGGAAGCAAAAATAGAAAAGAAGAAGAAGCCAAGAACCAACTAGACTTTGAGGAAAAGAGGTCTCAATTGGAACAGAGGGTAAGTGTGATACAACAAGGGCTCTCCCGTTGCGGTATAAAATCGGCTCAGCTGGGGACGGAGGAAGTTGTAGAAGTGTTTTATAAAGTTTTTAATCCTGGAGAATTGGAGGGTAAGATAGAGCTGGAACCAAATCAATAAAAATATGTCTATATTTGATAAATTACTCAGAAAAAATAAAGCCGAAGAAAACAAAGGAGCAAGTGCCTCTGTTTTGGCTGTACTACCGGAAGAGATATATGAATCAGCTAAACTCGAACTTCAAGACATCGTCGCGCCATCGGCGCTTAAGATTGAATCCAAATCTCTGAACCTTGGGGACAAGATAGCCCGCACTTTCTTCATCATATCGTATCCGAGATTTTTAGCTGATAATTGGTTCTCTCCGATAATAAACTTGGATAAGGTTTTTGATGTGTCGATTTTCATTCATCCAATAGATACATCGCTAGCGCTCAGACAATTCCAGAAAAAAGTGGCCGAAGTGCAGAGCCAAATTAGTGTTCGAGAAAGTAAAGGAATGGTCCGAGACCCGATGCTAGATACCGCATATGAAGACTTAGAGGGGCTTCGTGACAATCTCATCCAAGCGCAACAAAAAATGTTTGATGTTAGTATCTATATTACCGTATACGCTGATAATGATCTGGAATTATACAAGGCTGAAAACGAGATTAAATCCATATTGGAATCCAAGTTGATATATATCAAACCAGCGTTGTTCCAACAAGAGGAAGGATTCAAAAGTGTTATACCTTTAGGCAATGACCTCCTGAATATCCACCAGAAGTTGAACTCTGAACCACTTTCGAGTGTTTTTCCATTTATTTCTTTCGACTTAACTTCCGACAATGGAATACTCTATGGTATCAACAGGCACAACTCGAGCATGGTGATATTTGATAGATTCTCATTAGAAAACTACAACTCTGTGACATTCGCCAAGTCCGGTTCGGGTAAAAGTTATGCGACAAAATTGGAAATTTTAAGATCTCTGATGTTCGACACAGATATTATAGTCATAGATCCGGAACGAGAGTACGAATATTTGGCTGAAGCTGTGGGCGGAAGATATTTTAATATTTCTCTATCCTCCGATCACCACATAAATCCTTTTGACTTGCCGATACCGCGTGAAGACGAATCAGCAGAAGATGTGCTTCGTTCAAACATAATTAATCTAGTGGGGCTTTTCAGATTAATGTTGGGAGGGCTTTCTCCGGAAGAGGACTCGATGGTTGATCGCGCCATTTCCGAAACTTACGCCATGAAAGACATAACTCCGGACTCGGATTTTTCAAATATCGAGCCACCACTTCTATCAGACTTCGAAATGGTATTAGGAGGAGTGGAGGGGAGTGATTCGGTGATGCAGAGATTGGTGAAATACACCAGAGGTTCCTGGTCTACTTTCCTTAACAGACCATCTAATGTGGATATAAACAAGAAATTCGTGGTATTTTCCGTGCGCGATATGGAGGACGAATTGAAACCGGTCGCCATGTATATAGTAATGCATTACATATGGATAACTATTCGTAAGAATCTAAAAAAACGTCTTTTGGTGGTGGACGAGGCTTGGTGGATGATGAAGTCCGAAGATACCGCATCCTTTCTCTATTCCATCGCCAAAAGAGGCAGAAAATACTATCTAGGCCTAGCCACCATAACACAAGATGTGGCAGACTTTATGAAGTCTCCCTATGGCATACCCATTGTAACCAACTCTTCCATTCAGCTACTTTTGAAACAGTCGCCGACCACTATCGATGTCTTGCAAAAAACTTTTAATCTCACTGATGAAGAAAAGTACTTGCTTTTAGAATCAGGAGTAGGGGAGGGTATATTTTTTGCCGGACTAAAACATGTTGCTATAAAAATAATCTCATCTTACACAGAAGACCAGATTATCACGTCAGATCCATCGCAAATATTATCAATCAAGAAAGCAAAACAAGACCTAGAAAGAATAGAAACGGGAGAACAAAAATGATACAATTAGTATGCATATGAAAAAATTGATTATATTACTTATTCTCGGTATTAGTATCATTCCAATATTTGGATCCCTGGCTCTGGCGCAAATACGCGAGACCGATGTTGTCCTCATTATTTCGCCAGATAGCCCCAGCCCTAATCAAAATGTCAATGCCTTGGTTAGCAGCTATTCTATTAATCTTGATCGGGCAAACATTTCTTGGTCAATAGATAACCAAGAGCTTAGTAATGGAATCGGTAAAAAGTCTTTCTCCTTTAATGTCGGAGAGTCGGGATCGCCCACCATATTATCCTTGGTTATAGAAACAGTTGACGGGCAAAATATATTGAAAACAATGACAATAACGCCAGCGGGTGTGGATTTGCTTTGGGAAGCTTATGGTGTTTATACACCCCCTTTCTACAGAGGAAAAACATTAGTGCCTAGTCAGGGAGAATTCAAAGTGGTTGCAATGCCGAACCTAATAAACCTGTCCGGAAAAGTTAATCCAAAAAACTTGTCATACACCTGGAAAAAAGATTCTGTTGTAAGATCCAATTTTTCTGGGTGGGGTAAAAATTATATTATTGTCCAAAATAGTTACTTAGATAAAATAAACACCGCGGAGGTTCAAATATCCGACATCTCGGGTGGCATGAATGCTAAAGAAAAAATAACTTTGCGAACAATAAAACCAAAGATTGTTTTCTATGAAAGCGATCCATCTTTGGGTATAAGATGGGAAAATACTTTAAGTGATAATTTCGTAATAGACCCAAATGGAAAAACAGTGGTCGCCGAACCTTATTTTTTTTCACCCAGGAGCATCAATTCGTCCGAACTTACTTTTAAATGGTTTCTGGGCGGTAAGAAAATAGAAACACCTTATCCTAAAAACGTGTTGTCAATAAAACCAGAGGAAGGACAACCTGGTAATTCGACCATAAAAGCTGTTGTTGAAAACATAAATACGCTTTTTCAAATAACGGAGAAACAGATAAGTGTTAATTTTTAGGATGAAATCAGATAAATTAAAAAAAATATTGATTTTTACTCATCTGGTAATATTTTCTCTTGGATTATTTTTCCCATTTCACCAAAGCGAAGCCCAGAATTTCAGTAATCGCTTGGTTATAACAGCCAGCAAGCTTTCATTTGAATCTGGAGCAGACATATTTATAACAGCTCGAGTATATAATTTGGATAATAAAACTATTTATTTTGATTCTAGTCCGACTACTGGAGCCACTTTTATTCCGAGTTCTTGCACAACAACAAACAAGGACTTAAATCTTATATCATATTGTCAAGTTGGTTTTAAATCTACAAAAGAGGGAACATTCAACATAAGTGCTTCTACTAATTATAACGGCACGCTCAAATCTAATGACATTCAAGTTTCAATAACAGCTTCGGGGGTATCGGCAACAATCTGCCCAATTGGGCAGACCTTAGTAAATGGCATATGTACACCTCCCGTAACTCCACCTGTTACACCCCCAGCTACCCCATCCGCGGTTTCTACAGACACCACTTACACCCCACTTGCTTCTTTGCCCGGATTGCCTGAATCGTTCGATACTAAAACTGACTGCGCTTTCGGAACATATCTAAATATAATAATCAAACTAATTATTGGCATATCGGCAGTGTTGGCGATGGTGATGATTACGATGGGAGGGATAGAATATATGACTAGCGAACTGGTATCTGGAAAAGCAGCTGGTAAGGAAACCATAGAACATGCTTTATTTGGACTTCTTATAGCTCTAGGCGCTTGGCTTATTTTAAATACTATAAACCCTAAGTTTTTAGATACGTGTTTGAAAATGCCTCCAGCTACGATAGTGCTAGGCGACAGCGTGCCGCAATCACCTATAAATGGAAAATACTGCACTAATACTGCGAGTGCAAGTGGAGGCTATACAAACAATGCAAGTTGGGCAACTTCCACAGGGATAGGTACGTTGTCCACACTGCCTACTGGGGTCGTTGTATCACCTAACAATGACTGTGCAACGGTCGGCCAACCATATTGCACCAGTCTGCGTGGGCTAAACACTAGTACTATAAAAACGATCCGAACAAAATGCCTAGGCTGTGGAACGATAACAGTAACAGGCGGGACTGAGTGCTGGTTGCATGGAGGAGCAAGGCAAAGCACTACTCACCGTCCAGGCAGTCCAACAATTGACCTACGTCTTGAATCAGGAGGATTAGATGATTATATTAAATCTGGAACCCAAAATGGTTCCTGGTACGAAAAGGATGGTATTTCTTATTTATTAGAATCAAACCATTGGCACGTTGGTAAATAATATTATTTTATGTCAAAAAGAAAAATCATTTTATTAATAATGTTTACAGTCGTAGTGGCTCTTGTTTTGGGAGTTGTATATCTTTACCAATACAAGAACCAACAGAATGGGACTGAAAAAAACACGAATTTCTTTTCAAGCTTTCTGCCGTTTGGCGGTAGTGGAACCCCAAAACCCGGAGATGATACACTCCCGACAGATATCTCGGGATATATTCCTTCGGATGAAGCAGGGACACATGATGTAAAGTTAAAAAAAGTGTCTAGTGTTCCAGTAGCTGGTTATGGAGTATTTACGAAAGAGATATACAAAGACGTTCCAAACCCGGATTTGTCAGCCTCGTCTAGAGATGAATTCGGTAATAATACCGAATTAACCGCTCCACCGACAGAATTTGTGCCGTTTTTAAGATATGTAGATCGAGTTACGGGAAATATTTATCAAACTTTTGTTGATAAAATAGACGAACGTAAATTTTCCTCCACCATAATACCAAAGGTGTACGAAGCCTATTTTGGAAACAAAGGAGAGTCTGTAATAATGCGCTATCTAAAGGAGGACCTGCCTACCGGACAGGCAGGCAATAAAACCATAGAGACTTTTGTGGGCAATCTGCCAAAAGAGTACCTTGGAGCGGATGGAGGAGTAAACGAAGTTAAAGGATTCTTTTTACCTGAAAATATCATGGACATGGGTATTTCGCCAGACACCTCGGAAATGTTCTACATATTTAATACCAATGACATCGCTGCGGGTGTGGTTTTAACTTTAGAAACCAACACAAAGTCTCAAGTATTTGATTCGCCTTTTACGGAATGGTTGTCTTTTTGGTCTAATGAGAAGATGATAACCCTTACGACCAAACCATCTGCTAGTGTTCCAGGATACATGTATGCGATCGACCCAGATAAGAAAGATTTAAATAAAATTTTGGGTGGTATCAATGGATTAACAACTCTTGCCAGTCCAGACGGAAAAATGATTCTCTATGGAGACAATAATATGACGCTGAATGTTTTCAATGTAGACACAAGGGATTCTAGCGCACTTAGCGTAAAAACATTGCCAGAAAAGTGTGTCTGGGCTAGTGCGGATGTCATTTACTGTGCGGTACCTAAATACATATATCCTGGAACATACCCTGACTTGTGGTACCAGGGAGAGGTTTCATTTCTAGACGAGATATGGAGAATAGATGTGGATGGTCAAAACGCCACAATTATACTAGATCCAATGTCTGTCCAAAGTGGAGAGGAGATAGATGCCATAAAACTCAACATAGATGAAAATCAAGATTATCTATTTTTTGTAAACAAAAAAGATTCTTACCTTTGGGAATTAAGATTGAGATAAGAGTTTGGTTATAAAAATTTTCTGGCGGACAAAACGAGGCCAGTGCCCGCAGGCGAAAACTTTCATAACCAAACTCTCATAAAGACCCAGTGTATTTGATGACTACTCGTCGAGCATACCCTTCACCTTGTGATTCAGTTTTTAAATCTGTGGCATCGGACAAGAACTCGTGTACAATTCTTCGTTCAAAAGCGGGCATTGGATCTATTTCTATATTAGATTTAAAATATCTCGCCCTTTCGTCCATCATGTGTGTGATGGAATGAATGTTTTCTATCCTTTTCTT
>Ga0247727_10009087_pt1 | contig 18166 bp, 14 predicted proteins | sample WisWelCaveWW1625_FD_202498 | JGI IMG/M metagenome (GOLD analysis project Ga0247727, IMG submission 202498) | Biofilm microbial communities from Wishing Well Cave, Virginia, United States - WW16-25 | ecosystem: Environmental > Aquatic > Deep subsurface > Groundwater > Cave microbial mat | place... | reverse complement strand
AAGCACGATTTTTCTGCCATTATTCTTCAGCCATGACTATCACTCAGGCTGTCCTTAACAGCAGTCGATTTTCCGTTTGTCCAGAAAATCTGCAGTTTTCGATTCGATTCTAACGAGGTCTGAACTTGTTTACTTCGTTCTATTTTGGCCCACTGGAACAAGTTTTCTTTTTGTATTTCCACAATCCCGTTGCTGATCCGAATGGAGGTGTTTTACTGGGTGGTGCACAGTCAACAGCCAAAGACTTGAGCGGTCAACATTATGACGAAGTTACTTTGGGATACGAAAGGCAATTGCAGGAAGATTTTAAATTGGGCGTTCATGGTGTTTATCGCACGATCAGGGAAATTATTCAAGATGCGCCTGATCCTACGACCGGCATTATTCTTCCTGGGAATCCTGGGCGAGGCGTTTTGCATTTTTTGCCGAAACCCAAACGCGAATATACGGCGCTTGAAATAACCTTGGAAAAAATACGAGGGAAAAATTTTAATTTCATGACCTCTTACGTGCTCTCACGCAACTACGGCAATTTTACCGGACTCTATGATTCTGATCTGAGAATTTCCGTACCGCACAGCGGCTCCACTTATGATCGTCCGGAACAATTCATCAACGGCACCGGTTTGCTGCCGAATAACCGAACCCACGTTTTTAAATTCTCCGGCTACTATAAACTCAACTCTGGTCTGGTTGCAGGCACCTCGTTCATTTGGCAAACTGGAACACCGTTAAACGAGTTCGGCGCACTCGCCGCGGATCCTTTTGTTTATGTGTTTTTGCGCCCACGCGGTACGGCCGGCAGAACCTCTTCGATCTGGGACTTGAATTTCCGTTTGACTTATGATTTCAATCGTCTCGCTGGCTCAACCGCTAACGCAAAATTGATTCTCGACATTTTTCATCCATTCAGCCAGCGCCAACCCGTCAACATTGAGCAGAAACGTTATCTCGCAGTTGATGCCAACGGCAACCAAGTCGGCGAGAATCCCAATTATCTCAAACCGTTGCTCTATCAGCCGCCGATGACGGTGCGGTTGGGGCTGGAAGTGGGGTTTTAGGCCGGCGTAAAATTTTCAGTGCAGGAGAAATATTGTGCAACCTAAAAATGACTACAAATTAGAACCCCTCATCGACCTCGCCTACGCGCTCAGTCAACAGAACAACTTTGAGGAAACTCTGCGGTTGGTGGCGCAACACACAGCGGCGTTGCTGCACGGCCAAACTGCGCTCATCATGATGGTCAACCCGCAAACGCAGCAAACGTTCAAAACCGTGGTGCGCGAAGGCGTGCAGGAGCACGATCCGAAATATCACACCGTGCAAGCCCAAATTACCGGCTGGCTGATGCAATTCAATCAACCACTCTTGAGCGCGGACATCAAAAACGATCCGCGCTTTGCCAAAGTGAAATTCGGCGACGCGGCGATCAAATCCGTCATCGCCGTGTTGTTGCAAAGCGAAGGCGTGGTGCTCGGCTCGCTTTTGGTTTTGAATCGGCGCGAGGGGGGCGCGTTCGATGACAGTGCGCTCGCTTATTTGGATAAGATCGCGGTCATTGCCGCGCCCCATCTACGCAATGTGCAGGGCATTCAGGAATACTTCACGCCGCCGTTGACTGAGTTGAGTCTGCGCGGCAAGTATGAAGAGCTGGGCTTGTTCGGCAAGAGCAAGGCTTTCGTGCAGCTTTTGCAGACCATTGAAGCCGCGGCGCGTTGCGAAGTGCGCGTGCAATTGCAAGGCGAGAGCGGCACGGGCAAAGAGCGCATCGCGCGCGCGATTCACCAATTCAGCAGCCGCAACGACAAGCCTTTTGTCGCGATTGATTGCGGCGCGATTCCGGGCCACTTGATTGAGAGTGAGTTGTTTGGCCACGTGAAAGGCGCATTCACCGGCGCGGTTGCGGAGCGCAAAGGCTTGCTCGACGAAGCAAACCACGGCACGTTCTTCATGGATGAAATCGCCAATCTGCCGCTCGAGATGCAATCTAAACTCATGCGCTTTTTGCAGGAGGGCGAGATTCGCTCGGTGGGCAGCAACAAAGCGCACACGGTCGACGTGCGCATCATCTCCGCGAGCAGCCGCTCTTTGCGGCAATTGGTGGACGAGAAGCAATTTCGAGAAGATTTGTTCTATCGCTTGCACGTCTATCCCATTCACGTGCCTTCCCTCCACGAACGCCGCGCGGATCTTCCTTTGCTCGCGCACCACTTTCTCAAAAAATTCGCGGCGGAGCAAAACAAGCACGCGCAGCAATTCAGCAACGGCATGATGGAATTTTTGCAGCAACGCAAATGGTCCGGCAATATTCGCGAGCTGGAAAATTTTGTCGAACGCCTCCTCGCGCTCGCGCCCGCGGAAAAAGAAATTCTCGATCATAAAATCCTGCCGCCCGATCTCGCCAAAGAGTACAAACGTTTCGAGCCGGTGCTCGAAGATTTGCACGTGACCAAGCCTTTATCTGAATGCGTTGAAGAGTATGAACGCCAGCTCGTGCGCAAGATGCTGCACGAGCACGAGTGGAATCAATCGCGCGCGGCGCGTGCGTTGAAAATTCCGATTGCAACGCTGCGTTATAAGATGAGCAAGCTGGGGATTGTGAACCCAATGCAAGACTAACAACTTTCCGCCACTCTAACCTCCCCAAAATCAAACCCTCTAATTCTGGCAAGATACTGCCGGCGTTTTCCCTGCTTTGAACTCATACACGCCACTCATGTCGAGATGGCCACGCTTCAACATTTTCTAAACTTTGAGCAACAGCATGGATTTGGTTTCTTCAAAATTGCCTGCTTTCAGGGTGTAGTGATATAGGCCGCTAGGTAAGTCTGCGCTTTCAAATTGAACGACATGAGTGCCTGATGCTTTCACCTCATTCACCAACATTTTCACTTTTTTGCCAAGCACATCATAGACGCTTAGTTCAACCTGTGTTCGCTTTGGCAGGGTGTAGGCAATGCGGGTGCTGGCATTGAACGGATTGGGATAATTTTGAGCAAGAGAAAAGCCAAGCGGCGGTCGCGCGAAATTATGTTCTTTTACTGCCGTAGTTAAGCCGTACCTGTAAACGCCACTGACTTCTGCAAGGCCCCAGGCGTGATTTTGGTCAAGCACCACGCCATCGATGAAGCCAATCAAATCCGGGCTTCCGATATCGACGAACTCCAAATACCAAGAGCGTCCGCCGTCACGAGTTCGGTAAATCGCGGGGCGGAAACCAGGCAACCATTTGGCACCAAAGAGCCAACCATTCAAGCTATCGACAAAGCAAATATCGTTGAATGCAGCATGGCTTCCATCAAAAGGGAACTTATAAAACTTTTCCCAAGTTTCGCCGCCATTGATTGTTTGTAACAACCAGGGATATGTTAATCCAGAAATGGCCCATCCGTGCAAACTATCGACGAAACTGATTCCGCTTAAACGACCAACATCCTCCAGGTCATAACGCTGAATCGTCCAGGTTTGGCCGCCATCGTTCGTATGAATGATCCGCCCGCCGGAATCGCTTTGCGCCGCGGCCCAGCCATGAACCGCGTCCACAAATTCGACTTTGATAATGTAGGTGAGCAACGATTGCTCCTCCCAGCGGGTACCACTGTTACTCGTTCTAACAATCTTTCCAGCATTCGGAAAATTTAAACCGTACCCCGTAGCTGTTCCTTGCGTGATACTTTGTGCGCTGATGTCGGAATACTGCCTTCTCGTAACATAGAATTGTTGTTCCCAAGTTTGGCCGCCATTCGAAGTATGAATGATCACACCATCGGCATTTGCGAAATTGCCAACGACCCAACCATGTAAGGAGTTAGCGAAGCTAATCGCATAAACGTTTAGGCCCAACGGCGCAATTTGTGGCTGCCAAGTATGTCCGCCATCACTCGTTTTCATAATCGCGCGATCCGCGTTTTCATTGATCACTCCCATCCAGCCGTTGAGGCTGTCGGCAAACTCAATGGCTGTGGCCGGGTGATCGGTGGGGTCCGCCACTTTTGTCCAGCCGTATTGTTGAGCCATCGCGTGTTGCGTAGTCCAGCATGGGATGAGGATCAATCCCAAAAGAGTGAGCAGTGTTCGTGGCATGATTCATCTCCTTGAATTGAAGTGAGAAGCGTAGAGCGAATTGCCCGAGGCATCCTGCGCAATTTTCCGGCTGTTGTTGAAGGCCGTCGCGAGTGAAGTCGTGCTCTCGGTTTTGATGACGCCGCCGCCGGTGATGGTGACGTTGGAACCAATGACGAGCGTGCCTTGCACGTAGAGCGTTACACCGGAGTTGATGGTGAGCGTGAAGTTGTTGGTCAGAGTCAAGGTTTTGCCAGACAGAATGTAGGTGTCGCCGTCGAGGATCGTGGCAACTTCTACAGGTGTTTCATCACCCCAGATCAAGTTGGCATAGATGTTCCCACGAAACTTCTTGTAGGAGAAATGGTCGAGCAGATTGCGGGTGATGATGCCCATCGTGGTTCCATCCGCGCCATATAACGCATTGCACCAACCGTGTGCGCCCGATGCGAAGACACGCGCGTTGCCTTGCTGGTCCTCGTAATAGGTAACATCAGAATAAAGTTCATTGGAAAGCAAGGTGGAATCATCAAAGTGAACGTCAGCAGGGCAAATTGAGTCCCCGGCAAAGAGATCTCGAATCTTTCTGCGCGCGAGTATTTCGACGTTCGCATTCGGCGGTTCATAAACCGCTTTCATATCGGCTTCGCCGGCAGCCAGCGGATCGATATTTTGGCTTGGACAGTCACATGGTATTGGCCCTGCCCCAATTCTGCTCCGTTGGCCAGGCCTGTGCTGTTAAAAAGCCAATGGCTGGCTTGGGTGACGAAATTAGGCCCTTGCAAGCCGCTGCTATCGCAGTGCGTATTGACGCCTCCAAACTGGATGCCGATCAAGTTTGATTCCGGTCCTTCGACCGGATCGTTACGCCACCAGTAAAGGTTGTTTTCCTTGTTACAAAAGATTTTAGTGTTGCTCGCTTGGAAATCCACCTTCCAATAGCAATTGTTTGCAGCAAAAAAAGCTAGATTGCCACCGGCGTTCCTGAAGTTTTTTTACACTGACTCTCTGATTGTTCGACCAATACTCTGAGTGGCCGGGGAAAACCACTAGCTTGTAGTTATTCAAGAGCGCGGGGCCTTGATCATGCACATCGAAGTCAATGGAATATTCCATATTGTAGCCATTGCTTTCCGCCCAGTTGATGAATTGGCGCTCGCGATGGTCGAATTGTCCTAGTTGATTCACAAACTGATAACGGCCAGACGTGCCACAGGGGTTGTTGGAGTCATCCCAATGGTAATGCAATCCAAACGGACGCTGAAACGAAACCGTGCGAATCACTTGCCGATTTTGGCCATCAAGCTCCGGGGATTCATATTGGCCGGTACACCAGTACAGGCTGGCTCCGCCGCAATAGTTGTAGGCCTGATAAGTATTCCAAGCGATCACGCACAAAATCTTGGAAGTGGAACCGGGAACGTCTTCCTTAACGACAAAGGGAATCAATCCCACATTCGAACCCGGAGTCGAAGTCAACTTGGCATAATAAAAACCGCTTTGCCAAGTTGTAGGAATCGTCAGTGTGAAGGCTATCGGCCATGGCGTCGGCCATTCACAGCCATTACGATACTCCATCGGATAGCGGGAATAATCATTGAGATTGATTGCCGTGCCATTGGCGTCATGCAAAGGTTGAAATGCTCCGGTATAATTCGGGCCAGGTGGGTTGAGCGCCGGAGCTGACATCGGCACGTCAGTAGCGCCCACCCAAAAGAATTGTACGCTATAGGTTGCTAGCAGAAGGTCGCTACGGACACTGACTTTGAAAACGATGCTTTCGCCTTGTTTGACACTGCTCTTATCCGTGTACCCTTCCAGCGCGCCGCGCCACCAAGCTGCGTATTGATCCACATAGCCCGCGTGCTCGGGCAAGTTATCACCCATTGCGAGCGCTCGTTTGTGACCGCACCGAGGGCAAGCAGGCCCACAAAAAGATCAGGCCAAAAACGCAAGAGGAAAATTTGCACGACTTCATGACTGGCTCCTTTCGATAGGGTCATTTGAGCAACAACATAGATTTCGTTTCTTCAAAATCACCGGCTTTAAGCGTGTAGCGATAAAGGCCGCTAGGCAGGTCCGAGCTTTCAAATTGAATGGTATAAGTGCCCGGCACTTGCACTTCACTGATCACCGTTTTCACTTTTTTGCCCAGCACATCATAGACGCGCAGTTCCACCTGCGTTCGTTTTGGAAGGGTATAGGCAATGCTGGTGCTAGCATTGAACGGATTGGGAAAGTTTTGAGCAAGAGAAAAGCCAAGTGGTGGGCGCGCGGAATTATGTTCTTTTACCGCCGTTACCAAGCCGTACTTGTAGACGGCCCCGACTTCTGCAATGCCCCAAGCGTGATGTTGGTCAAGCACGACGCCGTCCAGGACGCCACACAAATCAGGAGTTCCGATATCGACGAACTCCAAATACCAAGAGCGCCCGCCGTCAAGAGTCCGGTAAATTGCGGGACGATAACCCGGCACCCATTTGGCTCCAAAGAGCCAACCATTCAAGCTATCGACAAAACAAACGTCGTTGAATTTGATGCCGCCTCCTCCATCAAAAGGAAACTTGTAAAATTTTTCCCAAGTTTGACCGCCATTGGTCGTTCGTAACAGCCAGGGATATTCTAATCCAGAGATGGCCCAGCCGCGCAGGCTATCGACAAAGCTGATGCCGCTAAGACCAGATACTTCCAAGACATCATAGCGTTGTATGATCCACGTTAATCCACAGTCAGAGGTATGAATCACTCGACTTGAGTCGCCTTCGAACGCTGTGGCCCAGCCATGACAGGTGTCGATAAAGGTGACTTTGTCGATGCGTTTGAGTAAGCGCTGCTCTTGCCAGCGCGCACCACCGTTAGTTGTGCGTGCGACGAGCCCGGTGCGCACTAAAAAAGAATCGAGCCTGCCCACGGCGACGGCTTGCTGTTGCGTTTGGGCGTTGCCACTAAGGTAGAGATGATGTAAGATGTTTCGCTGCTCTATCCACGTCCTCCCACCATCCGTGGTATTAATGATATAACCAAAGGCGTTGCCCAGATCACCAACAATCCAACCCTGGAGTGCATCAACAAAGCTGATGCTACGGACATTCAAAGCTAACGGCGCAATTTGTGGCTGCCAACTATGTCCCCCATCACTAGTTTTCATAATCGCGCGATCCGCGTTTTCATTGATCACTCCCATCCAGCCATTGAGGCTGTCGGCAAACTCAATGGCTGTGGCCGGGTGATCGGTGGGGTCCGCCACTTTTACCCAGCCGTATTGCTGGGCGTTGGCGGTATTGAAAACTCCATTCCAACCGAATATGGCCGAGGTCAATAAGAAAATTTTTGAAGATCGCATTGTTAAACTCCATAAACTGGTTGACGCGAGGTAGTCTCATACAGTACGGCCTCATTTCATGGCTCTAGCTTTTTTATCTCGGCCGCAACTCAATGTTCAACGTATCGCGTTGACCTGCAACGAAAGCGCGCGTCGTCACAAATTTTTCGCGCTCGGGATGAACAAACGTCAGGGTATACGTTCCCGGCGCGAGCATGATTTCGCCGAGCGGCGTTTTGCCATACGACCTGCCGCCGATGAACACCTCCGCCCACGGCCGCACATTGAGCTTGAGAGCAGCCACGTTCTCCCATAAAGAAATTTTCCAATCCAGCGTGTCGCCTGCGGTCACTTGCATGGCTTGAAGCACCGGCGGAAAACGCGGATTGAGCAACGTCAAAACGTTTTTGCCCGCGGGCAAGGCGAGCAAGATCGGCTCGATATCGATTTGCGAGAGGGTGTCGCCTTCGAGCACGGCATAAGCCATCGGCAAACACGCCAAGCGCAAATAGCCCATGCTAGGTTGCGTTGCAGCTTCTTCCGCTTGAAATTCTAACGGAGCTTTTTTTTCGCTCTCTGCCACCATGTTTACGGGCGGTGAAGCAATGCGGGTGTTGCTTGTGCTCTCTGCGTTAGGAAGACTTGAAATTTGCGGCATTCGTTCTAAATGAGAACCGGAATCCTGCTTCACGTTTGCAGCCGGAGCGCTCGTCTGTTGTAAATCTGCTGCCGTCAAAATCGTTTCATTGGCCGTGATGCGAGAAGGTGTGCTCTGCGAATTTTGCGGGCGCTGACGAGTGAATTGCCAAGCGCCGGCAAGCGCGGTCAAGAGCAAAACGGCCGGTACGACGTAACGCCAATGTTGCCTCGACGTGCGCGCGCTTTGCAGTCGCAGCGGCTCGAGCGTTTGCGGCTGATAGTTTTCTGGAGCAGCAAGGAAGCGGCATAAATCTGCGGCCTCCGCGCGTTGTTTAAGCTCTTCTTCACAAACCGCCAGCTCGCTCAAAACCGCATGAGTGCTTGCGCAGCGCTGCTCCGGTTTTTTTTCCAGCAAACGATGCACGAGGCCGGAGAGCCGCGCGAGCTTAGGCTCGAGCAAATTGCTCAACTGCGCCGGCGTTTCATGCGTGACGCGATAGATGCGCTCGATCATGGTTTCGGCGTCGAACGGCGAAATCGCCGTGAGCATTTCATACATGAGCACGCCCAACGAAAAGAGATCGCTGGCCGGCGTCACGGATTCGCCGCGCGCCTGCTCCGGCGACATGTATTGCGGCGTGCCCACGATCTCGCCTTTTTCATCATAACTGCCGATCGCCGCGGCCAAGCCGAAATCCGTGACTTTGACGTGGCCTTCGGAGTCAATCAGTATGTTTTGCGGCTTGATGTCGCGATGCACGAGGTTGTGCCGATGTGCGACTGACAACGCAAGCAAACTTTCGCGCGCAATGTAGATCGCCAAATCCGGCGGCACCTTGCGGCCGGACATCACCTCCGCCAACGTTTGGCCTTCGATAAACTCCAACGCAAGGAACGAACAAGATTTTCCCGAAGGCAGTTGCGTATCGCCATATTGCAGCACGCGCACGACGTTCGCATGCTGCAGCTTCGCGAGATAAGCCGCCTCTTTTTCAAAGCGCACACGCGTGCCGGAGTCCGTAGCTTGCAAAACTTTGAGCAACACGAAGCGGCTCTGTTTTTCCTCATACGCGCGATACACCGTTGCGTGGCGCCCACGCTTCAGTTCCGCGATGAGTTGATAATCACCGATCTGTTTGGTCATAGCCCCACTCTTTCAGCCGATAGTGCAGCCAACGCCGCGACACACCGAGTCGGGTCGCGGTTTGCGTGATGTGTCCATCGTTTTCATGCAGCACGCGCTCCACCAAGCGACGCTCATATTGTTCCAGCGTCATGCCGTCCATATAAAGCGGCTCGTTCTCATTGGCCGGGATTTGCAAATCACTTTCAGTGAGCATTTCGCTCTTGGCCAGCACGACCGCGCGTTCGATGGTGTTTTCCAATTCGCGCACATTGCCCGGCCAAGCGTAGCGCCGCAATTGCTCCATGACCGGCTCGGCAAAACCTTTCAAGGCTTTGCCGTTCTCTTTGGCATAGCGATCGAGAAAATGATGCGCGAGCAAAGGAATGTCTTCGCGCCGATCGCGCAACGGCGGAATTTTGAGATTGATGACGTTGAGACGGTAAAACAAGTCTTCGCGAAAGCGCCCGGCGCGCACTTCGTCTTTCAAAGTTTTATTCGTGGCGGAAATGGTGCGCACGTTGACTTTGCGAATTTGCGTTTCGCCCACGCGCTTGATCTCGCCCTCTTGCAAAACACGCAGCAGCTTCGCTTGAGTCGCCGGCGAAAGATCGCCGATCTCATCGAGAAAGAACGTGCCGCCATCCGCCGCTTCGAACAAGCCGCGCTTGTCGGTGATCGCGCCGGTGAATGCGCCTTTTTTATGGCCGAACAGTTCGCTCTCTAAAAGCGTTTCCGGCAATGAGCCGCAAAAGAGCGCGACGAAAGGCCTCTCGCTCAAAGCGCCGTTGTAATGAATGGCGCGCGCCACCAGCTCTTTGCCCGTGCCGCTTTCGCCTTCGATGAGCACGGTTGCGCGTGAATCCAAAACGCGCTCCATGACTTCGAACACGGTGTGCATCGCGCGGCTTTTGCCGATGATTTCCGAGAAGCGATGGCGCGAATGCACTTCCGCGCGCAGCCGGCGGTTTTCTTCACGGAGATTTTGATAGAGCCGCGCGTTCTCGATTGCAATCGCGGCTTGATTCGCGAAGGCATCTAAAAACGGCAAAGCCTTTTGGGTGAAGGCCGAAGCTGCGGCGTGGCTGTCGAGATAAATCGCGCCGATGAGGCGGTTCTTCATACGCAACGGCACGCACGCCACGCTGCGAATGTGGTGCGCGATGATGCTCTCGGTTTTGGAAAGCCCCTCGGGCAAGTCGCTATCGTGCCACACCACGGCGTCGCCGCCGGAGAGAATGTGCCGCACGACCGACCCGGAAATCTGCGCGAGATCGGCAATCGCCTCGGGCGAGATGTTTTTCGCGGCGTGCGCCACGAACCCAGTGTCCGTGTTCGGCGCTTTCAATAAAATAAATCCACGCTCCGCGGACAAGGTTTGCATCGCCGTCTGCAGAATGCGCTCCAACAATTCGTTCGGGTCTTGAATCGAATTGATCTCGCGGCTGATTTCCACGAGCGCGAGCAGGGAAGCGTGATCAATGTTTTCGAAGATCGACATTTTGTTTTCAGTCTTGAGTCATCGGGCGCCTTACACTTTACACGTTACATGAAATCGTGTAACGTGTAAAGTGTAAGGTGTCATTCGCTCAATCAGTCCACAAAAGGCTATTGCACCTCGAACGTTGCCTCTTTCGAGCGGCTAATGTTGCCGTGCCGATCGACAATACTCACCGTCCAATAATAGGTGCCATCCGGCAAATCACGATTGCTCAAAAAAGCGGAAGAATCCGGGGGAATGCCGTTGACGCTCTCGAACAGCGTCGCGAATTGCTGATCCGGCTCGAATTGTGAAATGTCGACGCGGAACGTGTAAAGGTATGGCACGGTTGCGGTGTGCCATGCAAAGCGAGGCCGGACACCGGTTCTTTTCAATCCTGACGGCGACTCTGCGACCGGTGTGACTTCGATAACACGCGCTAACGCCAAGGGCTCGGAAGACGCCATCGCCGCTTCACGGTCGCGCGCTTCGATATAGAGCGGCTCGCCGATGAAATCGAATAGAGATTTCCCGGGCAAGTCGGAGTCTTTCAGAATCACTTCGAATTTGCCGATTTCAGGGCGAAAGACCATCTCCTTCAGCTCGCCATGAGTTTTACTCAACAGTTTTACTTCGGTTAGATCCTGCGCGCCGTCGGAATCTTGCGCTTGCGCCGTGACCACTAAGCCGTAGCTATCGCGATTAACCGGAAACCAACGGCTGATGCGCTCGGAAGAAACGACGACATTCGTGATCCGAGGAACGGCATTGAGCTCAAACGTGTGCTGTTCGGTTTGCCGCGCGCGCACTTCGATCTGCACGGTGTCAGCGGCGTAACCTGCAGCATTCGCCGCCAGGGTATACTGCCCAGGAAGTAAATTGGTGAAGAGTGCCGCGCCTTGATTGTTCGTGTGTGCGAAGAAATTTCCGGGGGTAAGAAAAAGCGCAAAGCCCGACAGCGGCACGTGCGGCGGATAAAGGGATTGAACGCGGACGAGCAGGTTGCCGCGGTTCTCATACTTCGGCGAGAGCGGATCGAGCGGATTATCATGCGGAGCTTCGCCGCATCCGGCCAATACGAGCACGAAGGCCGCGAGCATGCGCCGGATTGTCTGGCTTGGAATCGACATGGACCTCGGCAATTAAAGATCGTTGCAAGCTTTGTAAAAAAACGCGGAGGAATATAGCCATGCTGTTTTAAAGTTGCAATTGCAAGTTCAGGCCGTCCGCGAAAGGTTGAGCCCGCGCTTTTATAAGACGGGCTCGCCGTAAAATCCACAATGCCGATCTTGACATTCAAATCAAATTAGCTATATTGTCGCATTCTAAACCAACAAACTTGAGGAGGAGATGGTAATGAGTCCGTGGCTCACATCAACACTGGGATTTCTTTTCGTCATTTTGGCGGCCGTGCAAGTGTGGTTGATGCTGGAAGTCATCGGCCGCGAGAAGCCGCGCTTCAACGAGAAAATCATGTCCATGATCCATCGTTGGAATGGCCGGCTGTTTCTGCTGGTTTATTTCGTTCTCGCATTTGTCATGATCCGGCGCCTCGCGCAGAGCAACGCGCCGCTGGATACGCGCACGATCATTCACGCCGTTTTAGCTCTCTCCATTTTGCCGCTTTTGTTTGTAAAGATACTCATTGTCAGATATTACCCGCAGGCGTTCAGCTACGTCCTGCCGATGGGCGTCGCGATTTTGGCGATCGCCGTGGCCTTCGTCGGATTGATGGGCGGCTTCTATTTCATCAAAAAGGCGAGCGGCACGTATGTGAGCAGCTACAACGCGCAAGCCGGATTTCTCGACATTGAAGTCGGCCGCGCGATCGTGATTCAGAAATGCAACAAGTGCCACGATCTCACGCGCGTCTTTACGCTCGCTAAAACGCCGGAGGATTGGCTGGCAACGGTCAATCGCATGGCGGAGCGCGATCCGACTTGGCTTGGCCCTGACGAGATTCAACAGACCGTGCATTTTCTGAGCGAGCGGCAGAATATCAAAAGGGCCGAGCAAGTGACGCCCGTGCAAGCCGAGACGATTATGCTCACCAAATGCTCGAAGTGCCACAACCTCGATCGTGCATTCAACCAGCGCCGTACGGAACGCGAGTGGAAGATTCTCGTGAAGCGCATGTCCACCCGGCACCGCAGTTGGATCAACGATGATGAAGCGGCGTTTCTGGGCGCTTACATGGCGCAAGTTTACGGCATCAAAGAGGGCGAAGCAGAACCGGAAGTGGAAGTGACGGCAGCGATGGCAACCAAGCCGGTTGCGGCGAAGCCTGCGCCTCCGAAAGAGATCGATTTTGCGCCTCTGTTTAAATCGAATGGCTGTGTCTTTTGTCATGGTGAAGAAGGCGACGGCGCTGCGCCGGGCACGCCGGATTGGACCGACCCTGAATGGCAAGACAGCCGCCCCGATGAACAACTTCTCGAATCCATTGCCAATGGCAAAGGCGAAAAGATGCCGAAATTCGGCGGAACCCTTTCCGCGGATGAAATGCGCGGCGCGCTCAAGTTCGTGCGCGGCTTCCGACAGAATTGACCAAACGAGGCCGAGCCCGAGCCTAAAAGAAAAGCGCGCGCAAAGACGCAAAGACGCAAAGCGCCCGCAAAGTTTTTTCTTTGCGCGTCTTTGCGTCTTTGCGTCTTTGCGTGAAAGCTTTTGCTTTTCCGGTCTAGTCTCTTTTTGCGCAAGATGGTTTACCGCAATGCCCCATAAAACGACGCAGCGTTTGGCCCGCAATGTCGTGTTTGTTATGCTGCTCTTACTCTTCGCCCACCCCGCTTTCCCGCAAAAAGGTTTTTATCGCATTCTCGGCGTGGAGCCGGATACGCGCATTTTTTTTGATGAGAATGAAATAAGAGACGCCGCCGGGCAATACGTTCCCGGCCGCTACACCCTTCGGGTTGAGAAAGCGGGCCACCACGCTTTCCTGGACAAGATCACCATCTATCCCGATCAACTCGCTGAAGTGCGGGTGCGCACCATGCCCGCGAAGATCCGCTCGCGGCCTTCTCGCCAACGGCAAGATGCGAGGCTCTTGCGTATGGTGGGCACGTTGGTGGTGACGAGCGATCCACCTGGACAAGAGGTGTTGTTAGACAGCGTCGCGCGCGGAACCACTCCACTCGTGCTCGAAAACGTTCCGGCCGGCAGCCGTGAAGTGAAAATCGGCGACACCGCCACAATCCTGCCGCTGCGCGTGTTTGAGACCATACGCCTGCGCTTGCAAAACGGCCGCATTCTCAACGTCACGAACGAGGATCTGCCGGAGGAACTGCGCGCCATCGAGCTGGAGGACATTTCTCTCTTTCTCACTGAGAAGGAAGAAGAGGCCACGAACTGCAGCAACTTCTTCGAGAGCAAAGGTGAGAAAGTTTTTCGCCTCCAACGCGAGGGCATTTTCCTCGTGTGCCGTATGACGTTTCATTTGCCGAAGAATGAATTGACGAAGCTGCCGGTGCGCTTTCGCATCTATCGCGGCATGGACGAAGTATATACCGCGGCGCACGAGCTGCCCATCGATCCGCGCACGGGCCGGCGCGTGTGCTACTTTCACCATGAATGGTGGAAGCCGGGCGAGTACGTGCTCACCATCGACACGAACGCGGGCAACCGGTTGCGGGAGGTGTTCTTTACGCTGTTTTGAGCCTGAGGATGAATCATCAGACTGAGAGATGAAAGCGTCATTCATGACGCTTTCAAGCGAACGCCTTTAGCAGGCTATTTTTTATTTGCAATTCTTGCCGCGATTTTTAGTTTAGAGCCCTAGCAATTGGTTTGAGTCTGCACAACGCACTTTAGGAACCTGCCATGAGCGATGCGACTTCTACAGTCTTAATGCCGTCAACGAGATTGCCCGAGCCGGTGGAAGCAAAGGTCGATTACGAAACTCCTCTCGCGCAGCGCACCGATATCACCGTTGACGAATTGGAACGTCTCTCGCTTCCTGCTACTGCCGAACTTTATGATGGAAGGGTGGTGTTTAAAATGGCGAATCCATTACACGCAGCTCTTCAGCTAGCGATAGGCAGCGAATTGTATTTGTACTTGAAACACCATCCTGTCGGCGTGGCTTTCACCGACGCCCATTTCAGACTCTGGCCAGAGCGCAATGACCGGGCGCGCGTTCCCGATATTAGTTTTGTGGTCAAGTCACGCCTACCCGATGATATGTTCCATTATCCCAGCATGGCGCCGGATCTTGCCGTAGAAATTCTGTCGCCTACGGATAATTTTTTTGACGTCATGGATAAAGTCGATGAATACTTGGAGCAAGGCACGAAGATCGTTTGGCTGGTGATTCCGCACAAGGAAGAAGTACTGGTCTGCACTGCCGAAGGCAAACACAGTGTGCGCGACGTGCTCGCCGCGCAGGAGCTTCTGCCGGGGTTTCAAATCTCCATCAAACAGGTTTTTGCCGAGGTGAAGGCGGCTGCTTCAAAATAAATTGCTCTAGTCAAAGCTGACCCTTCCAAATAAGCGCAGGCCTACACGCCGGTTCCTCGTTTGGCAAAAAAATCCCTTCCTTAACGGAAAAAATTCCGCACTCACCCTCCTTTGCTCTTATAGAAAACTTGTGTTAAAAAAACGTGGCCGCATGAGGAGCGCGCGGACACGAAAATTTTCGGCTTGCAAGAATGGTAGCCGAAAAGTTCTGTGAGAGGGTCCTTTCGATTCCGATACTGGTGGCTGTTTCCGACTTCGCGACGATTTTGTTTTTCAACTCTCTCTCCCCAACATTTTTCAACCTCATTGACGATCTGTCCAAGGACGGAATTATCCGAAACCCGGAGAAAACGTATGGCAGATCCCTTCCGCCACTGTGACGCTGCTTCCAACTTCGGTTGGGCGCAGCCGCCCTCTGACCGGGGATTTTTCATTACACGCATTTCCCAAAACAATTGAACTCTGTTACGAGCGCATTGAGACGTTTTCTTTTCTACTGAGGAGGTGATGCCGATCATACTGGGCGAGATCGGACGAAGCCCTACGGATGTCATGTTTTAGAGAAACTCCCACGGGACAGTTGGGACGGTTTCTTCAAATTATTTTCATTTCACAAAATCCTGAAGAGCAAATGCTCGATGGGCCGTTAAATGGCGGAGTGCACTATGAAAATCTTTGCAAAACTTTTGCTCGGCACGGCATTTCTTTTTGCCAATGCGCGAGCTCAGACCGTTACACCTGGGAATCTGGATGGCTAGGCGCCGGCGAATGTTCGCACGGATGCCACCGTCGCGATTACCGGCGCGCAACCGCGTTCCGGCTTGGGTTCTTTGGAATTCACCACGAATACCATCACACCCGGCCAAGACAAAGCAGATTTCGAAAAACTCTGGGGCGTCGTGCCGGGCAGAACGTTAGGAAGCCTGAGTGCGTTGCGTTATGAGTTCTATCGCGACGGCAGCAGCGCCACGGCCGGGCATCTCGCGCCGGTCTTGCGCTTGTATTATTATAACTCCATAACCGGCGAGAGTGGCTTGCTGATTTGGGAGCCGATCTACAACGGCTATGGCACGATCACGACCGGCACTTGGAACTCGGCGGATATCATCACCGGTAATTTCTGGATGCGCGCGTTCGGACCGGGCCGCACCATCGACGACTATAATGTCAGCTTGGCCGAGTGGATGGCTAATACGGATGAAGAAGGCAGCCCCATTGATGACGATAGCGACGCCGATCTTCCGCATGTTTTGGGCCCCGGCATCTACATCGTCGGCATCAACGTTGGCGTCGGCTCCGGCTGGGGCTCGACGTTTTTGGGTTATGTCGATAACGTTGAAATCGAATGGGGCGCGGACGTCGAAACCGCAAACTACGAATTGCCGCCGCCCTGCACCACGGATTGCTACGTTGACGCCGCAACCGGCAACGATGCTAACGGCGGCGCCAATCCCACCACCGATGCCAAGAAGACGATTCAAAACGCCGTGAACACGGTCAACGTCAGCGGCAATGTGCATGTGGCTTCGGGCACGTACACCGAGCAAGTCACGGTCACCAAATCTTTGAACTTGATCGGCGCGGGCAAGCTCACGACTTTCATCAAAGCGCCGGCTACCATTCCGCCGTCTTCCAGCGCAGCTTCGACGATCGTCGACGTTGACGGCGCGGGAGTCACGGTCGATATTGGCGGTTTTACGATCGCGGGTCCCGGCCCTTCCGGTTGCGGCAGCATCGGCACGGGCATCTTCGTGCATGGCGGCGCGCATGCGGATATTCACGACAACCGCATTCTCGACATTCGCGATGATCCTTTCAGCGGCTGTCAAAACGGCGTCGGCATCCAGGTTGGGCGCATGCTCTTCAGCGCTACGGGCACGGCCACGATCACGAACAACGAAATTTCCGGCTATCAGAAAAACGGCATTACGGTTGACAATGCCGGTTCGAGCGCCACGATCACCGGTAACACCGTTACGGGAGCCGGGCCTTCCACTGTCATTGCGCAAAACGGCATTCAAGTCAGCCGAGGCGCCACTGCGGATATTGAGAACAACACTGTGCAAGGCCATTCTTACACGCCGTTCACGTTCGTCTCCACCGGCATGTTGATCTTTAGCTCGAATGCCGATACCGATGACAACGACGTGCTCGAAAATCAAGTGGGCATTTATCACATCGAAGGCTCGGGCATGCACGATAACAACGACGTGAGCGCCTCGGCTGTCGGCACAGGCTCGCCGTTCTTCTGGGGCATCGTGCTCGACCCGGGCGGCGTGCCGCGCGCGATTCCCGATCCTTTGGACGGCGGCTTCACGGCGCCGCTGACGAATCCCAAAAACAAAAACACCTTGGCCGCGACCTACACGTACACGCTCGACAAAAATATTTTGACGGGCGACGGCAGCGCTTCGGGCATCGGCTTGGAGTGTGATGTTTTTGGCGCCGACGTTTTGGACGTCACCGCAACCGCGAATGTGATCACGAATTGGGAGTATGGCGTTTCTTTGTATAAAGACCCCGGCGCGACTCTCATCGTGAATCTCATCGACTGCAATCAAATCTATGACAATAATTCTTTCGGGGTATTCAACCCCACCGGCGTGGTCATCAATGCCGTGGGCAATTGGTGGGGCGCTGCGAGCGGCCCGACGCACGCTTCGAACCCCGGCGGCTCCGGTGACGTGGTGACCGACGACGTCACGTTCTCGCCATGGGGCACGGATGCAACGTGCGGCGGCAGTGTGGCGCACAACTTCGTGCTCCTCGCCAACACGGAAGTGAAGATCGAACGCACGAAACAAACGCCGCCTCATGGTTTGATTCATTCGAACGGCAACGTGATTTTCAAACGCGGCGATCCCAGTGAATACGATGTGAATATCACTGCAGTCGGCGATGTGAAAATCATCGGCGATGAAAACATCATCGCCGGCGATGTTACGGCAGGCGGCGCGATCATGCTTGACGACGGTTCGGTGATTACCGGCGCCGCAACTTCGGGCGCGTCAGTACCAAGCGTGGCGATTCCCGCGCTTACTTTCTCTGCGGGCGGACCGAATCACACGATTGCGAAAGGCAAAAG
>Ga0247727_10009086_pt1 | contig 18167 bp, 20 predicted proteins | sample WisWelCaveWW1625_FD_202498 | JGI IMG/M metagenome (GOLD analysis project Ga0247727, IMG submission 202498) | Biofilm microbial communities from Wishing Well Cave, Virginia, United States - WW16-25 | ecosystem: Environmental > Aquatic > Deep subsurface > Groundwater > Cave microbial mat | place... | reverse complement strand
CGGACGGCCGATCAACGTCGATGGGCGGCACCCCACAGGCAACTACAGCGACCTGGTGCAGCAGCCGATCCGGAACGTGCTGGGGCAGATCACGCAGTTGCACCAGGGCTCTGCGAGCGGCCTACGCCGGCTACTCCTTTGACCCCGCGCGGGGGCCGTCACAGCTTCGGATCACCGGCAACGGCGGCAACATCATTCCGGGAAACCAGTTCAAGATCCCGTACTCGCTTGCAGTTCAATATCGGGATGCAGCGCGAGCTGCGGCCCGGCACGGTGCTCAGCGCCGATTACGTCGAGAACCGCGGCGTGGGACTGCCTTACTTATACCCGGATTTCGAGCGGCGGCGCGACGCCTCGACGCTGAACGTGACGGCGGCGCGTGCGCAGGTGAGCCGCGTGCTCGGCAGCTTCACCGTCGATCAGTGGATCGCCGCCAACCCGGCGCGCAATATCTCCGCTTTCGGACTGGTCAATGACACTATCTGGCAGGGTCTGACGCCGGATTTTCTGCGAGCGGGGCTGGCCGCCGGCGGCTTTGCGCGTTATCGCGGGCTCCATCTCAGCCTGCGGGGCGCTCGCGGATCGCTGAAGATGTTCCGGGACACCGTGTACGTGCTCAGCTACTCGCTGGCCCGGGCCGAAGCCTCCAGCGCGTCCGGCGGGACGGCCTATGAGTTCGGGGCCGTGCCCATCGAAAATCGGCGCTGGAATCGCAGGGAGGTGTTTGGTCCCACCGCGGCGGATTTCACGCACAACTTCTCAGTTGCCTCCCTGCTGACCGCGCCGGGCGGGTTCCGGCTGAACTCGCGCTGGACGTTTCGCACGGCGCCGCCGGGGAACCTGCTGGTTCCCAACCTCGGCGGGGCCATTGCCGGGGCCCAGGGCGTTTTCGGAACCGACCTGAACGGCGACGGCGGCCCGGGCCCCGGAGCGCCTCGCCTCGACCTGCTGCCCGGCGTCAACGCCGGCCAGTTCGGCCGCGCCGTCAAAGACTTTCGCAAACTGAACCGCATCATCGAGAGCTTCAATCAGACCTACGCGGGCAAGCTGACGCCACACGGCCAGGCCCTGGTCAGCGCCGGGCTGTTCACCGAGGCCCAGTTGCGGCGCTTGGGCGCGGTGGTTCCAACGATTCCGCTGATCCCGGAGAACAGCCCGAACCCCTGGCACAATCTGCTGGTGACGGATGTGCGCCTGGGCCGCCCGATCGCCTGGAGGCGCCTGCGGGAAGGGGTTCGGATCACGCCCTTCGTCGACTTCATCAACCTGTTTAACCACGCGCCGCCAGGGCTGTATGGGATCGGGCCGACCGGGCTGCAGGGCCGCTTCGGGGCGTTGAACTTCGACTACGCCGCCGCGCCGCCGGGCCAGAAGGCCGGCGATCTGGACGCGCAACGCCACCGCATAATCGCCACGCGGAAGGTGCAGGTCGGCGTGCGGGTGGATTCCTGACCTGGCGGCCCGGCTTCGCCAAAACTGCTCCGAATCTTAACCCCACCTTAACGCTTTTCATCACTCCAGCCGTTAGAATGCCGGTTAAGGAGAAACAAAATGCGTATCAGCGTTCTGGTCCTGTTGGTGGTTGCGATACCGGCCCTGGCCGAGGAAAGCGCGCGCCAGCTCTTCGAGCGGGCGCGGCTGCTGGAGGAGAAAAACCAGAATCTCGCCGAAGCGATCCAGCTCTACGGCCAGGTGGTGAGCCGGGCGAAGCAGGAGCCGGCTCTGGCGGCCCGTGCCCAATACCAGCAAGGGGTGCTGTATGAGCGGCTGGGACGCCAGCCCGAGGCGCAGCGAGCCTATCGGGCGGTGGTGGCCGAGTTCGCCGGCCAGGCGGAGGCCGTCCGGCTGGCGAAGGCGAAGATCGACGGGGCGGCGCCGCCGGCAATGGTCGCGCGGCAGCTTTGGACCGACCCCAGCGTGGCCGGGAGCGCCGTCTTCCCGGACGGGCGTTTCCTCAGCTTCAGGGACCACGAAACCGGCGACCTCGCCGTGCGCGACCTCGTCACCGGAGAGAAGCGAAGGTTGACCAACAAAGGCACGTGGGCCGAGTCCGGTGACAACGTCGACAATTCGGTTGTTTCCCAGGATGGCCGGCAAATCGCGTACGTCTGGTACAACAGCAAGGAAGGTTCCTTCGACCTGCGCGTAATCGCAGTCAATGGCGCCGCCGCACCACGCGTGGTGTTCGGTAACCGGGAAGTGGAGTACATCGAGGCCGCTGGCTGGTCGCCAGACGGCAAGCAGATCCTCGCAGCCCTACAACGAAGGGGTGGGACGAATCAGATCGCGTGGATTTCCGCGGACGACGGTGTGATGCGGGCACTGAAGACCCTGCCTGGCTGGCATTATCTGAGCCGGCTGAGCCTTTCGCCGGATGGCCGATTCATCGCCTATGCCTCGCAGCAACAAGAGGGCGCCGCGGAGAAGGACATCCTTGTGCTGGCCGCCGACGGCAGCGGCGAAGTTCCTTTGATCCAGCATCCCGCCGACGATGGCTCCCCGGTATGGACTCCGGACGGCAAGCATGTGGTTTTTAGCAGCACCCGTACCGGATCCCAGAGCCTGTGGGCCATCGCAGTGGCGGACGGAAAGCCTCAGGGTTCTCCCCAGATGGTCAAACCCGGCGCCGCGAATCTGAGGCCCATGGGATTCGCGCGCGACGGCTCTTTCTTCTACGCCGTTTCCAAAAACATGGAGGACGTTTATGTAGCCGAATTCGATCCTGTAACTGGCAAGCTGGCATCTGCACCTCGCTCCATACCGGAGCGGTTCGTCGGCCAGAATTTCGCTCCGGCTTGGTCGAGCGACGGCCAATATCTGGCGTATTTCTCCAGACGCCACGGCAGCCGGTATGGCCCTGGCGCGACAACGATTGTCGTTCGCTCGATGAAGACCGGCGAGGAGCACGATGTTCCGTCGCGGCTGGACCATAGGATTCTCCGGTGGTTTCCAGGTAACAGTTCGCTTCTGGTTGCCGTCGTAGCGAACGGCTGGAAATTCTACAGCGTCGATGTGAAGACGGGGGAGGCCACCCTACTCCTGGGTCCCTCGCGCTTCGTCCCGGACCCCGTCTTGTCTCCGGATGGGAAGACGATCTATTACCTCCGTGGGGCGGCGGAAACCAAGATCGTCTCGCTTCGCGCCTACGAGATCGAGAGCCGGCAGGAAAAGGAAATCTTTCAGGTGGATTGGGACCAATACATTCTACGCGGGCCCGCGGTGTCGCGCGACGGACTGCAAATCGCGTTTCTGGTGAACGACTATAAAGCTCGAACCTTCGAGCTTCGAGTAATGCCGATCATTGGCGGCGGATCGCCCATCCTGGCCAAAGGCCATCGGACGGAGCTGGGCCCCTACGGGAGCGCCAACTGGTCCAAGGACGGCCGCCACATCTTTTTCTTCCGACTGAATCAAAAGACCGGCTTGCACGAGATGTGGCGAGTTCCCTCGCAGGGTGGCGAGGCGGAAAAACTGGAGCTGGCGGTTCGAGGGCTGCGCACTCCACATCTCCACCCCGACGGCCGTCGCATCGCCTTCAGTTCCGGAGATCAGGCGGAACCGCCGGAGTTGTGGGTGATGCAGAACTTCCTCCCCGAGCTGCGCGCGGCGCGGTGAAATCGTGCTGGCGTTTTTCGTCCTTGCGTGGAGCGTTCCTCTCGGGCTGGATCTGTACATGCCGGTCCCGGAGAACAACCCCCTGACGCGCCAGAGGATCGCTCTCGGCCGCCGCCTGTTTTTCGACCGCCGCCTGTCGCGCGACCGGACTCTTTCCTGCGCCTCCTGCCATGACCCCAAGCGGGCGTTCACCGATGGCCGCGCGGTCGCCGTGGGCGTCTTCGACCGCAAGGGAACGCGCAGCGCGCCCACCCTCGTCAATCGCGGTTACGGGGCGTCGCACTTCTGGGACGGCCGCGCGCAGACCTTGGAAAAGCAGGTGCTGGAGCCGATCCTGAGCCCCAAAGAGCTCCATATGACGCTCGAAGAGGTAGCGGCCCGGACGCGGATGGCTCCGGAGGAGGTGGCTCGCGCCCTAGCCAGCTACGTGCGCTCGATCCGCTCCGGCGACTCGCCCTTTGACCGCTACCTGCACGGCGACCGCAACGCCCTCACCGAACAGCAGCGCCGTGGGCTGAACCTGTTTCGCGGCAAGGCCAACTGTTCGGCCTGCCACGTCGGCCCCAACTTCACCGACGAGCAGTTCCACAACACCGGCGTGGCCTGGCGCGACGGGGTCCTGCTCGACGCCGGCCGATTTGCCGTCACCGCCAAGCCGGAGCATCGCGGCGCTTTCAAGACGCCCACCCTGCGGGAGGTCGCCCGCACTGCCCCCTACATGCACGACGGGAGCCTCGCCACCCTCGATCAGGTCATCGACTACTACGACCGCGGCGGCAACCCCAACCCCGCGCTCGATCCCGAACTGCGGCCGCTGCGGCTCGCCCCCGAGGAGAAACAGGCGCTGGCGGCGTTTCTGCGATCGTTGAGCGGAAAGATCCGTGAGGGCCTATGATGATGGCGTAGAGTAAATGCGCCGGACCTGGTGGTGGATCTTCGGGTTGTTCGTCGCTGTTCCAGCAGTCGCGCTGGCGTTGCTGGGATTGCGCGCCGTCCGCGCCGAGCGCATCGAGCGGCGGCAGCAAGTCCGCGACCAGCAGGCGCAGATCGCGCGGCTGGCTGACGCCGCCATCTCGAACGCGCTGGCCAAGGCCGAAGGCGCGGTCGAATTTACCCTGGATTCCCAGGGTCTTCTCGTGTTCCCGCGCGAGAAGGTGTATTTCGGCGAGTTCGGCCGGAAACCGGCGTGGCTACGCCGGCAGTGGCCACCGGCGACGCGGCAGTGGATCGACGACGCACAGGCCGCCGAGGCGCAGCAGCGGCCGCAAGAGGCCGCGGCGGTGTATCGCCGGATCGCCGCAGCCGAGCCGAAGCTGCGGCCCTGGGCCGAGCTGGTGCTCGACCGCCTCCGTGATCCGGCGGATGTGGCCAAGCTGCAGTGGAGCCGCTCGGATGCATTGACCCCCAGCGGGCTCCCGCTGGCGCTGGTGGCCGGCACCTTGGCCGATGCCGCAGCCACGTTGGAAGCTCTCCGCGCGGGACGCTGGTGGCTGAGTTACGACGAGCGCCGATTCCACGACGAAGAACTCCGGCGAGCGCTGGCGCAGACGCCCGATCCCGTGCTGGACGAGCTGGCGGCGATCGACCGGATCGTGCGAGGACGTTCCAGTGGTCCTTACTTGATCCATGGGGAAAAAGCCATCTCCTACAGCCGGCTCCGGGCGATGCTGGATGTCGCGGTGGCGCCGTTGCTGTCCCGAGCGCCCTTCCGAGCTGCGGTCCGGGACGCGCAGAATCGCGTCGTGTGGGGCGAGTTGCCGGGGATCGAGAATGCCGTTGGCCTTCGCGCGCTCCCGGGATGGGATCTGGCGTTCGGCCCTGCCGTCGAGTCCAACTCCATCGATCAGCGGCGGCTGCTCTGGTACGGGTTCGTCACGCTTCCGATCATCCTGCTGATGTTCGGCCTGGCCCTGACGGCGCGAATCGTGCGGCGCGAGGTGGAGCTGAGCCGGTTGCAGTCGGAGTTCCTCGCCGCGGTCACGCACGAGTTCAAAAGCCCCATTACCAGCATTCGACTGCTGCTGGAGCGCATTGTCTCCGGACGGTTCCCGGCGCCCGGCTCGCCCGCCGGCTACCTGGAGGCCATCGGCCGCGAGACCGACCGCCTGGAACGGCTGGTGAACCGCGTCCTCGAAACCCAGAAGATCCAGGCCGGCCAGCGGAAGTACAACCTGGTTCCCGCTTCCATCGTCGAGATCGCGGAGGCCGCCGTCCAGCGGCTGCGTCCGCAGGCCGAGGCCCAGAGCATCGCCGTTTCGCTGGAGGCGCCGCCAGGGATTCCGGAGCTGCCCCTGGACCGGGGCGCCATCTCCGACGCCGTGGAAAACCTGCTCGACAACGCCATCAAGTACTCGCCCTCCGGCGCGCGCGTCGTTGTTTCCATCCAGATCGTGGACGGCCAGGTCTGGGTTGCGGTCACCGACGAGGGGATCGGAATCGAGAAAGAAGACCTGCCGCGCGTCTTTGACAAGTTCTATCGCGGCCGGCGCGGCGACCGGCACGACGTCCGCGGCACCGGTCTCGGGCTGGCGCTGGTGAAAGCGGCTGCCGAAGGACACGGAGGAAAGGTAGCGGTCACCAGCGCCCCGGGCAAGGGCAGCCGCTTCTGTCTGCAACTGCCCGTGGAGAATGGCGCCCATGGCCCGGATCCTGATCGTCGATGACGAGCCTTCCATCGTCCTGGCGGTGCGGGACGAGCTGGCTTTCGAGGGCTTCGAGGTGGACTCGGTGGGCGACGGCGCGGCGGCCGTTACCAGGGCGCGCGAGTTTCACCCCGACGTGCTCCTGCTCGACCTGATGCTGCCCGGCCTGAACGGATTCGAGGTGTGCCGCCGGCTGCGCCGCGAGTTGCCGCAGTTGTGGATCATCCTGCTGACGGCGCGTGGCCAGGAAGCCGACCGGGTGACCGGCTTCGAGACCGGCGCTGACGATTACGTCACCAAGCCGTTCTCGCTGCGCGAGCTGGTGGCCAGGGTCAAGGTCGGGCTCCGCCGCCAGCAGGATCACGCCTCCAGACCCATCCATACCTTGGGCGACATCCGCGTGGACCTGCGCGCGCGCCAAGTGAGCCGGGCCGGTCTGGAGGTTCCGCTCACCCGCAGAGAATTCGACATCCTGGTGCTGCTGCTGGGGCGCGCCGGCCAGGTGGTTACCCGCGACGAGTTCTGCGACCAGATCTGGAACGACGTGAACGTGACCCACCGGGTGATCGACACGCACATCGCCTCGTTGCGCAAGAAGCTGGAGGCCGACCCCAACAACCCCAGGCGCCTGCTGAGCGTGCGGGGCGTGGGGTACAGACTCGGGTAGTCAACCGTATTCGGAGCCGCGACGGTGCAAGCCCCCTTGACGAAACGTACGCCGTTCAGTACGATTGAAGGTACGACCGCACTCCGATGCCCCAGTTTGTTCCCATCATCGAGGCCCGCAACCAGTTGACGAAGTTTCCCGAACAGCTCCAGCGGGAGACCGGATCCCAAGCTGTGGCGGTAACGCGCCGAGGCAAGCCGGTGCTCGCCATTCTGCCCTGGGAGCTGTATGAGTCCATCGTAGAGACCCTGGAGATCCTTGGCGATGAGCAGATGGTGAGAGCTTTGCGGCTGGGGATTCGAGAAGTCGCCGGCGGGAAAGGCATTGCTTGGGAACGGGCCAGGAAGAAGCTCGCGGGCTGAGCTATCGGATCGTCATTGCCCCCTCCGCCTGGAAGATGCTGGCCGGCATTAGTGATCGCCGGGTGCGGGAGAAGATCCGTGATCGGATCGACGGGTTGGCTCACGAGCCGGAAAAACAGGGCAAGCCCCTTACCGGGGAACTGGCGGGCTACCGAAGTCTTCGAGCGGCAGGGCAGCGTTTCCGGATCATTTACCGAGTGGAGAGGAGACAGGTTCTGGTCTACGTGGTGGCTTTGGGGATCCGGCGGCAGGGAAGCCGAAGAGATGTCTACGAGCTGGCAAGGAAACTTCTTCGCCTCCGCCTGCTGGAATCGCCAGACTAGGCAAGGGCTTCGCCCTTGATATCCCTTCGGGATATGGAAGTCAGGAGTCAGCCCTGCCTCCGGTTGGGGCCGGATTGAATAGCCTGTGACTTTGGGCGACGAGGAGCGGTATCGTACAGGAGAGCGCGACCGCAGCTAAAGCCCTTTATCCGAGATGATCATCTGGGGAGGCCGCAGCGAATTCTTCAGCCTGGTGCGGTTCAGCACGGGGAGTCGTTATGACCCGGTCGGGGACACCTGGGTTGCCACTTCATTGGAGAGCGCCCCTGACGCCCGCTCCAGCCACCTGGCCGTCTGGACGGGTGACCGCATGGTGGTCTGGAGTGGCGACACGGGACTGATGGAAGTAAGCTCGGGAGGCCTCTACTCGCCGGCCAGCGACAGTTGGATGGCCACCAGCACGGTCAACGTGCCGGGCGGCCGCGCCGGAGCGCCCGTGGTATGGACCGGCGCCGAGATGATTGTGTGGGGCGGGTGGCGCGGTGGTCCGCTCGACACCGGCGGCCGCTACGATCCTGTTTCCGATTCCTGGGCGCCGGTGAACCAGCCCACCACTCCCGGCGCCCGGACCCACCACACCACCATCTGGACCGGCAGCGAGCTGCTCGTCTGGGGAGGTTGCCACGAGTTTGTCAATTGCCCCACCGCCACGGGCGGCCGCTACGATCCGGCGACCAACTCCTGGACCCCCACCAGCCTCGTCAATGCCCCGGCCCGTTTATTCATTCGTGCTTGATGCCGCATAGTCAGCATGGCTCCAGGGTAACAGTTCAGGTACCCTGGTCGATTTTGCTGGACAAATCGGCCGCGATCGGTTACTGTGGGGTGGATGAGTGCGAGAGCGGATCGTCGTAGGGCCGGCAAGGAGGCAGCGGCGAATAGGCATGGGCACACACATCTGCCCGGTCGGGAAGAACTGCAAGGGCAGGTCGATCGGCTGCGGCGGGAGAATGACAGGCTTCGCCAACAGATAGCCGAGCGGGACGAACTGATCGTCGAGAAGGAACAGCAGATCGTCGAGAAGGAACAGCAGATCGCGGATCTGGAGCGGCAACTGGCGGGGCGGAAAAGGAACTCCACGAACTCCTCCAAACCACCTTCCTCCGACGGATTGGCTGGCGAACCGAGACCGCGCGGCCGCAGGCACAAGAGCAAGCGGAAGGCCGGCGCTCAGCCCGGTCACGCGGGGCATCATCGGCAACTGGCTCCCCAGGCCGAGGTGAGCGCCATAGAGGTAATGCTGCCGAAGCAATGCAGGCACTGCGGGGGAAACCTGCCGCAAGAGGCTGGCCAGGTCACCACGGCGGGAGAGCCGCGGCGGCATCAGGTGACCGAAATGCCGGAGGGGAAGGCCCACATCACCGAGTATCAGTTTCCCAATGTGGTTTGCGGACACTGTGGAAAGACCACCTGCACGCCGTTGCCAGAGGAGATCCGAGGGAATTTTGGACCGCAATTGACGGCGCTGATCGCGTATTGGACCGTGGTGTGCCGGTTGCCCCGACGGCTGCTGGAAGCCATGCTCAGCGATGCGTTGGGCATCCAGATCAGCCTGGGCAGCACGCAGAAAGCCTGGGAGGAAGTGAGCCAAGCCGTCGCCCAGCCCTATCAACAATTGCAGGAGCAGTTGCCGCACGAGGCGGTCCTGAATGTGGACGAGACTGGTTGGCGGAGAAACGGCGACAAGCGCTGGATCTGGGCGCTGGTGGCGAAGCAGTTTGTGTTCTACGTGGTGACCTCCACGCGCGGCGCCGAGGTGCTGGTGTCTTTGCTGGGCGCGGTTTTCCGAGGGATTCTTTGCAACGACCGCTGGGTAGTTTATCTGGCCTACCATTCCGGGCGCATGCAGTTGTGCTGGTCTCATCTGAAGAGGAACATCCTGGGGATTGCCGATTATGCGCGGAGCCCCTCGGCGCGGCAGTTTTGCCGGGACGCGCTGGCCATTGTGGCGCGGCTGTTCCGTCTGTGGTATCGCTTTCGCGGAGACTTGCGGGACCGGCGCGGGAATCCGCAGCCTTTGGACCGGGATCAGCTCTTTTTGAAATCGATCCCCCTGCAGAAAAAGCTGTTTGCCTTGGCGGAATCGAAAACCGCTACTGCTGGGAAGTGGACGACTGCCTGGCCAGCGTCTGCTCAAACCAGGACACCATGGCGGCGGTGGCGCGCTTGGCGTCCTCGCCGCGGAAGCCGTGAGCGGCGCCTTCTATGATGATCATGCGCGACTTAACCTTGTGCTGCTGGAACGCCTCGTAAATTCGCTGGCTGTTGGAAACCGGCACCAGCTCATCCTTGTCGCCGTGGATCAGCAGCGTCGGCGGATCGTCGGGCGAAACATGGACGATCGGCGAGTAGTCCGCCGCCTTCTCCTTCTCGAAGCTCAAGGCCGGAAAGCGGTGGGGCGCCCCATCCTCCCGCGGCGCCGGATTGAGGCCGCGCGCCAGAGGCCGAAGATCCACGGGCGGGAAATAGGCAACGACCGCGGCGACCCGGCTGCTCGCCTTCATGAAATCCTCGGTCGCGCTGGGGTTCCCGCCGTCGGAAGCGCCGCCCAGCACCAGGGCCAGATGGCCGCCGGCGCTGCCGCCATAAGCGCCCAGCCGATCCGGATCGATGCCCCACCTTCCGGCGTTGTGGCGGATGAAACGGACGGCTCGCCGGACGTCGGCGACGATCTCCGGAATCACGTACTTCGGACTGCTCCCGTGCCGGATCGGGAAGACCGTGAACCCCTTGTCCAGCAGATCCTGGAACATGGCCAGCGCCTGCTGGGGCGGCCGGTAAGCAGAAACCCACCCCCCGCTGACCATGAACAGGACGGCAGCGCCGTTGGCGTCGGCTTTCGGCTTGAGAACGTCGAAGGTCAGGGCCATCCCGTCTTTGTGCCCATAGACCACGTCAGGGATAATCTCCACGTCGGCTGCCAATGAGATTCCAGCGGCCAGGACCAAGGCCGGCAAAAGCGATCGTAGGGCTGTCAGCATGTTGCTGCTCCTTTCATCGTTCACCACGATAACACACCGGGCCTTGCGGCCGGCCGCCCGATTCCAGCAGATCGAGGTGCTGAACGACGCCGCCCGGCTGAACCTGGCCACCTGCGTGACCCCCAATGGGGCTGCTTGCGAGAGCATGGCCCTGCGCCCCGACAAACGCCCCGATCTGCCCCGTGATTGAACCCGGATCCGGCGCCGGACATCATGGACATCGCGCCCCAGGGCAACCGCGTCTACGTGGCGCTGCTAGACCCGGTTCACCCGGCAAGACTCGCTTCTCCGCCCCATCGGCCAGGGCGTCGGCGTCGCCCGGAACTCCTCAAGGCTTGCCCTGGCATCGCCCGCGCCGGGGCAGCCAGACTCGCTTCGTTAAAACAACCAACCTCGGTGCGTCCACCTGGGGGCATCGGGCCCTGGGGCCAGGGCTGTTAGAATCGGCCTGTGTGCAGTACCCTTGCCACGAACGGCGCGTTCTGGGACTGGAAGAGTAACCGAGGCGCAGATCCGAAAAACAAGTTAGCGCACGTATGAAGCAGATCCTCGGGCACAGAACATTCCTGAAGCTCTGGCTGGCTCTGCTGGTAAGCAGCTTCGGAGACTGGCTGGCCATCGTGGCCTTGTTCAGCCTGGTGGCCTTTGGTCTGCGCGCCACGCCTCCGCAGGTCAGCAGCATGATGATCGCGTTTGTTCTGCCGGCCGCCGTGGCGGGACCGCTGGCCGGCGTGTTCGTGGACCGCTGGGACCTGAAGCGGACCATGATCGGGAGCGACCTGGTCCGCGTGGTGATCGCGGCGCTGCTGGCCTGGGCGCCGGCCCTCCCGCACCTCTACGGGCTGTTGTTCCTTCTCAGTTTGGCCTCTTGCTTCTTCCTGCCGGCTCAGCAGGCCTGCCTGCCCCTGTTATTGCCGAAAGAGAGCCTTCTGCTGGCTAATTCCTTGACCACGCAGGCCGTCCAGGTCAACCGGGTCCTGGCGCCGGCGGCCGCTGGCTTCGTCGTAGCCTGGGCCGGCGAGAAAGCCTGTTTCTATATTGACAGCGCGACCTTTTTGTTCTCCGCAGCGATGCTTTCTGGAATCGCCATTCCGGCCCGCGCGTCGGGCCAGGGCCGCGGTCTGGGCGCCGTCTGGAGTCAGTTGCTGGAAGGCTGGAAGTTCATCGCCGGCCATCGCGCCATCTCCTTCGTCATGATGGCATGGCCGGGGCCGTCTTCGCCCTGGGGGCGGTCGATGCGCTGTTTTCCGTCTACGTTCGCGATGTGCTGGGCCGCCAGTCGCGGTTCTTTGGCGTGCTGATATCCATGGTCGGAATCGGCGCCATCGCCGGCGCGCAGGCTCTGGGCCGCTTCGGCCAGGGCCGGTCCCAAGTGAACATGATCCTTTTCGGGTTGTTCGGACTGGGCGCCGGGGTTTTTCTCCTGGCGGTGTTTGGTCACTGGCTCGCCGCTCTGGTCCTTACCCTTGGTTTCGGGGGCGGCGCCACCTGCGTGCTCGTCTCCTCGCAGACCCTGCTGCAGCAGGAGACCCGCCCGGAGATGATGGGGCGCGTCAGCAGCACCTCCGCCTCGATCATGACGGCGACCCAGTTGGCCGCCTTCGGCGGGGCCGGCAGCATCGCCGGTTGGATCGGCATTCGCAACCTGTTCCTGGCCGGCGGGGCTTTGCTGATGCTGATCGCGCTGGCCGGCTGTGGATACTGGCGCCTCAACCAGCGAAGTCGTCCGGACTCCGCGTGTGGCCAAGATGGGGTGCACGACGCCAGCCGGGTGATGAAACGGCCCCTCCCCTGCGACCCACTGTCGGCCCTGCTAGAATGGCCTTCATGACGGCCAAGGACCTTTACGATCACGACTTCTTCGAATGGACGCAGTGCAATGCCGCGCTGCTCCGAACAGGCTGCTTCGAGGAAGCCGATATCGAGCACCTCGCCGAGGAAATCGAGGACATGGGGAAAAGTCAACAGCACGAGCTCACCAACCGGCTTCGAGTAGTGCTGGCCCACCTGCTAAAGTGGCGATTTCAGCCGGAGCGGCGCAGCAGGAGCTGGCGAGCCACCATTGATGTGCAGCGAGACGAACTTCTCCGCCTGCTGCGTCAGATGCCCAGTTTACGGAACAAGCTGCGCGACACGCTCCCCGAGATCTACAGGCCGGCCGTCAAACAGGCCATCGCCGAGACCGAACTGGCCGACGAGACGTTCCCAGCAGCTTGCCCCTTCACGATCCACCAGATCCTCGACGAGGAATTCTTCCCCGAGTGACGACTTCCTTCAGAATATGAAGTGGATCGCCAAACGGACCAGCCGCTCGCCCTGCCAGCCGTTGGCCAGCCCGAAGCGCGGATCGACGCGCTTGCGCTGGGCCGTCATTAGCGTCTTGTAGTCGAAGCCCTTAAAGACGTCGGCCTGGACGGGGAACTGCAGGTTGCCGTCGCTGCCGTGGTTGTAGCGGACGAAGCGGTTGGAGGTGGAACGCTGGTTAAGCAGATTGAACAAGTCGCCCTGCAGGCGCAGGCGCCGGCCTTCCAGCCGGGGGATCCGGAACTCGTGCGAGATTCGCGGTTGTTGACCAGGATGGGCAGACTGATGACGCCGACCTCGGTGGAAAGCGGCGTGCCCGTGTAGGCTACGATGATCGGCGACAGGGTCGTCGAGCCGGCGGCCGACCGGATGCTGTAGGATCCGAACAGCTTGAAGGTGTGCGGGCGGTCCGTGGCCAGCAGGCCGAGCACCGGCCGCCCCTGGGCGTTGTACTTCTCCCAGGGCAAGTCGAAGCCGCGCTCCACGTTGGGGGAGTTGCGGCCGTTTTCATCCGAGGCGGAAAGGCCGCTGTAGTTGCCCCACAGCCGGCTGTCTCCTCGATCGCGCGGTCCAGGCGGCTGCGCGTATAGCGCACGGATAGCACACTCGTATCGCTCACCTGGTAGTCCGTCTGCAGGTTGTAGAAGTGTTTGCGCATCGGGTCCAGGCTTGAATCGACGCGGAAGTCGTCCGGGTCGTTGGAGGTGATGCGCCCGTCCACGGTCTCGAACAACCGGCCGGGCGTATTGTTCAGGTTGATCTTGAGGAAACCCAGTTTACCGCGAAATCGATCGCTGCCCTTGCCCCCCGGGAATTTGCGTAGAATAGGTCTCTAGTGTGGTGTCCCCCTAATTCTTGACAGCTTGTGGGGCGGGCTTCAGCCCGCCGGGGACTTCAGTCCCCGCCAGGGCCGGGCTAAAGCCCGGCCGCGGCCTGAAGGCCGCCCCACCGATTGTCAAGACCACACTAGCTGATGCGGCTCGCCGGCTCGCTTCTCCTCCTGTGTTGCAGCGGCATGGCTGCGGCTCAAGGACCATCCACCGCCACGCTCGACATCTACGTCCGCAGCGAGAGCAAGCCCACCGCCGCCCGCATCTATGTCTTCGACGCCGGCGGCAAGCACCACCTGATACCCGGGGCGGTCACCTATTCGCGCCGCGGCGAAGAGCATTCCCTGATCGACCAGAGCGGATCGATTCCCTTGCCGGCCGGCGTCTATCGGGTTCGCGCCGAGAAGGGACTCGAATACCGAGCCGTCGAGAAGTCCATTGCCTTGACGGCGGGAGAGCCGGCTCGCCTGGACCTGGAGATCCCCCGTTTCTACGACCTGAACCGGCTGGGGTGGTACTCGGGCGACCTGCACATCCACCGGCGGCCGGAAGAGATGCCGCTCCTGCTGCGCGCCGAGGATCTCAACATCGGCCCCACCATTACCAGGCACTTGGGCGGCAGCGGGGCCGAGCCGCCGCCCTATCCCCGGACGGCCCTTCTGCCGGTCGACTCGACTCACTGGGCCAGCGTCCACAACCAGGAGGTGGAACGGCTGGGCAGGGGCCACGGCGCCGTCGTGCTGTTGAACGCCGGCCAGCCCTTCGATCCCCCGGCGAGCATTCTGTTTCCCCTGGAGTCCGACTACGCCCGGCAAGCGCAAGAGCGGGGCGCATTTTCGGACGGAGAAAAGCCGATCTGGAAGCACATTCCGGTCAGCCTGGCCCTGGGCGCCATCGACGCCCTGGGCGTTGTCAACAACCACTTCCATCCCCGGTCCGTGCTGCTCGAGGCGGAAAAATACGGGTCCATGGAGCGCGAAGAGCCGGGCTACAACACCGTGGCCGGCTTCGCGCGCTGGATGATGGATCTCTACTACAGCTTCCTCAACTGCGGGTTCCGGATCCCGGTCTCGGCGGGGTCGGCTTCCGGCGTGATGCCGGTCTGGCCCGGCTACGCCCGGGTGTATGTGCACCTGAGTGGGCCTCTAACCAATACCCAATGGTTCCAGGACCTCAAGTCCGGCCGCAGCGTGGCCACCAACGGCCCGCTGCTCGAGGCGTACTTAGACGGGCAGCCGCCCGGCGCCGAGATTGCCTGGGACGGCCCAACCAGCGCCACCATCGCCATCCAGGCGCACTCCCAGAACCCGCTCGATCGCACGGAGATTGTTTACAACGGCGAGGTGATCCGGACCTTCCCCGCCGGCGGCAACCCGGCCTTCGTCACCGCCCTCAACCTGACCCTCACCGAGCCGGGCTGGCTGGCGGTGCGCTGCTTCGAGCCGGCCGGCGCAACCATCCGCTACGCCCACTCCTCGCCCTTCTATGTCGTGCGCGATGGCCAGTTGCCGGTCAAGAAGTCCGCGGCCCGAAAATGGGCCGCCTACATCCGCCGACTAGCCGCCTCGGTCGACGCGGCCGACTATCCGTCCCGCCAGAACTACGAGCAGGCGCAGGCGGCTTTTCGGAAGGCGGAGGGCGTGTACCGGCGGCTGGCGGAGTAGGCCTGAGATCGTCTCTCAGAGTTCCAGGGCAGCGGGGAGGTTGCCGCCGAGGAAGCTGGAAGGGTCGCGGGAGAGCTGGTCGAATTCGCGCTCTGAATAGACCAGCGAATCGGTGGGGATGGCCCTGGTATGGATCTGGTAGGGACTGCGCTCCAGAATGCCAGGGAACTCCTGGCGGACCACCACGATCAAGTCCGCGTCGCTGTCGGCGGTCCAGTTGCCCCGAATCAGCGAGCCGAACAGGAAGACGCGGGCGATCTCGGGGTGGCGGGCCTTCGCCTCCGCGGCGGCGCCACGGAGTTCAGCCAGCACCTGGTCGCGATTCAGGAATCTGACTACGGCAGAATTCGAGGACTGTTCGGGCATAGGTCAGCAGCCGGTCACTGGTCTTTTCGGTGAAATAATCCGCCGGGGCTCCCGAAGCAAAGCCGCTGGGATACCGGGCGGCAATGTACACCTGATCGAGTTCTTTGGCGGCATCCAGAACCGGCTCCGGGAGGGAAACCTGATCCCGCAACTGCTCCAGCAGGCTCAGTACGGAGTGGCCGCGTTCTGCGCCGTGCAGCGCCGCTATCAACGCTTTCACCGCCTTTTCTGCGCACTGCTGGGCGGCTAAGGCGGCCCATTCGTGATAACCTGCCGCCGACGAGTTGTGGCCGGCCTGCAGGTCGCGCCCGGCCTGTCTGAGCCAGTCTTCCGAGCGGTCCACGGTTCGCCCCTACAGTAAGTGTAACAGGTTGCTTCGGCGAAGATCCGGCGCGCGTCGTCCAGGGGTGCTTAAACGTTTTCGGGATTTCGCTTGTTCAGCAGCAGAAACCCACTCCCTTGCGGTCGCGGCTCAGAAACGGGCGCCAGTGTTTGCAGACGGTTACCGAGCCGCGACCGGAGGGAGCGGTCACGAGAACCGGATCTCCCCGAAAGCGTTTGAGCACCCGTCGTCCAGGCGGCAAACATCGGCCCCCTCCGAGGATCAGATAGACCGCCCGCAGTCTGATTCTGCTAACATGAACCGTATGGCGCTCTCTCTCTTCCTCTGTGCGGTTCTGTCCTCCATCTTCGGGACGGCCTTCGCCCAGCGGCTGCCCACCCGCTCCCGAGCCGTCGGCGCCGAAGTGACCTTCAATAATCAGATCGTCCGGATCTTCCAGCAGCAGTGCCAGGTATGCCATCACCCCGGCGACATCGGACCCTTCTCGCTGATGAGCTATCGGGAGGCGTTGCCTCATGCCCGCTCCATCAAGGCCGCCACCCAGGCACAGCACATGCCGCCCTGGAAGCCAGTCCCGGGCTACGGCGAGTTCCTGGACGTTCGGCGACTGACCCAGCACCAGATCGACCTGATCGCCCGCTGGGTCGACACCGGCGCGCCGGAGGGCGACCCGCGAGAATTGCCTCGGCCGCTGAGCTTTCCCGATCAGTGGACCCTCGGGGTCCCCGACCTGGTGATCGAGCCCGACCGGGATTACTTCGTCCCGGCGCAGGGCGGCGACATCTATAGGTGCTTCAGCATCCCGACGCAGTTGCTCGAGGACCGTCACGTGGTCGGTCTCGAGGTTCGACCGGGCAATCGGGCTACCGTGCATCATGTCTTGCTGTTCCAGGACGCCCTGGGGCTCTCGGCCCGTCTGGGGCAGCCCGGAGACGCCCAACCCGGCTACAACTGCTTCGGAGGACCCGGATTGATGGTAACCGGGGGTTTCGGAGGTTGGGCGCCGGGCAACCAACCACAGATTCTTCCCTCGGGGATCGGAATCCGGGCCACGGCAGGGTCCCGCGTGGTGATGCAGATCCACTACCATCCGTCCGGGTCCTCCCAGGCCGACCGCACCCGCGTCGGGCTGTGGTTCGCCCGGGAGCCGATCCAGAAGGACTATCTGTTTCTGCCGATCCTTAACTCGAACTTGGTGATCCCTGCCGGCGCGGCGCGGCACACCGTGACCGCGTCCTTCACCATACCCCCGTTCCTGTCGGCCCAGGCCTTGTCGATCACTCCCCACATGCACCTGCTGGGGCGGGAAATGCGGCTGGAGGCCATCTACCGCGATGGCTCTCGCCGGCCCTTGGTTTACATCGACGACTGGGACTTCCAGTGGCAGGGAACGTACTATTACAAGGAGCCGGTACCGCTTCCCGCAGGAACCCGGATCGAGTTGACCGCTGTCTACGACAACTCCCCGGCCAACCCGCGCAACCCGCACAGTCCGCCCAAGGAGGTTCGCTGGGGGGAGCAGACCACCGACGAGATGTGCATCGCCTTCATCGGCTTCACGCTGAATTGAGGCGCTGGAGCCGGCCACAATCCATGCGCCGGTTTATAATTGGTAACCTCAGGCCACGGAGACTGAGACTGGGATGAACAGAACGGTGTTCATGGGGAACCTGCCCATCTGGGTGAGTGCCGAAGACATCCAGAGCTGGCTGGAGCAGGAGAACATTACTTACGACGAAGTAAAGGTGATTCGGGATTTTGAGACGCAGGAGTCCAAGGGCTACGCTTTCATAGAAGCTGCTACCGACGAAGATTCCAAAGCCATCATTTCCCGCTTCAATCATGCGCCGCTGGAGGATCGGAACCTGCGGGTGAACGAGGCCCGAGGCTCCGACCAAGGCCGCAAGTCGCCGAAAGCGGCGCCGCGCAAGCCGCGCTGAGTCGCAGGAACTTCGCACAGTAAGTTTATTGACCGGCGGATCAACAAGATAGAGGGAAATTCGCAGCAGTAAAATTCGCACTTGCAAATTGTGGCGGTCTGGTGTAATATCTTACCTGTAGATGAAGGAA
>Ga0247727_10009085_pt1 | contig 18167 bp, 13 predicted proteins | sample WisWelCaveWW1625_FD_202498 | JGI IMG/M metagenome (GOLD analysis project Ga0247727, IMG submission 202498) | Biofilm microbial communities from Wishing Well Cave, Virginia, United States - WW16-25 | ecosystem: Environmental > Aquatic > Deep subsurface > Groundwater > Cave microbial mat | place... | reverse complement strand
GAGTGGCGTAATAGTGCTCTCGAACACGTGTCGTATCTTAATGTCGAGCCCGAGGTCACCGACCTCAAAGAGGTTTATAAAGTCTACGAAGATCGGCGCGGGGATATTTGGATTACGACGAAGCGAACCTTTTGCCGGTTCAATCAGGCAGCCGGGACGTTTGAAAACTTCGAATTTTTAGCGTCGGATAATCCGGCGGCATTAAGTTGGTCGGAGCACATTTTTATTTACGAAGATCGCAGCGGCGATTTCTGGCTGGGCACCGCGGAAGGGCTGATGCTTTTCGAGACAAAGCGGAAAACTTTCAAACGCTATCGCAATGATCCGAAAGATCGCGCCAGCTTGAGCCATAATTTTGTGCGCGCCGTTATTGCTGATCCGTTCGAGCCGGAGCGCTATCTCTGGGTCGGCACTGCCGGCGGCGGACTGAATCGCTTCGACCGACAAACCGAAAAATTCATTCATTTCACTGATAAAGGCGGATTGCCCGACAACGTTGTTTACGCGATTCTCGACGATAAAGAAGGCAACTTGTGGATGAGCACCAATTACGGCCTGTCGAGATTCAACCCGCGCACGCATACCTTCAAAAATTTCGACGCGCAAGACGGCTTGCAGGACAATGAGTTCAACTCCAGCTCGTATTTCAAAAGCGCGAGCGGCGAGTTGTTTTTCGGCGGCATCAACGGCTTCAATGCGTTTTATCCCGAAGACATTAAAGATAATCCGCATGCGCCGCCGGTGGTGCTCACGGATTTTCAAATCTTGAACAAGTCGATCTCACACAAAATCCCGCATAAGGCGGGACCGCTCATGCACGCGATTTCCGAAACCGAGGAAATCACGCTTTCTTACGAGCACAAAGTTTTTTCATTCGAGTTTGCGGCGCTGGATTTTACCGCGCCTTTGAAGAATCAATACGCTTACAAAATGGAGAATTTCGACGCCGATTGGCAGCAGGCGGGAACAAGCCGGACCGCGACTTATACCAATCTCGACCCGGGCGAATATGTCTTCAGAGTCAAAGCCTCTAATAATGACGGCGTTTGGAATGAAGAGGGCGCTGTGATTCGCATTACGATCACGCCGCCGTGGTGGCAGACGTGGTGGGCGTATGGATCTTACGCACTGTTTTTGGCTGCCGGCATTTTTGCGGTCGATCGTATTCAGCGACGGCGGCTGCTCAAACAAGAACGGCAGCGGGCGGCGTTGCGGGAGGCGGAGCTGCGCGCGCAAACTGCCGAAGCCGCCAGCGAGGCCAAGAGTGTTTTTCTCTCCAACGTCAGCCATGAATTGCGCACGCCGTTGACCTCGGTGCTCGGTTTCGCGAAGATCATCAAAAAGCGGTTGGAGGAAAGAATCTTTCCGCTCGTTCCCACCGATGCTCGCAAAGCGCAACATGCGATCGCGCAGGTATCGGAGAATCTCGGCGTCGTGGTGATCGAAGCCGAGCGTCTCACCGCGCTGATCAACAACGTACTCGATCTCGCCAAAATCGAAGCCGGCAAGGTTGAATGGAACATAACGACGGTTGCCGTGCCCGAGATCATCGGCCGCGCGAGCGCAGCCACCGCCTCGTTGTTCGAGCCGAACGGCCTCCTTTTTAGCAAGCAAATCGCTCCGGATTTGCCGGAGATTGTCGGCGATCAGGACAAGCTCATTCAAGTCGTGATCAATCTCATTTCCAACGCCGTCAAGTTCACGGAGAAAGGCCGGGTGACTTGTCGCGCCGAACGGAAAGATAGCGAGATCGTCATCAGCGTCAGCGATACCGGCATCGGCATCGCGCCGGAAGATCAGCCGAAGGTGTTCGAAAAATTCACGCAAGTGGGCGACACGCTGACCGACAAGCCGAAAGGCACCGGCCTCGGTCTGACCATCTGCAAAGAAATCGTCGAGCATCACGGCGGACGCATTTGGGTGGAAAGTGAGATGGGCAAAGGCAGCACGTTTTCGTTTGCGCTGCCGGTGGAAGCAGCGAAGTAACTTTACTAAACTTTAAAAGTTTAGTAAAGTTATCGTAAGTTATCGTTGGGATTTTTTATCTAACAATAAGGAGAATCCATGAGTCGAAAAATCCTCATCGTTGACGACGAAGCGCATCTGCGGATGCTGATCGAGCAAACGCTGGAAGATTTGCAGGACGAAGGCGTGGAATTGCTGACTGCCGGCAATGGCGAAGAAGCGCTGGAGACTATCAAAACCGAAAAGCCCAATCTCGTTTTTCTCGATGTGATGATGCCGAAGATGAGCGGGTTCGACGTCTGCCATGCCGTCAAGAATGAGCTGGGTTTGAAGGAGGTTCACATCGTCTTGCTGACCGCCAAAGGCCAGGAGTTTGACAAGCAGAAAGGACAAGAGGCCGGCGCGGATTTGTATATGACCAAGCCTTTCGATCCCGATGCGCTGCTGGCGAAGGCGAAGGAAGTTTTGGGATTATAATTGCATTTCCAACTGATAGAAAAACCCAACGGATGTTTATTTCAATTGGGTTCTTTAATCCGTTGGAAAATAAATAAAACAAAAACGAAAACAGAAATGGCTCAAATAAATCTCAAAAGCCTGCTCGGCAAGAATAAAGAGGCCACGGTTGTGATCACAAATCTTGTTGAGGCCATCGGTACCGCCGTCAGCATCGAGGATACTGAGGGGCGACTACTGCTCGGAGAGGCCAATGCAAATAGCAAGGCAAAATATCCGGTGAGGCTCGAGGGAGAAATCCTCGGCTGGGTCATTGGCGACGAGAAGGCCGAAACCATTGCGAGCTTGCTGACGCACCTGGCCGGCAAGGAGGCCGAGAAGAAGACTTTGGGGAACGAGGTTCTCGGTCTCTATCGCGAGACGAACCTGATCTACAACTTTTCGGAGAAGCTGGTGGCCTCGCTCGAAGTTTCTGCCATCGCCGGCGCCGCTCTCGAACAAGCCCGCCAGCTCATCAAAGCGAGCGGCGGGACCGTCATGTTGCTGAACGAAGAGACGCAGGTGCTCGAAACCGCGGCCACGTTCGGCCAGGGAATTGATGCCCCCAATGGCCGCAAGCTGGGAGAAGGCATTATCGGAGCGATCGCGGTAACCGGCAACGCTGAAATCGTTAACGAGATCCAGTCGGACTCGCGGCATAGCAAAGAAGGAAACGCCATCAGTTCACTGCTCTGCGCGCCGTTCAAGATCAAGGAACAGGTGAAGGGCGTGATCGTCCTGGTGAGCGACACGCCGGTTGCCTATACTGCTGCCGAGCTTAAGCTGCTCATCGCCATTGCTTCGCAAGCCGCCCTGGCCGTTGAGAATGCGCTGTTGCACAAGAAGATGGTGCGGGAGGCCACGCGCAAAATTGAAGAACGACGCCGCGAGCTTGAGATCGCCGTGCAGGAACGCACCGCAGAGCTGGCGAAGCAAAAGGAAAATGTCGAGTTGTTGAGCGAAATCGGCAAAGAGATTACCGCTTCGCTGGACATGGACACGATCTTTTACAAACTATATGAACACGTCAATCAATTGGTTGACGCGACGATTTTTGGCGTGGGCATTTTTCATCCCGAGCAAGAACAAATCGAGTATCGCCTCGCCATTGAAAAAGGCAAACGCTACACGCCGTACACGCGCGAGATGAGCGACAAGAATCAGTTTCCGGTGTGGTGCATTGAGCATCGCGAGCCAGTGTTTATCAATGACGTCGAAACCGAATACGGCCGCTACATTAGCGAATACAAACATCTCGGCGGGCAGTTGGAAGACGGAACGATCGCTGAAAACCCATCGTCGTTGATTTACCTGCCGCTGATCTCACAAGACAAAGTGCTGGGCGTCATCAGCATCCAGAGCTTTCGAAAAAGTGCCTACACGGAATATCATCTCAATCTCTTGCAAAACCTCGCAGCCTACACCAGCATCGCGCTCGACAACGCCGATGCGTACCGGCAGCTCGATGCCACACTGCAAAATTTGAAAGCCACGCAGCAACAGCTCGCCACCCAGCAGAAACTGGCCTCGCTCGGCCAGCTTACTGCCGGCATCGCGCACGAGATCAAGAACCCGCTGAATTTTGTGAATAACTTTGCCGTGCTGTCGGTGGATTTGATGAAAGAACTCAGCGAAACGTTGGCGCAACAAAAAGACAAGCTGGGCGAAGAGGTTGTGGCAGAAATTGAAGACCTTCTCGCGACGTTGGAACAAAACGCCGAGAAGATCAACCATCACGGCAAGCGCGCGGATGGCATCGTCAAGAGCATGATGCAGCATGCACGTGGCTCTTCCGGCCAGCGCGAGTTGGCGGACATCAATCATTTGCTGGATGAAGCGGTGAATTTAGTTTATCACGGCCTGCGCGCTAATGATGTTTCATTCAATGTCACGATTGAGAAAGAGTATGACGAAACTATCGGCAAGCTCGATGTCGTGCCGCAGGATATGAGCCGCGTGTTTTTGAATATCATCAACAATGCGTGCTATGCCGCGTTTCAAAAACAAAAGGCAAAAGGCAAAGAGCAAACGGCAACTAACAATTTCTCCCCGACCCTCTCTGTCTCCACGAAAAATCTTGGCGACAAAATTGAAATCCGCATTCGCGACAACGGCAATGGGATTCCTGTTGACATTCGCGAGAAAATTTTCAATCCGTTTTTTACGACGAAACCGACCGGACAGGGCACGGGATTGGGATTGTCAATCAGTTACGATATCATCGTGCAGGAGCACAAAGGCGAGATTAAAGTGGAAACCGAGGACGGGAAGTTCACGGAGTTCGTGGTGCGCTTGCCCCGGCTTTCATTTTAAATTTTTCGCAAAATCGGGATAGGAAGCGTGGCGTGTAAAAATGAACATGAAACCCACCAACAAAAACACTTTTGTGGTGTATTTGTAATTAGATATGTGTAGAATATAATGCTGAAATGTTACTAACACAGTTATAGCGACGTTTCTCAACTAAGGAGAAAATCATGACAGAACACAATCGTGAGGAGACGGACAAGCTGGCGCAGGGAGCCAAATGGGTCATTCGTCAGCTCCTGCTCGAAGTGGAAAGCCGGCAAACGGAAATCGAGCTGCACGACGCCGTAACCGATGGCCATGGGATTTCTTACCGGGTGATCTCGGGCCAAGAAACCGTGGTCAACGAATTTGCGCAAAAACTCGGCATCAAGAAAAACGGCAATCGTTTGGAGGTGAAGGATGGCAACTAATCGAGGCCTTTTTTCCTGGATTATCATCGCGATTCTGTTTGTCGTGGGATTGGCCGTGGGGTGGAGCATTTGGTCGTCTTTGCAAGAAACCCGCGCCAAGTTGAAAGCCCAGGAAGCAACTATGAGAGAATTAGAAATCAGAGATGTGGCGGTGAAGCGTTATGCCGACAGCCTCGATGCGGTGGTCGCGACGCTGGGAGAACGCGAGAAAGTGCTGATTGGCGAGCGGGAAGAGCTGCAACAAAAATTGGAACAAGTGCAACGCGAATTTCGGAAAACGCGTGCGCGCTCGAATCATTCGCTGCAATGTGTCATCGAGTTTTCCCATGGCGTGATCATTCGCTTGTCGGGTCCAGTGGATTTCGCCTTGCTGGCGCAGCTCATCCATTCCCCGGCGGTTTAAAATGGTTGCCCTCACTTCTCGCGTCAAATTCTACCTCTCTGCCCAGGCCACCGACATGCGCAAAAGCTTCGATGGCCTCGCGGGCGTGGTCACCACCGTGCTGAGCCGCGATCCCACCAGCGGCGACGTTTATGTCTTCGTCAATCGCCGGCGCGACCGCATGAAACTTTTGGTGCGGGACCGCAGCGGCTTCTGGCTTTTTTATAAACGCTATATCCGTCCCAAGTACGCGCGTCCGGAAGGCGAGGGCGTCATCATCGGCGCGCTGCCCTCGCGTCCGATCGACAAAGGCATTGCCGGGCCGGGCTTGCTCGCCCATGTGTTGATCAGCAAATACGTCGATCACCTGCCTTTAGATCGCCAGCGCCAGCAGTTTCGCCGGCAGGAGGTCGAGTTGGCCGAGTCCACCTTCGCCGCTCGCCAGGCTGACGTATTTTGATTATCAGCCCAGCCGCAGCCGTGACGGCCCGCAGCAGATGTTGAAAAATTTTGCGGGCTATCTGCAAACCGACGGCTGCGTCGCGTATGAGGCGATTACCTGCCGGCCGGAGGTGACGGCGTTGGGCTGCATGGCGTTTGCCTATCTCAAAGACTTGTTCAGCCGCATCGCCGACTCTCCGCACCGGCGCGTCGCCGAGCTTTTGCCACAGAACTGGAAAAATCCCTCTCCAATATAAGACATTCGCCCCTCCCCTTCAAGATGGGGTTCACCGAACGGATACATATAAAAGGCTCGCCATCAGCCCGGTGACGCCAGACATATGGCTCAGGATGGCTCTGGCTTCATCCGGCGTGAACACCTCGGGCTTGTTAGCTAAATGCGTCAAAAAATCCGTAACTTCTTTTTCCCCCATCTCGGCCGGGTGGCGTTTCTGGTGAAATTTGATATAGCGAAGAATCCAGTCCGTGTACGCTTCCTCGGTGTTCTCGCTGTAGTACAAGATGCGCAGGACATTGCGGACCTGATCCATCAGCCTGGGTTTAGCATTTTCTTGCGGCTGGATATTCGCAGCCTTCTCGCCGGCCGGCTGGCCTGCGCGTGATTGGTAGGTGGATTGACCCATAGCGACCCTCTCCAACGAGTTCAATGCTTGCCGGGTATGAACGCCAAAAATGAGCGGCGGGGAAAGCATAAGACGAAGCTTGATCGAAGACGAGACGTTGGAAATACCACCGTCATGAAAATCATGCCTCTGCTTGCCCCGTCCGCTCAATTTTTTTGTTAGGCGATCACCATCTTCTTGGCCAGCACTATTCGTTTTCCCAAGCCAATCCCGCTTTCATATTGTGAGGCCCCGATCTCACGCACACTCCCAAGCAACCTGCCTTTCATGCCCGTTGCGTGTTGTGCAGCTCCTCGCAATAGCGCTTCAGGTTCTCGCCCGAAGCGTGAAACATATTTGTCAATTTTTTCTTGAACAACAGCGTGAACAGTATTCTCGGGACCAAATCATTCTTGACAAAACCGTCAATCCGCACGCGTGTGTGTGCCTCGCGTTCCTGCCGGATTGTGCACACTGTACACACTATTTTCTTCTCATCCGTTTCGACGAGGGTGATGGTATCGGCAGCCCGCGTGCTACCGCTGGTGACCATGACCGGACTGTTCTTGTCGACAACGCAGCGATGTTTTGTGCCAACCCGGTTGAGTTGATGATTCAACATCTGCACATCTTTGGCCCCCTGCATCCAGTGCAATCGCGCTGGCAAATCGATCGCTACCTACTCATTGGGGCGCGGACCTCGTGTTCGCACGAGAATAACGGCACTTTCGCACCGGGGATGCTGAAGTCCTCGACGCGTGGCTCCGGGACGAGTTGCCGCAGCGGCGCAAGCGGCACGTAGCCATAGTTGATCCTGCCAACATCATATTCCTGAGAGCCTTCCTCTCGCTGGGCCCATGTTGGCGTGGTCGCCTGCGGCCACTCGTTCACTAGGCCATGCGTAAAGAGCGCATACTCATGGCGTGAAATGTCGTTCTTCAGCAAACGATGCACCGTGATGACATCCTGGCCGAAGAGTTTGACGTGCTCTTTGATGTGACTCTGGGTAATGTTGCCGTAATGGGCAACAATCTTCAGCGTGAGGGTATGCGCAGACGCGCAGGCACCGCACTGACAAATGCGTTGTGTTTCATACAGCCGCAGATGGCTGTGGAAGGCGACAAACATCTTCTGGACTTGTTGAAAGAACTCTTCAGCCGTTGGTGGATGGCCAAACCTGTAAAAGAGAATGGCATCGCCTTCTACTTCAGATACCTGCAGCCCGATGTCATTTGCCTCTATCAGCTTTTCGAGAAGCTCTTCAATGATGTGACGGCTGTGCGCAATCTCGGTGGTCTGCACAAATTGCGTAAAGCCACTGATATCAGGAACGAATAAAAGCGCTGGCTTGGTGACGTTGGTGGTTGGAGCAGACATAAGGGGTTCCTTCAATAAGTACTGGTATGCGGTCAGCTGTGTCGGTAGGAAGATGATCAGCCGTTTTGCATCTGGTTCTAAGTGACTGGCCCGGCGGGGCTACGACCAGAACTCGTCCCAAGCGTAGAGGTCATAAAAGTGCTCCCGACCGTCAATAATCCGGCCGTCCTTGAACTCGAAGACGATGCAGCAGTAAACATCCAACTGCTTGCCGTTCCGCTTCGCGCTGTTGTGATGAACGCCGACCACGCGGCCGTCGTCACTCTTGAACAAGTGCTGCAATGTGGCCTTGAAAGTCCCTCCCGTCTCACCCCCATACCGGCCGAATTGGGCAAAGGTCGCGTCGCGGCCCTTGCGGTCGCCAGCGATGGGGCTTCGCCCCGGCGTGTGCCATGAGGCGCTCTCGTCGAAGATCTCGGTGAGCGTCTTCATGTCGGCCGAGTTAAAGGCCTCGTAACCGCGTCGCACGGTCTCAGCGTTACTTTCTGCCTGGTTCATGATCTGGTTCTCCTTGGTTGTGATCGGTGATCGGTCTAGTGTCGATTGTTCCATTTCTATCGTCTCTCGCCTCAAATGTGCCCGCCTAACAAACATTTAAACACGAGAAAACAGAGAGTCTCCAACGAGTTTAATGCTTGCCGGGTATGAACAAACCCCGATGATTTTTATTCAAATGTGTCGCAATATAAACAAGGTTCCGGCGAAAGTCAAGGTTTTTTTGCGCTTTTAAATTTCGCTGGTTTGCTTCTTGACTTTTTAACCAAAATTATGCACATTGCGTCATTCTAAAAAACTCCGCTTTAGTGAAGTTAAGCTATCGAGGCCCGGATTTGAATCCGGGCCGAATTTCGGAGAGGAGGAAACATGTTCAGAAAACCCGCGTTTTGGATTGCGCTCGCTCTCGCCTCCGCCGGCGCGGCCATTTTCACCTTCAAATATTTTTCACAGGCATTCCCCATCGTCGCGCTCGACCTGCAGATGGACCGGCAACAGGCGCTTGAATCCGCGCAGCAACTGGCGCAACAGCATCAGTGGAAACCGGAGGGATTCAAAGCCGCGGCCTCATTTCATTTGGATCAACCGGCGCAAAATTTTGTGGAGCTTGAAGGCGGCGGCAAAGAAGCTTTTGGCCGAATGCTCAAAGCCGGTCTTTATTCTCCGTACGCCTGGAAGGTGCGCCATTTCAAAGAAGGCGAAACGCACGAGACTCTGATTCGCTTCACTCCCCGGGGCGAGCCTTATGGGTTCGCACAAAAACTTCCCGAGAAAGAATCCGGCGCCGCGCTGGCGGCGGAAGTGGCGCGCATCATCGTGGAAAATGCGGCAACCAGAGATTGGTCGATTGACCTGAGTCAATATCAGTTGGTCGAAAAATCGCAGGAGACTCGTGCCGGCGGCCGCCTCGATCACACCTTTGTTTATGAGCGGCCCAACGTCCAAATCGGCGAAGGCCGTTATCGTCTGCGTTTGGTGGCCGGCGGTGACAGGCTCACCGAACTCACGCACTTCGTTAAAATTCCTGAAGCCTTCTCGCGGCGTTATGAGGAAATGCGCTCGGCCAATGACACCATCAGCGTCGCCGCCAGCATCGCATTGGTGGTCTTGTATATCATCGGTGGTTGCGTCATTGGGTTGTTCTTTCTGCTGCGCGAGCGCCGGGTGCTTTGGCGCCAGCCGTTGTTCTGGGGTCTCATCGTTTCTTTCCTCGTGTTTTTGGCCGGCGTCAATCAATGGCCGCTGCTGTGGATGAATTACGACACCGCGCTTTCGGCGCAAGGCTTCATGATCAATCAGATCATGTTGCTGCTGGCGCAATTCATCGGCATGGGCCTGCTGTTGACGGTCTCATTCATGGCGGCGGAAAGTCTATCGCGCCGCGCTTTTCCTCATCATATTCAGCAATGGCGGCTGTGGTCGCCCGAAGTTGCCGGCTCCAAATCGGTTCTCGGTCGAACCCTCGGCGGATATTTGCTGGTCGCCATATTTTTTGCTTACGAAGTCGCGCTCTATTTCCTCGCCGCCAGAGGGCTGGGTTGGTGGACGCCGTCCGATGCGCTCATCAATCCCGATGTGCTGGCAGCTTATTTCCCCTGGCTGACTTCCATCGCCATTTCCCTGCAAGCCGGATTTTGGGAAGAGAGTTTGTTTCGTGCCGTTCCCATTGCCGGCGCGGCGCTCATCGGCCAAAGACTCGGTTATCGCCGCGCCTTCATCGCCGGCGCCATGATTATTCAGGCGCTTATTTTCGGCGCCGGCCACGCCGGTTACGTCAACCAGCCGGCTTATGCGCGAGTCGTCGAGCTGATCATTCCCTCGCTGATGTTTGGCGGGCTTTATATTTACTTCGGCCTTTTGCCGGCGATCGTGCTGCATTTCGCCTTTGATGTGGTCTGGTTCGCGCTGCCGTTGTTTGTCTCAACCGCTCCCGGAATTTGGCTTGACCGCACGTTGGTCATCATTCTCACATTGGTTCCACTCTGGATCATTCTTTGGGCCAGAGCGCGTTCCGGAAAATGGCGCGAGCTTGAAGAGCAATATGACAACAGCGCCTGGGTTCCCGCCGTCAGAGAAGAAATCAAGCCGGTCGACGCTGAAGTTACAACACCGCTTGCCATTAATTCTCAAACCGGCCGCTGGTTGCTCATTGGGGGATTGTTGGGTTTGGCGTTATGGCTCTTTGCCGCCAAATTTCAAAGCGACGCTCCGCCATTGACCATGACGCGCAGCGAGGCGGAAAATGTGGCGCGCAAAGCTTTGGCGGCGCGCGGCATCGAGCTGCCGGCGCCGTGGCAGACCTTGAGCGCCGTGCAGGCGCAGCCAGATGAGCAAGATCGCTTTGTCTGGCAAAAAGGCGGCAAGAAAAATTATGCTGAGCTCATGGGAAAATATTTGTCGCCGCCCCACTGGAAAATCCGTCTGGTGAAATTCGCGGGCGAGGTGGCCGAGCGCGCCGAAGAGTATCAGGTATTTCTCAGTGACGGAAAAGTTTATCGAATTCACCATCAACTGCCGGAAGCGCGGCCCGGCGATAGCTTGAGCGTCGAAGCCGCGCGCCAGATCGCGCATGCCTTTATCATCGACAACGATCAAATCGATCCGCTGTCGCTCAAAGAAATTTCCGCCGTCGCCGCCAAACGTCCGGCCCGCCAGGATTGGACGTTCGAATTTGCCGACACGCTCGCTTATCCGCTGCCGGAAGGTGAAGCTCGCCTTGCCGTGCAAATCGCCGGCAATGAAGTGGCGGAGGCTTATCGCTACATTCACGTTCCGGAAGAATGGACGCGCCAGGAACGCCGTCAGAGAAATCTTCCGAGAATCATACAAATCTCTTGCACGGTGGTGATCGTTTTATTGCTCATCGCCGGCGTGATCGGCGCCATCGTCGCCTGGAGCCGCAAAAATTTTTCAGTGCGAGTTTTTCTGAGTTTTTTGGCGCTGTTGTCCGGGTTGAATTTGATCGGGCTCATCAATGGCTGGCCGAGTCTCGTCGCGCAATTTTCAACCGCCCAGCCGTTTAAGACGCAGGCGTTTATCTTTATTGCCGGCGGCATTCTCGGGCTGCTGCTCTCCTCTGCCGGTATGGCGTTGGCCATCGGTTTCGTTCACCGGTGTAGGCGACCGCAAGCCTCGCTTGAAATTTCCACAGCGTTTATCCGGGGATCATGTTTGGGTGCATTGGCCGCCGGGTTGTTGACTTTGACCGCTTACCTGGCGCCGTCATTAAAACCGGTTTGGGCCAATTACGATGCCGCCGGAACTTTTCTGCCGCTGCTGGAAACGAGCCTGGATCCTCTCGGGCAATACATTTTTCGTACAACGCTGCTTTTGCTGATTTTCGCGGCCGCGGATCGTTTGACCAACGGCTGGAGCAAAAGAAAGGCGTTGTTTTCCGGTTTGTTCATCTTGTTGGGCTTGATCCTCGCCGGCTCGCGTTCAGTCGAAGCGCTTCCCCAGTGGTTGTTGTCCGGCGTGCTGACGGGAATCGTGTTGCTGCTGGCTTATATTTTCGTATTTCGTTTTTCTCTGGCGCTCGTTCCTATCGCTGTGGGCATGATCGCGATGATGAGCCAGTTGCCGCCGGCCATCGATCGATCTATCCCACTCGCTCTTCCCGGCGCCATCATCGCCATTATTTTAACCGGCGTTTTGGCGTTTTACTGGCATCAGCAGTTGGCACGCGAGCCGTTCGATAGGTGACGCCTCATTGATGGGGCGTTTATCTTTCACCTCAACACCGGGCAGACGCGCTGTAATTTTTAATGATTCTGTCGAGCCCTCATTCTGCCTTTCGAAATCTTCGCAGCCGTGATAGCTGTTTTGGAGTAATATCATAAATAGTCCCTTTGTAGTTAAATCTGTGCAAAAAAAGTAAAGATTTTTTCTGGAATAGCATTTCACCCTTTTTTTGTGCAGGTTTTAAGTTATTTTGTCGCGGCTTCAACTTTTGAGATTTTTTTAGTTATGATTTGTTAACTGTACAACTCAGATTTGTACAAAAAACTTAATTATGACAAAGCCAATTATTGACAAAATGTTTAAGTGAAAAAATAATATTAAAGAAATATTGAATCATTTTGTCTTTAATTATTTTGTCTAATGCTTTTGCTTTTCCGTTGGGTTGTTTCTATTCGTTGGGGAATTGTTTTTGTCATAAACCTGTTTGGTTGCGGCTTGTCCGCGTTGGGGTAAAATCATTTTACTGCCGGCGCGGCAGCCAGGCTTTGGTGAAATCAATACGCTCCGCCTCGAGCAGCCGTATTCCCTCTATGCCCTCCGGCAGCACCGCGTAATTTTTGGCGCGCAGAAGCGGATAGAGAATAGCCTGGCGCATCAGCGTTTTTTCCAGGCCGGCAGCGTCGTCTGAAGAAACTGCCAACGCTCGATCCAGAGCCGAACTAATTTCCGGATCGACGATGTAACCGCGTCGCAAAAGCTGCGTCAGATTGTACAGCGGTGATTCAAACGCCGGCGCATACGAATCAATCAAAATGCCGTATTTGCCGTTGCGACGAAGTTGTTCAAATGCGCTATTCGACAGCGCCCGGGGGCCGGCATAAGGTATCCGCAAACGAGAAAGACGAATTTTCAATCGTTCGGCAATTTGTCCTGCCACCTCATCTTGAGCGCGGAAAGAGATGGTCATGGCGCGGCGCGGCTGGCGTAAATCGTCTTCCGGCCGCGAGGCCGCATCCTCAACGGCAGCGGCAAAAAAATTTGTTGCCACTTCGCATTCGGCCGCCTCGATGAAATTTGCCGCAAACTCCCGGTTGGAAGCGTTGGCGATGCGGCGCCGCTGCGATAATTCGGCGAGCGGTTGCACCGAGGGATTGAGCGCCAGAAAATAAATCGGTTGCACCGCAAACGGGCGCAGATCGATCTTGCCAATTTTGCGAAAGACCTCGATCTCCTTTTTTCGCCTGAGGGTGGCGCCGGCGGCCTCCAGATTCGACAAAACCTCCGTGAGGTTCGCTTTAAAAAAGATGAACTTTATTTCCTGCAGCGGCGGCAGCCCGCCATGATAATAGGCGTTGCGCCGGCATTCCAAAACGGAACCGCTGCGATCATTCTTCATCGCCACCATCTGAAAAGGCCCGGTGCCCGGCAGCGATTTTTTTTCCTGGCTTCGTTTCAACACGCTGAAGCATGGTTGCATCAGATGCTCGGCAAAATCCGGCCGCGGCTCTTTCAATGCGATCTTGAGCGTGTGGGCATCGATCGCTTGCAAGCCTTCGGCGTTCGGCCTCTTGCCAGCAATAAATTCATTGACGCCAACAATGTTCGTCCACAACCACTGCTGCGCGCAGGAATTTTTTTTGCAGGCGCGCCAGTTATATTTCCAGCCGGCGAGAACGATCTCAGCCGTCAATGGCGAGCCATCGCTAAATCGAATGTCCGGGCGCAGGCTGATTTCCCAAACCCGCGAGGTTGAATCGGCCCGAATGCCGGAGGCCAACAACGGCCGGGCGGCGCCATTCTCGTCTTTCCCATACAACGTTTCAAAAACATTCGGCCAGACCATCGGCGGATATTCGCGATGCCAGTCAGGCCAAATATTTTCGCTTCCCGCCTCTTGCAAAAAAGTGAGAGACGCTTCGTAATCCGGAAAGCGCGGCTCGGCGAGGCTGATGGGAAGAATCCAGGGCAACGCCTCTCCGGGGAAAAACTGCAGCCGGCTTACCGGCAGCCCGGCCGCATTCGTAGAAATCGTGCTGACCAACAGGCCGTTTTTATTTTTCGATTGAACCGAAAGGATGGCGCTGACGTTGCCGCTAAAAGTGGGTGATTGCCCGACCAGTTGCAGGCTCTGATTTTGCAAACGAAAAACCACAAAAGCGAATTGCCGGCTGTCGCAAACGGCGATCAAATCCGGCGGCAAAATGAACAGGCGATTTCCCCACGCGCGGTCGGATCGCCAGAGCGGCTGATGATTTTTTGCAAACAGATTCAAATAACCGGTCGCGTCCAAAGCGACGCTATATTCGGTATTCGGCGCCGGGCGAAGACTGCGAAAAGTCCGCCGCCGGGAATGAAGGGATTGAAACGTGTCCTGTCCTTTCTCAACCATCCAGGAGGAAGGAAGCGTCTCATCCTTTGGCAAGTCGATCGCCTCGATTGGGCTGAACGAAATTTTATTTCGTCGAAGCGCTACCGCTGATTTCGTGCTCGAGGTCAGAGCGATCACTTCCGGAAAATCATCCAGGTCGAGGTCGCGCAGGCTGAGCATACCGGCCGGGAAGGAGGCGCGCGCGGGTGGAGAACTTTTTTGATTGAATCGATAGACGGATATGGATTGGTTTCCATTCGGCCAGGCCAGGCTGACCAGTGAATCGGCGAAAAGGGCGATGATCTGAGCGGGTGAATCCTCGCTCCTGCCTGGGCAACAACGCGAGATCGATAATTTCGCCTTTTAATCCTGGATCGATCGTCACCTGCGGCAAAAGCTTGTTTTCAAGCGCCTCGAGGTTTCGAGTCGATGGTGCGGCGCCGGAGGCGCCTTCTTCATTACGGCGACCACTCGACGAGCACGACGAGAGCAGGGAAGCGACGAGAACCGCCGGCAGGATGATGCCTCGAATTTGCCGTTTCGGCTGCCAGACGCGAGCGAATGAGCTCATTTCGTGAAAATTTTTTTGATTGAATTGAATATAAATTGATCAGCCAGACAATCAAAATATAAAACAAATGGGGAAGATGCAATGGGAAAATTTCGCGGGAGGAAAAAATATGGCCGAATGCAAAATCATCCGGCCATATTTCATCGAGTTTATAAACCGAACAGGAAACCAACCGTCACCACATAAAAGTCGCGGTCGACTTCCGCACCGGGGATTTCTTCAAAATCATAGTTGAGGAAAACATACCGAATATCGCCGGCTAATTTCGCGCTGGTTCCTAAAAAGATAAGCTGATGGTTTAAATTTGAGATTCATGTTATCCCTCGATTGCAAAGATGAATTCACACCGAGACGCAAAGACTTTTACAGATTCATCTGGCGATATTCTTCGGCCAGCTTTAAAACCGAGGGCACAAAGTTTTCCGTCTCTTTCCACAAAAGGTCGCTGGCTTTGGCCTGGCGCATCCATAGTTCGGCGCGCTCGATGCCGCCATTATAGGCCGCCAGCGCGCCCTCGGTATCGTTGAGAGAAATGAGCAGGGAAGACAGGTAACGGCAGCCGATACGAATGTTGTAAATTGGAATACTTCAGCGTCATTTCGCAAATTTCTTTGGCAATTTCCTGCTTTTGCGATAATTCCATCTCCGGATTGAAGCGGTTGATGATCGCGACGACCTTCTGAATTTTCTGTTGCCGGTCCCGCTCGATTTGAATCGCTCGCGTTAAATTTTTGATTTCGATTTCGAGCTCCGCAATTTTCTCATTTTGAACCGGCCGCCCATCAAAAAAATGAACGCCGAAACCAATCGCCGTCAACGTCACGCCGGCTATCCCAACGAGGTGAATAACTCGAAAATTAAATCCTCTTCCCTCAACGTTCGACGTTATCCATCCGCGCCATTGCTGTATGATATAAATGAAGGGATTCATATAAATCACTGTCAGGCTGATCTACTGCACAACAACTTTTTTAAAATGGCGCGCCCGGCCCGCGACGGAGTCGGGCGCGTCGATCTCCACAAATCTTCTCCTTATCGGCTCATCAAGCTGCTCGCCGCATAAGCTTTATACATATTCCAGGTTTGCATGACCTTTTCATGAATTCGAGTCAGCCTCCAACGCCGCCTGGAATGCCTCGCCTGTTTGTGGAGATTAATAATATATTTAAAAAGAGCGACGCCAGTATTATTGTGGAAAAAGCACTATCGAACTTTTAGCGCGAGGCTTTTTCCGGAAGTGGAATCGCTTCGGGGATAAAAGAACTTCTAAGCAGACAGAAAAATGACTTGTCTCTGTCGGTTAACTCAATCAACCATTATGCCAAAAATTTTACATAATTGTTATCTGGCGTTAATTTTCGAGAAAATATAAAATTGGTGATATGAAAATTTTTTGGGAGGGAAACAGATGTTCAATCTTAAATGTGTCGGAGAAAACACTCAATGCGTTTGAAAATACACAAAAATGATCTGGCAAGGAAATTTTTCAGCGAAATGCAACCCGATTGAGGCGATAAATTTTTTGGGGCGGTTCAGCTCGCGCCGCCTCATTTCATAAATGCGGTCTGACGCGAAATCCCGCTTGACTCTTTAAATGAATTTGGTTATTTTTATAGGTTGAATTTTTCCTGAATATTCATTCGCTCGTTCACAATCCGCTTCGTCGAACCGATTTTTGGAGGGCGATTTGCCAGGATGGCCCATGAGCAAATTTTTTGTCAAGCCAATCAGGTCAAGTAATGCCAAGTTCTGCGATTTTAGATGGGCTACGGGGAATAGGCGCACGCGGCGCGGAAATTTTCAGCTCGCTTGAAATCAAATTCAAGTTGAGCATCAATATCGCTATCATCGTCGTGCTGGTGATTTTCACCTATAGCTTGCTGATTTTGCCGGGCGAGCGCAAGGTGTTGACCAGAGCCGCGGAGAATACTTGCACGGTGCTGCTAAAAAAGTTGAGCCAGAATGCGCGCGAGCCGATGCTCAAGAGCGTGATCACGCCGTCGTCGCTGGATGAATTGACCACCGAAGTTCTGCGCACGAAAAACATGAACGTCGACGGTCTGGAATATATTTTTGTGAAAAACCGCAACGATTCTCTTCTCGCGCACAGCGACACCGGCGAGCTCAAACGCGGCGGCGGCGTTTTGCGTCCGGATGAAATTGCGGCTTTGTTGAAACACGAAAAAATGATTGCTCGGGAAAATGCAGAATTTCTCGAGTATTATTATCCGATTTTGCAGCTCGACAAGGATCAAGACCGCAAGATACCGCTGGGCTATGCCTGCGTCGCTTTTTCCGAAGACTTTTTCAACGCGCCGCTGAATAAAACCAAAAAGCTGATTTTTTCTTATGCCGCGCTCGTCGTTATTGTCTCGGTGTGGTTGATTTATTTCATCGCGAGAAAAATGGTCAATCAAATTCACGAGCTTTCGCGCGCCGCCCGCGAGGTGGGCAGCGGCAATTTGGAAGTGCGCGTCGAGCCGCGCAGCAAAGACGAGCTTGGCCAGCTCGCCCGCGAGTTCAATCACATGGTGACGCATTTGCGCGAAAAAGTGCAAATGCAAAAATTCGTTTCCAAGCTCACCGTCCAGATGATTCAAAACAGCAGCGGTTCGAAGATGGAGCCGCAGGAAGGCGACCGGCGATACACGACGATTTTCTTTTCGGATATCCGCAATTTTTCCACTTACGCCGAGCTTTCCGAGCCGGAAAGCATTATCGAGCTCATCAACATTTATTTCGACGTACAAACGCAAATCATCGAAACCAACGGCGGCATGGTGGACAAATTTATGGGCGATCAAATCATGGCGCTGTTTCAAGGCCCCAAAGGCGTGGAGAACTCGGTGCGGGCGGCGGTGGAAATTCAACGCGCCGTACGCGAGCTCAACAAACAGCGTGATTCATCCGGGGAACTGCCGCTGTGGGTCGGCATCGGCATCAACCACGGCCTGGCGGTTATCGGAAAAATGGGCTCAAAAAATCGCATGGATTATACCGTGATCGGCGACGTGGTGAATATTGCGAATCGCCTGTGCAGCCTGGCGCG
>Ga0247727_10009084_pt1 | contig 18168 bp, 14 predicted proteins | sample WisWelCaveWW1625_FD_202498 | JGI IMG/M metagenome (GOLD analysis project Ga0247727, IMG submission 202498) | Biofilm microbial communities from Wishing Well Cave, Virginia, United States - WW16-25 | ecosystem: Environmental > Aquatic > Deep subsurface > Groundwater > Cave microbial mat | place... | reverse complement strand
CCACGGCATCAAGGAGGCGTTCTCGACCGGATCCCAAAACCACCAGCCGCCCCAGCCAAGTTCATAATAGGCCCAGAGAGAGCCCAGGGCGATCCCGATTGTCAGGAACACCCATGCCGCCAGAATCCACGGTCGCACGTAGCGCGCCCAAGCCGCGTCGGCGCGCCCCTCGATCAGAGCCGCGATCGCAAACGAGAACGCCGTCGAAAAGCCGACATAGCCGAGATAGAGGAAGGGCGGGTGCAGGGCGAGCCCGGGATCCTGAAGCAATGGGTTGAGCCCCAAGCCTTCAACCGGCGCTGGGTCAAGGCGCGCGAATGGATTCGACGTGAAGATGAGGAAGGCGAGAAAGCCGACGCCAATCAATCCTTGAACGCCAATCACGCGCGCGCGCAACGCGATTGGAATTCTGTGGCCCAGGAGCGCCACGGTGGCGCCGAAAATGGCGAGGATCAAGCTCCAGAGCAGCATCGACCCTTCGTGATTTCCCCAGGCGCCCGCTAGTTTGTACAGAAAGGGCTTTGCCGTGTGAGAGTTCTCCGCCACGACTCTGACGGAGAAGTCTGACGTTGCGAAGGAGATTAGCAAACAAGCGAACGCAACCGTTACGAAGAGCGCCTGCGCGGCGGCGGCTGTGTCGCCGAACGCCATGGCGCGGCGGTCACGCCGTGCGGCGCCCAAGAGCGGCAAGGCAGCCTGCGCGATGGAAACCATCAGGGCGACGATGAGCGCGAAACGGCCAATCTCCGGGATCATCGAATGTCCTCCAGGAGATTGGACCCAGCGCTTGGCGTGCACACTGACGCCCCCGCGGCGAGGGGGGATCTACGCTCGCCACGCCGAGCGCCCGGCCTTGGGCGACACCGGAAAATCGCTTCAGCTCGCGGGAGCGGCCGGCGCTCTGGCGCGCACATAGATCCTGCACCAGCCTTCTGGAGCAACGGGGCCGACGACGCTCCTGCAAGCATCGGGCGGTTCGAACAGCGTGCAGTTGTCGCAGCGCTGATCGCCGTGCGGCGTGGGTTGGTAGGCAACCGCCCGTTGCGCGAGCTTTCTCGGCGTTTGAGCTGCGGCTGCTCCGGCCGCCGCAGTAATGATAACCGCGGGCGCCGCCGCACAAGCGGCGGATATGAGCGTGCGTCGTGAGAGCTTGACCGGGCGCCGGTTTGATACTCGTTTGTCCATGATCGACTCCGTTCGTCCCTCTGAAAACTGCTATCGCAATACCGCTGCATCAAGTCGTTGCGAGCCGAGGCGCCTCGTCGCTACCATTTCAAATCAAGCCTCAGCGATACGATGTGCGCATCGTAGTTGGGGTTGAGCGCATCCAGGAACAGCGAGCGATTCGCGCCCGCGTCTAAGGCGATCATGTACGGCGCCATGTTCGCGGTCGCCCAGTTCGTCATGTGATTGCGCTCGTATGCGTAACCCAGCTCTGCCCCAAGCTCCCCGCCCCACCCCAGGCGTTGCGCCAGCGTTTCCCCGACATTGTACCTCAAACTGGCTTCGAGGCGTTGGTACGTGTTCGTGACGTCCGGAAATTGCGGGACGGAGGTGACCAACGCGGATCCAAGCGCATATGTCTCGGTGGCGTCGGACGTACGGGAGTAGGTTGCGTCCAGGCGGAGCTCGACGCTCGGCGACAACACGATCGAACTCGTGCCGAAGATCGTGTCGATGCTGTCTCCGATTTCACTCCCCCAGGTGCAGGTTGGGCTTCCGATAGTGTTGGTGGCGGGGCAGGCGATGCCAGTGCTGCCTACGTTGCCACGCTGGCGGTTGACGAGCACCCGATTGTATTCTTCGCGAAGGTAGGAAACGGTGACGTTCGCAGCGTCATTGATTGGGTACGCAACTTCGATACCGGCGTTCCAGTAGCTTTCTTCCTTGAGGCCTAGATCGCCGCCGTTCGCGATATTGTCGCTGTACTCGTCAAGGCGCCAGCTGGCGTTGGGCGTGATGACGAGGCCGCTGTCAAACGCCAACTCCGCGGAGACGTCGACTCGAGTGCGGTCTCGGTCCGCCATGTCAAACTTGCGCAGCAACGGGTTCTGCAGGAAGCCCGCGCCAGCGGGCGGATAGCCAATGACGCCGACATTGTTCAAGGCGTCGTAATCTTCGAATCTGCGCTGGGCATAAAGCGCGCTGGCGCGCAGCTGCAACCAGGGCATGCTGTCAGGCGCCGCATCCACGAACACTCTGCCGGAATATTCCTCAGTGACATCGGCGTCGCGATTGTCGCGATCATAGCGTTCCCAGCCGCCGGAAACGCCCAATGACCAAGCCGTGCTCGGGCGCCAGTTCAGATCGACGCTCGACGTTGTTCTCGAGTAGGCGGGGCGATAGTTTTGCCGGTCGTCGTTTTGCCGTTGGCCATCGGCGCGAACATATTCGCGGAAGAACAGAAGAGGCGTATTGTTCTGAACATCAAGGTGGCGCAGCCGCGCTGTGCCGGTCAAGTGTGGACCGAACCGGACGGTGAGCAGGTTGTTGATCAGCCACTCCTCGATCTCGCCATTGAGGCTCCGCGCTGGCAACAGACTCAAGTCCGTCATCGGAACGCCGCCGGTGCTGAGGATGGTCGGGTTGATCGTGAATGGCAGAAACGGCTCATTCTGCTGCATCAATCCGTATGACACGGTACCCACGTAGCGGCTTGAGAAGGGCAGATCGATCGCGCCCGTCAGTGTGTAGCGGTGCGCTTCATTACTTGGCGGCAGGGAAGTGCGCCCTTCGTTGGCGGTGTTGGCGGCAAGCGGCGCGCTCAACCGGAAGGGATTGTCGAAGGTGACGGAAGCGATGTCGTTCTGAAACAGAGAGCCATTGTAAGCGAGACTGATGCTCCACTGCCGTTCCGGCGCGAGCCTTCCGACATATTGCGCGCTGGCGCTGAAATTCTGTGTTGAGTACGAAACCGGCGCAGGAAGTTCGATGGTGTTGAACCCATTGATCGCCGTGCCAAACGGCATTGCGCCGGTTCGGTCTTCGTTCGAGTACTCCAAGCGGACATCCCATGCGTCGCTCGGCGTCCAGCGAAAACTGACCCGTCCGGCTTCACGCGAGACGTTGATGTCTCTCATGTGGACGTTGGCATTGACGATAGCTGCGCGCGCGGCGTCGTTCGGCGCTGTTTCGAGCGCCGTTTGAACTGAGTCGACAATTCTCAAGGCGGAGGGATTGGAGGCGTCATATAGCGTCAGCGCTTGAGTGCTGTAGAGGTGGGGGACCTGCGAGAACTCGACGCTGAAGTAATAGTCGCCGGGGTCGAAAAAGCGCATCAGGTAATGCTGGTTGTTGAGCCCCACATCCGACGCCCACAGCTCCCAGAGCGGCCCATGGTTCGCTTCAGTAAATAGATGCGCCTCATCAATGAACAGACCAGGCGGCATTTCGCCGTACTGCTCGAATTTGGCGCGCTCTGTCGGCCCCGGGCGATCCGAAAATGCGCGTAGTCCCAGGCTGACTTCGCCACCAAAGCGGGTCTCCCCGGTTTGCTCCGGCGCCTCTTGCGCCGCGGCCACCGGCGCCAGGAGCAGCCATGGGGCGATCAGCAGCGCGTTCGACAACAAGAGCTTCGCTGATTGTTTCATCGTCGCTGCTCCCATTCCTCGCCTCTGCGTGCGCGCGCCTACCTGTGGATTCGGAATCCGGACGGATGATTTGACCCGTGGATCATGCCGCCGTGGCAATTCGCGCAACCGCGATTGTACGCAAATCTGACGTTTGGGTTCTGCGGAATCGCAGGGTGTTGACTTTCAGTGTGGCATTGCTGGCACAAGCGCGGGCGTGAAATACGCAGTAGGCTTTCGTGCATTGAGCCGTGCGGCTCGTGGCAATTCAGGCAGTTCTCGCGCACGGGCGCGTGTTCATAAAGGAATGGCCCGCGCTTCTCTGCGTGGCAGCTGTAGCAGGTTTCGTTCGGCGTGAGTTCCCGCAACAGATTCAGATTGGGCGTACCGTGCGGGTTATGGCAGCTTGAGCATTGCATTGCGCCTTCACGAACAGGCATGTGCGAGGTGCGATAAAGCTGAGCGCGCCGATCTCGGTGGCATGTTGCACAAACTTGCAGCTCGGTGGCCTGTACAAATTGGCTTTGCGGCGACACACGTTCCATGATCCGGTGGCAGTCGGTGCAAGCGAGCCCGCGGGTTTCGTGCTGACTGCCGCGCCAGTGAGTCCGCAAACCGCTCTCATGGCAAGACAAGCAAACGGCATTGCGGGCGGCGACCGGGCGCGGCGTGCCGGAACGGAAAGCGATGATGCTGTTTTCGCTGCCGTCGTCACGCTGAGGATTGGCGGCGTGCGCCGAACCAGGGCCGTGGCACGCTTCGCACCCTAAGCGCTCTTGCTCGTTGCGCGGTTCGTGTAGGAAGATGCGCCCCATCATGGTCGTTTCAAAAGTCTCTGACTGGTAGGTGTGGCAACTTTCGCAGACTTCGCCGCCGACATAAGTCGCAGAGCTGTTTTCGGCCGGCGGCGCGGATGGTGAAGTGGCGGCGTCCTGCGCGGTGGCGGCGCCGGGCCGCGCCAACGCAAGCGCCGCCAAGCAGAGGGCGGCAACGAGCGCAGCGCTGAGGCGGACGCCATAGAGTGCGCGCTGTTTTGAACCGTTGGGATGCAATTGGATGGCCATCCATCTCTCCCACTTCGCTTCGCTTTCGGGCGGAGATCGCAAGTGGCGTCACGACACTGCTAACAACAAGATATCAATGATGATAAAATCGATTCCCCGTTTGATCGAAGTCAATGGCGCGGTCGAAAAGCCGCCATCTGCGTTGAATGGTCGCGCCTTGTTTTGTGCGCTGAAGCGCAAGGCTTGATCCGAGGAACGCCCCGCTTGTCTGCAAGTGACCGGTAATAGTTCACCCGGGGCCGCATTCACGAGGGCGCCGCGGTTGCTCATGTGAGCGAGAAAAGTCAGCTCGGTGCGGCGCTCGAGGTCGGGGATGCGCACAAGATTTTCGCGAAGGCAGTCTTCTCTTGCTCTATCTGCGCATGGCAAGGAACGAGGGTTGTCGATCATTCTCGGCACGCCAAGTCGTCGACGGTAAGCCAGGTCGAAGATGAAGCCTCACCCCATCCCGCTAGGGCGCGGGAGTTGTACAAACGCCGTCGGCCGCGCGCGTCGCAGCGATTTGGCGGAAGATCATGCTGGCGGTCCAAGTTGCGCTACGGTGGACCTGAGCGTTGCAATGTTGAAAGCTAGGGCGAGGGCGCAATGGATGTCGTAGGAACGCTTGTCGAACAGCTCTTGGCGCGTGTGGAGGATCTCTGGATCGCGGCGTTGATCCTCTCATTCTTCACGATGATCTGCGAAGCGGCTAGGCCGAAGCCGCGCGGTGGGAGAGTCAAGCCGAAGCGAAAGGGCTGGCGCTGTGGGTCAACATCCTGAGTTTGCTCACGCCCATTCTGCTCTTCTTCCATGCGTTCCTTTCGGGCGGCGGTGTGCTTGTTGCCGTGGCGGCCGCGATTGGAACGGCCATCATCGGGTCAGGGTTGATTGGCTGGGCGATTGCGGCGCTTGTGCCCGAGATAGGCCGCACGCTCAGCCGCGCCGCGCCGGCGCTGGCGATCGCAACATTCGCGCTCACGCTCTACGTGACGTGGCGCACTGTGTTCGTGTTCGTCAGCGCTTTGGTCGAAGGATCGGCGCGTTGGTCGCGGCGAACAATGACCTCCTGGAGGCTACACGCCTGTTCCCCCGCCAGGAGGAACAACTGTGGGGGGCCGTGGCGGATGGGGTGTCCGCCTTGGAACCGTTTGGCTATGAACGCGCGCGAAGGCTCGCGAAGTACCTAAAGCCCATGCTCGATATGACCTTTCTCGCCCTCCAACCTACCGCTGCCCTTCGTTGACATTCACCCAAAGCCGCAACACAAAGGGGGAAACGAAAGGGGAAACAGAGGTGGCGCTGACGGACAGGCAGGTGAGAGCCGCCAAGGCCCCGGGCATTCTGATCGACGGCAAGGGCCTTCGGCTCAAGATCACCGTGAACCCCAAGACACAGGAGCTGCGGAAGAACTGGATCTGGAGGGGCAAGGTCGACGGCGGGCGGGTGCGGGAAGTTGGGTTGGGCTCAATCGCCACCGTGTCGTTGGAGGTGGTCCGCAAGCGCGCTCAGGCGCTCAGGGAGCAAGCGCGCGCCGGGATCGACCCTATCGCGGCTAGAGAAGCAGAGCGCGCCCAGAAAGCCACAGAGGCCGCTCGCGCCTTGACGTTCGAACAATGCGCCGAGCGCTACATCGCCGCGCATGAGGCGTCATGGAAGAACGCCAAGCATCGCCAGCAATGGGCGAACACGCTCAAGGCCTACGCTTATCCTCTGTTTGGCAAGGTCCCCGTGGCGGACGTGAGCCAGGGCATGGTCATGCAGATTTTGGAGCCGCTCTGGGCCGAGAAAACGGAAACCGCAAGCCGCCTGCGCGGGCGCATCGAGGCGGTGCTGGATTGGGCGACGGTGCGCGGCCTGAGGCGCGGCGACAATCCCGCGCGCTGGCGCGGCCACTTGGACAAGCTGCTGCCGAAGCGCTCGAGGGCGCGGAAGGTGCAGCATCACCCTGCGCTGCCCTACGCTGAATTGCCTGGGTTCATGGCCAAGCTGCGCGAGGCCGAAGGGCTGGCGGCGTGCGCGCTCGCGCTCTGCATCCTCACCGCGACCCGTTCGAGTGAGACACTGGAAGCGCGCTGGTCAGAGATCGACATGGACGCGCGCGTCTGGACGATCCCCGCCAGCCGCATGAAGGCGGGCCGCGAGCACCGCGTGCCGCTCTCGGCTGAGGCGCTAAAGTTGTTAAAGCTGCTAAAGCCGCAAAAGCGACAAAAGGTGGAATTCGTCTTCCCGGGCGCCAAACCCGGGCGCCCGCTGAGCAACATGGCCATGCTTCAGGTGCTGCGGCGCATGAAGCGAACCGACATAGTTCCGCATGGTTTCCGATCGACGTTCCGCGACTGGTGCGCCGAGCGCACGAACTATCCGCGCGAGATCGCAGAGGCGGCTCTCGCTCACGTCAACGCCGACAAGGCGGAAGCTGCCTACCGGCGCAGCGACCTGTTCGACAAGCGGCGTCAACTCATGACCCAGTGGTCGGCCTACTGCAGTTCGCCGCCCGCGGCGGGGAAGGTCGTGCCGATCCGGAAGCGAAAGGGCTGAAAAGGGCCCGGCTCCAGACGGTCAGTGTCACAACGCAATGGGGCAGGGGTTGGCCCATTTGTATGGTCCGGCTGCCGTTCGCAAGCGAGTATTTGGATCGGTAGGACGTCGCTCATTTGTATCCGGCCTCACACGATGATTTCTCCGTCAATGATTGGAATTGGGAAGAGCGAGACCCGCGGCGCATTGGTGCGCGAGCGCACGGCGATCCCTTGCTCCAATAGGAAGGAGCGGATTTGGTTGATCGTTGCAGTACGGCGCGAGACGAGGCGATCACGTACGCGGTGGAGCGCTTGCAGATCGAGCTGAGCCTGCGTCTTCTCCGGCACGAACCGAAGGTTTGGACGCAGCGCTGCCTCTGCGATCGCTTCGGCGTCGTTGTAGTCGTTCTTCTGTCCCTTCGCGAACGGCTTCACATAGATCGCGGGGATGATCCGAGGCTTGTGGCCGAGCCGGCGCAGCATACGGCTGACGAAGTGGGCGCTGAGGCATGCCTCCATCCCAACAATGCTGGGGCCAGTTTCTGAAACTCTTGCTCGAGCGCCAGGCGTTTGATCTTCTTGCGCAGCGCAATCTTCCCATCGAGACTGAAGCCGACGATGTGGAAGACATCTTTGCCGATATCGACGCCGATCGATGCAAAGGTTCGGACTGCATGGGACTTGGTCATGAGACGCCTCCTGCTAACGCAGGCTGGATAGCCGGATTCAGGCCACCCCGCCGGGGAGGCAGCCGGACCATCCCATTTCCTGCCTCGCGCATTCTGCTGAGAAGGCGAGTGGCGGGGGTCAAAATCTCCACCGGGCGCTGACGGTGAGTGTGCGGCCGAGGACGCGATAGACCTGCGGATCGGTGTTGGCCTGGAACGGAAACAGGAGCTGCGGCGGCAACTCGTCGAGCAGATTGTCGACGTTGGCGGTGAGCATGAATTGCTCGGTCACGTTCCAGCGCAGCGAGGCGTCGACATAGCTTGCTTCTGGCGTCGGCGGGAGCGGGACGCCGAGGTCGTATACCATCTCCGGCACGTAGGTCCAGCGGCCGAACAGGGTCCAGTCGCCCACGTCGTAGCTCACCGACAGCGCCGACTTGTAGTCCGGAAAGGCGGTGCCGACATTGGCTGCCGACGTGCCGGCGAATTCGAAGTCGTTCAAGGTGCGGGATTCGAGGTTTGAGTAGAGTTCGTTGATGGTGAGCTGTCCGGGCCCGAGCGGGAACGACCATTCAAGCTGAATATCGTGGCCCTCGGCGGTGAGCGAATCCTGGTTCGAGCGGGTTAGGTCGATGGATGTGAGAATCCCCGTGACCGGATCGCGGACAATGCGCGCGCATGCGGCGGCATTGAGATTCACATAGCAGTCGTTGAGGAAGAAATTGCCGCCCAGGCGTTCGATCACATCGGTGATCTCGATATTGTAATAGTCGATGGTGAGACGGAAATCTCGCAGCAGCGACCAATCCGGCGCGATCACCACGCCATAGGTGAGCGTCTCCGCCGTTTCCGGCCTGAGGTTCGGGTTGCCGAAGGCGAAGGCGGTTGTTAATCTGTCGAAGCCTTGGTCGAAGCCGGGATAGAGCGCGGGGTTCAGCGCCGCCGCGCCTGGCGCGGCAATGCAGGCGGCGTTGTTGCCGGACCCGTCGTTGCAGGGGTCGAGATAATCCGTGAAGTCCTCGTCGCCAGCCTGGAACAGCTCGAATACGTTCGGCGCGCGCGTGGCTTCGTTGAACATGGCGCGAAAGCGCAGCCACTCGGCTGGCGCCCATGCGCCGCCGACCTTGTAGGTGTCGACCTCGCCCGCCAGGGAATAGTTCGAACGGCGATAGCCGAACTCCAGACCGAGGCTGTGCGCCAGCGGGGCGTCGCTGAGCAGCGGTGCCGCGAGCTCGGCGTAGAGTTCGTAGACGTCGATCTGCCCTTCCAGGTCCTGGATCGCGTTGATGCCGAGCACGTTGCCGAGGCGCTGCTCGTTGTCGTGGCGCTCGGCGGCGAAGGTGTCGCGATACTCGAAGCCGAGCACGGCCGCCGCCGGGCCTGCCGGCAATTGGAACAGGTCGCCGCGAAGAAAGCCGGTGACGCGGCTCTCCTCCACCGTGAGATCGGTGAAGAGGTCGAGGCGAATGAACTCGGTCATCGCCGGCGTCAGCGTGCCTGCCCCGTAGATGTCGAGCGGGACGCAGCCGGGCAGCGCCGCAGCGCCCAACGGCGCGCCGCTCATGTCCTGGCAGGAGGCCAAGCCCTGCCCTAGGGCTGTGCGGTTGACGCCATTGGAAAGCCGCTTGTTGAAGATGACCTGGCCGTAAGAGCCGGAAAGGCTCCAATCCCAGTTCTCGTCCAGCTCGCCTTCGAGTTCGGCGATGAAGTAGAGGGTGTTGTTCTCGTACGCGCCGTGACGGACGCCGACTTCGTTGAAGCGGCGGTCGATCAGGAACGGCGCCAGCGGCGCGCCGCGGCTGCCCAGGGCGGTCCACAGATCGGCGTGGTTGGCCGCGATGAGCGCTTGCGTGCCCGGCGTCAGCGTGACGACGAGGCCAAACACCGGCGAAGGCGCCAGCTGCACGTTGGTCCGGCTGTTGATGACGCTGAGCAGCAGGTTGAGGCGCAAATTGTCGGCGAACTCGTAATATCCGGTTGTCGTCAGCGCGATCCGCTCGGCCGGAATGACCAGGAAGTTGTCGGGCGCGAAATTGTAGCGCGAAGAGCCGGCCGCGCGTTCGGGGATGCGGCAGAAGCCCGCGGTGTTGCGCGGCGTCAGCTGGCCAGCGTCGTTGAACGACAGATTGCCGCTGTTGACCGCGCCGCCGGGGACGCCGTCACAATTGGTGTCGGTGTTCCCGGCGCCGAAGGTGGCGGGCAACAGCGCTGACAGGCCGGAAAAGGGATTGAGCGGGTTGTTGGCGATCCAGCCCCACGGCGGCGCCGACGAACCGCCTGGAAGGAACGGCGACGTCGTCAAGCCGTTGGCGATCGCTTCGGCGACGCTATCGCACACGACGAACGAGCCGCTGCCCGTCAGACAGCCCGCGCCGGCGACGCGCGAATAGTCGTACTCGCGCTGCAGCACGCCGTCGCGGCTGTAGTAGTAGGCGTATGCGGTCAGGTTGCCGCGGCCGTTGGCCAAGTCGCCGCCGACCAGGCCGTTGATCTCGAACTCCGGGACGTTGCCGGTCTCCAGCTCGGCGCCGTAGGTCGTGTTGAACTCGACGCCTTCGTAATCGTCCTTGAGCAGGAAATTGACGACGCCGGCGATGGCGTCGGATCCGTACACGGCGGTGGCGCCGCCGGTGACGACCTCGACGCGCGAGATGAGCGAGGCCGGGATGGTGTTGAGGTCGACCGAGCCGAAGGTCGAGGAGGCCGGGACGCGTTCGCCGTTGATGAGGACGAGCGTGCGGTTGACGCCGAGGCCGCGCAGATCGACGGTGGCGAAATCCTCGCCGCCGGCGTTGTTGGACGTGCGCGTGTTGCCAGGCACGACCTGCGGCAGGTCGTTCAGAAGCGATTCCACCGTCAGCGTCGCGGTGAGTTCGATCTGTTTGGCGCCGACCGTGGTGACGGGGCTGAGGGCTTCGAAGTCCTCGCGCACCAGCCGCGTGCCGGTGACGATGATTGGCTCTTCTTCGACGACGTCGTCCTGCGCCAGAGCAGCCGCGCCGCTCATCGCCGCCGCCAGCGCGGAAACGCCGAGCAGCGCCGACGCGCGCCTCTTGGCGCTGCCGCTTCGCACCTGGGCCATTGCGACATCCCGCTGCAGCCCCTTAGAGTAGCATATTCCGCAGGAGATGCCTAGGGCTGGGGCTTGCGCGCGCCATGCGCCTTGCCCGACAAGCGTGCCAAGGGCGCAACACCGTGCTAGCGACGTGACCGGTTGCGGCCGTGGCGGACGTTTTCATCTCCTACAAGCGCGACAAGCGCCAGGCGGTCGAGAAGATCGCGACGGAGCTGCGCAAGCTGGGGCTGACGGTCTGGTTCGACGCCGGCCTGAGCGCGGGGGAATCCTTCAGCGACGAGATCGACCGCGAGGCGCGCGCGGCCAAGGCGGTGCTGGTGTGCTGGTCGCCGGCCTCCCGCGACTCGCGCTGGGTCAAGGCCGAGGCCATGATCGGCTTCGAGCAGGACAAGCTCGTGGCCGTCCAGGTCGGCGGGCGCGGCGTGATTGCTCCGCCGGCGCCGTTCAATGCGAGCCACACCGAAAACTTGCGCGGCTGGTTGGCGAAGCCCGACGAGGCGCACCCGGGCTGGAAGAGCGTGCTGCGCCGCATCGGCCGGCTGTGCGGCCGACAGGACCTGGCCGCGGGCGAGCTCGACGCCGCAAGCGGCGACGCCGCGCGTGTCGACGCCGCGCGGGAGCACGCCCGCCAGGAGGCTGCGGAGGCCGACGAGGAACGCAAGCTGGCGGCTATCCTCGCCGTCGACATGGTGGGCTATTCCGCCGCCGCCGAGCGCGACCAGGTCGGCGCGGCGCGCGGCGTCGCCAAACTGCGCGCGCGGGTGGTGGAGCTCGCCGGCGAGCATGGCGGGCGCCTGTTCCACAGCGCCGGCGACGGCTTCATGGTGGAATTCCCGCTGGCGAGCGAAGCCGTGCGCGCCGCTCTTGCGCTGCTGGCGGAAACCGCGGCCCCGGAGAGCGGCCTGCCCCCGGTGCGCGCCGGCGCTCATCTGGGCGAAGTGATGGTCGACGGCGACGACCTCATGGGTCACGGCGTCAACGTCGCCGCGCGGCTGGCGGCGCAGGCCGAGCCGAACGGGCTGGTGATCTCCGACGCGCTCAAGTCGCAGCTGCACGGCGAAGTCGAGGCCGAATTTGCGCCATGCGGGCGCGTGCGCCTCAAGAAGATGCGCGAGACGGTGCTCGCGTTCGAGCACCTTCCGGGCGCCAGCGTCGCGCGCAGGCAATGGCGGCGCTGGCGCAAGCCGTGGGCGATGGCGCAACAACGTTGGCGGCTGATGAGCGTAGGCGCGGTGTTGGCTGGAGCGATGTTGGCGGTCGCCTGGTCGGCGACACGGCTGCCGCACTACGAGTTCGACGACCTCGACATCCTGCCCGTGCGAGGAGGCTCTTCGACCATTTCTCCAGACGGCCAGATTGTCGTCTACACGGCGCGGGCGGACGCCGGCGAAGGCGCTGATTCGGATCTGTTCGCGCACGACCTTGCCAGCGGCCAAGAGACGCAACTGACCGGCGTTCGCGACCTGCTGGAGTACGCCCCGGCGTTCTCCCCGGATGGCCGCCGTCTGGCCCATGTGCGCACTGTTCCTCGTCGCCTTCAACGCGGCGGCGAGCGCTGCAAGATCATGGTTCGGACTTTTCCCGATGGTTTGGATCGCTTGGCCGGCGAATGTGAGGGGGCGCCGGCCACGCTGTTTCTGAGCTGGACGCCAGACGGCCGTTCGCTCGTCTACTCGGACGTCATCGGCGGCGGCCACGGCGGCCGCTCAGTGGTCCAGATTCTCGATCTCGAGACTGGGCGCGCCCGCAATCTCGTGCCGCCGGCGGAAGACGGCGCGGACGACTACAACGCTGTCGTTTCCCCGGACGGCCGGCGCGTCGCTTTCACGCGCTACACGGCTTCGGGTTCGGGCGATGTCTACGTCTATGATCTGCGGCGGAATCGGCTGACGCGGATAACCACTACCGAGGGGCTGACCGCAGCGGCTTGGGCGGATCGGCAGCGTCTGTTCGTGCTCCAGAGTGAGGGACAAGTCACGGAGCTGTGGTTGCGCCGCGCCGACGGCGGCGCTTCGGCGCGGCGTGAAATGCTGCTTTTTCACGACGTCCGCCGTCCGATCGTGGGGCCCGGCGTGCTTGTATTTCGCGTCGACCAATCCGCCACACAGCTGCATGAATTTGGCCCTGCGGGCGGCTCGCCGCTGCGGCGCGGCGACGCGATTGAGGGTTCGCCTGCATTCTCGAGCGCTGGCGCGCTCGCCTTCATTAGCGACGGCTGGCTGCTGCTGCGCGCCTCGGGCGGCGAGCCGCACCGTTTTGTCGAGCTCGCGGGAAGACAACCGCGCGGATTGGCGTGGTCGCCTGATGATCGCCGGCTGGCCTATGTCGCCAACGAGGAGGGCCGCGCAAGCGTGTTCATCGTAGACGCCGGGAGCGGTGTGATCAGTCCGCTTCGACGCACGACCAGCGACGGCGATCTGGCGAGTCCGGCCTGGTCGGCCGATGGCCGCAGCCTGGTCTATGCCGCGGGCGACGCGCGCGGCGTGCGCTTGATGCGCGCGAGCGCCGATGCGGACGCGCCGCCGGCGCCGGTCTCCGACTACGGCTGGGTCGCCGCGATGGAGACGGCGGAAGGCCTGTTCGCCCGCCATCTGACCGAGCCTGGAATCTGGCGGCTGGCGCCTGGGCGCGCGCCGCAGCAGGTTTTCGCCGAGCCGCGCCAGGTGCAGCTTTATTGGCGGGGGTCTTGGCGCGATTGGACCGTCGCCGGGGGCCGCTTTTACATCGCCGACGTGAGCACGCCGGGCCGCATGCGCATCCTCTCGCGTCCGATCAGGGGCGGGGCGGCAACCCGCGTCGTCGATATCGAGCAGGATTATGCCGGATCGCTGGCAGTCAATGCGCGCAATGGCAACGTTGTCTATGGCGTCAGCGGCGACACACGTCCCCATGTGGGCCTGCTGCGCTTCCGACGCCGTTGAGCGCTGCGCCGCGCGTCGCGGAGGCCGCCACGGCGCGACAGGCGGGAAGACGGCGACAAGCTGGTCAGAACAGGCCGTAGCGGCGCACGCGCGCAGTGTAAGAGGGGCGTAGGCCTCGCCGAACTTGCCGGCCAGATAGCGCTCCTCTCGCCGGACCACGCCACACGGCGGCGAGCACGATGCCGACGAGGATGAGGAAGAAGCCCACGTAGATGGGATTGCGCGCAACGCCGTAGACGCCGGTCGTCAGCAGCGCGGTCGAGGGTTCGTGCGTGCGCACCTCCTCGCCGCCAGCGCTGTTGGAGGTGCGCGTGTTGCTAGGCACAACCTGCGGCAGCTCGTTCAGGAGCGACTCCGCAGTCAGCGTTGCCGTCAGTTCGACTTGTCTCGCACCGATTGTTGCGACCGGACTAATGGCTTCGAAGTCCTCACGCACCAGCCGCGTGCCGGTGACGATGACGGAGATAAATACGTCCGGCACGCCCGCAAATCGTGCGCCTCGTTAACACGCCGTGACGAGACGGTTACCTCAACCCGCGCAAGTGACCGTTCTCGGCGAAGGATTGCCGCATCGCAGCACAAGCCGGGAACGGAAGGTTTGGATCGACCCGGCCTGCCGTAATATTGCGGCCATCCGAGCGGGCATGGCCGAGGCTGTGTAATAACGCGCCGAGGTTTTGCGCGCCAAGTTCCGCTTGCGTGTCAGGACGCGAGGCTCACGCGACCATCGCTTCGATCAGCGGACCGACGCCGAAGAGCGCCATCATCCGCTTCAGATTGTAAGCCAGCACCTGCAGGCTCATCTCGGTTTTCACCTTCGGCAGCGTCCTGGTCAGAAAGTGCGTCGCGCCCATCCAGGCCTTGATGGTCCCGAAAGGGTGCTCGGCCGTCCGCCGGCGGATGGTCATGGCTTTCGGCATGCGCTCGAGCCGCCGCTGCATCGCGTCGAGCACATCGTCGTGCTTCCACCGCCTGATCTGTTGGAATCTTTCCGCCGTGCATCGGGGTTTGAGCGGGCAGGCGCCGCAGGCTTCGAGGTTTCGGTAGCGCACAAAGTCGGGGTCGGGCCCGCGGGTAGAGCGCTTCTTCGCCTGCGTTAGGAATTGACCGGCCGGGCAGGTGTAACGGTCGTGCTGGGGATCGTAGATGAAGTCCTGGATCGTCAAGCGCCCGCGCAGCGCCCCGCCCGAAGTCTCCGTCTTGGGCACGATCGGTTCCACACCCGTCCCCTCGCAGGAGACGATCTGATCGCCGCTGTAATAGCCCCGGTCGGCTAGCACGGTGACTGAATCGCATCCGCTCGCGTCGCGCGCCTTTTCGCCCATAGACGTCAACATCGCCCGGTCGCTGCCGACATTGGTGACCTCGTGCGCGAGAATGAGATGATGCTCGGCGTCAACGGCGATCTGGACATTGTAACCCACAACGTCGGTTCCCTTGCCGTGGCTCGACATGGCGCGCGCGTCGGGATCGATCAGCGAGACTTGCCCGCCGGGCGCAGCTTTGAGCGTTGCTCCCATTGCACGCAGATCCTCGATCCGTTGGCGCAGACGTTCGATTTTCTCTTTCAGGCGCGGCGTTTTTTCTTCGGCGATCTCCCCACCTTGGCGATCGGCGCGCTCCAGCGCCGTCAGATAACGGGCGATGTGGACCTCGGCCTGTTCGATGCGCTTATCGACCTTGTTCGCAGTGAAGTTGTTGTCGCGAGAGTTGACGGCTTTGAACTTGCTGCCGTCGATGGCGACGATCGCTTTCGAAAACAGACCCAGTTCGCGGCACAGCATCACAAATTGCGCGCAGGCTTGTTGGATCGCCGACCCATGATCCTTGCGGAAGTCGGCGATGGTCTTGTGATCGGGCGCCAAACGCTCGGTGAGCCACATCAGCTCGACATTGCGCCCTGCTTCGCGCTCCAGGCGTCGGCTGGAAGGGACTGCGTTGAGATAGCCGTAAATGTAGAGCTTCAATAAAACCGCGGGATGATAGCCCGGCCGGCCGGTGGCGCTGGGATCGACCGCGTCGAAGCCGAGCGCGCGCAGATCCAGTTTGTCCACGAAGGCGTCGACCGCGCGAACCGGATTGTCTTCGTCGACGAAGTCCTCAAGATGCGCCGGAAACAGCCCGCCCTGATCGCGAGCCACGCCTTCCACGAACCGCTTCATCGCAAGCCCCCCGCGTCATAGCGGAAAGCTTGAACTGCTTCGTCGTTTTCACACAGCCTCGGCCCAAATCTGACGCTCACCAATTTGTGGCAAACGCCTGAATTAGTTCAAGGCCTTTGAGAGGAATGCAGCAGCGCTCGCGCCTCGGCTTCGGGTTCATCCTCGCCGCTGCTGTTCAGGAACACACCGGCGAAGGCGCCGCTGTCGGGGCGCCAGAACACGTAGGAGCGAAAGCCGAACGTCGAACCGCTGTTCGGCATGCTGCCGGCCGAGGCCCAGCCAGGCGTGCGGACCGCCGCAGACAATCAGACGGTACGCACCGTGATGGTCATCGGCCCTGACAAGAAGATCAAAGCCACGATCGCGTATCCGATGACGACGGGCCGCAATTTCACCGAGGTGCTGCGGCTCCTCGATTCGCTCCAGCTCACGGCGACGCACAATGTGGCGACGCCGGTGAACTGGAATCCCGGTGAAGACGTCATCATCCCGCCAAGCGTTTCCGATGACGCGGCCAAGGCGAAGTATCCGCAAGGTTGGAAAACGCTGAAGCCTTACTTGCGAGTCGTGGCGCAGCCGAAGTGAGCGCTGCGGCATCTCGCGGTAGGGGACGCCCCATCTCGATGTAGTCGTGATCGGCGGCGGTCCCGCCGGGCTGAGCGCCGCTCTCTACTTGGGCCGAGCGAACAACCGGCGAGAATGCGCGGTCTGGAAGCATGACCCTGAGCGGCAAATTCTGGCCGACCCTGCCGTTTTGCCAAAATCGGCATTACTAGTCTTCCTGCAATGGGCGCGACCGGTCGTGGGAGAACGCGAATGAAGGCCAAAATCCTCATTCTTGGGGCGGGGTTCGGCGGACTTGAACTCGCGACCTTGCTGTCGGAATCCTTGGGGGATTCCGTCGATGTCACGCTGATCGACAAGAGCGATCACTTCATGTTCGGCTTCTCAAAGCTGGACATCATGTTCGGCCATGCGAAGGCGAAATCGGTGCAAATGCCGTACCGGAGATTCATCAAGCCTGGCGTGCGTTTCCGGCGAGAAACCATCCGAGCCATTGACCCCGCCGCGCGGCACGTGACCACCGATCGAGCCATATACGATGCCGATCATCTCGTTGTGGCGCTGGGAGCTGAGTACGATTTCGAGGCGACGCCGGGCCTTTCCGATGTGCATGAGTTTTATTCGGTGGCGGGCGCTGAAAGACTCCGTGAAGCGCTTCCTCGTTTTAAGCGCGGTCGCGCGCTGATTGGCGTGTGCGGCGCGCCGTTCAAGTGTCCCCCGGCGCCCAGTGAGTGCGCGCTCATGCTGCACGACTATCTGGAACGCCGCGGCGTGAGGCGAGCCTGCGAGATCAGCTTTGTGCTGCCGCTTTCTGCTCCGGTGCCGCCTTCGCCCGAGACCTCGAAAGCGCTGATCGCGGCCTTCGAAGAGCGCGCCATCAGTTTCCATCCCGCCAAGTGCATCACGGCGGTCGATGCGAAGCGTCGCGTCGCAGTGCTCGACGATGGCGGCGAGATGCCTTTTGACTTATTCCTGGGCGTGCCCAAGCATCGCGTGCCTCGGGTGGTGCTGGAGAGCGGGCTGGCGGAAAATGGCTGGGTGCCTGTAAACGCGCGCACGCTGGAGACGAAATATCCTGGCGTCTACGCGGTGGGAGACGGCGCCAACACGGGCACGCCCAAAGCCGGCGTGTTCGCGGAGGGAGCCGCCAAGGCGGTGGCGAGTGCGCTCATCGCCAGAATGAAAGGCGGCGAGGCAAGCGAATATGACGGCTTCGGGACTTGCTACATCGAATTCGGCGGCGGGCGCATTGGCAAGGTTGAGGTGGATTTCTTTTCCGGCCCAACGCCGAAGGGAACCTATCACGAGCCGTCGGTCGCCTTGCGCGCGGACAAGGACGGGTTTGGCTCGTCTCGCCGCGCGAGGTGGTTCGGGATGTAGGGCTCATCTTCGTTGGCGCCAATTGCGATGCCGAATTCGGAATGACGCCTATCGGCGACTTTGGCTCGGTCGGTCTGGCATGGCTCCACTGGCCGGTCTTGAGCGGCTCGGCCGGCCGTAAGGATGTGGCGACCCAGGTCCGATTGGCCCAAATCCGTCATTGTCCAAGATCAGGTAGCGGACCTACACGGCGCGCATCGCGCGTATCATGAGGCGCGTGACCTCTTACCGGCAGAAGTCGGGCGGGTCGTAAGTGTTCATGCAGT
>Ga0247727_10009083_pt1 | contig 18169 bp, 10 predicted proteins | sample WisWelCaveWW1625_FD_202498 | JGI IMG/M metagenome (GOLD analysis project Ga0247727, IMG submission 202498) | Biofilm microbial communities from Wishing Well Cave, Virginia, United States - WW16-25 | ecosystem: Environmental > Aquatic > Deep subsurface > Groundwater > Cave microbial mat | place... | reverse complement strand
ACTGAACAACACCACAGGGAACGGCGGGGATCGCTTGAACGAAAGCCAGCGCGAGAGGCTGCCGGCTTGCACGCGGAGCACTTGATACCCTTGCTGCTCGACCTCGACCCGCGCATCGTCCAGCGTCGCCGCTTCGACCTGCATCGCCACGATGCCGGCATGGGAATGATGCAGTGCCCTGACGTGAAATTGCATGGGAGAAGGTTTCCGTTACCAGTTGTTGATGTCTTGGTTTTCCCCGGACCCGCCCGGCTGTCCGTCCTTGCCGAACGACATGAGATCGAACTCGTTATGCTCTCCGGGGAACTTGTATACGTACTGGCTCCCCCAGGGATCCGCCGGAACCGTTTTCTTTAGATAGGGTCCGTCCCACTTCGCTTCGTTGGCCGGCCGGGACACCAGCGCCACGAGCCCCTGTTCCGTGGACGGATACTTCCCCAGGTCGAGACGATATTGATCGAGCGCCTTTTCCAGCGCGTCCATCTGGGCTTTGGCCGATTTGACCTCCGACTTCCCGATCTGTGAGAAGTAGCGAGGGCCGACGAATGCCGCCAGCAAACCGATAATCACCATGACCACCAGCAACTCCAGCAAGGTAAATCCCTCTGAGCCGCTGACATACCGACGACAAGTTCCTCTTCTTTCACTCATGACTCCAATCCTCCTTTCATAAATAGACTGTGGCGCGAGCAGCGTATGACATGTGAGAAAGGCGCGATCCGAAGTTCGTGGTTCTGGGTTCGAAGTTCCGAAAACCTTGAACTTCGGATTTCGGACCTCGAACCCTCGCGTTTCGCTCGTCCCGCCAGTCTCGCGCAGGCATGTCGTCAGTGGTATACACGCCCGTCGCCCTGCGCGACAGTCGAAGGTCCACCCAATTTATATGACGAGAACTACTCAATACTTTCGAAGGGATACGTCTGTTCCATGAGGTCGGGAGACGGCCTGTGAGGCAACGGTTTCTAGCAGTTTGTTGACAAACTACGTGAGCACGACGGAAACGTGAGGCCCGGTTACTCACAGACACGGTCACAACCATTCGCAGACTGTTCAGAAAGGCCGTCCAGCAAGGCCGCAGCAAGCGAAGGGACTGTCGCCCTTCCGAACGGCGACTGTCCCCGTCAACTAACGGGACAGGCACCGGCAATGCCGGAGCCAGTCCCCTGGAGCCTCTGAGGGCCGCGAGAACGCTGCTGGCGGACTTTGTCAACAGCCTGCTAGATGAGGGGAAGGTCCAACAATAGCCGCAAGCCGTTGCGGTGAAGTGAGAGCAGCCCCCCACCGTAACTAGGGTAATATACGTATCTCTCATCGAGAGCCCTTCTTCGTCCAACAGGATGCTGAAAAAACCCGCCAGCAGAGGAAGACTGTTATTTGGTCTATTTGGTTCGTCTCGTTTGTTTGGTTGAACAACACCACATAAATGAACTAAACAAACCAAATAAACCAGATGAACCAGTTAGGGGTGACCAGAAGGAACATCTTCCCTCTCGCCTCGCGCCCCTCGCCCCTCCCCTGGCTTCCAAGCAGAACCGACCCGGGCCAGGACCGCGCGATAGGCGGCCAGCGTGTCTATGAGGCCCGGCCCTGTCTGAGATGAAACGCCGTCCGTCCCCACGGGAACGGCTGATGCCTTCAGCGCCGACTCCAATACCGGAAGCGTGGCGGTGGGTACCGCGCTCATGAGCAACGCCATCGCCCCTGTGACATGCGGCGCCGCGAATGAAGTGCCTGCGACTGTGGCATAGAGCGGCATCCCCCCGAACGACAGATCCGCAGCCTTGACGTTTTCTCCCGGCGCCGCAAGAACCGGGAACAGCCCTCCGTCACAGGCCGAAGGTCCCTTGCTACTGAAGGTCGAGACTGTGAAGAGGTTGTTCACGGAACCGACGGACAGTTGGCCGGGATTATTGGCCGGGCTGATGCTCTTGGAGGCGCCTGGCCCCGAGTTCCCGGCCGACATGACCACGGCGATTTCGGAGGCCCGCAGCACAGCCAACTCGTCTTGGAACTCGCGATTGCAGACGTTCACGGTTGCGACGGCCCAGGAGAGATTGACCACGTCCGGCGCATCGTCCGTCGAAACATCCCCGTCCGGATCCAGCACCCACTGCAAGCTCTGATGCATGATGCTTGCCCGCGAGAATCCGGCATCGCTGAACATTTTGACTGCCACCCACTGAGCATCGGGCGCCATTCCGATCGCGGTCCCGCCACCGGCTCGGCCGAGCGCCAGACTCATCGCATGAGTGCCGTGGCTGTCCCTATCGGCCGGAGTCTTATGTTCGCCATGCGGGTCGTACCAGCTGTTGGAGCCGCCACGGTACTGAGCCGCAAGATCCGGATGCTGGAAATCCACACCGGTATCCAAGCTGGCCACCACCACTCCCTGGCCCTTGTAACCCAGGGCCCAGAGGTCCGGTCCCTTCACCGCGGTCAAATTCCATTCGGCGGTCGTGGTGGAGGCGTAAGAGGCAGGCGTCGCAGGCTCGCGAGCTTCGCGACCAGTGGATTCTGCTTTGAGGCCCGCCGTTACCTTGCGCCGCATGACGGGCCGAGACATCGGCCCTGGGACCGGACCGGCCAAGGCTGGGGCCATCGTTGTCCCGCTACGATTCACCGCAAAAACCCGCACGACCGAATCCTTGCGAATCGATTCGACGCCGGGCAGCGATGCAATCTCACGAATCAGAGCAGGGTTGGCGGTCACAGCCAGCGCGTGACCGGCCCACAAATTCATGATGGATTGGCCACCGCGTTCCTCGGCGAAGGCCCGCACTTTCGCAGGCTCTCCATTCGCTTCCTGTTTTAGCGCTTGGAGCAGCTGGAAGCGGCGGAGCCGTTTGTCGCGATCATCGAACGAGTGTGGATCGATCTTCTTGGGAAAGGTCACAATGACGGGAACGGTCTCGCCGGTACCCATCGATCGGAGAGATGCGTCGAGCGCAGGCTCGATCACCGCCGCTTGTGCGGGGCCTCCGCAGAGTGCCACCAGCAACATTCCAATCGCGAATCCACCGGTGCGCCGCATCTGGTCCTCTCATGAGCTCACGACAAGGTTTTCGATCTTGAGATCGCCCAAGACGACGGTGACCTTGCTTCCGTTGCGCACGGCTCCATTGTTGGCGAAGGCGACGAAGTATGTGCGTCCCGGGATCAGCTTCCTCGGAGTTTGGCGAAACGATCCGATCATCCGGAGATTCGGCACCAAGAGTTGCCTACCGCTCTCCTGGTCGATGATGCGGGGCTTTGTCTGCGGGTTGATGACCCTGAGGGCTTTGGTTGGATCGATGACCCGATAACGAAAGATTAGGATATGGCCGTGCCCAGCGAGCCGCACTGACTCGGCCGTTATACCCCATAGATGTCCGATTGAAGTCTGCTGTGCCGGTGATGGCACAGGCATCGCAGAAGCCTGGGTCTGTCGTTCGCTCGACATCTCTGCATGGCCGGATGAGGGATGGCCGGCCGCCGCCTCATCGCGTGATGTGGGATGATCTGTTGCCGCATGAACCAGCGATGTCATCGAGGCAGTGGCCATGATGAGACCACAACAGAGGATCGTGCCGCTGAACATCGCCCTCATAATGCACCTCCGTGAACCAGGCTGTCGGCTCGAGGCCGGCTTGCCAGAGGGCCGGCCGGCCTCGTCCTACTTCAGAATTTTAGCGTGACTGGCACATGTGTGAAGATCGTCCCGTTGTTCGACTGAATGCTGATCATATTGGATCCATCCGGAGGCACGGGGTTGCCCGTGATCTGGTACTTAAAGGTGCCGGTGCCGTTGGTGCCCAAGATGATCGGCACAGTGGCAATCACCGTTCCGCCCGGTGTCGGTCCGACGTAGATCGTCACCGACGTCCCGGCAAAGCTCGATGCTTTACCTTCGATCAGCCACTTATCCTGAGCAGTCCCAGCCTTATCCGTGAAGTCCGCCTTCTTGACCGCCAAGAGCTTCGCAAGTCTCGCGCTCGCCACCGCACTGGTCAAGGCGCCGTCGCTTGCCCGGTAGGTGAACGTCCGGTTCCCTATGAACTCGACCGGCGGCGTGTAGGTCACGGTCCCGTCTGATCCAAGGGTGAAAGTGGCATGGGCGCCGCCCACCAGGATTGCCGTCAGCGTGGCGCCCTCCGGATCGCTGTCGTTGGCCAGCACCCCTGGCGCCGGCGCGATGAAGGTTCCGTAACGAGTCACAAGAATCACGTCGTTCACCGCCACCGGTGGATCGCTCACCGGAGTCACCGTGACAGTCACAGTGGCTTGGCTGGTCACGGAGCCGTCGCTTACCTGGTAGGTGAAGCTGTCGGGTCCCGAGAAATTCAGCGCAGGCGTATAGGTCACGGTCTGCCCGTTCGTGGTCACCGTGCCGCCCATCGCGCTCGGATTGCTCACGGAGGAGACCGACAAGGTATCACCAATGTCCGGATCGCTGTCGTTGGCCAGTACCGAGATGACGGTCGGACCACCGTCTTCCACGACCGTCGCACTGTCCGCCACCGCGACAGGAGGCGCATTGGGGAGCACCGTCATAGTGACCGTTGCAGGCGCCGACAGAGCCCCTGCTGCATCGCGAGCGACGTAGTCGAACGTGTCGGTGCCGCTAAAGCCCAATGTAGAGGTATAGGTAACGGACAGTCCATTGGGAGCAATGGAGACCGTTCCGTTCGTGGGTGTCGTGACGCTCGCCACGCGGAGCGCGCTCTGTGGATCGTCGACGTCCGTGTCGTTGGCCAGCACCGTAATCTGAATCGGCGAGCCACTCTTGCCCGTCGCCGAATCAGGATTGGCCACGGGCGGATCGTTCACCGGCCCGACCGTGATCGTGACCGTCGCCATGGTGCCTTGAACGGCGCCTGCGTTCGCCCGATACTGGAACGTCGCAGCCCCGTTAAAGCTGCCCGGTGGGGTGTAGTCAAAGGAGCCGTCTGAGTTCAGATTTAATGTCCCGACTGTCACGTTGTTGACTAACTGCGCCGTCAGTGGTCCTGCGCCATCGTTAGCCAGCACACCGGGAGCCGGCACGTTCAACGTCTGGTTTTCAGGAGTAGTATAGGCGTCGCTTTGCGTGAAAGGTCTGGCCGTGCCGACCGCCAACTTCACCAGCATACTGTCGTTCAAGCGGCCGTCGTACAGAGCATAGGTTTCGTTGAGGGTGGGCATCCACATCGCATCGATGGTCTTGGCGGCCGGGAGCAGAGCAGAGTATTGCTCGTGCCCTCCATGAGGAAGCAGATGACCGTCTTCGGCCTTGAGGTGAAAATATCCATTCAGCAAGGTCGGAACATGGCTTCCCAGGCCGGCATTGAGGAACCGGAGCAGAATCCGGTCACCAGGCTGGCCCGCCTGAATCGGGGGGGTGGTGGGAACGTAGACCGTTCCGTTGATCAAAAAATGTTGGGGCCGGTAGCCGATCGCGCTGGTCGGATGGCCCGGCGTCCCGTACGTTCCCATCGCCACTTCTGCATTCAGAATCGGGTCGACCTCGCTGAACAACAGCATCGTTTCCCTGTCGTAGGACAGGCCGGGATAGGCTTGTTGGTTGGGTCCGGAATCGTGTTTCATGCCTCCATACAGTCCCATCGCCACTTGCACCTGCACATGGGAACCGCTGTGGTACAGATAGGTGCCAGGAGTCAGGTTCGACCAGGTATAGGTCTCGGTTCCTCCCGGTCCGGCTTCATTGGTAAAGGCCCGCATCCGCGCGCCGCTGCCGTTGGAGGGAGAATTTGCCGCCCCCATCCCATCTTCGCGCTGACCAGGAATGACGACCGACGTGGGCGCCGGTAAGCTATTCCTCAGATTAACCGTGAGGCTCTGGTCGTTGTCCGGCACCACGAGCTGCGGCCCTGGGACGGACGCTGGTACGCAGTTGGTCCAATTGGGATCGCATGACGCGTAGCCCCACATCGGCACAGCCGGGGGAATGCCTGCCGGATTTTCAGTCCCCAGCAGCGGTCGGGCATCGAGCCAAACCTCCGCCGACCATGCGGGACTGACGCCGAGAGCCAACCCGGCGACGACCAATGAACCAGCTCTCACAAGATCTTTTAGCGTACGCATCGTCATGACTCCTGCGTTGTAATGTGGATTACGGCCATTCCTGTCGTCTTTTCAGTCCAATTGCGATTCATCATCGTCCAACCAGAACAGCGCCCCATTCCGTCTCCCTGCCCTGTGGTCTTCTTCGCTCGTCCCAACAAGCTTGATCAGCAACGGTTGATGAACGGCCGAGCCCCTTCATGTACCCACTTCTGGCATTCGCGACTTACGGAAGCGGCACATCCGGGTGCTCGATCATCATCATCGACATCGCTCCGCCGGGGAAAATGTCGTCGTTCGTCAACTCTCGTTCCGTGTGCGAGTGCCACATGAACACGACAGCCCCGTTCGGATTGAGTCCTCCTTGGCCGGGAGGCAGAGCCTCGACCCCGCCGATAAAAGGACTCCCGCTATAAAAACCGCCGATCGTCACGCTCAGGAAATCCGGCAACTCCGTCGGCAAGGGCTTGCCGTGGTCTGCCGCATCCTCGTTCGGCGCCATCGGATCGCCCGGCGCATGGCCGTAGATGTCGAAACCCAGCCCCTTCCCGGTCCACTCGAAGGTCGCGTCATAGGTTTCTCCAGCCGCGATCGTGATAGTGAAGTTCGACACAGCCAGGTCCGGTCCCGAATTCGGCCCGCTCTGCAGCAGCCGCCCGTCTTTTGCGATCAGCCAGGTATTGTTTCCATGGTGGTGAAACGGGGTGAAATTTCTCCCGCCTCCGACGAGACGCAGCAGTACTTTTTCACCAGGGTGCATCATCGCCATAGACCCATAGGGCTGGGTCGGCAGCCAGGCGACATTGTCGTCCGACATGTCGTCGGGAGCGTTCCTCCCATTGAAGAACCAGAGGGTCGGACGGTACGTGGAGAAATCCACCATGGAGCGCGCGCCGAGTTCGACCAATCGGTGAATGTTGAGATCCATGGCTGTCTGGAAGAAGAGGTACTCCCGGTCGAACTGGCTGTCGTTATGGCCGTACGCCCGGCCCAAGGGATTCCCATTCGGTCGGACGATGAGAGCGCCGGTCAGCCCCATCTCTACTTGTAGTGCCGTATCGGTTCCGCTGTGATACAGATAGGTGCCGGGCTGTGACGCGACGAACTCATATCTCACACTGCCGTTCGGCATGGCTTCGAGGGTCAGATTCCCCTGTGCCGTTAAGGCCTGGTTGCCAACCGGATTCGCGCTCACATCCTCCTGTCCTGGGAAGACGATGGAGACATTGGGCGCAGCGTCCGGCGCGATCGCCGGCAACTGATTGGTGAGGGTAATCCTAATCGTGTCTCCTTGGTTCACAATCAGCGTGGGGCCTGGGTACTGCATCTCGCCGCCTCCGTTGGCATAGCCATAGGCGAGCAGACTCTGTCCATCGCCTGTCGAGATATACCCGGCCTTTGCCGTCAGAGTGAATGTCGACCCGGTGATGCCCTCGATGGCAGCCTGTGCCGGCCCGATCGGCAGGACCCCGGAGATCAGTGCGCACAGACTCAGCATAACGGTTCTTGCAAGTCGGTTTCCTAGTCTGCTCATCGTGAGTCTCCTTGGTAATTGCATTGCGTCATCGACTTAACTTGGTCAGTTGATTACTATCTCCGTCATCATCCCGCCGAAATCTTCGTTGTGGTTGCTCAGATAGTTGAGATTCGTCGTGTAGAGGTAATAGGTGCCCGCCGGCACGCCGGTGGTGTCGATCAGTACATCCGCCGACTCTCCTCCTCCCAACGTGACCGAATTCGTGTCGTAGTACAGGTTCTGACCTCCTGGGCCCCGCAGGATATGGGCACCGGTACCCACTACTTTCATCGGCAATCCCATCGCCGACAGACTATAGTAGGTTGTCGTGCTCAGGTTGCTGATCCGCAACAGGACGGTCTGCCCCTGCTGAGCCGTGATCAAGGACGAGAGCGGCTGCGACGACGTGTTCTGGTCGGCCCGACTAGGCGGCGGCGGGAAGTTGGCCCCGTCGGGATTGGCCGTGTCCGGATAGCCGCGCCCGTTCAACATCGAATAGGTATCGAGCATGTTGGCAAAGGGCAGGGGTTGCACATCCCGGCTCGCGTCGTGAAAGTCTCCGTCCATGGAGGCCAATTGGAGCGGATATTCCTTGTCGAACCCGGTAGACCCGTCTCCATCGTTGTACGCGAACTTGGTAAACCCGCCCATCGGTGTGCCGTCCTGCTTGGGATGCACATACAGGTTCCCCAGCATTCCCATCTGCATATGTTCGGACGCTTCGACGTGGCAGTGGTAGAGAAACGTTCCCGGCTCGACCAGGTTGTAGAAATAGGTGTAGCTGCTCCCCGGCATCGGCACGATGGCCGATTCCGGCAACCCATCGTAAATGCTCGCCGCATTAGGGAATCCGTGGAAGTGAACCGAGTGGGGATCGAAGAGGTCCGGCCGGTTCACCAGGCCCGCGTTGGTGAGGGTCAAATAGACCTTGTCGCCCTCCTTGAATTCGAGCTTGGGGGCTGAGAACTGGACGTTCTGCAATGTCGTGTCGACGACTTCTGAATCAGGAACGCTTGTCACGTCCCTGAAACTGAACATGTAGAGTTCCCGACCGTCGGCCATCTTGACCCAGCCGTCTGCCGCACCCAGATGCTTGCAGACGACATTGGGGCCGCCAGGACATTGGACATTGACCGCCGCTTCGGCGTTCATGCCGGAGAGTCCGAGCCCGGCGGCCATCAGAAGCGTGAGTAGATACCGTCTTGCGAATGTCATCTGCGTTTCCTCCTTCGCGTCTCCCGGCCCCGCGACTGGTCGCGGAGCCGGGGCGTTCTCAGTTAGTTCGTCGTAAACGTAATCGGGCTGTTGACCACGCCTCCCGTCATCGACCGGACTCGGAGACTGTCACCTTGGGTCTGATCCGCTGCCGGGCCCGCTCCTGGAAGTCCAGTAAAGGACCATGCTCCAGTTGTTGGGTTGACGGTCGTCGTCCCGATGAGGTTCACCCCTGTACCCCTCACGCGGTAGATCCTCAGATTGCCGCAGACATTGGGGGTCCCGGTGCAATCGCCGGAGTCCACATTACTCGTGCCGCTCACGGTCCAGGACGCATCGGTATTGCCGTTCCCGGCCGGGTTATTGAAGATCGCCTGGTTCACCACGATCGTCTCCGCCTTCGGCGACACATTGATGGTGAACGTCTGGTCCGTGAACCGACCCTGGTTGTCCGTGACCCGTACTGTCACATCATTGCTGTAGGACACGGTCGGGTTCGGGTTGTCCGGATTCGGAATCGCCGGCGTCCACGAGATCTGACCGTTACCGCCGTTGATTGTCATGACGCCCCTGTCCGCCGGTGGGACCTGCGTGAGGCTGAAGGTCAACGGGGTTGCGGCAGACGTCGCATTCACATCGTAGAAGTAGAGGTTGCCGAGGGTCGCCGCCGTCGGTGCTGTTGTGGTGATCACCGGCGCTCGGGAGACCGTGAAGTTCACCGTCAGTGGCGTACCGGCCGTGCCTCCCGCGTTGTCCGCGCTAAAAGGCGTAGCCGTCAAGACATGCGCGCCGGTATTCAAAATCATCCCGGAGAAATCCCCGCCTGGGTTACCCGGCATCGTATAGGGATTGCTGTTATCGGTCCGGTTCTGATTCGTCGCTCCGCTCAACACCATCGTCACGCTCTCGATCGGGGCTACTGAAGTGACTGCCTGGATGTTGACCTGACAATTGCTGCCGCACAGGGCGAAGAGATCGACATTGGCTCCGTTGGTTAATGATTGGACTATGATTGCGTCTGTGTCGGCCCTGCGGACGATGAAACTGAGGATCGCCGAGGCCGCGCCGGCTGTTTCATCCGCGCCGACATCTGTCGCGGAGCCTTGCGGGCGGACGTCGTTGTCGTAATCCCTTGCCAAAGATGCGATCGTCGACAGAACGCTATTGGTTCCCCGATCGACGGCAAGCGATCCGTTCAGCAGATGGTAGTTCCCCACCACTGAGAGAGGTCCATAGAAGTTCTGAATGAAGTTGCCTCCTTCATCCTGGGCCGCCCCGGCCATCGGCCCTACCGTTATATTCGGCTGATTGAAGACTCCGCCCGCCGTGATCGACCCGAGATAGGGGGCCTGCGGCGGGGCGTTGTAGTAGGCGTTCCTGAAGACCGGCGTTTGTGTCTCGTCCACCAGGAGGTTCGAGTTATGGTACCCGACGGTCGTGGTCGAGAGGATGCTGAATCGCGGATTCAGCCTGCAGACATTGATCCCGCAGAGGGAGCCAACCGGCAGCACCGCCAGATCGTTCGCGCCGTCGAACAACAGCACGCCCGTGTTGTAATGGAACGACCGGTTGTTCAGGATGATGTTGTTCGTGAAGGGCGCCGGTTGTGAAAACGTCGGAAAGGTTGTCCCAGCTCCGAGCGCCGCCAGCAACTCGGAGCTATGCCTGTTCGACACGACACCAGCCGGCTGCGGCGTGGACACATTGGGCCCCCCGAAGTCTATCGCGGCCGTCGCCGTGCTCTCGTTATGCGCGATGGTGTTGTTGATGATCCTCGTCCTCGCCGCGTCCTGGAGCGCAATGCCGCCCCCCGCCGCTCCTGCGGAGTTATTCACGATGATGTTGTTCGTCATATCGACCCTGTACCAGGTCGAGTTGTTGGTCGGCTGGACCAACACGTCCTGCCCGTTGATTTGGCGCAACATGACGCCGGCGCCGTCGCCGCTCCCGCTGTTGTTGCCTTGGATCAAATTGCCGTTGATGAGGACGTCTCCGCTGCCTGGCGTTTGCGGGATCGTGGCCCCGGCTGGTTGCAGCAGGCCCGAGACGAGAATTCCAGCGCCTGAGCCCCGACCAGGCGCCTCGTGGAAGGCTTGATTGAATACGATCTTGTTATTGGCAATCACACCTTCATCGCTGCGGCCTAAGTGAGCGACCCCGGCTCCGTCGTAGAGAGAGAGGTTGCCGCAGACAAAATTGTCCGTGACACTGTAATTATCGCTGCCAGTATAGATGGCGATCCCGCCACCAGGCGCGGAGGGGGTCGCAATGAGGCCTACTTCACCGATCGATGCGTTCTCGCTCACATCGTTATGATGAATCTTCACATTGGTGTTTTGCGCGCTGACATACGTTTGATTTTGAGGAGGAGACAGCAGCGTGCCATGGCCCAAGCGGATTCCTCCTCCTGCCAATCCGAGATTGTTCGTCACGAGGTTGTTGCTGATTACCATGAACCGCCCGTAGGCGCTGATGACGATCCCGCCGCCCTGCGAGGACCCTGTGGCGGTGAGACCATCGATCAGGGAGGGCACGTTATTCGAGAAACTGTTCGACTTGGGTGCCACGAGGATGGCGGCCCCTTCTTCCGTGCCGAACAATCCGCTTCTCAACACCCGGTCGCAGGTGCTTGGGCTCACGCCAGTTGCCGTCGTTCGGTTGTTCGGTTGCCCCGGCAGCAGATCGATCGCCATCTCACAGTTAACCTTACGGTTGACCAGTTCATGCCAGGCCTGGATTTTCTCGGTCGGTACCTTGAGCGCATTGATCACGGTGGATCCGGCTCCCCAGCCTTGCAGCTGAAGGGGCTTCGTGATCACCACCGATTCGAAGTAGGTTCCGGGCGGCACCAGTACAAGGGCACCGGGTGGAGCCGCATCGACTGTTGCTTGGATCGTCGTGCCGGCAGCCACCGTCCTGACCGTGAAGGCTCCGTTGCCCACATGGACCGTGACGGAGTTGATGGTGGACAAACCGGAATCCGATCGCCTTACGACAAGCTGACCAGTCGTGGCATTATTCGGCAGATTATTCGGTACATTGCCGGTGATGACATCGTTGGACCACGCCACATTTTGAAGAGATACCTCGCTGCCGTTGGCCGTAACAATTGTCACCTGGCCCCCGTTGCCGAAGCCGTAATCGCGGCTGATTGGCGGAGCTCCGGCATTGCTCTGGCCGTTTGGATCCCTGACCTGGACCGTTCCCAGGGAGCGAATCGTCAGCTGACGGCTGCCCCCAGGGGCGATATATGGCCCCCCACCGACTCCGTTCGCGTCTGCGCTCACGGAGAGGATACGGGGAGATCTGTCCGGACAGTTGCAGTCCAGATGCCAATGGGCGCTGCCGACAAACCCAGCGGACGGCAACACCGGCGTATCGAGGAGGATGGTCCGAGCCGGTTCGAAGTTAAAGCTCAAACAGAGATGATTGAACTGCCTGTTGAAATGAGGATCGATGATCATGGTGGTCCCGGTGGGATCGTTGGGATCCTTGATCGGTCCTGGATGGTTCATACAGGCCTGGTACATGCCTGCTCCCACGCCGGAGGGGTGGGGCACGTTGATGTTATAGGTCGAGGGCACAAGTACGTTGTAAAATCCGTGCTCGTTGGTATAGACCCGCGCCACTTCGTGGCCGGTCCAATCCAGGAACGCGATCGGCATAGAGGCCGGGCCGAATTTCTCGCTGAAATTTGGAGAGGGCAAACTCACTTCGTTCGTGATATCGCTCGTGATCAGGCCTGCCACATGGGCCGATGCCGGCACGTCCGTGTAGAGGAAGAAATTCACTCCTGGGTTCGACCCGTTGGCGAGAAAGATCTCTTTCCGATCGCACAGAGGCGTCGTGGCACCGGCATTCGGTGCCTCGATGCCGGGGAAGAGCGTGAGTTCTGCAGGGACGACGTGTTGCGGCGCGTCATTGTTGACGCAGGCCGGCGGCAGGACCAGCGGACTCATCACCGTCGTATCGCCGAAATCGACGTTCTTGGACTCCTCCGTCTGATGTTCGTAGCCCTTCGGAGCCACTGCCTCCACGATGTAAAAGTCCGGCGGAATCGGTTCGACGACCTGGCCGCCGGACGAGGCTCCGCCGGTCACCTTTGAAACAAATGCATAGCCCCCGTCAAAGACAGCGGGACGGACTTGATTGAAGTTCCGGAGGCCGTCGTGGCAGAGGTCCTGTGGCAGAGGGGGGCCGTAGAACGAATCGCCAAGGGGATTCACACAGCCGGTCGGAAGAGCATCGTCCCAACTGTCCGCCGTGACGATCTGGACCGCATCGCCGGCATTGAACGTGAGTCCTGGATCAAATGTTCCTGCGCCTGGTCCATTCCGCTTCACATCTTCCGGTCCCATCGGTCCGCTGCCGTCTCTCCACCCGAATGGATAGTTGTCCACGTCGGCCAACTGGATACCGCCGCCGTTGACATCCTTGATGACGCCGGGAGAATTTAAGGCCCGTTCGTACAAGTTGACCTGGACACGGGGAATGCCGGGCTCCCAGGGATCGCCGACCGCTAATGCTGGATCATTTTCCGCTCTAGTCGTCGCATAGTGCACGATGCCTGAAATCCCGCCGTTCTCGCCGAAGGCATAGTTCGCCTTGCCCCACTCGAACACGTTGGTCGTGCCCTGGAATCCTTGATAGCCTTCCAGCAATATGAGGCCCGTCTCTGTGCGGGAAGGAGACTGGTCAGGCTGGATCTGGGGAGTCAATTTGCCCCATCCAGGGGCACCCTGATTCGTCGTGTCCACTGGTCCGCCGGCATCCACGTAGATCGTCACGCCGGTCGCTTTGAATCGGAGAAAGTCCACTTCCGCCACCTGCCAGTGGAAGAAGGGGAAGACTTCGTCGAACGGCACATACCCTTCCAAGTCGGTTGGAAAGCTCGAATAGATGGTGCCGTCGCGGTTCCGTAAATTAATGGCCTGTTCGGGAATACCAGGCTCTCCCGGATCCCTCTGCCCATTTTGGTTGATATCGTTGAACACATAGTGATCCTGCCGCGCGAACCAGGCGAGGACCTGCACCTTGCCCAGGTTCACCGTGCCTCCGTTCTGCGGCACAATGGCGGTGCGGAATCCGATGATGTTGTCGAGGAACTCATCGAAGAGCACCAGTTGCCAGGTTCCGGAGGGCACGTTTGGAATTGAGAAGTGGCTATCGGCGTCGCAGGGAGCCGCATAGTACCCTCTCTGGATGGCGCCCAGCCCGATCGAGTTCAGCCCGACCCAGCAACCAGGCCAGGGATGACCATCAGTGAACGTCAAGTCAGGCGGACGACCAAGATGGCTGTTCACCACATCCCCCTCAATCGTGCCGGTCATCTGTCCGACTGCCGGAGCAGGAATGTTATTGAACTGTTTCACGAAACCTATAAAGACGTGCGGGAAGCTCGGACCGAACTCGACCAGATAGCGCGGTTCGTTCGCCTTAACCCAGGCATCGATCGTCTTGGTCCCTTCGATCGTCGTGACCTGTTGCCAACCCTCACCGGTCGGGGGAACGATCTGCACCCCATACTTCCCCGGCGCAAGGTTCTTGATGAGCGCTTCCCCGACTTGCAAGGCATGGGGATTTTTGACCGGATCGTTCACATCCGCTTGCGTCATCGTGAGGATAATGCCGGTTCCCTGAGTGTCGATGATCGGTTGCCCGGCTGCATCGAGGCCGCTGTAGGTCGTGCCGAGCGGATTGCCGAAGACATCGGTCAGCGCCTGCCCTCCCTGATCGAGGATGAGGATGGAGAACCCTCCGAGACCTGCTTCCTGAGGCACATCGGGCGCGTTGTTGATGGGATTGTTGTCTTCAAAGGCGAACACGGAAATCTGCGCCGTCGGGATCGGCTGAGGCTGGACCACCACCGTGACATTGGCTGTGTTGCCTGCCGCCGCGGAGAACGATACCTGCGTTCCGCTATTGGAATAACACTTTGGCTGGCTTGGGTCCTGGCAGTCGCTGCCGGCAGGCCGGTGCGGCAGTACGGACAGGAAATAACGTTTCGCAGGGTCCACGTTCTGAATCGACGTGGCCCCGCCCCCGCCGACACCATTATCGCCTTTTGCTGCGACCGGCATGTAGCTCTTGAAAAAAGTGTACGAGAGACTGTTCGGATCGGGCGGGCCCAATGGAAAGGGGCTGCCCGGGATGTTGGGAAATGTAACGTCTTCCTCAAGCAACCAGCGAAACCCTGTCGTGATCGGCGTCAGTTGACCGTTGGCGTCTTTTGTCGCCACAGTGACGTTGACGGTGGCTGCCCACAGCTGCGCGTCCAACAAAAGCGCGAGGCTCATGGCCATCAAAAAACTTTTCCCCATCGTTCGTACGAGGCCGCTGATGCATCCCATGGTCTACTCCCTCCTCAATTCCTGAAAGTGACTCCCGCTCTGATTCGCGTCACCAGTGGGTGACGCGAGAGCTCTGTGTCTGCTGTCGTTGATCGTGTGAATGTTTCGAGAAGCACTGTAGTAGCTGTCATTTTGTTCGTGACGTACTGAGTGATCGTTCATTCGTTTACACTTGACATCTCGGCTGACTGAGCGTTGGCTGCTGATGGAGATTTACGTGTGTGGGTATTCATGTTTGCACATGTATACGCTCCTGCGACTTCACGCAGCAGTCGAGCGACTACGACTTCTTGCAGAAAAATTCACCCAATTTGCAGGGAGTAGACTACTCAATACTTTCGGGGGGAGGTCGCCCTCAGTCAGGAGATCATTGCGATGGCGTTCGACGGGGCGGATCGGTCGGTCAACACAATGGGGACTGGCGCCCTTCTTTTTGGCGCCTGTCCCCGTCTGAGGAACAGCGGGACACTGAGGAACAGCGGGACAGCTGAGAAGCAGCGGGACACTGAGGAGCAGCGGGACAGGCACAGCCGCAGACGTCTGAGCCAGTCCCCTCAAGCCAGGCAAGGGGCGAGAGGCACGAGGCGAGGGGCACGAGCGATGCGCGACGAGCGGGAAAGGCGGGACTGGCAAGACTGGCAAGAAGTTCTGAGTTCTGAGTCTTGAGTTCTGAGTTTTGGCTCGGAGTCTACACCCGCTTTCAGCAATCAGCCGTCAGCTCCGGACCTAACTCAAAACTCAACACTCAAAACTTCCTTGGCTGTCCCGCTAGTCTCGCTCGTTTAGTTACTGAACGATCTTGTTCACCGTGACTCTGGCTCTCGTGGGCTTCCACTGCTTAACCAGCCACTTTGCCCTCGCAATCTCGGCTGGTTTTAGTTGCTTGGAAAGCAAGTCACCTTGTCGACCTGCCTCCTCGTCGCCCTGTGCGGCAGACAGAACAAGCCACATATAGGCTTGGGTTTTGTCTGTCTGTACGCCTTGACCGCCCCCTGAAAGAACCTTCCCCAGGCTATGTTGAGCTGGGGCAAACCCTTGAACTGCCGCAAGCCGCCACCACCGTGCTGCTTCCATATCGTTCTTCGGCACACCAGTGCCCTCCCGGTAATTGTCGCCGAGTGCATTTTGCGCAAACGTATCACCTTGCATGGCTGCGAGTCTGTACCATCGGATTGCCTCGCTCTTGTCTTTCGGAACATCTCGGCCGCGATCGTATGCCTGGGCTAACACAAATTGCGCTTCAACATTTCCCCTCTCTGCCTGCGTGCGCAGCCGTTGAATTGGAGAGTCCGATCCGGCTGTCTGCTTGGCTGGTTGAGTCGGCCTGTCTTGCGCCGTAGGGAGTGGCTGTAGACTTCCACAAGAGTTCATCAACAAGAGCATCGTGCCGGCGACAATGATCCAACTCCGCATAATTACCTCCTTGAGAAAAGTTATTTCGCCATAGCCGTGCCATAGTAGGTATCGACCAGGACGCCGATTTCTTTCAGCATGGGCGTCGGGAGCGTGCCGCCGGCGCATACGATCACGGCGTCGTTCTTGATTTCGATATCTTTTCCCTCGTGAATCAGCGTCACGGTTTCTCTCCCGATCTCCTTCACGTCGGCATCCTGATACACCATGAGCTTCTTTCTCTCCACACACTGTTTCAGCTGCCGACGGTTCTTGTCTTTGGGCCGGGTAAAAATTTCATCGCCGCGACAGGAAATGGTAACCGTCGTACCCCGCTCGGCTGCGATGGACAGCGCCGCTTCCGCCGCACTGTCTCCGCCGCCCACTACCAGCACGTGCAGCCTGCGGTATTGCGCGGAGTCGATCAGGCGATAGACGACTTTCTCTTGCTCTTCACCTGCGACACCGAGTTTGCGGGGCGTGCCACGCCGGCCGATGGCGAGGAGCACGTTCTTCGTCTTGTACTCCGCCTTCGGCGTCTTCACGAGGAATACGTTGCCGACTTTCTTCAGGGAATCCATCCGTTCCATGAAGTTGATCTTGAGGCCGGTTTGTTTGATGATCCCGTTCCAAAACTCGAGCAGCTCTTCTTTGCTGACTTCGTACTTGTTGAACTTCCCGACGATGGGCAGATTCATTGGGGCCGTCATCGTGAGTCTTCGACGCGGGTAGTGATACACGGACCCTCCGAGGCTGTCTTCTTGTTCGATCGTCACAAACCGTAGCCCCGCCTCCTTCGCGGCAAGTGTGGCTGAGATGCCGGCCGGCCCGGCGCCGACGATCACAACATCCAACTCGCTTCCCTTGCTCTTGTTTTTCCGAATCGTCTCGACGGCTCTTTGCCCTTGATCCACTCCTTTTCGGATCAGACCCATCCCGCCCAACTCGCCGGCAATGAAAATGCCGGGGACATTGGTTTCGAACGTCGGTTTCACTTGCGGGATGTCGATGCCGCGCTTCTCCGTCCCGAACACCAGCGTGATCGCCTCGACCGGACAGGCGGTTTCGCAAGCCCCGTGGCCGATACAGTGATCCGGCTGGATGAGCACCGCCTTTCCCCTTATGATCCCCAACGCCTGTTCCGGACAGGCTTTCACGCAGGCGCTCGAGCCGATGCACTTGTTGGTATCGATGACTGGGTGCAAGGTGAGCGGCTCCGGGACTCCCGACTTCTCCATCTCGGCCAGGCGGGCGCGGTACTGGATCTCTTTTTTCCGATTGTGGCGGAAGTAGAGCCACAGTGGGATGATCACCGGCAGGAGGTAGAGCAGTGTGGTGAGATGTGATTGCGACATGCGACTTTTTGAATGCTATGGTCGTTCACGATCGATGATGATGGTGATCCCATCCGTGCCGGATTTCACCGGCTGACTCATCCCCTCCAGGTCTCCACTTTGTGGCATGGCCTGGCCTGACTTCGACAGACGGGCCACAACCACCACCGTGCCAACGTCGGACAGTTTCCTGGACGGCATTGGGCTCGTTGAGTCATTGAGTTGGAACGCAAAGGGTAAATCCTGTTTCGTGGCCCGCACGATCGACACCGGCATGGGCGGGCCGTTCATCGCGCGCGCGAACACGAACAACGTGTCCGTTG
>Ga0247727_10009082_pt1 | contig 18169 bp, 14 predicted proteins | sample WisWelCaveWW1625_FD_202498 | JGI IMG/M metagenome (GOLD analysis project Ga0247727, IMG submission 202498) | Biofilm microbial communities from Wishing Well Cave, Virginia, United States - WW16-25 | ecosystem: Environmental > Aquatic > Deep subsurface > Groundwater > Cave microbial mat | place... | reverse complement strand
TAAATAACGATAAATGAGTGTGGTGCCGAAAATAAACAAGATCAATGTCTCATAGAGAAAAGAAGGCTTTTCAGAAATCCAGTGTTGATGATAGCCCAGCAGGGTACCGCCCACGAGAAACAAGGATACAACAAGAAGTGTAATTAAAAACCGTATCAACTACGACTTATTTATCGATTTATAAACCTGATACATCATCCCACCAAAAGCGGACATACCCAATAAAAGCATAAAGACAGGAAACTTCAACGACAAATATTGATCGAGTTTATATCCTAACCATCCAAAAATTCCAATAGCGGCAAATAATTGAAAAGCGAGTCCGCTGTATTTTAAATACGCGTTGCTTGGCTTCTTATTATCAGACGGATTCTGCAAATGAGGTTATAGTGTTAAGATGTTAAGGTATTCAGGTGCTAAGGTGTTAATTAACTCTTATATACTCACGCACTTTAACACTCACGCACCTAAACACTTCGGGTTAATTAGCTTTTGCTTCCTCGGGGCGTGCGAATGCACGTGATGCGAGTGTCCCATTATTTACATCTCCGATTTTAATTTCTTTTACAGTGGCTCCCATTTTACAAGTACCGTTAAATACTGCGCCTGGCTCCACAATCAGTTTACCTGTAACAATATCTCCATTTATAACTGCAGTGGCTTTTAACACCAGCAGTTCTGAAACTTCCAATCTTCCTCTTACCTCGCCCTCAATGTCGGCATTCTGTGCAGTGATATTGCCTTGCACGTGTGAGGAGTTACCTAACGCTACTTTCGATTTCGATTTCACGTTACCAACCACTTTACCTTCTACCCGGATATTTCCGTAAGTTTCAATATTTCCTTCCAGGAAAGTTCCTTTTCCAATGGTATTGCTCGAGCTGCTGATTTCATCGGCCACTCGTTTTTGTTCTTTAGAAGTTAGCATGTCTATACTTTTTAAAAGGTTACAAATTCTTCAGGATTCAGAGGGTTTCCGTTGTACCACAACTCAAAATGAAGATGTGGCCCGTCAGTCATCTCCCCACTATTGCCAACGATAGAGATAATTTCACCTGCGTTCACAAAAGTACCAACTTTTTTCAAGAGTTCCGCATTGTGCTTATACACCGAAATCAGGTTGCCCCGGTGCTGTATCATGATAACATAGCCAGCATCTTGCGTCCACGAAGCAAACAAAATTGTTCCGTCCGCTACATTTTTTACAGCTTCATTGGTTTTCGCTACAATGTCGACCCCGTAATGTCCCTTCTTAATATCAAAGTGATCAGAGACAAATCCGGTTATCGGTGAAAAGAAAAAAGTTTCCTGTAGTTCACGGTACTTCACACTGGTAAGGGCAATTAATGAAAGATCCGATTTTTCAAACTCTTTCCTGAATTGAGAATCAGCCGGAGCCAATTTCATTTCACCTGCTTTTGCGAGCGGCCTGGTTTCTCCTTGCATGATCTCTGCGGGATCTTTAAAATCACTGGTGTCGCCACTGAGTACCCGTTGAAAATTTAAAATAAATTGATCTTTACGATCTACTTCAACAGCCAGTGAGTCAAACTGCTCTCTCAGTTCAACAAGCTGTTTGTTCATTTCAATCTGCGCATGGCGTGGGTCAAACCACTTGGCTAAAAGCGTTCGAGACAACAATAGACTGACTACAAAAATCACCGAGAAAAGGATAACGGAAAAAAGAATTACCTTCGAATAGGTAAAGGCCAGGCTCGTTTTTTCAGCAAAGTTTTCTTCGTTGCGAATGATTAGCTGATACCGGCTGGTAAGCCAATTCGATAATGTTTTTTTCGGCTTCAAATTTCCCGATTTTGAGGGCAAAATTAGATATTCTGTACGATTATAATATGGAATGTATGATTTTTACGTTGTGTTATCACTAATACCGTTACATTGAAAAGATCACTTTTACATATCCTTTGGCTGCTTTTCCTCTTACCGGGATGCTCTTCTCAATCTACCACCTGGACCGGTAAGGCATTTCATAACACAACGGCACACTACAACGGATATTGGTATGCAAAAGAGGAGATCACTAAAATTGAAAAGACTATTCTCGAGGGTAAAGTGGATGACTACAACCACATTCTGCCGCTCTATCCTACTTTAGACTCTGCCCTTGCAAAAGGCTACGACAAGGAAATTCAGGAGGCTATTAAAATGGCATCACTGGCAATACAACGACATCCCAACAGTAAATGGGTTGATGATTGTTATATCCTTGTCGGGAAAGCTCGTTTGTATAGTCTTGACTGGGGCAACGCTGTACAAACTTTTAAGTATGTAAACACAAAAGGTAAAAATTTAAACAACAGGCATGAAGCAATCATTCAGTTAGCACGTACGTTCGTTGAGCACCGGGAATTTAATAATGCTGAAGCCGCTTTTGATTACCTTGAAAAGGAAAACCTAAGTAAAACAAACCGTAAAAAATTTCACCTCGAACAGGCACACTATTATCAACTCCGCGAAGATTATGACAACATGGTGCGCAACCTCACACAGACGGTTCCCCTGCTCAAACGTAAAGACAGGCCCGGAAGAGTTTATTTTATCATAGGCCAGGTTTATCAAGAGCTTGGTTTTGAGTCAGAAGCTTTCAACTATTACAAAGAGTGTCTTTCCACCAATCCCCACTATGAGGTAGATTTTTATGCCCGGCTGTACATGGCACAAGTGGCGGAGATCTCCAGGAGTCGTGATATTGCCAGTGCGCGTAAGTCTTTTAAGAAATTATTGAAAGACACAAAAAACAAAGACTTCCGTGATAAGATTTACTACGAGATGGGCGTGTTTGAACGCAAGCAGAATAATCTCAACGAAGCAATCGTAAATTATAACCTGGCAATTCGTGAAGGCACCAACAAACAAATTGATGGCGAAGCATATCTTAAGTTAGGGGAAATCTATTATGATACACTTAAGAACTATCAACTCTCACAAGCATATTATGACAGTGCGGTTTCGGCCTTACCTACTACGTATGAAAATTATAAGGCAATACAGGCTCGGCAAAAAGTACTGAACGAGTTTGTAAAAAATCTTAACACGATTGCCTGGCAGGATAGTTTGTTTGTAATGGCTAAAATGGATACAGCCACCCTGCGAAAACACATCGCTGCAGTTCTTGAAAGTCAGAAGAAACCAGAAGTAAAATCAAAAAAGAAAAAACGGAACCGGATTGAAATTGATGCCGTTAACTCATCGATTGCTACCGAAACCAGTCTTGACGCTTCGAACTGGTATTACGGAAACACCTCAGCGGTTGCATTGGGGCAATCTGAATTCGCACGCATTTGGGGTGACATACCGCTGGAAGATAACTGGCGTAGGGCAACGCGCACAACAGCAATCAACCAGGTTCAGCCCATTCAAGTTACAGATCAAAAAAATACACCCGATGAAGATGGGCCTGCGGCAATCACCAAAAACCCTGTAGAGGAAGAATACAATCGTATCCGTAAGCAGCTACCAGTCACTGAGAAGCAGGTGGAAGAAGCCAATCAGAAGATTGAAGATGCCTATTTTCGCCTGGGTGACATATACTATTTCGATTTACTTGAAAAGGGTAATGCCGTTGCTTCTTACGAAACCTTACTCACCCGTTTTCCTGAAACCGGATTTCGCCCTGAGGTTCTGTATAAGTTGTACTTAATTTTCAAAGATTCAGATGCTTTAAAAGCCAAGCAATATGCATTTCAACTGCAAGAGAAATTTCCTGATTCTCCCTTTGCAAAAATTCTCGTCAATCCCAATTACCTTCAGGAGTCTGGCCTGATGGTTGAGAAACAAAAAAGCTTGTATCAACAAGCGTATGAGGGCTACCAGGCCGGATCGTACGCGGATGCTATCCAATTAATTGATGAAGCGATGGCATTGGAAAAAACTTCATTCATTCCTAACCTTGGCCTTCTAAAAATTTTAGTCGTTGGTAAAACGGAAAATATTAGTCAATATCAATTCTCGCTTGATACGTTCATAAAAGCTTATCCGGATAGTGAGTTAATACCGTATGCACAAAAGCTGTTGCAGGCTTCACGTGATTTCCAACTAAAGAAAGAGAAAGAAAAAGGCATTCAATATATTCGATCATTTGAAGAGCCTCATTATTTTGTTTTGGTATTAAGCCGCGAAACCAAAATGGAAGATGTTGTTTCAGAAACACTCGATTCATTTAACGCATCCAACTTTAAAGATCTTAACCTTAAAGTAAGCACGCTCACGCTAAATGATACCTACACCCTTACGCTGGTGTCAGATTTACCCCGAATTAGCGCTGCTCTTGAATACTACAAAACATTCACCGAAAAGCGGCCAACCTTCACCGGGCTTAAAGACTATAAATTCAGTAGTTTTGTAATTACGAAGGACAATTTCGATATATTTTACAGAACAAAGGGACTTGATGAGTACGTACAATTCTTTGAAAAAAACTATCACCCAGAAAATCCGTGAAATCCTAAAGATTCAGCGGCCCTGGTTTCGAACCATTGTCAAAACAATCTGGATACTTTTCTTCTGTTTTATTATCGGATTTCCACTCTACATCTACTCCGTAAGCATTGATTTATTTGGGCTTTATGGCGGTATGCCAAGTTTGAAGTCTATTGAAAATCCGGAGAACGACCTTTCATCCGAATTGATTTCGGCCGATGGTGTCTCCTTGGGGAGATACTTCCGCTATAACCGAAGCCAGGTTACTTTCGAACAACTATCGCCTATCTTGGTCAAAACTCTGATCCTTTCAGAAGATCACCGTTTTTACGACCATTCAGGCATGGATTCTTGGGCCTATCCTCGCGTACTATGGGGTCTGATGACTTTTAACAATAAAGGTGGAGGAAGTACTATCACTCAACAGCTTGCCAAAAATTTGTATACGTTAGAATTGGACGGCCCCCTGGCAAAGCTTGGCAAATATCCACGCAGGATTATACAAAAAATCAAAGAGTGGGCAATTTCGAATCAGCTGGAAAGAAATTATACAAAGGAAGAGATTCTTACGATGTATCTGAATACCATAAATTTTAGTAGTAATGCTTATGGCATTAAAGTAGCATGCGAAACATATTTCAATAAACAACCGGATAGTCTCAACATACAGGAAGCAGCCGTTATTGTCGGAATGTGCCAAAATCCTTCTCTTTATGACCCCCATCGTTTTCCGAACAACGCACTCAGCAAACGTAATCAGGTTCTTTATAAACTTTTTAAACATCAATACATCAGCAAAGGAGAATACGATTCTTTGAAACTCCTGCCATTAAACCTAAAGTATGCGGTTCAAAATCAAAACGAAGGACTGGCAACCTATTTTCGCAGCGTGATTGGCCCCGAGTTAATGGCCTGGGGTAAAGATCGTGGTATTGATATTTGGGAATCGGGTTTAAAAATATATACTACTATTGACAGTCGCATGCAGCGCTACGCTGAAGAAGCTGTTGAAGAACATATGGCGCAACTACAAAAAGATTTTAGCGCACATTGGACTGGAAAAAATCCATGGCTTGATGACGACTGGAGAGAAATAAAAGGATTTCTTGAATCTCGAATTAAACAAACCGAAACATACAAGAACCTGGTGGCAAGATATGGTAAGGATTCCGACTCTGTTAAAATTATGCTCAACATGAAGAAACCCATGCGTGTTTTTTCCTGGAAAGGTGATCGAGACACTCTTTTCAGTTCCATGGATTCCCTGAATTATTACAAACGTTTTTTGCATACCGGTATGCTGTCGATGGACGCACATACAGGCGCAATTAAAGCTTGGGTCGGTGGCATCAATCATAAATATTTTAAGTACGATCATGTTCGTCAGGGTAAACGTCAGCCCGGGTCAACCTTTAAGGCCTTTGTTTATGGTACTGCAATGGAAGCTCGCTTTAATCCCTGTTATAAACTACCCGATGTTTCTCCAAGTTTCGTTGTATCGGGAGGTACCTGGAGACCAAAAAATTCCGATGGTGAATATGGAACCGGGAAAGAAATGACCTTGCGTGAAGCGATGGCTCTTTCCGTAAATTCAATAACTGCACGGGTACTTCAATTAGTAAATGAAGAAAATGTTGTAAACTTTTCTCATCGTGTGGGAATCACAAGCGAGTTGGACGCTGTTCCTGCTTTATGTCTGGGCGTTAGTGATGTCTCCCTTTATGAAATGGTGAGCGCATACTCAACTTTTGTAAATGAGGGTATTTATACTGAGCCGTACTATATTACACGAATAGAAGATAAAAACGGAAATGTGATTGAAAACAGGGTGCCGAAAACACGACAAGCCATAGACGAACAAACAGCTTACAAAATGATTTATATGTTGATGGGCGGTGTACAGATTGAGGGGGGTACTTCCAGGGGATTAAGTTATGATTTGAAAGTTGATAATGAAATTGGTGGTAAAACCGGTACAACCAACAATGCTTCTGACGGATGGTATATGGGCGTAACCAAAGATTTGGTGTCAGGCGCCTGGGTTGGTGGCGATGAAAGAAGCATTCATTATCGGAGTTGGGATATGGGACAAGGTTCTCGTACAGCGCGACCTATTTGGGATAAATTCATGCGTAAAATTTATATGGATCAGTCCTTAGAGTATAAAAAAGGATTTTTTAAACGTCCTGCTAGCGGTATGGATATCAGCCTGGATTGCAATCAATACGATGCCGTTGCAAGTGATTCAACTTACGTGAAAGAAGAGCGGGCCTGGGAAATAGATCACTAATTTCTGTGGAGCCATGGCGGATGGATTAAAACAGTATGTTCAACACCTTCCCGATTCCTCCGGGGTTTACCAATTTTACAATTCCGATAATGTACTGATCTATGTTGGAAAGGCCAAAAACCTAAAAAAAAGAGTCGGCAGCTATTTCAACAAAATCAACAGTTTGAGTCGTAAAACGCTCCGGTTAGTATCCGAGATAAAAAAAATTGAGTACGTCATCTCCGGTACCGAGTTCGATGCGTTGCTGCTCGAAAATAATCTCATCAAAAAAAATCAACCGAAGTATAACATTCTCCTGAAGGATGATAAAACATTTCCTTATCTGTGCATTTTAAACGAACGCTTCCCAAGAATTATCTACACGCGCAAATACATTGCAGGGCAAGGCGAGTACTTTGGCCCCTACGTTGGAGTATATGCAATGAAGAACGTCATGGAGCTTGTCCGAAAACTCTATACAATCAGGACCTGCAACTTACTTCTGTCAACGAATAGCATAGAACAAAAAAAATTTAAGGTTTGTCTTGAGTTCCATATTGGCAACTGCAAAGGGCCCTGCGAGGGATTACAAAAAGAAGAAGATTACCTAAAAGATATTAGCCACATACGGTCCATTTTAAAAGGTCAAATCAGTGTCATTGAAAAATACTTCACTGATCAGATGGCATCAGCATCAGAATTGATGCAATTTGAAAAAGCTCAGTTTTTTAAAGAGAAACTGGATTATCTGGAGAGCTTCCAGGCTAAATCCCTTGTGGTTAACCGCGATGTAACAGACATTGATGTGATCACACTTATTAGTAAGGATGAATACGCATACGCCAATTACCTGGTAATAAAAGAAGGTTCCATCATCTATTCAAAATCCGTTGAGCTTAAAAAGAAGCTGGAAGAACCCGATGAAGAACTCATCAGCTATTCGCTTTTGGAATTGCAAGCCCAATCAAAGAGCAACAACAGCACTGTTTTCAGCAATATTCCTGTAACGCTGCTTTCTGAAAATTCTGAAAATATTGTTCCTAAGATTGGTGATAAGCGAAAACTTGTGCTCTTATCCCTGAAAAATGCCATGGAGTTGCAGCGCGAACGAGAGATAATACGCGCTGAAAAGAAAACAAAAAAGCATGAAGCATTATCAGTGCTTCAGAAAGACCTTCGGTTACAATCATTACCTCGGATAATTGAGTGCTTTGATAATTCAAATTTTCAAGGTACAACGCCTGTTGCATCAATGGTCCGCTTTGTTGATGGCAAACCCGATAAAAAGGGGTATCGACATTTCAACATCAAGACTGTTACAGGTCCTGATGACTTTGCATCCATGAAGGAAATCGTACACCGAAGATATTACAGGCTTTTACAAGAAAGTCACTTACTGCCAAACTTAATTCTAATAGATGGAGGGAAAGGGCAGCTAAGCAGTGCGTGTGAAGCGCTGAAAGAAATGGGGATTTATGGCCAGGTGCCCATTGCCGGTATCGCTAAAAAATTAGAAGAAATCTACTATCCGGAAGATCCACTACCCCTACACATCAATAAAAAATCTCAGGGGCTCCGATTACTACAGTTTATACGGGATGAGGCTCACCGGTTTGCAATCACTTTTCATAGGCAAAAACGCAGTAAAGCATTTATTAAAACTGAAATGGATGAACTCAAAGGTATTGGTAAACAAACCATAGAAAAACTTTTGAGGCATTTCAAGTCAGTAAAAAAAGTAAAAGCTGCTTCATTTGAAGATATTGAAAAGGTAGTCGGAACTAGTAAGGCCTTGCTTATTAGGCAGGAAAATTAAAAAGCCCCGCAAAATTACGAGGCTCTAGTAATACTTTTTGTTATCTTAAAACTCCCACAGGTTGTGTTCCTTCTCCATGAGCATCATTTCGGCCCATTCACGAGCCCAGACTCCCTCATTATAAGGTCGCTGATTGTTTCGATAAACGTCATCAATTGTATTATCGTCTGGGTTTTCAATTTTATAGATGACACCTTTAAAAAACCTTAATAAGAAAGCATCCGCATAATTCTTGTTCTGCGCTGTGTTCTGCCTGTTAAACCAAACCGCCTTTTCAGGGTTGTTACGGAATACTTTCTCTAAATCTCTGTACTTAAACCACCCCAGTGGTCTGTAGGTACCCCTGTTATCATCAAACACTTGGAGCTCAAATGCTTGGATATCATAGTATAGACGAGATCTTCTTTTATCAAAAATTATATCCTCGACCATATTCAAGCGCGTAATTTGACCAGGTAAGAACTCCACAACCTTACCTTGCGTGGAGACAATCCATTCTATATCCTTAGCCGTACTCGGGTTGATGCCTACGTTATTATCGAACTGACACTCATAGTTCTTACCATTAAACGAAATTACATCCGCTAAAAAATAAGCAGTTGCAGGATCCCACGCTTGAAAGCTCGACCCTTGTTGAAATACTAAGTTTTGAAGAAATCCTTCCTTAGTATACTTAGTGGTTAAAGAGTCAGATTGAAATATCTCCGCTATCTCACCTGATTTTGCTGCATCGATTATCAGTTTTGAAATTTCACCATTCCTGGCAAAAAACCCTTTATTCTGTTTTTCTCGCAAATCAACTTCACGCCAAACCCTCAATTTGTACAAATGCTCATATCGCGCAATTGGGTTGAGTGAGTTGGGGTTGTATTGAATTTCCTCCGGCTGCGCTAATAGGCATAGCGGAAGAATTGCAAACGTCAACAGAAAAATTCTCTTCATGATTCTCATATATCTACTTGAGTTGTACCGTAACTACATCGTTACCAGAAATGGCTACAGCTTCTGGAGTTCCCTTGTAGGTCATTCTTACCACACTTTTTGGTTCAATAATAAGTCTATCTCCGGGTCTCATCAGTGGACGCATAGAAGAAAGATCCACTCCTTCAGAAGTAAGTGTCATCTCCTTTATCTGGGCCGTTCCACGTGCCAAAATCACCGACATATTACGTATACGGAAGTTAGCGTCCTTAGGAACCTCTTCTTTAAAGTTTGGATCGGGTTCAGCAACAACACGTAGCGCAGTGGCCGATGTTATACTGATACCGTGTTTCAAATCAATATCGCGACCGTTATTATCCTTGGCAACAATGCGTGGACGAGGAACGAGTTTTACATCAAATGGCTCGCTACCCAGATTTGATCCAGAGTTACTTACGGTAACATTTACTTTACGTTGATTTGGAATGATAATAACCTTTCCAATTTTATCTCCTTTAACAATTTCTCCCCCTGTAATAGAAAATGAAGGATTGTAGCTTGTCCCCAGCGCTGGAACTTCAATATTAACTGTATTCCCGCATCCCATGTACAATGTAGGGGCATTACCTGTTGTTACACGAATAACTGGCTTAGCAACGAAATACTCAACATCCTGACTATAGGTTGTGTCAGGTAGGGTAATGTTTGCTTTGAAGGTCTTTCTTGCTGTCAACGTTTTGGGGTCGTACGCTCCACCGCTCGCGGTGAATTTTACTCTTCCCATTTTTAAACCTGTTTTAGCATCATCCTCAACGGTAATAGATCTACCGTCCACTGTCATGGTTGGATTAAGCGCAGAGGAGGAGGCTGCCATAAATAAGTCGGCTTCGTACGGTGCGCCTGCTGCCACGGTAGATGATTTTGCACGAACCATTGGAACCACTTTGTCAACCTTTAATACCCTGGAGCCAGCTTCAGCAGCAAGGTAGTTTAATGCAGCAGACTCGTTTTCTAAAATTTCAGTTTCAATTTGGTTTACAGAAGCAAGCGCGGCAATAGCGGGGGTATTCTCAAAGGTGAACGTCAAAAAGTCTTTACGAACATGATCGGCATCACTCGCAAATATTGGGATATCCTTAGGTGCTTTCGCGAGAGACTCAAATTTAACGTTACCACCAGTTAGCTCATTCAGTTGTTTTTCATACTCCTTGAGTTTAGCCTCAAAGGCCTTTCCGTCCGGATTTTTCTTGTCAATCATCATATATCCAACTTTTGAGCTGTGGTCGTTGATCAATTTTTCGTCAATCTTCTCCGATCCAGAGGTTGTCATCATTTTTTTCTTCAAGTCCTCCAAGTACTTAATTGTACTGGCAGTAGCTTCACGCACTTTTTGTGCATTATCAACTGCACGCTTTACCTTCGGATCTGGACTTTTTGAGCCATCTTTTACAATCCCCAGAACTTGTTCAACATTCTTAGCGGTACCGATACCAATCATGGTTGTCAGGGTCTCATTTATGATGGCAAATTTTTCCAACACCGCATTACTTACCTGCAACGCGAGAAGCGCGGTAAGTACGAGGTACATCATACCGATCATCTTCTGTCTTGGGGTTTCCTTAGCACCTGCCATAATCTATTCGATTTAGGATTGTTTTTTTACTAAAATTATTTGCCTGAACCTCTCATGGCGGTCAGCATACTACCGTATACATTATTTAATGCAGCCAGGTTATCAGAAAGCTTACCCAGTTCAGAAGTAAACTTTGAGGTGTTGTCACCCACTTTAGTAAGTCCTTGCATCGCGCCCGTAAGACTCTCGTAAAATTTGTTCATATTTTTAACGTGACTGTCCGCATCCTTCAATTCCATTTCATAAACAGAATTCAACGCGCCCAGGTTCTTCGTTACCTTTTGTACTTGTGAATGATACTCGCCAGCATCTTTCGAAGCATTGGCCATTGATCCTACCGCTTCAAGTACTGCTTTGTAGGATACATTCATGTCAGAAAGAGACTTTGATGCTGTTTTTACATTATTGGCATAGTCATTTGTTGCCACAGCTGCATTCGAAAGGTTAGTCATTTGAGAAGCTGACGTAGCCAGGTTGGTCAAGCCTTTGCCTAAATTATCAAGGAGGTTTTGATCTACTTTAGCGGTTCGCAGCATCTCGTCAACTTTTAAAAGCGGAGAGTCAGAAGATGAGCCCGCTTTTCTAACGGTAGGAGAGGTAACCTGTCCTTCAAAATCTTCAGCCAATTCAGGATACACTTTCGTCCAGTCAGTTTCATGTGAAGGTGGCTCGAAGGCACTCAGAAAGAAGATAGCGGCTTCCACAGATAGACCGATCATCAGCATTTCGTCTGCGCCTGTATAGTGTAGTATTTTAAACAACGCACCAATAATTACAACTGCTGCACCTATACCATAGACTTTTGGCATTATGGTTTTATAGAGTAGTTCTGTAAATCCGCCCTTTTTCTTGCTCATTTTAGTATTGGTTTAAGTTTTTTGTTCCGTTAATATTTAAATATAAGTAGAGTTTTTAATTATTAAAATTCCCTTCCTGATGAGCGACCCAGGTGTGTCATCGCACAGCGGAAACCAATGTAAGCCCTTGTAGAATCCCTATATTCGTACGTCCTGGTTCCTGTTTCGAGGTAGTAGGCTACATCTTTCCATGATCCTCCTCTGATTACCTTTTTAGGAACTATCCTTTCATTGTACTTGGCACTCTCAGGATTGGTTCGAGGATCAATATACTGTGGGTTCAAATCCCATACCGTAGGAACTGATGCCGGATTGAAATCATCTAAACACCACTCTGACACGTTTCCAGCCATGTCGTACAATCCATAATCATTAGGAAAATATGCCATCACAAAAGATGTATAGGCAAATCCATCGTCATAAAAATTTCCGCGGCCTGGTTTGAAGTTTGCCAGCATACATCCCTTCGCATTACGGATGTATGGATTACCCCAGGGATACTTGGCCAGGTCACGTCCACCTCTTGCTGAATATTCCCATTCGGCTTCTGATGGCAATCGGAAATTTGGCATGGGAAAATCACCAATACTTTTTCTGTAGTCATTCAGGTAGGCCGTTCTCCATTGGGCAAAATAAGACGCTGCATCCCAGTTAACGCCTACTACCGGGTAATCATCATAGCCCGGATGCCAGTAATAGTAATCCTGAACAGGGTCACCCATATGATGTGCAAAATCTTTTACCCATGATGTTGTATCCGGATAATAACGCTGACGGAAAGTTTCTGCATCGATTGTTTCAAATCCTTCAATACTTCCGTTTTCGATCAAATAGAAGTTTGTGAATTGTCTGTATTCATTGTTGGTGATTTCGGTATCATCCATAAAGAATGAACCGATGGTAACTTGTTTGTTATAGTTGATTTGCGTTGAAGCAGGATCTTCATCGGCTTGGCCCATGTGAAACGTTCCGGCCGGAATGGGCACCATACCATAGGGCACTGTTAATACCCATCCTTCTCTGCCAGGGACACCTACAAGTTCGCCCCCGTCACCACCCTTACCACCACCAAGACCCAATAAACCACAAGCGCCTGCTGCAATGCCAGTTAGGATGAGGAGGAATTTTGAAGAAACCGATCTGTTCATATTCTATATTTCAATTTGCGATGTCTGTATCAAATAAGGTTCGAAAATAGGTTCTCTAAATTTAATTTTCCCGAAAACTGCTTACCAAATTCTACAAAATCTAAAGAAAACCAAAATTATTTATCGTTAATGCCTGTAACGGGGGGTTCGAACGATCTTTTTACCGCCTCCTGAACTCACCGGTAATTCATAGGTGAGCATCAACTCGTGTGAAAAATTTTCTTTGGCCTGCCTGTCTTTCACGATAAAGTCAATAGCGTAGCCTAATTTCAGTGATTTATCCTTCAAAAAACTATATCCGAGAAGTAGATTCGCTGCCTCTGCCTGTCTAAACGACAACCCACCCCACATCGTATTGCGTAATGTGGCGATCACTCCTATGTCGAATGAAAACTCGTTGAAATCTGTTTTTACCAGGATGGTTGGATTAATCTGGAGGTCGAAGTTCACATCATAAAAATATCCACCCGTAAAATTCATGTGGTTTTCCAGTGAACCTCTTGCCGCATTATTACCAAAATCGAAGGTTGCTTTTGTGAGGTGGTTAAACCCTACCCCTGCATAGTATTTTTCTGCCCTATACATTACACCGAAGCCCAGATCGGGTCTGATCTGCGTTTCTTTTCCTTCAATAATAACCGGGTCGTTTACCTGAATCGGGTTATACTTACTCCCATCTATAGTTTGTGCATAGGCCCCCACTTTTATCCCAACACTTAACTTACTGTCTTTAATGCCAAGATGGTAGGCGTACATGGCCTGCATTTCCAGGTTGTTCTGTGGGCCAAGCTGGTCATGCAGCACATACGCACCAAAACCGCTTTTTAATTTGTGAATTGGTGTAGAGAACGTAAGTAATTGTGATGTTGGGGCACCACCACCACCAAATGTTGATTCATATCCAAGCCACTGGCTTCTGTGAACTGCCGTAAACCGTGTTACGCCATCAATACCTGCAGCTGCCGGAGTGATGTAAATGTTATTAAACATGTACTGTGAGAACTGGGCATCTTGCTGGGCACGGACTTGACCTGCAAAACTTATAAGCAGAAGGCAAAAAATGATATAAAAACCTAGTCTTAGCATTAAAATCACAAAAAGCAGAATTTAAAGTAAGTGCTTTTTTACGACACTTTCAATGGCCGTGTAATTAAAGTGTAATAAAATACACCACTTTGTAAAATACAATGGGTGAATTAGTTATTTAATCCCGTTGGCCTTCTTTATATACAGTTCCAACGCGCCTGTCATGGAGGGGGCATTCGGTAACGGTGCCTCTATATCCAGCACCAATCCGGCATCACGAACTGCATTGGCTGTTGTAGGACCAAACGCTGCAATGCGTGTGTTATTTTGTTTAAAATCGGGGAAGTTGACAATCAGGGAATTTATTCCAGAGGGGCTGAAGAAGGCAAGCATATCATAAAAAACCTCTTCTAAATCCGACAGGTTGCTGGCAACCGTATGGTATATAATTGCTTCTGTAAAATTGAATCCATTCTCTTTCAAAAAATCCGGGATATCATTCTTGCGAATGTCTGAACAGGGGAATAGGTATTTTTCGTTTTTATGCTTCTTTAAAATCTCTAATAAATCCTGCGTGGTTTTTAATCCTGTAAAAATCTTTCTCTTCCGGATCACAATATATTTCTGCAGGTAGTTTGAAGTCTGTTCTGAAATACAGAAGTATTTCATATCGGCAGGCATTTCAATTTTCAGTTCCTGGCAGATGTGGAAAAAATGATCTACCGCATTACGGCTTGTGAAAATCACAGCCGAATGTTGAAGGATTTCGATTTTCTGTTTACGGAACTCTTTAACCGGTACGGGTTGTACTTCTATAAACGGCCGGAAATCAATTTTCAGATTGAATTTTTCGGCAAGTTTTAAATAGGGAGAATTGGGATCGGTGGGGGGCTCTTGCGTTACCAGAATGCTTTTTACTTTACGCACCCTGTCGTTCACTTTTTCACTCATATCTACACGTAACTGATTCACCTACTCGTTCAGTATCTTAACAATTATCAGAAAGGGTATTATTTCGGTGGCACAAATGTACGAAAATAAATGAAACACAGAGTATGTCGCCCGATTGGTAAGTTTCAGAAAAAGAAGAATGACCCACCCTCCTAAAATCCAGGTAAGCACGTTATATAAAAAACCGTAAAATTCCTTTTGTTGTCCATTCAGTACAAAGTATATAGAAAGGATCAGGGTTAATACACCCATGAACACTAAAAGCAAGCGGACAAAATTAAAAAAATGAAACCCAGCTATATCACGAATACCAAAAAGCGAAGTAATCACATAAATGATAAGCATCTTGATTAATAAAAACGCGAATATGATCAGGCTTATCTTTAGCCATACCATTAAACTGCTGAAGTATCCACGTATCGTCAATGCCCTTACCTCTGTGGCAGTAAATTGGTCAATCACCAAAAGATAAAAAGCGAGCAGGATGCTGGTAAACACATAAAACAAAACATTACTGCTGGTGAGGCGATAGTAGAATTGGTCATCTTCCTTATCACGCAGAGAAAATATTTTAGTAACAGAAAAATAATCTGCCGACAATCCTGGATTCAGGCGTATGATACTGATCAGGAAAATGAACAGTATCAAAATTACGGTTACTGTAAAATCACGGAAGAATATGTCTCGTTTTAAAGTAGGCGTCTCTTCTTCCCTCACGGTGCTATGCAAAGCTTTTGAGCTAATGTGAGTAGTAAGCTCCCTACTGTTAATCCTATGCTCACGGTGAACGGCAAAGAAAAGTGTCGAAGTTGGAAACAGATTGCACAGGCTATCAATTGATAACGTAGCGGTTTTGCTTTGATCTAAAATAAGCCTTCCATTTAGCATCAGTGAAAAGTTGCAGGCAGTTGCAATAATCAGATAGTCCCCTCTATGCATTTTCGGTTTCACAGAGAAGTAAATTGTATTTACAGGGTTTTCGGAATCATTAAAAGAAGTGTATGAATTTCCAGTATAAATCAACCACTCATGTTGGAGGTCTTTCTTTACAATAAACCGTTGCTGGCATGTTGCTCTTTCCCCAATTACAAACAGGAAAAAAGTCAACACTAAACTATGTCGGATCATATTCGTGTCAAAAATATCAGTATCGCCTGATAAAACATTAGTTTTACTTTTTATTTCAATGGCTGGTATTTATATCCATATTCCATTTTGTAAACAGGCCTGTCATTATTGCGACTTCCACTTTTCCACCAGCCAGCAACTACGATTTGAGTTAGTGCAAGCGATGTTAAAAGAAATTGCGATGCAAAAGGACTACCTGGAGGGTGAAGCTATCCAAACCATTTACCTTGGAGGTGGCACACCCTCGTTGCTCGATGCTCAAGAGCTTCAACTTATTTTAAAAGAAATCCGGTCAGCTCATTCCTTAATTGAAAACCCTGAGGTTACTCTGGAGGCAAATCCGGATGATTTAAACTTATCGAAGCTAAAGGAATTATCAGACTTAGGGATAAACAGGTTGAGTATTGGCATTCAAACTTTTCATCCAGCGCTATTAACGCTTCTCAATCGTTCACACGATTCTGCCACCGCAATAGCAAGTGTTCGTCAAGCCAGGGAGGTGGGTTTTAAAAATATCAGCATTGATTTAATATATGCCATCCCTAACGAAAGTGATATTCAATGGGAAGAAGATATCCGTCAAGCAATTGCTTTACAGCCCGATCACATTTCATGCTACGCATTAACGATTGAGGAGAAAACAGTATTTGGCCGGTGGTCTAAGGCAGGTAAACTAAAAGCCACAGATGATGAAACCGCAGCCCGTCATTTAGAGGTATTAATGGATGAATTAGAACGCGAAGGGTTCGAACACTACGAAATATCAAATTTTGCCAGGCCAGGATTTCACTCCCAACACAACAGCAACTACTGGAAACAAGAGAAATACCTTGGTATTGGCCCAAGCGCTCACTCGTACAATGGCAATAGCCGGCAGTTCAATGTCAGCAATAACAATATGTACATGAAGGCTCTTAATCATGACTCGATTCCTTTTGAAAAGGAGGTGTTGTCGCTTGAAAATAAAATCAATGAATACATTCTGACCACGCTCCGTACGCAATGGGGAACCGACTTAAAAAAAATAAAACAAGATTATGGATATGATTTGCTGTACAAAAACACTGACTATCTTTCGAAAGTTTTTGAAAGGGAGTTAGCGGTAATGGAAGCTGATGTGTTGCGACTAACCCGAAAAGGAAAATTATTGGCTGATAAAATTTCCTCTGACCTATTTGTAATGAGTGCATGATTGTTCAACTATCCTTTAACGGAAAAAAATATAACACCAACCTGTCGAATCCATTGGACATTTCGTTGCCCATACGGGAAGGGAACAATAATCCTAACTGTTATTGGGCTGACCCTGTAAAATTTGAAACCATATCGTCAGGAAACTTTATTGGAAGTGTTAAAGCGGGTGGTAATGTCAATTACCAGAAGCTCACCATTACTCCTCACGGTAACGGCACGCATACCGAATGTTACGGGCATATTTCTGCGGATGAAAAGGCTACGATTAATCAAACTCTTATTTCTTTTCATTTTGTAGCCGAGGTAATTTCAGTCATGCCTGAAAAATTAAGTAGCGGAAATGTTCTTATTACATTGAATCAGCTTAAAGAAAAATTGAAGTATCCACACGCAGAAGCAATTATTCTACGCACACTTCCCAATATAGATTCAAAAAAAAATCAACAATATTCGGGTAATAACCCACCCTATCTGGAGGCCTCGGTTACCGAATACCTGGCAGCAAATAATATAAACCATCTGTTAATTGATCTGCCCAGCGTAGATCGTGAAGTTGATGAGGGAAAATTACTAGCTCATAAAGCCTTTTGGAAATTTTCTGCGGATATAAGGAAACAGTGCACCATCACAGAGCTAATCTTTGTTGATAATTCAATTGCCGATGGTCTCTACCTACTCAATCTTCAGATTACCAGCCTGGAGATGGACGCAAGTCCCAGTAAGCCCGTATTGTATAAGCTCGAAGAAGTTTTGTAACTGGACTTACGCACAGAAGTTGCTCAAAAGCCA
>Ga0247727_10009081_pt1 | contig 18169 bp, 18 predicted proteins | sample WisWelCaveWW1625_FD_202498 | JGI IMG/M metagenome (GOLD analysis project Ga0247727, IMG submission 202498) | Biofilm microbial communities from Wishing Well Cave, Virginia, United States - WW16-25 | ecosystem: Environmental > Aquatic > Deep subsurface > Groundwater > Cave microbial mat | place... | reverse complement strand
TGAAGAACAAAAGAAAATTGTGGAAGAAAAGCAGAAAGAGATTCTTGATTCAATTCATTATGCCAAGCGGATTCAAACCGCGCTGCTGCCAACGGAGAAATATATTGCGAAGACATTGAACCGACTAAATCCGCCCCCCCCCTAATTAGGTGAAGAAATGTGAATGCCGTCCTTTATGTCCCTCCCTTTAGGGAAGGGGCTTTTTACTACTTCTTCTCCAGCAAATCATTTATCTTTTTCAGATACACATTTTCCTGTTTCTGCATGGCAAGGTCGCGCTTGGCTGCTTCCAGTTGTTTTTCCAGTTCAATAATTTTTTCCTTTAACCCCTTCGGCTCATCATTTTCTTTTTCCTTTTCTTCCTTCTCCAAACTCCCAACTCCTGCCTCCTCGCTCACCGGATAATGTTTGAAAAAATTATACCTCAGCGCAACACCAATTTTCCAAAGCGTTTCCGCATCAATGCTCTCTCTCTTCGTCAAATACACCGCAGCGCCAGAACTCATGCCAATCCTATCACCAAGTTCGCGCTTTGTTATATGTCTTGCCTGCAATAACTCAGCAACCTTGTTCCCTATGTGAATTTTATTGTCCATAATATGTGTTTTAACTGCAAATATATGTAAATACTCACATCTGCAGCAAACAAATCAACATTAACGATAAATAAATTGATGTAAACAGTAAAGTAATCAATGTAAGAAGTAATGTAATTGATATAAGTAGTAAATAAATTGATATAAGCGGTAATAAAATTAATGTAAGCAGTAAATTAATTGATGTAATAAGCAAATAAATTGATACTCTAAGTAAATATATCAATGCTGTCGATAAAGAAATTGATGCTTTCAGAGAGTTTTAAGGGTCTGTTCAGGGAACTAAGTCAAACAAATGCGTCTGTGGCAAATGGAAAAAGAACAGAAGAAAGAAAAAGTCCTCACGATATTGTCAGAACTCTTTGAGGTCGGGACCGGATTTGAACCGGTGTAGCAGCTTTTGCAGAGCTGAGCCTAACCGCTCGGCCACCCGACCATTTTGAAATGCGAATTTACAATCTATTTGCTAATAACGGCACTTACACTTTTTGCTTCTCCGCCAACAGGCGGATTAAGTTTTTCCACCTTCACTTTTATTTTTTTTACTTCCGGAAATTTTTTTCCCACAGAATCATGAATGCGTTGAGCAATATGTTCAATCAGATTGGAGCGAACAGACATTTCTTTCTTTGTGATTTCATAAATCGAAACATAGTCAACTGCATCAGAAAGTTTGTCTGAAGAAGATGGTTTTGAAAAATCGGTTTCAACCGTTACATCAACAAGATAATTGCCGCCAATTTTTGCTTCCTCCGAATTACATCCGTGAAAAGCGTGAAACTTCATTCCTTCAACAAGTAATTTTCCCATAGGTGAAATTAAAACATGAATCCGTATTTCTGCTGTTTAAATCGGCTCACATCGTATTTCTTTTTCTTATCCATACCAATATTTGAACTCCATGCCAGCATGATTTCGTGAGAGCCGCTTTGGAAGGAACGCAAGTGCGAAGTAACAATATCGTATGAGTAACTGATATGAAACTTTTCAAGAATTGTTGCGCCAACGTGCAGCGCAATGGCATCTTTTAATCGAATAGAAATTCCTCCAAACACCTTTTGCTGATAGTGAAGACGCAGGTTGTAATCAATCATCATAGGATTGGCTTGTGCGTATAATACCTGCAATGAATTTTCCCAGATCCAATCCGGCTGGCCTGACCAATTATATCCCACACTCCCATAAATATGCGGCACCATGTGAATTTTTGTTTTGTGCACCGTGTCGCTTTCCGGATAATAATTTATGGTTGGTTCCAGCATATTCAGAATGCTCAGTCCAAGGTGAAAGCGGTCATTGTAAAAGAAAACTCCAGCGCTGGCATCATTCATTTTTTTCTTTTGAGAAGCGAATAAATCAATAGAGTTGTCCATCGGAATGTGCATGTTAAGCGCAGCGCCATCCACCAGATAGGTGAGTTGATGCCATGCAGCGCCAACAGAAAGTTCCACATCATCAAACTTTGCGTGGAAAGAATAAGCAAGAGAAAAATCAGAACGCTTGGTTGGTCCGGTCTTATCGCTGAAGTAAGCAAGCCCAAGTCCCATTGAGCCATTTACAATTCTTGAGTTGGCAGAAAATCCCATAGTAACAGGCGCATCATCAAATCCCACCCATTGTTTGCGGTAATTCATTCGCGCATCTACAATTCGTTTTGTTCCCACCACTCCCGGATTAAGAAAAACATTGTTTGATTTGAATTGAGTGTAGTAAGGCAGTTGCTGACAGAAGGCTGAAGGCAGAAGGCAGAAAGCAGATGGGAAAATACAAATAGCAATTAATAACAATTTGCAATCTGAAATATGTAATCCGAAATTCTTCATCTGATAATTGTAACAGATCGATTAATTTTTGATTGTCCATTTCCGGGAGTTAGAACATAATAATAAGTAGCGCAGGGAATATCTGAGTTATCCACTTTTCCATTCCAGTTATTTAAGTAGGGTGATGCATGGAAAACCAATTTACCGTTCCGGTTGAATACTTCTAGTTTACTTTGAAGATACTTGTGGATGTTGCCTATAAAAAAAACATCGTTCATGCCATCTCCGTTTGGCGTGAAGGCATTGTAAATGACAAGTTCATCGCTGGGAATCACGTACACAACCATGCAATCTTTATCTCCGCAGCCATTTTTATCAGCGCCAATTACACAATATGTAGTTGAATCCATTGGCTCAGCAAAAGGAGTTGCCGTGTTTTGATTGTAAAGAGTTTCTGTCGGGGTCCAAAAATAATTTATCGCACCGCTTGCAAACAGTTGTGTGTTTGTTCCTTCAATAATTGTTTGGTCAGAACCTGCGCTGACTATCGGTGGAGAAAAAATTGCAACATTCACAACATCTACTGAAAAATTTCCTGATGCATCTGAAACCGTCAGCGTATAATTTATTGCAGAAGAAATAAAACATTTTGGATTGGCTGAATTAGGAAAGTCAAGTCCGGTAGTTGGCTGCCATGAATAAGTATAAGGAGAAGTTCCTCCTGTTGCAGACGGAGTTCCTCCTATGATAATTGAATCTTCTCCAAAACAAACACCTGTGTCGTTTCCTGCGTTTGCGGATAATGACTGCGCATGGAAGTTGGTAGTTGGCAATAGGAAGTTGGCAATCAGCAGATGCGCAATGTAAAATTTAGAATGTACAATTTGGCGAATCCAAAATCGTACATCGCACATCGTACATCGTATATTAATTTGCCTGTTCATCTCTTTTTTTAATTGCATTAAGAATACTCGTCACAATTGACATCAACACGCTGAAGAGCAGCGCCCACCAGAAGCCATTCACTTTAAATCCATCTATAAGTTTATCTGCCAGCAAAATGATGAGCGTATTAATCACAATGAGAAACAATCCCAAAGTGAAAAGCACAACGGGTAAAGAGAATAAAATCAAAAGAGGTTTGACCAAAACATTCAGACAGCCGAGAACGATGGCGACAATAACTGCTGTCATAAAACTGTCTACATAAACACCGGGCAAAAGATAAGCGGTAACAAGAACCGCAAGCGTGGAAATAATCAATCGGATTAAAAAATTCATATTACACTAACGTAAAGAGGCAAAGATACAATTCTATGCAAAGGAAATAATCAGCGAATAATTTTTTTAAAAGCAGAATAACGGCAAATAAATTTTTTTGACCATTTTTTCGTCTACGATTTTAGGCATTCTGTCGAAGAAAACACGTCATCGAAAGACAAAAATCTGGTTCTTAACTCAAACAAACAAAAAACAACTGGCATTTCAGAAGAACGACAAATAGAACAGTTTAAGGTAGTGAATTATACCTTGCTGATTCCAATTCTTGTTGAAGGCATGAAAGAGCAACAAAAAATGATTCTAGATCTTCAGAAAAAAATAGAATCGCTGGAAAAGAAATAATCAGTAAAGACCTATCACTAAAAACCCGGAGAAAATTTCTTCGGGTTTTTTGTTTCTCTCATCGCGGTTCCAACCAAAGAGTAAGGGATTCCCGAAAGTCAGTTTTTGAGGTCATTTTACCACTTCGCGGGGTCACCAAGCCATTTCGTGGAGTCCCGAAACCATTTCGTGGAGTCCCGAAACCATTCCGTGGAGTCCCAAAACCATTCCGTGGAGTCACGAAACCATTCCGTGGAATCCCTAAAGCATTTCGTGGAGTCCTTAAAGTAGTTCAGGAAGCCCTTATTGCGTAAAAGCCCCTCTTTACCTCACGACAGGTTCGCAATTAGAAGAGTGAATAGTAACCCCGATAATTAGTCAGCGCTTTTCCACAAAGTAACATCTGAACTCCTGAACAGCCAGCCGGTGCTGTTGTATTCAATCCAATACGCTTTTCCTCCCGTAACTCCGAACGACCAGATGTCCACTTGCGTGAGGCGCTCCTGAGGAGATTTAACGAGCGGCAGATTTGAATTTGCTTTTGCCTGCGGAATTGTGTTCAGAGATAACAGGAACAAACTTGCACACAGCAAAATCATGCAGACAGAAATTGCCGACACAAGTATCCTTTTTGAAACAACATCTAAATTTTTCATAATGAGGTGGTTTTATTATTGTTTGTATGAGATAACAATAATAAGAAAAAATCCAGACCCAGTATCGCTCAGTTGTAATGGGATGTATGTCAAAATGCAATTTTTCCCTATAAAAAATCACTTTGGCACGTTGATTGCATATCCCTTACCGAACCAATAATAAATAAAACTATGAAAACCATTTTTACAACCATCGCTATCGGGTTAACAATGCTGGGAGCAAAAGCAAATCACTTTTCAGCATTCAATCTGAAAATGTTCGACAACGGAATGTTCTCAGTTGTCATTGATAACAATGCGGCTTGTGCACAATCAAACGTGTTCACCGTTGCGAACATTCAGCCAGGCAATCACAAACTGAAAGTGATTCGTTATTTTAAGAATCCGTACAGTAATTATCCTATGCAAAAAGTTGTTTACAAAGGATGGATTACCATTCCTCCAAAAGCAGTGATGTACGCACAGATAAATTGCCACAGCCAGTTTGACGTGGTGAAAGTGGAGCCGTATTTTTTTCCTCCAGCAGGAGGTTGTGATAATGGTTGGGACAATGACGACTGCGATGATGATTATGGCTATGGAACTAACTGCGGATATGCAGGCAACGGCTGGGCGCCTCCTGCTCCTCCGATGTCTATGTGTATGTCACACATGGAATTCATGCAATTGAAAAACAGCATCGCTAACAAATCTTTTGAAAGCAGCAAACTTCAGGTTGCGAAACAAGCGCTGGTATATAATAATTTTTCTTCTGCACAGGTGGCAGATTTGATGTCAGTATTTTCTTTCGAATCTACAAGATTGGATTTCGCAAAGTGTGCGTACGGAAAAGTAATTGACAAGCAAAATTTTTATCTTGTTAACGATGCCTTCTCTTTCGAAAGCAGCATTCAGGATTTGAATCAGTATATTGCAGGGAAATAACTGCCGTTAGAAGTTAGAAGTTTGACGTTAACCGCTAACCTCAAACTTCTAGCCTCTAACATTTTTTATCCTTCAAAATTCAGAGAAAAAAGCCAGGTCTTTGTGAGAATTTTATTTATGGGAGCAGACCATGCAGTGTTTTCATGAACTAATCTGTCTTGGAATCCTGCACAGAATTTTATTTCGGTGGAAAGTTTAAAATACTCTAAGTAAAAATCCAATCCGAATCCAGTTTCAAAGTTCCAATCCTTGCCGTTTAGTTTTACGAGGTCTGGATTTTTTGTTTTTGCCTGCGAGGCAAGATCAATGCTGAATTTCCCTCCCACAAGAAGATAAGCGGAAATATTGTTCAATCTTTCAGAACGAATTTTTAAATTGAGTGGAAAATCAAGCAGCGTTGACTCCACTTTTTTCTTTACTATATAAGAGGAGTCGGGTTTTGCAGTAGGGCGAATCCTGTATTCAATCGTTCTGTCCTGAAAAGCAAGCGCGGGAAGAAAACGTAAAGTGGCGTAATCATGCAAACGTAAATCAGAAACGATTCCGAGATTAAATCCCCAATCAGGAATACCTTCTACACTCAATATTGAATCTGGTTTGGTTGCCTCATCTGCGGGATAAAGAACAAAATACGCCTTGTTAACTCCGAGCGAAAATCCGAAGTGCAGTTTCTCTCTATCGTAATTTTGCAGATTGAGAGGTGTTATTTTTTGCGCGGATGCTGAAATGGAAATGAAGATGAAAACAAGGTAACAAAATATATTTTTCAGGGGCTTCTGCATATAAAAATTGACCAACGCAATATTACCACAATTATTTCTTGGCAACGTAAATTGTTACAATGCCGAATGTTTGCGGAAAAAATTTCACGTCCGTGAATCCGCAGTTCAGCAAAATGGTTTTGAATCGTTCTCCGTAAGGAAAATTGCTCACAGATTTGAAAAGATATTCGTAGGCGATAGGATTTTTGGAAATAATTCTTCCGAGCAAAGGGCAAATATTTTTCAGATAGAAATTGTAAATAAAGTTCATCGGAAATTTTTTGGGAATGGAAAATTCCAGTACCGCAAAGGTTCCGCCTTTCTTCAGTACGCGGCAAACTTCAGACAGTCCCCTTTCGAGATTTTCAAAATTTCGCACTCCAAATCCAACGGTTGCTGCGTCAAAATAATTTTCGGGGAAAGGAAGATTTTCCGCATCGGCTTTAATGAGTTCAATGATGTGTAATAATTTTTTCTGCTCAACTTTTTTTCTTCCAAGAGTGAGCATATCATCTGAAATATCAATGCCAATTATTTTTTTGGGATTCAAATTTATTGCATCAATAGCAAATTCCGCTGTTCCTGTCGCAGCATCAAGAATGAGTTTTGGATTTTCTTTTTTGAGAAACGCAATCGTTTTTCTTCTCCATCGTTTATCGATTCCAAATGAAAGCAATTGGTTCAGCAAATCATAGCGGAACGCAATTTCGTTGAACATTTTCTCCACCTGTTCCTTTTTTCCTTCAGAAACATTGGAGTAGGGGGAAACATTCATGGAAAAATTATCTGTGATACTCTGTGTAATCAGTGGCGTTATTTGGTAAGTAGGGAAATGCTCTCCTGAAAAAATAATTCTTTGTCAATCGGCACAACACCCACTTTTTCACAGACAAGTCCGCCAGCGATATTGGCGAGTTCTGTCATGAGTACAAGGTCAAGTTTAAGGGCGAGGCAAAGCGCGGCAATACTCACTACTGTGTCGCCCGCGCCTGAAACATCGGCTACGTTGCGTATATGCGCAGGGATAATCTGTTTCGTTTTTTTGGTTGCAATGAACATTCCTTTTTCGGAAAGCGTGATGAGAATATTTTCAATTCCTTGTTTTGTTCTCATTTCATCCGAAACTTTTGAAAGAATTTCCTTTTCTGCAAGATTGAAATCCGATTTGATGCCCTCTCCAAACTCTTTCAGGTTGGGTTTAAACAAGGTGACATTTTTATAGTGGTGAAAATTATTTTTCTTCGGATCAACTGCTACTGGAATTTTCTTTTTGCTTGCCTCAATAACAACTTTGAGAATGAGTTCAGGAGTAATCACTCCTTTGTCATAATCCTCGAACACAATTACATCCAGAGAATTATTTTTGATGAGAAAATAAATTTTCTCAATCATCTGTTGTGTATCTGATTTTGAAACTACCGATTCCACTTCTTCATCCACTCTTAAAAGATGGTGGTTGTTGCCAATGACTCTTGTCTTTACAGTGGTAACTCTTTTTTGGCTTTTGAAAATTGCCTGCGTGGAAAGTTTTTGCTTTTCCATCAATTCAACGAACTCTCTTCCATACATATCGTCTCCGATGACGGAGCAGAGAATAGGAGTTGCGCCCATTGCCTGTACGTTGAGCGCCACGTTTGCCGCACCGCCAAGGCGGGTTTCTTTTTTCTCTACGGCAACAATTGGCACAGGTGCTTCTGGAGAAATTCGGTTCACTTTCCCCCATATATATGCATCTACCATCGCATCGCCAATGATGAGCACTCGCACTTTGTCGAAGGAGTCAAATATTTTCTGGAGATCTTTTTTTGTCACAAATTTATCAGTTGTAAATGTAATAAGCAAAACTAATAAAATTAAAAGATGCTCGTTAGTCGCCTACGGCACGAAGCAAACAAATGCACAATTAAAAATTGTTTACATTTAACCACTAAAAATTATTCACATGGATATTGTCATTCAAGTTATCATACTGATAGTACCTTCTCTCATCATCCTCGGAATTGTTTATATAATGATGAATGGCTTTTTGGATGGAATGAAAAAAATGTTTACGGAAGAATACAGGCGCAGGAAAGAAGAAACAAAAATTGCAAATCACGGCACGCTTGCACCGCTCCGCATACAGGCATACGAGCGCATGATTCTTTTTCTTGAAAGGATTTCTCCCGGCAATTTAGTGATGCGCACACATCACAGCGGCATCACGGCACACGAACTTCACGCAGAACTCATCAAAGCCATCCGCGCGGAATACGAGCACAATCTTTCTCAGCAAGTGTATCTGAGCATCGGTGCGTGGGAAATGATTAAGACCGCCAAGGAAGAAACGGCTAAGATTATTAATATCACTGCGGAAAAAACTGCTGCTTCTGCAAGCGGTTTGGATTTCGGACAAGCAGTCATCAGCATTTCTTCTCAGATAAAAAAACTACCTACTGAAGTGGCAATTGAATATTTGAAGAAAGAATTCGCGGAAAACTTTTAATGGTGCGGATAACGAATTGTTACGAATTTGCGAATGAAATCCCGGGAAAAAATCCAAGAAAAAAAATTCTGTACCGATTCAGGAATTGAAATCAAGAGAATTTATTCTTCAGCAGATGAAGAAGATGCTGGAGTTTTCCCATTTGCAAGGGGAATTCAAAAAGACATGTACCGCGGCAAGTTGTGGACCATGCGTCAGTACGCGGGATTTTCCACGGCAGAAGAATCCAACAAGCGTTACAAATATTTATTAACGAACGGAACTACAGGACTTTCAGTTGCATTTGATTTACCCACACAAATCGGTTATGATTCTGACCACGCGCTGGCAGATGGCGAAGTAGGAAAATCAGGAGTGGCGATTGATTCGCTCCGCGACATTGAAATTCTGTTTGATGGAATTAAATTGGAAGATATCACCACTTCCATGACAATCAATTCCACTGCCTCTATTTTGCTGGCGATGTACATCGCGCTGGCGAAAAAGCAAGGAGCGGATTTGAAAAAGATTTCAGGAACAGTGCAGAATGATTTGCTGAAAGAATATGCCGCGCGCGGAACTTATATTTATCCGCCAAAAGCATCTATGAGAATCATTACAGATATTTTTGAATACTGTGAAAAAGAAGTTCCGAAATGGAATACCATTTCTGTTTCGGGTTATCATATCCGCGAAGCGGGAGCAACTGCAGTGCAGGAACTTGCCTTCACGCTTGCGAACGGAAAAGCATATCTCAAAGCAGCGCTCGAACGGAAATTAGATATAAATATTTTCGCAAAAAGAATTTCTTTTTTCTTCAACGCGCATAATAATTTGTTTGAAGAAGCGGCAAAGTTTCGTGCGGCAAGAAGAATGTGGGCGAAGATTACTAAAGAACTTGGAGCAACAGATGAACGTGCCATGATGCTCCGCTTTCATACGCAAACAGGCGGCAGCACGCTCACCGCACAGCAGCCGCATAATAATATTGTGCGTGTAACTGTGCAGGCGTTGAGCGCAGTTCTCGGAGGAACACAGTCGTTGCATACAAACGGTTTTGATGAAGCATTAAGTTTACCCACCGAAGAAGCCGCGCGCATTGCATTGCGCACGCAGCAGATTCTCGCGCATGAAAGCGGTGCCGCAGATACGGTGGATCCTTTGGGCGGTTCTTATTTTGTAGAAGCGCTCACCGATGAAGTGGAGGCAAAGGCATGGGAATACATCAAGCGCATTGATACGATGGGCGGTTCCGTTTCCGCTATTGAGCAGGGCTTTATGCAGAACGAGATTGTGCGCTCTTCTTATGAATATCAAGACAACATTGAGAAAGGAAAGAAAATAATTGTGGGCTTGAACAAATTCACAGTTGAGGAAAAGCCGCAGGGAGATGTTTTTTCGGTGGGTGATTCTATTCGCAGTTTGCAGGTGGAGAAAATTAAAAAGTTGAAACGTGAAAGAGATAATGCCAAAGTAAAAATTTCTCTTGCAAAAATCGAAGAAGTTGCACGCGGAACAAATAATTTAATGCCTCACATTTTAGAGGCGGTAGAAAATTACGCCACGCTTGGAGAGATTGCGGATGTGATGAGGAAAGTTTTTGGGGAGTATAAATAGAATATCCTAAGGTGCAGAAACAGGATTCGTATGATTGGTTCCTTTTATACTGTCTTTTACAATCACAAAAATTTCTTCGTTGTCTTTTTTCATCAGGTATTTTTCGCGGGCGAACTTTTCGAGGTTGGCTGGATTGGTGCGCAGTTCATTCATGTCGTTTTTGCTTTTCACAATTTCACCCTTGTAGTAGTAACGTTCTGTTCTGAGTTGATGTAATTTTTGCCTGAGTTCATATTGCGACATCAAATCATTTTTATCGAAGAAAGCAACCCACACAATAATTGCTACAACCGAAATAAAATATTTATTCCAAATGATCGGAAAAAGTTTTTTCCAAAATGATTTCTTTTTCGCCATGTAACAAAATTATCGATTGGAACAATCTTTAACAAAAGGAATCGTTATACTTTTAAACATAATAGTTAACAAGATGAAAACGCTAATTCTATATTCGCTCCGAAAAAGTACGGAGTCCGTATTATTCGGACTGATATTTTTCTCATTCGTATTTATGCCCGACAACTTTAAATCACAACAGAAGCAATTTGCTCGCGTAAAAACCGCTTATACGGAAAAAGAAAAATTAGTGAAAGAATTGTTTTCTTCAAAAGGGATTGAACTTTCATCCGCAACTATTTTCATCCGCGCATTTAAGAAAGAAGCGCAATTGGAAGTATGGGGAAAGTCAGAGAAATATGAAAAATATCAACTGATAAAAACGTATTCTATTTGCTCTTCTTCAGGGGAACTTGGTCCAAAAAGAAAACAGGGAGACGGACAGGTGCCCGAAGGTTTTTATCACATTGACCGTTTTAATCCATATAGTAATTTTTATTTATCACTTGGTGTGAACTATCCGAATGCATCCGACAAAATTCTTGGCAATAAAGGAAATCTGGGCGGAGATATTTTTATTCACGGCAACTGCGTTACAATTGGCTGCATGCCTCTTACCGATGATAAAATAAAAGAAGTGTATTTGATGGCGGTGGAAGCAAAGTCAAACGGACAGACGAAAATTCCAGTACATATTTTTCCATGCAGGATGGATGAAAATGGAATGAAGTATCTTGAGAAAGAATTTAAAACCGATGTAAAACTAGTTCCCTTTTGGAAAAATATTCAGAAGGGATACGAGCATTTCGAGAACGATAAAACCCTCCCCACCATTTCGGTTTTGAACAATGGAGAGTATTCCATTAGATAACTCAATTTCCCCGTCTTCTATTTATTGAATTTGGTCGAAGAAATTCTGTATTTCATCGAAGATATTTGACCATTCGTCTAAAAGATGAGTTATTAAAAAAAGTTGTGGAGGTAATGTCAGACATTCGCGGCAACCATTCGCAAAATCTGCGTCTGTTACATTGAAGGGTTTAGAAAAAACAACGAAAAACAATTATGAAATCTGATATTTTTTGCATTAGATATTTTATTTTCATCCTTTCTGTTTTTTTCTGCAAGTCCTCTTTTTCTCAGGAAACAAATTCAATCAGCAACTTTCAAATTACCGATAATGGAAATGTTGCGGACATTCAGTTATACAATGTCGCCATTAATAATGCAGACTTAGAGAATTACCGCTACAAAACAAAGCGCAATACTATTCTGTTTGATAATGGACTCAAGGCAGAACTGATTTCTGCCGAAGAAATGTTTGCGCTGGGAATGAAAGTGAATATCAATAATTATTCTGATACGCGCGACCCGCTTTATATTCAACCTGTTTTTCGCCTTAATGATAACGGAACTTTATCGGCAATGTACAGTAAGTCCAATATGAAGCAAAACACTATAATTAAATAATCCGGAAATTGATTACAAAAAAATTATTACTGGGTTGTTTTTTATTTTGTATTTACGGAGTCAATAGTCTATTTGCTCAAGGTGATGATTGCGCCACTGCACAAAACATTGGAGTTTTGCCCGCACCGGCTGCTTGCCCTTCAGGTAACGGAGCAACAGTAGCTGTTGCAGGTACCAATATTGGCGCTACTTCTCCTAACCCCTATACTTATCTTTTAGGATGCCAGCCGGCAGGTAATCAGGCGGCTCCTGCGCTCGATGTATGGTATAGTTTTACAGCTACAGGCAACTTAGTAAATATAAACATGAGCGGTAGTTTAGCCACACCCAATGTTGCCATGTGGTCTGGAACTTGTGGAAGCCTTGTTGGTTTTGATTGTGCAATTGGTAACGCTGCAGGAAATCTTACTGTAACATTTCAGCCAACAACACCCGGTCAAACTTATTATCTCCAGATAAGTGGCAATACACCAACCGGTTCAGGAAATTTTACGTTGACTCTTGATAATGATAACGATTGCAGCAACTGCATGCAAACTTCAAGTTTAACTGCTTCGCCCCTTCCAACAAATGGTACCTATCTGCCCGGTACAACTGTAACTTTCTGCTTTACGGTGAGTTCATTTACACAAGTAAGTTCCAACTGGCTTCATGGAATCACACCCATCTTTGGATGCGGTTGGAATACTGCTACTTTGGCTCCTGTTGGAAATCCTACAGAATGCTCTGCGAGTGGAGTTTGGGGATGGTATCCCAGCAACACAAGTTCGGCTACCGGAGCGGTAACCGGTGCCGGATGGTATTATGATTACAATCCTCCTGATGGTAATCCGGGCAATAATTATGGAGATCTCACCGCGGGTGCCTGTACCTGGACATTTTGCTGGAGCATTCAAACAGCCGCTACTTGTGCCTGCGTTAATTTAAATATGAGTATTAATTCTTTGGGGGATGGCGAATCGGGTTCATGGTCAAGCATTGCCTGTCAAAGTGATCCGGATTATCAGTTCAGCGCAGTATTGACGTGTTGTCTTCCTCCTGTGATGACGCAGACAAATGTTTTATGTAATGGGCAATGTACCGGCACTGCAACAGCAACTCCTCAGGGCACTGTTTCTCCCTGGGATTATGTTTGGACTGGTCCTTTAGGTCCTGTACTTACCCAAAATAATATTAGTACTCCCAGCACTGCAACAGGTTTGTGTGCCGGAACTTATACTGTTTCTGTAACCGATAATAATGGTTGCGTGTCAACCAATACAGTTGCCATCACTCAGCCAACTGCCTTAACCGCGGTCATGAATTCAACACCTGCCTCTTGCGGTTCGTCAACCGGTTCAGCGTCAGTCACGGCAGGAGGAGGCACAGGTGCTTATACATATGCATGGAGTCCGAGCGGAGGAAATTCTTCTTCAGCCACTGGATTATCTGCGGGAAATTATACCGTTACGATAACCGATGCAAATGGATGCACTCAAACAGGAACCATCACGGTTGCATCTACGGCTTCCGGCACTGCTAATATTTCTTCGAGTGCAAACGTGAGTTGCAACGGAGCAAACAATGGAAACGCAACCGCAGCGATGACCGGAGGAACTCCAAATTATACTTATGCATGGACGAACGGACAAACCACTTCCACTGCCACAGGACTTTCTTCCGGAAATTATTCTGTAACAATTACCGATGCGAACGGCTGCACAGCAGTAACAACAATTACTATTACTCAACCAACAGCACTTTCGGCAAGCGTAACTACAACTAATTCCACCTGCACTGCTCCAAACGGAACCGCCTCCGTTTCTGCTTCCGGTGGAACAGGTGCGTATACATATTTATGGACTCCGGGCGGACAAACTACTCCCACCGCTACCGGACTTTCTTCCGGAGCGTATTCAGTAACTGTTACTGATGCCAACGGATGCACTTTTGTTTTATCAGCAACCGTAAATAGCACAAGCGGAGGAACGGCATCCATTCAGTCAAGTAATAATGTTTTGTGCAATGGTGCAAACACCGGCAACGCAACAGCAACCATGACCGGAGGAACTCCAAATTATACTTTTGTTTGGAGTAACGGTCAGACAACTTCTACTGCCACCGGACTCTCTTCCGGCAATTACACGGTTACTATTACAGATGCAAACGGCTGTTCATCCGTAGCAACCGTTTCAATTTCACAACCCACCGCTCTTTTGGCAACACCTTCACAAACAAATATAATCTGCAACGGGGGAAATAATGGAAGTGCTTCAGTGAGCATGAGCGGAGGAACACCCGGCTATACTTATTCATGGACGAATGGGCAAACAACTTCTTCTGCTACGGGTTTATCTGCCGGAAATTATTCCGTCACTGTTACCGATGCGAATGGATGTACTTCAGTTTCCGCATTTACAATCACTCAGCCGACAGCGATTACAGCCACAACAAATTCTACAAATGAAGTTTGCAACCAGTTGAATGGTGATGCAACCGTTTCTCCATCGGGCGGAACCGGGGCATTTACTTATTTGTGGAGTAATGGACAAACCACAGCAACAGCAACCGGATTGGCAGCAGCCACTTATTCCGTTACGGTTACCGATGCAAATGGCTGTACGTATGTAACATCAGTAACTGTGAATTCAACCGGAGGTCCTGTTGCAAATGCGGGATCGAATGCGAGTATATGTTTTGGTAATTCAACGCAATTAAATGCCAGCGGAGGCGGAACTTATTCCTGGGTTCCTGCAGGTGGATTGAATTGCACCACTTGTTCTAATCCTGTTGCGACTCCCGTTTCAAGTACAACCTATACGGTGATTGTTACAGATCCTAACGGATGTTTTTCTTCAGCAAACGTAACGGTTACAGTAAACGCGCTTCCTGTTGCTAATGCGGGAGCGGACGTTAGTATTTGTTCCGGAACTTCTGCACAATTAAATGCCAGCGGTGGCGGAACTTATTTATGGATGCCCGCCAATGGATTAAGCAATACCAATATTTCTAACCCGGTTGCAAATCCATCTGCAACTACAACTTATTCCTTAACCGTGACAGATGCAAATGGCTGCAGCAATTCAGACGTTGTAATTGTTACTGTAAATGCGATGCCGATAGTTGCCTTTACTGCACCTAATGTTTGCTTTAATACTACTCCAACGATGTTCGCCAACCAGTCAACAGGAGCAACTCAGTGGTTATGGAATTTCGGAGAACCATCTTCCGCTCCAAACGATACTTCCACGGTGCAGAATCCCGGTCATACGTATTCCAGCGCGGGAATTTTTACCGTCACACTTGTTGCGTCAAATCAGTTCGGATGCGTGGATAGTGTTCAGCAGGTAGTTTTTGTAAATCCTATGCCGCTGGCGAGTTTTACCTCGACAACAGTTTGTATTGGCAATACAACATCGTTTTTTGACCAGTCATCTGTTTCTCCCGGAAATTTAGTCGGATGGAATTGGAATTTTGCTGACCCGGGTTCAGGATCCAATAATATTTCCAATTTACAGAATCCATCCCACACCTATACTGCTTCCGGAACATTTAATGTGTTGCTCACGGTTACTTCCGACAGCGGATGCCAGAGCAATACAATAATTCCGGTTACAGTGCTTTCACCTCCGGTTGCCGCATTTTCATTTCTGAACATTTGTGAAAACTCTCCCGCGCAGTTTAATAACAATTCAACAGGAGGGCAGCAATGGTACTGGACTTTTGGTGATGGAAACTCTTCCACTCAAATGAGTCCTTCGCATACTTACGTTGGCTACGGAATATACACGGTAACTCTTATCGCAACAAATTCTGGCGGATGCGCGGATACAATCAGCGACACAGTTTCAATTTATCCTTTGCCGATTCCTGATTTTATTTCCGATAGCGTGTGTGTTGGATTTACAAATTCATTTACCGATTTATCCATGATTCCGCAGGGAAGCATTGTGAGTTTGGTATGGAATTTTGGAGATGGAAATACTTCTTCGCTTCAAAACCCCACACATAATTATTCCGCAAGCGGAACTTATACAGCCACTCTTACTGTCACGTCCAATAACGGATGCACAAGCACCTCTTCTCACAATGTACTTGTGTTTGCCCAACCCGATGCAGAATTTTCAACTTTGCCCGGTTCTACTGTTGAGTTTGGAGATGTAATTGCGTTTACAGATTTATCCCAATCAGGCATTACTCAGTGGTTCTGGACTTTTGGCGATGGCGATAGTTCCGCTTTGCAAAATCCTTCTCACATGTATTCTGATACAGGATCATTTAATGTAATGCTGATTGTTATTTCCCAGTATGGATGCGTGGATACGGTGGTTCACCCGGTTGCCCTGCGTGATTTTGCTTTTTATGTTCCTTCCGCCTTTTCTCCCAATGGAGATGAACTTAATGATTTGTTCGGTGGAGTTGGAATCGGCATTGTAGAATATGAAATGCAGATTTTTGACCGATGGGGTAATCTTATTTTCATAACCGTTGATTATTACGAAAGATGGGACGGCACCATACATGGAGGAATCGCAATTGTGCAGGAAGATATGTATGTCTGGAAAATTAACATAGTAGACATTTTCAACAAGGAGCACGATTATATCGGCACGGTGACTGTTTTAAAATAATACCCTTCCGCTTTTTTTGTTTAAAAATTACTTCCTCTTTTATTAGGCATTCTCCTTTGATAGATGTACCTTTGTTCCGCTAAAAAATACTTTATGTTTTTTCGGAACTAAAGGCAACCAAATAATGATTTTATCGTCATAATTAAGATGAAGAGTTTTTACAGTATGGACACAAAAGGCAACCTTTGGTGGAATGGCAAGGTATCTGGCCGTTGGCTTTTCCATAGGTACAAAGGGCTACATAGGAAATGGAAATAATGGATCCGGGATACCAGATTTCTGGGAATGGGATCAGGCAACAAATGTATGGACACAAAAGCAAAACTTTGGTACGAGAGATCAAGCGATTGGTTTTTCCATCGGAGCAAAAGGATATATAGGAACCGGGGCTCCAAATACAAAAGATTTTCGGGAGTATTTTGATACATGTTTTGTTGCTACTTCCATTACCGAAAATATTGATAAGGAATTTTTTGTGAATGTTTTTCCAAATCCATCAAATGGCGTATTCACTTTAAGTTCTGAAATAACAAAAGGAGAAGTTTCTGTTTATAATGTGAAAGGAGAAAAAGTATTTACATCAACCATTAACCATCAACCATCAACCTTTGATATTTCTTCTCAGCCCGATGGAATTTATTTTGTGCGTGTGAATACGGAAAGAGGAGTGATTGCAAAGAAGGTGGTGCTGCTGTCCGCAAGATGACGGACTCCGTCTTTCAGCGGAGAGGTAATCCTTTCACTATATTTTCTCATCAATTTATTTTCAGCAATTCAAGGCAACTTCACTCCTGTTGATTCGTCTTATATGTATCTTTGTCCTGTCGTTCAATTTATCATGAGAAAAGTCGCACCATATTGTCTATTGTCTATTGTCTATTGTCTGTTGCCTGCTTTTCTTTTTTCCCAGGTCTTGAGTACGTATAATTGCACAGGCAGCGTTCAGAATTATATTGTTCCCGCAGGAGTGTGTCAGGTACAAATAAAAGCATGGGGCGCAGGAGGCGGTGGCGGAGGCATTGATGGCTTTGGCGGAGGAGCAGGCGGAGGAGGAACCTATGCCGATGTGGTAATCAATGTTGTTGCCGGAGATGTTCTTGCGGTATATGTTGGATGCAGTGGAATTGGCGGAACCGGCTGCGCGACAAACCCGGGCGGAACCGGTGGGTTTGGATATGGAGCTGGAGGAAACGGAGGAAATGCAGGACCCATTCCCTGCTCAGGCAGTGGCGGAGGAGGAGGCGGTTCTTCAGGCGTATTATTAAATGGTGTTCCTGCAATAGTTGCCGCAGGCGGTGGCGGTGGCGGTGGTGCCGGATGTACCAGTGCAGGAGGTGATGGCGGAGCAGGAGGCATCAATGGAAACGGAA
>Ga0247727_10009080_pt1 | contig 18172 bp, 18 predicted proteins | sample WisWelCaveWW1625_FD_202498 | JGI IMG/M metagenome (GOLD analysis project Ga0247727, IMG submission 202498) | Biofilm microbial communities from Wishing Well Cave, Virginia, United States - WW16-25 | ecosystem: Environmental > Aquatic > Deep subsurface > Groundwater > Cave microbial mat | place... | reverse complement strand
TTATGTTCTTTTGTTATCCGCTTTCCGTGAGCGATTCCGGCAGTAGAATAAGAGAAGTCGTAGGAGAAGTTCAAAATGGCGTCAAACAATTGCTTAAAAATAATCAAGCAATTCGGTTAAGTCAAGATAAATTTTACAGGGTGGCACATCTTACGTTTGACGTTTGCCGTTTCACGTCTCGTTGCGCGTGACCAGCGCTTCCAGCACTTTCTGACGACGGACTTTGCGTACCACGACGCGCAGGCCGTCCCGCTCGATGATTTCGCCGCCGTGAACGGGACGCCCAAGATAATCGGTGACCCAATCCGATAGTTTTCGCGTATCAGGCTGTGCGGATTCGGTGACGAAATTAATTCCGGTGGCTTCCTTGAGACGTGCCAGGGTGATCCCTCCGCCGACTACCCAACCCGAGCCCGAGCGCACCGTGTGCGCCGGCAGCCGGTCGAATTCATCTTGAATATCCCCGACCAGCTCTTCCAAAATGTCCTCCAACGTGATCATGCCGACGACGCTGCCGGATTGGTTGCGAACCAATGCAATGTGGGAATGCTCGTGCATCAACGTTTCCAGGCCGGTGGCGATGGGTATGGTTTCGGGCAAGCTGGGAATAGCCCGCATGATGGCCCGCAGCGACGGTTGGCGCGGGGAGAGCCGCAGGTGCGCCACGATGTCCTTGAAATTGACATAGCCGATAATCGCCTGCGGATTGCCCGGCTGCTCGGTAACCGGAAAGCGCGTGTGCATGTCGAGATGGGCCGCGATCAGGCTGTCTGCCAGAGAGTCATTGGCGTTGAGCATGCCGATGTGCGCGGCCGGCAGCATGATATCCCTAACTGGCCGATTGGACAGAGCGGCGGCGCCGAGGATAATTTTTTCTTCCCGGCTGCCGATCAAACGCAGGGCGCGCGCCATAATCGCAAACGCGCGCAATTCTTTTAACTCGACGGCTTCGATATTGGCTTGCCCATCAAGCTGTGGCTGCCAACGACGCTCGCTCCATTTTATGACGCCTTTTACGCCGGACTCGAATAGCCAAACTGCTGGCCAAACACTCAGGGAGAACCAGCGCATGGCCGGCGAGAGTTTCATGCACAGCCACTCGTTGTTTTTTAACGCAAAAACTTTGGGGATCAGCTCCCCGAACATGATGGTCACGATGGTCAATGGTATCACCACCAGGGCAATCGCCAGAAAATCGGCCAGGCCAGCCGTAATTCCCAGGCGTTCTATCAGAAGCGGCGCGAGCTTCTCCTTGGCCCCGGCTCCGCCAGTGGCGGCGGCAATCGCTCCGACCAGCGTAATCCCCAATTGCACGACCGCCAGGCTTGCCTCCATATTTTCTTTCATGTAGAGCGCGGCTTTGGCGCCCGCGCGGGTTTCCTGCACCAGCACCCGGATACGAGCGATGGACACCGATGCCAGCGCGATCTCATAAGCAGCGAAAATACTGTTCATCGCAATCATGCTCAGCATGATAGCGATTTCCACGGTCCACATCAGAATGCCTCTTTTTGAAAACGGTATCGCATGAATTAGCCAACGGTTGGCTTGGTATGCAATGGCGACTGCCGGACCATCACGTCGTAATCGATCCAGGTCTGCGCCTCTTCTTCAAAGTAACGATGAAACGAGCGATCCAGTTCGCGATAGTCGATATTCTTTATCACTTCCGAGAAGTCTTTCGAGTTGCAGGTATTCCAGAATAATACAATCTTGTTTTTCATTTCTGGTTTTTTCAGATCATCCAGTACAGCAGCAAGTGCTTTGCTAGTGTACGTGCCATCAAGTTTAATCCCCTCGTGTTTACACAGCAGGCTGGCTGCCCGCCGTCCTTCTTTTGTGAAGAAGGCGTATTCCCCTCCAAAATACCCGTGCCGAATGTGTATATCTGCGCTGGATAACTCAAACAGGGGGAAGGTTCGATCCCGCGCGTGCAGGAAAGAGTTGGTGGCGGTGAACAGGTGCTTTATTCTCGTCGTGTTAGCATATTTCTTTTTTACAACCCGAACGGCGATGACCCGGCTTTTGAGATTGGCCGCTCGCAGCCCGAGCATCAGTCCCACGGCGCTGCCGGCTGTGCCCAGGGCAACATAGATAAAATCCGGCTCCGGGAGAAGTCCCTCGTTGATTTGGGAAGCCAGCTCTAACGCGGCGTTGACATACCCGATCGCGCCCAGCGGGGAGGAGCCGCCCGCCGGAATGATTTTCGGAAATTTTCCGGACCTAAGCCGGTGACGAAATAATTGATAAGCCGTTGCGGCCAGCCCGGTGATTACCGTTCGGCACAGATGCAGCTCCGCCCCGCAATGATAACTCATCAGGAGATTTTGACGAACGTACTCCGCGTTAAGCTGAGGGAGCAGCATGCAAGTACAGGTTAACCCCAACACCTGAGCATAGATGGTGGTAGCCAGCGTGTGATTGGAGCCGGCGTAGCCAAAGGTCAGCACGTGGTTGGCGTTCGCTTGTCGAGCCTCTCCCAGGAAAAACTCCAGCTTGCGTATTTTATTGCCGCCCAAGATCGGTCCGCTGAGATCGTCGCGTTTGATAAAAAGATTATCCGTGCCGAAAGTCGCGCCGAGTCGGCTGAGCGGTTGAACAGGGGTGGGGAAGTCACCGAGAGCCACATAGGGGAGCTTTTCGCGCAAGGAGGGGAAATGGTGGAATAGGGGGATCATTTTTTTGTCTTTGATAGATATTCATTTTGTATACGTACTAGCAGAAAACAGCGGTTTTAGGTGAGGTTCAGCCGCGTGGCCAGCAGAAGACAAATTTTGCCTGAAAGACAGCATTCAAATTAATACCAATTTTTTATCAGTAGTGAATTGTAAACTTTAAATGAGGGTTATTCGCCCGTTGCGGAAATCAACTGTAAGCATCTCCCCGCGCAGGAAATCTAGACCAAGAAGTCCGTCAACGCCTGCGCTCGGGGGTAGCGTATGGCAGAGAACAAGAAAGTCTACTCTCTTCTGTCCTAAAGCCGTAATCTTTTTCACCGTTATACGTGGAACAAACTCGACGCCGCTACCTGTAGTCACTTGAAAGCGATCTAAAACAAGGGCTGGATCGTAACCAATTGAGACAAGCATACCCGCATTGATTAAAGTAGCCGTCGCACCCGTATCGAGCGCAAGTCTCAGAACAGCATTTCCAGAAGGCCCTGTTAGTTCTGCTCGAACGATAATAAGCCCATGCTCTTGGTCAAACGGAAAACTCATAAGACAATAGCTGTATCTTTTGGGATAACGCCAGTATAAAGCATCGCAAAACGTTTGGGCCGCACCTTCACTGCCTCGCGATAGACCTCATCTCGATCCTTGCTATGGAAGCGCACTTTTCCGCTTTTCACCTCAAGAAATTCGTCTGTTTGCGGGTCTTCGACTAATATCCACTCCGATTCATATCTTGCTTTCATCTCAGCGAGAGTTAATACGTCACTCATATAAATTTCTCCAATTCAACTCAAACACTAAGTTGTGAATAAATAATTGATAAATTTCCTGAAAGTCAAGCAGAAATTTGGTGACTTCACAACTCACGTCCAATCGGCCGCGTGAGACACGTCGGCCCGCCGCACCCTTTGGCGCTAATTTCGGCGCCCTCGTACTCGAACACCTGAATACCTGCGCACTCAAGACGTTGGCGGGTTTGCGGATTGCCGGCGAGCATCACACAAACGCGCGGCGCGACCGCCAGCACGTTGCATCCCATGCTTTTAAACTCGGAATCCGGAATGTCAATTAGCTCAAAGCCGCGGTGCAGCAGGGTTTCGCGAAACGGGACGGGGAGAAGCGGAGAGTAAACCAGGGCGAGATGATGATCAATCGGACTGATCATCGACATCAAATGGAAGACGTCGTTGGGGCCTCTCCAGTGCGGCAGCGGTGCCACGATCAGGTCGTTGATACTGTCAGCGAGTAGGTCACGAAATTGGCGGATGCCTTCGTCGTTGGTGCGATAGCCGCGCCCGATAGCTACCGTCCGTTCATCGAGCCAGACCACATCGCCGCCTTCGAGTCGGCCGTCGCCACGAATGGCGCCATGAATTGGGGTACCCGGTTTTCTGAAAGTAGCTTCCTGTGCCGTGGGCTCGTTTCGCCGCGCCGCCTTGCCCATGTTGCAGAGAATGATTCCTTTGTCGCAGACGATGGAGGCATCGCGCACGTAAATGGAATCGAGACCGACCCTTTCGTTCGCGGGCAGAAGATCAATTTCGATCCCGAATCCAGTCAGTATTTCCACGAAGCGCTCGTACTCCTCCACCGCGCGCGCGAAGTCGGGAGGACCGAGATAATTCAGTTCCCGCCACTGCCGTGCGATGGCGTCCTCGCTGATAAACGCCTCCCGAGCGTGTTTGAGTACCAGCCGTTTGATGGCCCCGACGTCCGATTGGTAGCTGATTTTCATAATTGTTCAACTCGGTCGGTAGGGACCGCATACTATGCGTTCCCTACGCTTGTTCGCAATGAGGATGTTTGCGTTGTGGTGAAAGAATTACGATTTATTTCGCTGATCGGCTACGGCTCCAGTTAACCCAAACGTAAAAAGGCAGACCGGCAAGCATGAGCAGAAACCCCCAATATACGATATCCTTGCCCGCCCCTCCGATAGCCCATAGCGAATAAAGAAAGCCCAACACGGCTATAGTCGAGGCGCCTAATAGTCTCTGTCCACTGAACCGTTCCCGTTCATTGATGAAGATCATCAGCTCGGCGATGGTCGCGAAAACATAGGGGATGAGACAGGTAAGCGTCGCCAGCAGGATGATGAAGGTGAAGAGCTCCACCAGCCCTTTGGTATAGTTCGCTGCCATCAACAGGGTGACCAGAATACTTGAAACTACCAACCCGATTACCGGCGTCCCTCTTTTGGAGACGCGACCAAACACAGGGGGGAAGAGGCCGTCGCGCGCTGAGGCCAGCGGGATTTGTCCCTGCAGAAGAATCCAGCCATTGAGCGCGCCAAAGCAGGAGATGACCGCGCCGACGCTCACTGCGTAGGCGGCCCAGGTGCCCCAGATTTGACGCGCGGCATCTGCAAACGGGGCCGTTGAAACCTTCAATTCACTGGAGGGGATGATCCCCATCACCGCCGCCGTGCTGAGAATATAAATCAGCGCCGTGAGCGTGGTGCCAATTATCGTGGCCCGCGAGATGGTGCGTTCAGGGTTGACCACATCGTCGGCGGGCACGGTGGCCGATTCGAATCCCAGAAAAGCCCACAGAGTTAACGATATCGTAGCGGTTACCGCGGATAACGGTGAGCCCCCGCTGGGATTAAAAGGAATAAAATTTTCAGTCTGGCAGTAAACCAGCCCAACGGTGGAAATGACGACCAGAGGCAGGAGTTTGAGAATGGTGGTTACCAATTGCACCTGACCAGCCTGCCGTACACCAGTAGCGTTTACCCAGGTCAGCAGCCAGATGATAGCCAGTGCGACCACGGCGGCCACCAGCGGTTTTTCCGCCGGGGTGCGCCAGAACACGGTGAGGTAGCTCACAAAGGCTACAGAGATGGCCGCATTAGTCACCCACGTGGAAATCCAGTACCCCCAGGCAATCAAGAAGCCAGCGAACTCCCCGAGGCCGGCGCGGGCGTAGGCATACGGACCGCCGGCCTTGGGCACCAGCCGACTCAGGCGCGCAAAGACCAGTGCCAGCAGCATGGAGCCGGTGGCGGTGATCAGCCAACCGATAATGCTGATGCCGCCATACGGCGCCAGCGAGGCGGGCAGCAGAAACACGCCGGAGCCAATCATGTTGCCGACGACCAACGAGGTGCAAATCCACAGGCCGAGTTTTTTTTGGTGGTGCATGACTTTATTCTATTATCCCGAAAAACTTTGTTTTTTTAACAAAATTTTGTTTGCAGCCCCCGGCTGCGTTAGGAATTACCCGGCCAGGACCAACCATGAAAGGCAAATAAATTCGCTACCTTCACCCGCCTCATTTTTTGGTCTCTTTCTCCATCTTTGGCGGCTCTTTCATTTCCATTACCAGAACACGAATATCGGTCGTTCCTACATTCTCCGGGGAATGAGTATCGGCTTCTGACCAGGCTGTGCCGCCGGTTGGGAATTCGCGCTCGGCAACTTTTCCATCCGGAGAGGTGAATTTCCCTTTGCCGCCGCTGATAAAGTAGAGTACATGGGGCGGATGTGAATGCATGGCTACTTTTTCGCCGGGTTTGAGGTGGGCTTCAAGCACGCGCACCCGATCATTTTCCAGCAGCACTTTGTAATTGTTGGGTGCCACTTTCACCGGGTCCTGCGCGAGGACGGTTTTGGCGCCAAAAGCTAAAACCATGGCGACCATCAGAACGGCGGTAACAATGGAAAGAACGTTCTTCATAACTGCTCCTCCTTTTTTGATTCCATGAAAATAATAACTTTTAAGTGAATAGCAACTAAATTTTAATTGCAAACTTAATTTTGAATTTTATCTTATGCTCAAACAAGGGCAAGAACTTACCGGTTATACTTTACCTTGCCGGCTTCACTATGGTTTTAGTGCTTACTATCTTGTGGAGGTGCGACACTGGTTTCGCCCGCAAAGCATGGGAACCGAGGAGGAGTTGCTTGTGCTGGAAAGAATATTAGACTGCGGTTGCAAAATAATTTATCAACGACGAAGGAGACGAAGAATACCAAATAGGGAATTACGGAAGTAAGCTTTTCATCCTCACTCTTTTAGTCACTGTGGGAAGACACTTGGATTTATAGATCACTCAAGAATACTCAAAACCCAATTCCATTTCGATTTCTTTTGGTGTTTTATCTTCGGTTTCATTGGCACGTAATCGTTTCTTTGCAACAGAAGTGAATTGTGGCGGAAACACTTTGCTAGCGTCGATATCTCGAATACTCTGAATATTGCCCAAGAAGTATGAAACATAGTAGCTTTTGTATTTACTTTCTTGAACTTTCGCAATTTTCTTTTGAGCAATGGCGCCGTATTCAGGGTCTATTTCAATTCCAATAAAAGAACGACCTAAAGCTTTAGCTGCGATTGCTGTAGTTCCTGTTCCTAAAAATGGATCTAACACTATATCGCCGGGGTCGGTGCTCATAAGCACAATGCGCTCGAGTAAATTAGTCGGCAGTTGGCATGGATGTTCGTCGCGACGGACGCTATGCCGGATGCGATGAATATCAGTCCATACATCACTAACCAATGCACCAAAAGGATGCATTTGGTCTTTCTTGCCACCGTAATCCTTCAAATAATTGTTGCATACTCTGCAGCGCTTATGTGGGGCGCGAATTTCATAGAACTTGAAGCCCTTTAACTCTTTTGTGTAGAAAAGAATCCCGTAGTGTGCTGGCAACAACGTTTTGCCAAGAGGATTGCTCATGGCGTCCCATGAAATCCAATGACGGAAATAAGCATAATCATTAAGGATGCTGGCGTAATAGGTAAGCCATTTGGGGATGTTATGAACGAATATAGAGCCAGTAGGCTTAGTAATACGTACCAATTCGCCCAACCATTCTCTGCACCAGTCGAGATACTCCTTTACAGGTCGTTGGTCTTTATAAGAAGTGTATCGTTTTTCAAGGTTGAAAGGCGGATCGGCAAAACACAAGTCTAGGCTATTATCCTCGATGTTGGACATGACCTTAAGGCAGTCATCAACAATAACTTGGTTAAGATAATCTGATGACATAACGCTCATCCTTTATTAGATTTGTTTTGAGGATTTAGTAAAAAATTTCTTAGGTACGTGCCGCAGAATAATTGCTTCTAATTGCTCCAGTGTCTGCATATTCAAACAGTAATGACAACCTGCGTGCATTTTCCGCAAATCTGAACGTCGTGCAAGCCATCCAGCGCCATCAACCACGTTTACAAATATCCGTTCAACGGGAGCAAACCTTACATTTTCGCCAATAATTTTTTGATACATTGCTTGCTGTTCATTTGCTCGTGTTGTCTGAGTGCTTGATGTCGTTTCCATATAAGAAACCATCACCATCACATACGGATCATCAAGCAGAGGTATTACATGATCGACCTCTTTACTCACAAGCGCTACTTGACCATGAGCATGGGTAACTCCGTACCTCGCTTCCAAATCATCGAGTATACCCCGTATCCGTTTTTCTACATACTCTCCTTTCTGGTCAATGTATTCGCCGGTGAGTTTTTTTCTAACGATGTTGCCAATGACATTTTCATCCCGGATGACGTCGGACCAATTGACGGGTAACGATAGTTGGTCGAGATAAAAATCTGCTACTTGTTCTGCTAGTAATTTACTATCCCGGCCTTCAAGAAACAAGCGCGCAATTGACTCTGCAAACGCCTCGTCCTTCCTGATTTTCTGGTAAACTTGTTTTACCTTCCATTCCGGGCCGAAATCTTTTGCAGCAAACCTTTTCGCCGTTAGTATGCGCAGGAACTTCTCTTGAGACAAGTTTGTCAGGGCTAGTAGCACGCCCAAAAAGTTTTCGTCTTGTTGGAGAAAGCGTTTTAGGTTTTTGGCCGGATCGGTCTCAGCTTGAAAATTGAGTAGCTCCCTGACAATAGCGCGGACGCGATCACGGATTTGTTGTTCAAGTTCCGGAATTTTGAGCAAAGGTGTGCATGTTTTTATAAACTCGTCAAAGTGTGGCTTAGGTTTCAGGATTAACATACTTCAATTATAATTTCCACTCACGCCATTATTGGTTCTGTGCACTATGAAGTTCTGATTTAAACCCCGATTCTGTGTTAAGTGCCTAAACCTTCACCCCGATGGAGCGAACTTTAATTGTAGACACAGAATCTAGTTAAAATCTTAATGCCTTTATTTAAGATAAATTCAATGAAAGTCAAGCGAAAATTCATCAAAAAAAAATTCATCAAAAGGGTTTCAGAGCTAGTAAAATTTGCTTGTGGTCAACGATTTTGAGTTTTATCTTATGTCCATTTGAAAGGATAGACCGGGTGAAAACTCGAGCAGGCGATTCATCAACACGCGATCGGCAAAAAGAACTCGATCGCAAACAACTCCACGGCTTCGGCTATGCCCAGCAGCTTTTTCGCGATATGGGCGGGTTTTCCAACTTCGCCATCTCGTTTTCCATCATTTCCATACTCACCGGTGCGGTGACGTTGTACGGTTACGGCCTCAATGCCGGCGGCCCGCTGGTGATGACGCTGGGGTGGCCGCTGGTGACGGTGTTTACCCTTACCGTCGCGGCCGGGCTGGCGCAACTGGCTTCGGCGTTCCCAACTGCCGGCGCGATGTATCACTGGGCTTCCATACTCGGCGGGCCGGGCTGGGGTTGGTTCACGGCGTGGTTTAACTTCACCGGACAATTTGCGATTCTCGCCGGCATCTCCTTTGGCTGTGCTGAGTTCATGACCCCGCTTTTGGGACTGGAGCCGAGCTATGCGAACAAGCTCATGGTTTACGCCGCCATTCTTTTGTCACAGGGAATTTTCAATCATATCGGCATACGATTGGTGGCGCGGCTGAATGATTTTTCGGCCTGGTATCACATATTTGGCGGCGCCATTTTAGTAGGGGCTTTGATATTTTTTGCGCCAAAGCAGCCAGCCTCGTTTCTGCTCAAATCCGATTTCACCACGCTGCCGTATCCGTACTGGTGGGCGTTTCTGCTCGGACTTCTGCAAGCGCAGTGGACGTACACCGGCTACGATGCTTCGGCGCATATTACGGAAGAAACGGTGGAGCCGTCGCGCAACGCGCCGTGGGGACTTTTCAATTCCGTTGCGGTCAGTTCGGTTTTTGGTTACATGATGTTGGTGGTGGTAACACTGTGCATTCGCGATTTGCCGGTAGCGGCCGCCGCGGCCAATCCATTTATTCATATTATTGAGACCGCGCTGGGAACTACTTTCGGCCGGGCTATCTTGTGGATGGTAACGCTGGCGATGTGGTTTTGCGGCCTCTCCAGTGTGACCTCGAATTCGCGGATGATTTTCGCGTTTGCCCGCGATGGCGGCATGCCGGTCTCCCGCCTTTGGGCGCGCATTTCTAAAAAATACCGATCGCCGGCGCCGGCGATCTGGCTGGCGATTGGCGTGGCGTTTCTGATTGCGGTTTACTCCAGCGCCTATTCCGTTATCGTCTCGATTAGCACCATCGGCCTTTACGTCTCTTATGGCATTCCGATTTTGTTAGGCCTCATGGCGCAGCGGAATAGCAAGTGGCGTCAACGCGGGCCCTGGCATTTGGGCTGGTGGAGTATTCCGAATGCGGTGGTGGCGGTGTTGTGGATTGGGTTCATTTGTGTGCTGTTTGTCGCCCCGCCCAATCAACTCACCGGATACACCTTTGCCGGCCTTACGACGGTTTTGGTGCTTTACTATCTTTTGGATGTGCGACACTGGTTTCGCGGCCCGCAGAGCATGGGCACCGAGGAGGAGTTGCTGGCTATTGAGAAAGGATTGCAGAAATGAATGGTCCGTCCATGAGCCGCTGTATCTGCGAGCGATTATTGGGTGTCTAACGGACTGCGGCTAAGATGCCGCACTGATAACTTTCAAATTCTACTAAACGAACCAAGTTAATTCACTGCACTTTCAATTCTGCACTGAACCGTTGCAAGCCATGCTTAACGCACCAACGCTCATTCGGTCAGCTTGAGCCGCTGGTTATGCCGCATCACTTCAACTGCTCGAAGGTAATACCAACCGCTATCACGATAAGAATGGATATACATAGCCATGGAATATAGATTCCCATCAGTTTGGATACGCGGTATTTAGGTTTGTAACCTTCTATCTTCAAAATCTGTTGGAGTTTGTTGGCCGGATGTTCGGATTTTTCTCCAAAGATGATTTGCAAAATGCGGTCATGCTTCTTGTATCCACGATAAAGGAGTAGCCACGCGAAAAACAAGACGAGAGCGCCAACATAAAAGACAAGTGACTTGTAAGTGCTAAACGTGTTCGCGAAACCAGCGGTCATGAAAAGAGAAAAGACAATTAGGAAGTAGTTGAAACGACCGACAAATAGGTTTTCAATGAACTCTCGTTCATCGCTAAACGACCAGTTGCCTACGTCCAAAGATGCAATAATCTTGTTGATTTCATCATTGTTCATGTTAATTCCTCCTAATAAAGTTATGGGATGCGGCATAACGCAGTATCGACAGCCTACAAAATCCACAAAACACGACCCCCCAAAGCAGTCTAAAACTGCCGTTGTTGGCGGCTGGACTGTATTCAACGCATTGTAAAACCGAAAACTCCGCGCTTCATTGCTGGCCACATCCGTCCCAGAATAGACAGCCCCGCCGGTCGTCTATTCTGGGCAATGAAAGACTCGACAGTTACAAGCCATCCGCCGGACTTTTTACGCCGCGGCCGCCGCGGTTCAGCCCCGCATTGCGGGGTAAACCATCGTCGTGCTCACGTCCGAATGCCCTCTGTGCGATGGCTGTAGTGTTTGGTGCGGATGGCTTCCCGCACCTGATCCAGCAGTTTTGGCTTCGCTGTGTTTTGGGTTTTGAAATTCAACGCAGCCATAATCAATAAACAACTGCTGCCCCTCCGTGCGTGATTTCGCTTTGTATTCGGTGAAGAGTCGGTGTGGAGATAAACCTACAATTAAAATAGATAATCTGTTTCGGGAAGTCAAGGAAAAATTTTCGGCGAGAAAGTTTCTGAAATTTTAAATGAACGGTGGGACTCGAAACCCGTCTTTTGAGGCGGGGGCTATTGAGAAAGGATTGCAGAAATAGACGGTCCATTCATGAGCTGCTGTTTCTGCGAGCGAGATTCTAAAGCAATAACTCAGCAATTTGAATCGCGTTGAGCGCCGCGCCTTTACGCAAGTTGTCCGCCACCACCCATAAGTTCAACCCGTATTTCACCGAAAAATCGCGGCGGATTCGGCCCACAAACACTTCATCTTTGCCGGAAGCCACCAGCGGCGTGGGATAGATTTCGTTCTTGGGGTCGTCCATGAGAATGACCCCGGGGGCTTTGGCCAGAATTTGGTGCGCCTGTTCCGGCTCCAACGGGTTCTCAAATTCCAGATTCACGCTGCAACTGTGGGCGTTCACCACCGGTACGCGCACGCAGGTGGCCGAGACCGGCAAATCCGGCTCGCCAAGAATTTTGCGCGTCTCCTGCACCATTTTCGTCTCTTCTTTGGTGGAGCCATCTTCCATGAAAATGTCGATATGCGGCACCGCGTTGAAGGCGTGTTGTTTGACCGAAAACTTGGTTGCGTCTTGCAAGTAGTTGGCGCTGTCGCGCAGCAGCGCATCCACCGCGGCTTTCCCTTTTCCGGCGACCGATTGATACGTGGAAACCACGATGCGCTTGATGCGGGCGGCGTCGTGCAGCGGTTTGGCCGCCACTACCATTTGAATGGTGGAACAGTTGGGATTAGCGATAATTTTATGCTCGGGTTTCAGAGCGTGCGCGTTGACCTCCGGGACGATCAGCGGCACGTTTTCCTTCATCCGCCAGGCGCTGCTGTTATCGATGACGGTAGTGCCGCACTCGGCCGCAATGGGGGCGAATTTCAGACTCACGGTTGCGCCGGCTGAGAACAACGCGAAATCCATCCCTTTGAACGAATCCTCTTGCAACACCTCGACCGCGATTTCCTTTCCTCGAAACGGTATTTTTTTGCCAACAGATTTTTCGCTCGCCAGAAAGCGAATATTCGCAACGGGAAAATTGCGCTGTTCGAGGATTTCGATAAAGGTTCGGCCGACGAGGCCGGTGGCGCCGACGATGGCGACGTTGAAGTTTTTCATCTTTTAACCCTGTTGTTTAAATTTCGATAATTGTAGGGGCGCATTGCAATGCGCCCCTACCGTCGTGGCAAGTCTTCTCTGAGCCTATGGCCATACGCCCCTACAAGTTACCTCAAACTCTCCTCCAGGGCCGTCGCGGCGTCGGTTTTGGCGTCGCGATACTTGATGATCATCGGCGAGTAAATCGAGAGACCATGCTGCTGCGCAAACACGTTTTGCAGCGGGCGCGAACCAGGGACAACCACCGCGCCCGGCGGAATCACGAGCGGCGCCGCCTCGGTTTTACGAAGGATCAATTCGTGAACCAGATCATACACTGCCACGGAACCGGTGAGAATGGTGCCCGCGCCAATGACGGCATTTTCGCTGACAATCGTTCCTTCGTAAATGCCGCAGTTCCCACCAACCAACACGTTGTCCTCGATGATGACCGGCATGGCGCCGGCCGGCTCCAGCACCCCGCCGATCTGGGCGCCGGCGCTGAGGTGCACTTTCTTGCCAATCTGCGCGCACGAACCCACCAGCGCATGGGAGTCGATCATAGTTTTTTCGTCCACGTAAGCGCCGACATTGATATAGGCCGGCGGCATGATCACCACCCCGGGCGCTACGTACGCGCCGTCCCGCACCGAGGAGCCGCCCGGCACCTGACGTACTTGATCGGAAAGCTGGAGCTGCTTCAGCGGGTAGGTGCTTTTGTCGAAGAATCGAAAGTTCTCGTTGATGGAATACTCCACCAATTGGCCGAGACGGAAGCCCAGCAGGATGCCCTGCTTCACCCAGTGGTTGACTTGCCATTGGCCGTTGATTTTTTCGGCCGCGCGGATTTGGCCGCTGTTCAATTGGTTTTTGAATTCTTGAAATAGTTCGAACACCGCGGGTGAGAGTTTTTCCGGTTCAGCGGCAAAGGCGTGTTCGATTTTTTGTTTTAAATTTGCCATAGCTGTGTAGGGGCACGGCATGCCGTGCCCCTACGAAATTAGATCGTTCATCAAATCCGAGATCGTAAACAGCCCCTGTTTGCCGATGATCCATTGGGCGGCGAGGAGGGCGCCGGCCGCAAACCCTCGCCGGCCGCGCGCGGTATGTTTCAGCTCAATCGTGTCGGCTTCGGAATCAAACCCCACCAGATGGGTGCCGGGGACACTGCCCGCGCGGGTGGACGTCACGTGCAATAGCTCGGGTTTAATTTTCTCCTCCGAGGTTTTGGACAGCAGGGCTTTTTTCCTTTTCACTTGACTCAAAATGATCTTGCCGAGCGTCAGCGCGGTGCCGCTGGGACTGTCGACTTTGCCGCGGTGGTGCCATTCGTGGATATACGGGTCGTACTGCTCAAACTTGTCAAACAGCGTCGCGGCGTTCTCCACGATTTTAAAAAACAGATTCATGCCGATGGAAAAATTGGAACTGTAGATGACGCCAATCTTGGCTGAACGCACCACTTTTTCCACCTCCGGCAACCTGTCGTACCAGCCGGTGGTGCCAATGACGAGTTGTTTGCCCAGTTTCGCCACGGCTTTCACGTTGTCCACCACCGCGTCCGGATAAGTAAAATCGATGAACACGTCTACGGCTGCAGGCGCGTTTGCCGACGAAAGCGGCTCGTCGATCTCATAGGTGGCCACAATCTCGTGGCCGCCTTCCGCCGCCACTTGCGCCAGTTCTTTCCCCATTTTGCCGTAACCAAGCAACACTATTTTTAAGGACATGGTTATTCCGCCAAAAGTTTTTGAACTAAGTTAACGTACATGTCAACGACCTCGGTTAGCTGCCGTTTCTCAATTCGTTCCGTTGCGGTGTGCGCCACCGTTGCGGAGCCGGGGCCGATGAGCAGTGGTCTGCCAAAATTTTTTAAATGAGGGATGTCGGTGCCAAACGGCAGCACCACCTGCGCGAAACCCGGCACGGTGTGCAATTTCTGCGGCTCCGACTGGGTTAAAATTTCGATTTCCGCTTTGCCGTTTACCAGCGATTTTAATTTCGTGATAATTTGTTCGGACGCCACCGTGTTGCGAATCGATAGCGTGGCGCTAGCGTGATCGGCAATCACGTTGTGGGCCACACCGCCGTTGATGGTTCCGATGTTTACCTGCGATGTTCCCAAAACCGGGTCAGCGCCAAAATCTGAATTGCGAATGAGATGCAACACATCCAGCAGTTTAGCAATCGCGGAGTCGCCAAGTTCGGGAAACGCGGAATGCGCTGCTCGGCCGCGCGTGGTCAGTTTGAAAGCGATCAACCCTTTGTGGCCGGCGCCTAATTTATTTTCGGTGGGCTCGCCGACGATGATGTACTCGCTCCTCACCTTCAGCGCATTGGCGGCTTTCGCGCCGAAGCTGTCGGTTTCTTCACCAACCAAAAAGAGCAGGCCAAACTCCCGAACTTGCTTTTCTTTCAAGCGCACTGCCGCTGTGATCATCGCCGCCAGGATGCCTTTGGCATCGCAGGCGCCGCGGCCATAAATATGTTCATCATCCTCGCTGGCCGGGATGAACGGCGGAACCGTGTCGAGATGGGTGCAGAGCAGAACCTTCGGGTTGCCGCCGGCCGTGGCCAAAATATTCTTTCGATCGGCTTCCACTGTTTGCTCATGCACCTGAAAGTCGTGACGTTTCAGATGCGTGCTCACAAACTCCGCCACCGCCGCTTCGTTACCGGTGATCGAGGGGATGTTGATTAACTCTTTGGCGAGCGGGAACAGGTTCACTTGAGCAATCCGTAGGTTTTCAGGACTTGGGCAAGTCGTGTTTTATTGGCTTCGGACATGGGCGCCAGGGGCAAACGCAGCTCGCCGACGTCCATTCCCATCAGATTCATGGCGGTCTTCACCGGCGCCGGATTGGTTTCGTAAAACATCGCCTGGCAGAGCGGGAAAAGCTGGTGATGCAGCTTTTGTGTTTTGGGAAAGTCGTTTGCTTTAAAGGCGGTGTACAACGCTTTCAAATCTTTCGGTGCGATGTTCGCTACCACGGAGACCACGCCCACGCCGCCGACGCTGAGGATAGGCGCGAACAGCGAGTCGTCGCCGGAGAAGACGCGAATCCGGTCGCCGCAGGTGTTGATGATTTCCGAAACCTGGTTGAGATCGCCGCTGGCTTCTTTGATGGCCACGATGGCATCGAACTTGGCGAGCCGTGCGACCGTGGCCGGTTGCATATTTACGCCAGTTCGGCCGGGCACATTGTAAATCATAATCGGCAGGTCGACGGTTTTGGCCACCGCTTCAAAATGGCGGAAGAGTCCCTCCTGGGTGGGTTTGTTGTAATAGGGCGTGATCACCAGTGCCGCGTCCGCGCCCATCTCTTTGGCGCGCTTGGTGGCTTTGATGGTTTTGGCGGTGTCGTTGGTGCCGGTGCCGGCCACCACCGTCGCCTTGCCCTTCGCCCCCGCAATGACGATTTCGATGACGCGGTTTTTCTCCTCCTCAGAAAGCGTCGGCGACTCGCCGGTGGTGCCGCAGGGGACGAGGCCGTCGGTGCCGTTGTCAACCTGGAATTTTACCAGTTCGCGGATTTTTTGCTCGTTGAGCTGGCCGTTTTTGAATGGCGTCACGAGCGCGACAAATGAACCTTCTAATTTCATTCAACCCTCCAGAATTGTTTAGATTTCATACTGCAACTTTTAAATACGATAGATCTTGGTTTATGCAGCCAGGGGTGTCAAATCGCGAGCGTGAAGAATTTCCGCATGCTCAAAAGGCCGGATGTCCTTTTTAGTTAACGTGAGCACCGCAACCGTTCTGCCCTCGGCCGTAATGAACTCAACCTCGTATCCGACCTTGTCGTTGTAGCAATGTACCACCGTACCTACATCACCTGATTTAAGGCCATACCTATCGAGGTCGTGTGTAAGTACCACCAAATCCAACTCTTTAATCATGATACCTTCCTTTAATGTTAAATTAGATAAGCTGTGATGAAACGTGGAGCTTTCTTCCCTTTGTCAATAATCCAAATTGTCCTGATTCTTACGGGTTTGTTGGGTGTCAGAAGATTTCCATCAATAACATATTTTCTACCGTGAGGAGAGGAAACCTCCTCTTTGATTTCTTGAGTTTGGGCTATGTCGATTAACCCTTTTTCCAAATAATTTACATTGTTTTCGTTGAATCCAAGTAAACGGAAAAACTTAGCTTTGGATTTTCCAGCGACATGTGTTTCTGAGAGCAGATAGTCTTTAAGTTTCGATGTTGGAACGTAAGCAGATTCCCGATTTGGCAGTTTCATGTATTATCTTTTGGAATCTACTGCTTGAGTGGTGCTGGTGTCCTTCAGCCGGTATCTTTTCTTTTGAGAGCTTGTCTGTAGGCTTATGTTACACGTTCATCCCAATCTCTTATGCTTTTATATTCTTGCAGCTCATCTTCCGTTAAGGTCGGTGCTTCAAGTAGTAAATCTTGGAGGTTTTGTCTTCCATTTTCTGATTCGTCAATTGGCAGAATAATTATCTCTACTCTTTTTCCCTGGAAATCGGCTGGCAAATCGATTTTGATTGAACCTGATTTTACGTCTTCAATTTTTCTTATTGCATTCATGATTTTCTCGATTACTTAGTTTTTCTTTTTCTTAAGATAAAGATAGCAAAAAAGTTGATTTCTTCCTACGCATTGTTTGTATCGTCTCTCTACACAAAATGTGCCCTTGCCATTACTTTCTGTAAAAATACTTAACTAATTTTTTGAAATCAAGCAAAAGTTTAGAACATCTTACTTAGAAGCGGGGCTGTCCAAAAAGGTAATGTCATTGCGAGCGAAGCGAAGCAATCTCCAGATTCCGTGCGTGAAATCAGGAGATTACTTCGTCGCTGCGCTCCTCGTAATGACAATTTCCACCCTTTTTGGACAGCCCCGGTTTATAAAACTCTTCACCAATAATGAATTTTGATGAATACGCCGATACATAAATGACTATTTGGAAAAACCATGCATAAGAAAAAGAACCACTCCGATGCCGCGATCCTTTTGGCGGAAGATAATGAGCTTACTTGGCGGCCGTTCAATAAGGTTCTTCTGGATCTGGGTTATCATGTCACTATCGTCGAGAACGGCCGGGGCGTGCTGGCCGCGCTGGATGAACAAAAATTCGATCTGATTTTGATGGATATGCACCTGGCCGAATTGGATGGCTTTGAAACCACCCAAATCATCCGCCAGAATCCGGTTTTCGACGCGGTGCCCATCATTGCGTTGACCGCGTACACCAGCGAAGGAGAGCGCTGCCGCCGGGTTGGTTGTGATGACTTTATCAGCAAGCCCATTGAGCGCCAGCGGTTGGTCGAGCGCGTGCGCTTTCATATCGAAAAGGCTCGGCGCAAACGCGCGCGCGCGAAATACGCTTTTGCAAACGATGAAATTCAGATGGAAATCGAGAAGCTTAAGAACTTTTTTATTGATAATCTCAAAGAACGGTACACGCAGATTTCCGCCGCGTTGCAAGTTCATAACTTTCA
>Ga0247727_10009079_pt1 | contig 18172 bp, 12 predicted proteins | sample WisWelCaveWW1625_FD_202498 | JGI IMG/M metagenome (GOLD analysis project Ga0247727, IMG submission 202498) | Biofilm microbial communities from Wishing Well Cave, Virginia, United States - WW16-25 | ecosystem: Environmental > Aquatic > Deep subsurface > Groundwater > Cave microbial mat | place... | reverse complement strand
GGATGCCCGCGGCGGCCCTGGTAGCACGGGATCACAAGGGCCGCGCCGGCGCGCGCCAGCACCGCGTCCAGTGTCGAGGGCTGCACCGCGGGGTGATCGACCAGCGCGACCAACGCCGCCGGAGCTTCGGCGGGAAGAGCCCGGATCCCGGCCTGGAGCGAAGAGAGCTGCCCGGAGGCGTAATCGGCGTTGACGACGAATTGCAACCCGGCCCGTGGGGCGACCGTGGTGCAAATTTGCACCACGTGGTGTCCGAGCACCGCGATCACCGGGTCCACGCGCGGCCGCAACAGCTCGATCAAGTGATCCAGAAAGTTCGAGACGCCGTAAGCGAGCAGGGCCTTGTCGCGGCCCATGCGGCGGGATTCGCCGGCCGCCAGGATAATTCCCGCCGGCTTCACTTCATGGCGCCGGCGGCGAACAGCGACTTCGACAGCGGGTTCCATCCCGGGTGCGCGTTGCGCCGCACACCGATCATCTCGGCCACCACGGCGACGGCGATCTCTTCCGGCGTGATGGCGCCCACGTCGAGGCCCATCGGCGTGTGAACCTGTTCGAAGCGCTCCCGCGGGATACCTTCCTTCTCGAACTCGCGGACCACGTTGATCCCCTTGCGCTTGCTGCCGATCATTCCGATGTAGCGGGCCGGGGTTTCGATCGCCCATCGCAGCACGCGCATGTCGTCGCGGTGGCCGCGGGTGACGATCACCAGATAGGAGCTCTCGTTGATGTTGAGCCGCGGGAAGACGTCCTCGTACTCGGCGGCGATGACCTCGTCGGCGTCCGGGAAGCGCTCGCGGTTGGCGAAGGCCTCGCGGTTGTCGATGACCACGGTGCGGAAGCCGGCCTGCGTCGCCACGCGCGACAAACTCTTCGAGATGTGGCCGGCGCCGAAGATGTACGCAGAGGGTACGGGCAAGATGGGTTCCACAAAAACCTCGAGCTGGCCCCCGCAGATGAGGCCGTTGTCGTAGGCGGCGTCCTGGCCGAGGTTGAAGGCCAGCTTGCGCGGCTTCTCGGTCTGGATCACCTCGCGGGCCGCGTTCCAGACCTCGGCCTCGACGCAGCCGCCGCCAATGGTGCCGGCCATCGAGCCATCCTCGCGGATCAGCAGCTTGGCGCTTTCGTAGCTCGGGATCGAGCCGGTGACGTCGACAATCGTGGCCAGGGCGCATTTCTGGCCCAGACGGCGCAGACGCACAAGTTCTTCGAAAACGTCCATCACGGGTCATTATAATATGAGCCGTCGCAAAGGAAATGGGCCTGGGTCAATCTCCGCAAATTTGCGTAGGTTTCGGCTAAGTGACCGGCCACCAAGAGGTTACCGATGAAGGCAGTTCGCATCCAGGAGCACGGCGGTCCGGAAGTTCTGCGATACGAAGACGTGGCGGAGCCGGCGGCGGGTCCCGGACAGGTATTGGTGCGGGTGAAGGCTTGCGCGCTGAACCACCTGGACCTGTTCGTCCGGCAAGGGATTCCCGGGCAGAAGATTCCGCTGCCGCACATTCTGGGGAGCGACGTGGCCGGCGAGGTGGCCGCGGCGGGGAAAGGTTCCACGTGGAACAAAGCCGGCGCGCGGGTGCTGCTGGCGCCGGCGCAAAGCTGCCGGCAGTGCGCGGAGTGCGCCGCCGGCCGCGATAATTTCTGCCGCCGCTACGCGCTGCTCGGCTATTTCATTGACGGCGGCAACGCCGAGTACATCGCCGTGCCCGACGTCTACGCCATCCCGATCCCGGGCGATCTGAGCTTCGAGGAGGCCGCCGCGGTTCCACTCGTCTTTCTCACGGCCTGGCACATGCTGGTGGGCCGGGCGCGAATCCAGCCGGGCGAGGAAGTGCTGGTGCTGAGCGCCTCGAGCGGCGTCGGCGGCGCCGCCATCCAGATCGCCAAGCTGTTCCGCTGCCGGGTCATCGCCACCGCCGGCAACGAAGCCAAGCTCGCCCGCGCGCGCGAGCTGGGCGCCGACGAGGTGATCGATCACTACAAGCAGAACATCGCCGAGGAGGTCAAGCGGCTCACCGCCAAGCGCGGCGTCGACGTCGTTTTCGAGCACGTCGGCGCGGCCACCTGGGAGCAGTCGCTGGCCTCGCTCGCCCACCACGGACGCCTGGTCACCTGCGGCGCGACCACCGGCGCGAAAGCCGGCGTCGATCTGCGGCACCTGTTCGCCAAGCAACAATCGCTGCTCGGGTCGTTTATGGGAACGCTGGGCGAGCTGCACGAGGTGCTGGCGCACATCGGCCGGCGCGAGCTGCGCGCGGTGATCGACCGGACCTACCCGCTGAGCGAAACCCGCGCGGCCCACCAGCGGCTGGAGAACAAGGAGCAGTTCGGGAAGGTTGTCGTGATTCCTTGATCGGGCTAGCCGCGGATGAGTGGGCCCAAGCGTTCCTCGAGCACCGTCACGCGGTGATCGAGGTCCTTCAGGGCAGCTTTAATCTCACGCAACTCGCTTCGCATTTCCTCGCGCATGCTCCGTATCTCATCGCGCATATCGTCAATCCGCTTGCTGTGGAGCCAGGCGGCTACCAGGATGGCCAGCACCGTGGGCAGGGTGATCTGAACCAGGGGGGTCCAGGCTTGCATCACCCGCATTCTAACACGGCCGGGGAATCACCTCGGAATAATCGGCAGCAGGACGCGCGACGGCCGGGCGCTGTCGTAATAGATCCGGTTCGTGGCGGTGATCATCCGCCGGTGCGCGTTCAGGGGCTCGCCGGTATTGGGGTTGACGTCGAAGCGCGGGAAGTTGCTGCTCGAGATGTCGAGGCGGATCCGATGGCCCGCCTTGAAAAGATTCGACGTCGGATAGAGCTGGATGGTGAATTCGTAAACTTCCCCCGGTTTCATGAGCTCCTGCTTTTCGAGCGACTTGCGGAACCGCGCGCGGAGGATGCCGTCCTCGATGTTCATGTCGATGCCGCCGGGGAAGTCGGGCGTCGGCGGGTGGACGTCGATCAGCTTGGCGGTGAAGTCGGTGTCCACGGCCGACGAAGAGGCCCAGAGTTTGACGTCGATGGGGCCGGTCACTTCCACGTCGGTTGCCAGCGGCGGCGTGAGGAACACCAGCACGTCGCGGCGCGCTGAGAGCGGCAGCGCGTCCTTGCAATTCCAGACGTGGTCGCCGCATTTCTGGTCCCAGGCGCCTTGCAGCAGCACGCCGCCGCCCGACGAAGTGTTGCCCCCGATGGTTGGGACCGGGTTGCGGGGATCGAAGTCGTAGTCGGTGTGGGTGTCGGATTCCTTGGGCTTGTCGGGGCTGAGCAGGCCGCCGGAGTGGAGGTAGTAGGGCGTGAAGCGGGTGCGGGCCAGCGGCCACTCGCGCTCCTCGCGCCAGGCGCCGCCGTGGAGGTGGCGTCCCTCGGCGGCCTTGGCCTCGCTGCCGCCGCCCATTACGAATATCTTGACGGGCGCGTCGTTCTCGGCGCCGTTGGGCGCGCCCTTCAGCCAGCGCTCGAACCAGCGCAGGCGAAAATCGAGGCTGTCGATGGCCGCCTGCGGGCCGAAATCCGCCTGGCCGTGGGCGGATCGCGTCTGCCCGCCGTGAATCCAGGGGCCCATGATCAGCTTCTGCGGGCTTTTCTTGGCCTTCGCCAGCGCCATGTAGCTCATGGTGGTCTGGCGCGCCCAGGAGTCGTACCAGCCGCCGATGAAGTAGACCGGTATGTCCTTATAGTTAGCCACCTGGTCGACGACGCCGAATCCGGGCTGCTTCCAGTAGTCGTCGTTTTCACCGTGACCCATGGCAAACACCAGCCACTCCTCATACTCGGGCGCCAGCCGCAGGGGCGTCATGCCTTTCCGGATGGGGAGGTTCTCGAGATACTGCCGGACGTTTTTGCCGGCTTCCTCGAGGATCGCCCGGGTGGCCGGATCGCGGGCGGCGCGGCTGCCGCCGGGGGCAGTCATAGCGAATATCCAGTTCACGAATCGCAACTCGAGGGCGCCGCCGTAGCGCATGCCGAAATATCCGGCGTTGGAGACCGCGTCGATCGGCGTCATGGCCTGCAAGCCCGGAGGATTCGCGATGGCCAGGGCGTGCTGGGTGCCGCCGGTGTACGATCCGCCGACGGCGCCGAAGACGCCGTTGCTCCAGGGCTGCTTGACGATCCAGGAGGCCATGTCGAATCCGTCGCGGCTGTCGTCGGTCATCATGTGCCAGACGCCGTCGGAGCCGTGGCGGCCGCGGGTGTCCTGTGCGATTGAGACATAGCCGCGCGAGGCGAAGTACGGAGCCCAACCTCGGCCGGCGCCGTCCTTGTTATAGGGCGTGCGCTCCATGACGGCCGGGAACTTTCCTTCGAGGCGCACGCCGTACTGGGCGGGGAAGTAGAGGTCGGTCGCCAGCCGCACGCCGTCGCGCATCGCGACCATCACGTTTTTTTCGGCGGCGTAAGAGGACGGATCGGGGCGGCGCTCCTGCTGCGCGGCGAGCGGGCAGAGCACGGCCAGTACGGGAACAACAGCGAAATGACGGCGCATCACGGGTCTCCTGAGCCGCCAGTCTAACAGGATCAGCGGGCAGTCATGGCTTCGGCCGCTGGATTCCGAGGTGAGAGTCGAACCACTCGATCTGCCGGCCGACCAGGTCGATCTGGTGGTTGGGCTCGGTGATGCCGTGGCCCTCGCGGGGGTAGCGGAGGAACACCACCTCGACGCCGCGTTTCTTGAGCGCCCGGTAATACTGCTCGGCCTGGGCGATCGGCACGCGGCGGTCCTGCTCGCCGTGGGTGATCAGAAGCGGGGTCTTCACGCGGTCGACGTGGGTCATCGGTGAGTACTTCCGATAGGTTTCGGCGGCCGTCCAGGGCTGGCCGGTGAAGCCGTACTCCATCAGCCCCGGGATGTCGCTCTGGCCGTGGAAGCTGTACCAATCGCTGATCCCGGCGTGGCCGATGGCGGCTTTGAAGCGGCTGGTCTGCGTGACCGTCCAGAAGGTCATGAAGCCGCCGTAGCTGCCGCCCATGACCACGAGCTTGTCCGGATCGGCGATGCCGCGCGCGACCACGGCGTCGACGCCGGCCAAGATGTCCTCGAAGTCCTTGCCGCCCCAGTCGCCGACGTTGGCCACGGTGAACTTGTTGCCGTAGCCGGTCGAGCCGCGCGGGTTGGGCATCAGCACGGCATAGCCGCGGCCGGCGAAGATCTGCGCGCGGGCGTTGAACCCGGCGTCGAAGCGGCCATAAGGGCCGCCGTGAATCTGCAGGATCAGCGGGTAGCGCTTGCCGGCCTCGTAGCCGACCGGTGTGATCAGCACGCCCTCGACGTCGAAATTGCCGGGCCCCTTCCAGCGGACGACCTCGGTCGAGCCGGCGGCGAACTCCTCCAGTTGCGGGTTGGCGTAGGTGATTTGCCGCGGAGAGCTGCCGTCGGGTCCGGCGACCCAGATGTCGGCGGGCTTGCGCCGCTCGGTGATGAGCAGCGCCATCCCGCCGGCGGCCAAGTCGAGCTGGGTGTGGCTGCGCTCCCCCTGGGTGACCGGCGCGACCCGGCCGCCGGCGGACGGCACGCGGTAGAGGTGGCTGTGAACGCCGGCGCTGCCGGTGAAGAAGATCGACTGGCCGTCGCGTGTCCAGGTCGGGTCGGAGGCGGACTCCGCGTGGTCGCGCGTGAGATTGCGCGCCACCCCGCCGCCGGCCGCCATCACGAGAACATCCGTCTTGCCGGCCCAGGTCTTAGGGTCGCGGCGCGACAGGTAGGCGATCTCGGTCGAGTCGGGGGACCACCGCGGGTCGCTGTCGGGCCCGGGGCTGGTGGTCAACTGCACGGGCGCGCCGCCGGCGGCCGGCACGACGTAGATGTCGGTATTGCGGTCGTCGGAGATGTCGGTGAACGTCGATTCCTGCGAGCCGCTGCGGGAGTGCGTAAAGGCGAGGGAGCGTCCATCGGGCGACCACCGCGGCGCCGAGGCGCTAAAGTCGCCCAGCGTGAGACGCGTCTTCTTTTTGGTCTCGATCTCAATGAGCCAGAGATGGGAGTAGAGGAACTCCTTGTCGACCACGATGGCGTCGAATTTGTCTTTTTTCTTTTTCTCGCGCTCGGTTTTATCCTTGGCCTCGTCGCGGGTGGCGTAGACGAGGCGCTTGCCGTCGGGCGAGAAGGCGAAGCCGGAGACGGCGTTCTCCTCGGAGGTGAGCTTCTCGGCCTCGCCGCCGGCGACGGATATGATCCATACCTGGTTATTCTTGTCGCGGTCGGCCAGGAACGCGAGGCGCGCGCCGTCGGGCGACCACTCCGGCGCGGATTCGCCCTTCTCGCCGTTGGTCAGCCGGCGGGAGGCTCCGCCGTCGGCGGGCGCCACGTGAATGTGCGAGACGCGGCGGTTTTTTTCGCGGTCCCATTCCGAGAGCGGGTAGGCGATGCACTGGCCGTCTGGCGACAGCTTGGGCGCGCCGACGGCCTTGATGGCGAGCGTGTCCTCGATGGTCAGACGCTTGGCGCCGTCCGCCGCCCAGCCGAGGCTGGCCGCTATCAGGACCAGGCCGATCCGAACAACCCAGTGGCGCATGATTCCCTCCAGGATGGAGCTAGTGCAAACTTGCAGAAGTTCGCGGTCCAGCACGGGAAACCGCTCCCTTTGGCCGCGGCTCAGCAAGCGTTTTCCGAGCCAGGACCGGAGGGAGTGGTATGGCGCGAACTTTGACAAGTAAGCACTAGTTTACAACGGTTGCCGGGTTTCGGGCGGCGAAAAGCTGGTGTATACTGGCGGTGATTGCAATGGAGGGGGTCTGAGATGCGTCTACATCGCGTGGCGGTAGTGTCGCTCGGCTTGGCGGCTCTGGGGATGGGCCAGGAATATCGCGGGACGATCCTCGGGCGGGTCACCGATCCTGCCGGAGCGGCGGTGGTGGGAGCCAAGGTCAGCGCCACCAACGAAGCGACCAATGTCAGCGCGTCCACGGTGACGGCCGCCGACGGCGCCTATCTGGTTCCGTTTCAGAACCCGGGCCGGTATCGCGTCGAGGTAGAGGCGGCGGGGTTTCGCAAGCACGTGCAGTCGGGCATCACGGTAAGTATTAACGCGCAGGTGACGGTGGCGGTGCGGCTGGAGATCGGCCAGCTCACCGAGTCGGTCACCGTGACGGCCGATGCGCCGCTGCTGGAATCGACGACGGCCAGCCTGGGGCAGGTGATCAACCGCCAGAAGCTGGAGGCGATGCCGCTGAATGGGCGCATGATCTTCATGCTGAACCGGTTGTCGCAGGGCGTGATCTGGCAGACGCCGACGTTCGGCGCGACCGGCACCTCCGGGCTGCGGCCGTTCGACAACAACGGCGGCTCGGCGTGGTCGATGAACGGGGGACGGGTCAGCTCCAACGAGTTTTTGCTGGACGGCGCGCCGAACTCGACGCGCGGGCGGTACAACTTTGCCCCGCCGGTCGACGCCGTCGAGGAGTTCAAGCTTCAGACGCACAGCTTCGACGCCCAGTACGGACGCACCGGCGGCGGCGTCGTCAACATGACGCTGAAGTCGGGCACCAACGACCTCCACGGCCAGGTTTGGGACTTCGTGAAATACGGCATGTGGAACGCCAGCAACTCGCTGAACGTGGCCCAGGGCCGTCCCAAGCCGCCCCAACAGTACAACCAATACGGAGCGACGGGCACCGGGCCGGTTCACATCCCGAAGCTCTACAACGGGCGGGACCGGACCTTCTGGATGTTCACGTGGGAAGGACTGCGGGAGCGCGTTCCGTTCCCGGTCACCACCAGCGTGCCGACGGTGGCGGAGCGGGCGGGCGACTTCAGCCAGACTTATCGAGATAGCGGGGCCTTCGACATCTTCGATCCTCTGACGACCGCTCCGGACTCCCAGGGACGGCTGGTGCGCACGATTTTCGACAACCGGCGCGTCCCGACGCAGCGGCTGAATCCCATCGCCCAGAAATACCTGAGCGCGGTTTATCCGCTGCCCAACGTCGACGGGCAGCGGCAGAACAACTTCGCCAACACGTTGAACAAAGGGATCTATAACTACAACGCGGAGGTAGTGCGGATCGATCACTCCATCAGCTCGAGCCAGAAGATGTTCGGCTCGTTCTACCGCAACCACCGCGACGAGTTCCGGTCCAACAACGGCTTACAGGGGACTCTCGCCAACCAGGGCCAGTGGCCGCAGACGCGCAACAACCACGGGGTCACCGTGGACTGGGTGTGGACGTTGAATCCGACGTCGCTGCTCAACGTCCGCGCCGGCTTCACGCGGTTTCTGGAGACCAGTTTCCAGAGCGACGTGCAGCAGTTCGACGCCGCGACGCTGGGGTTCACCCGGTTGCCCGGGGTGTCCATGCCGCGGGTGGATCTCGAACAGTACACCGGAGTCGGCGTGGGCAGCCAGGGAGTCGCCGTATCGGACAACACCGGCAGCTTGCAGGCGAATTACACCACGACCTTCTCGCGGCACACCTTGAAGTTCGGCAGCGAGTACCGCAACATCCGGTCCAATCCCGTGACCACGGGGAACGAGAGCGGGTTTTTCAATTTCACGCGCGCTTACGCGCGCCGCGACGCCAACACGCAGGACGCTACCTCGGGGAACTCGGTGGCCAGTTTTCTGCTGGGCTACCCGGCCAACGGCGAGATCGGCGCCCCGCAGGCGCGCGCCATCCAGTGGCACTTCCTGGCGTTTTTTGTGCAGGACGACGTGCGGGTGAGCCGCAAGCTGACGCTGAACCTGGGGCTGCGCTGGGACTACGAGAGCCCCGTGACGGAAAGGTATAACCGTGAGGTGCGCGGGTTCGCGGCCGACCAGGAAAGCCCGCTGGCGGCGCGGGTTCGCGCGGCCGCTGGCGCGACGAACTGCCCGGCGTGCGCCAGTCTGAAGGGCGGGCTGCTGTTTGCCGGCGTGGGCGGCGCGCCGCGGGGCTTGTTCGATGCGGATCGCAACAACTTTCAGCCGCGCATTGGCGGCGCTTACCAGTTGACGTCCAAGACCGTGATCCGCAGCGGCTACGGGCTGTACTTTTCGCCCACCGGCCAGTTCGGCCCCCAGAACGGGTTCTTCGTGCCGACCACCTACATCGGCGGCGACCTGCAGGGGCGGCCCGGCGTTCCCGAGCTCGGCTTCAACACCTTCGCCAATCCGTTTCCGCGCGGGCGCGACGCGGCGCCGGGAGCGGCCGACGGCTTGCTCACGCGGGCCGGTTTCGGTATCAGCTATGACAACCCGAAACGCGTCATCCCCTATATCTACCAGTTCAGCCTCAGCATCCAGCACCAGTTGACGCGCGACCTGTTGCTGGACGCGGCCTTTGTGGGCAGCCGGACGCGGAAGCTCCCCGTCAGCCGGTCGGTCAACTTCGTTCCGCTCGCCGAGCTCCAGAGAGGGATTCCGTATCTGCAGACCGTGGTCGCCAACCCGTTCGCGGGGCTGCTGCCGGGATCCGGAATCAACGGCGCCACGGTGCAGCGCCAGCAGTTGCTGGCGCCCTTCCCGCAGTTTGGCATCACCCGCGGGGACGGCTCGGCCACGGGCGGCATCACCCAGGACGCCAACTCCATCGGCCAGAGCTCCTATCATTCCTTCCAGTTGCGTGTCGAGAAGCGCATGAGCCAGGGGCTGACCTTCATCAGTTCCTACACCCTGTCGAAGAATATCGAGCGGAACGGCTTCCGCAATGCGCAAGATACGGAACTGCTGCGCCAGCTCACGGATTTCGACCGCACGCACGTCTGGGGACTCAGCGGCATCTGGGATCTTCCGTTCGGCCGCGGGCAGAAGCTCGGCGCCGGCGCGCCGGGCTGGCTCAACCATTTCATGGGCGGCTGGCAGTATGTCTGGAACGGCTCGATCGGAACCAATCGCCCGCAGGACGCGCCGGGGGGCCTCGAGCCGCTGGGCAATCCGCTGGTGAGCAACCAGAGCCTCGACCTCTACTTCAATAACTGCTTCGTGAACCTGAACGGCACGCTCAGCTCGCAGTGCGCCGCGAATAATCTCCAGCCGGCCTGGCGCGTGCGCGCCGCCGGCGAGCTGCGGACGACGCCGAACCGCTTCACCAACATCCGCCAGCCGATCAAGCCCATCTTCGACATGTCGCTGCACAAGAATATCTACCTCCGGGAGAAGGTGTATCTGGAGTACCGGTTCGAGACGTTCAATACGTTTAATTCGGTGATCTTCGCGGGACCGAACACCGATTTCGCGAACGCCAACTTCGGCAAGACGGCGCAGCCGCGCGCGCCGGTGTATTTCCCGCGGAACTTGCAGATGGGGCTGAAGCTGTACTTCTGAGAAGACAGAAGTCAGAAGTCAGAAGTCAGAAGGCGGAAGGCGCGGTGGATGATAGTCTGAGGGTTGTTCTCTTCCCATGCCGAGGCGCCGTGAGTTTCCGCCTATTTGTGTGGCGCTGGGCTGCGCGGAGACCGCCGAGCTGGAGAGGCTGGCGCGCGAGGCGTGCGCGAGCGGCGAGCGGTTTCTGGAAGTTCGGATGGACCTGCTGCGCGAGCCGCAGCAGGCGCTCGGTGTGATCCGCGGCCTCAAGGATCGCTATCCCGACGTGTTGGTTCTGGCGACTTGCCGGCGGCAGGAGGGCGGCGGCGAGTTTCGCGGCAGCGTCGAGGAGCAGATGCGGCTGCTCGAGGCGGCCGTCGAGGCCGGCGCCGAGGCGGTTGACGTGGAGGTCGAATCGGCGGCGGCGGAGCGCTCCAGCGGTTTGCGCGGGCGGGCCAAACGGATACTCTCCTATCACAACTTTGAACGAACGCCGGCGCTGGGGCCGGTACTGCGCAGGCTCGAGAAAACGCCGGCTGACGTCTACAAGATCGTGACCATGGCGCGCCGGCCCACCGACAACTGGCGCGTTCTGGATCTGGCGGCGCGGCGGCGCGCCCAGCCGCTGGTCGCGTTGGCGATGGGCGAGGCGGGCCTCGGGAGCCGCGTTCTGTCGCTGTCGCGCGGCGCGGCGTTTACCTACGCGTCGCCGGGAGGCTCGCCGACGGCGCCGGGGCAGGTTCCGGCGGCGCTGCTGCGGCGGCAGTATCGCGCGGAGCGGCTCACGGCCGACACGCCGATCTACGGAGTGATCGCCAGCCCCATCGCGCATTCCATCTCGCCCGCGGTGCACAACCGGGCGTTTCAAGCGCGCCGCATCGACGCCGTCTATCTGCCGTTCCTGGTCGAGCCCGGGCAGCTCGTCGACTTCCTGACGCTCGCGAAACGCCTGCCGATCGCCGGGTTCAGCGTGACGATTCCGCACAAGCAAAAGATCCTGCGGCGGCTGGCGGCCGTCGATCCTCTGGCGCGCCGCGTCGGCGCGGTGAACACGGTCTATCGCAAAGGCGGCACGCTGCGCGGGACCAACACGGACGCGCCGGGCGTGACGGCGCCGCTCGAAAAACGCCTGCGGCTGCGGGGCTCTCAAGTAGTGGTAGTGGGCAGCGGCGGCGCGGCGCGGGCCGCGGCTTTCGCTTTGGCCGACCGGGGCGCCAGAGTGTTTCTCGCCGGCCGCCATGCCGGCCGCGTCCAGGCCCTGGCCCGGGCTTGCGGAGCGGTGGCGCTGGACGGCCTGGCTGGCCGCCGCTTCGACGCCCTGGTGCACGCCACCCCGGTCGGGATGCATCCGCTGTCCGACGCCACGCTGTTCCCCGGCGAGATCCCCGCCGAGGTGGTCTTCGACATGGTCTACAATCCTCTCGAGACGCGGCTGCTCCGGGAGGCGCGCGCCGCGGGCAAGAAAGTGATCTCGGGACTGGAGATGTTTCTGGAACAGGCGGCGGCGCAGTTTGAGATTTGGACCGGCGCGCCGGCGCCCCGCGCGGCCATGGAGCGAGCGGCGCGACAGGCGCTGGCCGAGGCGCCGCCATGAAACCGGATCTGGCGAGCTTCCTGGCTCACGCGCGCCAGGGCAATGTGGCGCCCGTCTACAAGACGGTCATGGCGGATCTCGAGACGCCGGTATCGGCGTATCTGAAGCTGGCGCGCGGGCGCCGCTACTCGTTTCTGCTGGAGAGCGTCGAAGGCGGCGAGCGGATCGGGCGCTACACCTACCTGGGGGCCGATCCGTTCCTGATCCTGACGGCGCGCGGGGATCGCGTCGAGATGGTGCGCCGCGGCCGGCGGACGCGCCGCCAGGGCAACGTGTTCGAGATTCTGCGCGAGCTGGCGCGCCAGTTTCGGCCCGCCGGCCAGCAGGGCCTGCCGCCGCTGAGCGCCGGGGCGGTGGGCTACGCCGGCTATGAATTAGTACGGCTGATCGAGCCGCGCGTGCCGGCGTTCGCCACCGACGACCTGCGCATGCCCGACGCGGTTTTCCTGTTTTTCTCGACGCTGCTGGCGTTCGATCACGTCAAGCACCAGATCTGGATCATCGCCAACGTGCGCTGCGACGAGTGGGAAGGGAAGCTCGAGGAGGGCTATCGCCAGGCGCAGCAGGAGATCGTCGCGATCGAGCGGCGTCTCTCGGCGCCCTTGCCGCGGCCGCGGCGGGTGCGTCGGCGGGCCAGCGTCGCGCCGCGCTCCACCATGGGCCGGGAGCGGTACTGCCAGGCGGTCGAGAAGGCCAAGGAATACATAGTGGCCGGGGATATCTTTCAAGTAGTACTTTCACAGCGATTGGACCTGCGCCTGGAGGCCGAGCCGTTCGAGGTCTACCGCGCGCTGCGCACGGTGAATCCCTCGCCCTACATGTTTTATCTGAAGCTCGACCGCGAGATCGTGCTGGGGAGCTCGCCGGAGATGCTCGTGAAGGTCGAGGGGCGGCAGGTCGAGTACCGGCCCATCGCCGGCACGCATCCGCGCGGGGCGAGCGAGGCCGAGGACCGGGCGATCGAGCAGCGCCTGCTGGCCGACGAGAAGGAGCGCGCCGAGCACATCATGCTCGTCGACCTGGGCCGCAACGACGTGGGGCGGGTCGCGGAGTTCGGCTCGGTGCGCGTCAAGGACCTGATGATCCTGGAGCGCTATTCTCATGTAATACATATTGTCTCGAGCGTGGTCGGCCGGCTGCGGGAGGACCGCGACGCCTTCGACACGCTGGCAGCTTGTTTCCCCGCCGGGACCGTTTCGGGCGCGCCCAAGGTCCGCGCCATGGAGATCATCGCGGAGCTGGAGCCGACGCGCCGCGGCGTTTATGCGGGCGGCGTTCTGTACCTGGATTTTTCCGGGAACCTCAATTCCTGTATCGCCATTCGCACCATGGCGGTGCGCGGGCGGCGCGCGCACATTCAGGTCGGCGCCGGCATTGTCGCCGATTCGGTGCCCGAGCGCGAGTGGGACGAGACGATGAAAAAGGCCGAGGCCCTGCTGCGCGCGGTAGAATTGGCGGGCAGGTAGCAAGGCGATGGTCCTGGTCATCGACAACTACGATTCGTTCACGTACAACCTGGTGCAGCACCTGGGCGAGCTGGGCGCGGAGCTCGACGTGCGCCGCAACGACGCGCTGACGGTGGAGGACGTCGAGCGGCTGGCGCCGGACCGCATCGTCGTCTCGCCGGGCCCGCGCACGCCGCGCGAGGCGGGCATTTCGGTCGCGCTAATACAACGGATGGCCGGCCGCGCGCCAATCCTGGGCGTGTGCCTCGGCCACCAGGCGATCGGCGAGGCCTTCGGCGGCCGCGTGGTTCGCGCGCCGTACCTGATGCACGGCAAGACCAGCCAGATCCGCCACGACGGCAAGACCATCTTCGGCGGCGTGGCGCAGGAGTTCACCGCCACACGCTACCACTCGCTGATCGTCGAGCGGGACTCGCTGCCGGCGGAGCTCGAGATCTCCGCCACCACCGCGGACGGCCTGATCATGGGACTGCGCCACAAGGAGCTGCCGGTCGAGGGCGTGCAGTTTCACCCGGAGTCGGTGCTGACCGACGCGGGCAAGCGGATTCTGCAAAACTTTCTGTTGTTGTAGAAGGCGGGTCGCTACGACGGCGCCATCTCGGCGGCGGCTTGCGTCAGGATGACCACGTCGACGCGGCGGTTGCGGGCGCGGCCGTCGGCCCTCTCGTTGGACTCCAGCGGATGATACTCGCCGTAGCCGGCGACGGCGAAGCGTTCGGCGGGCAGGCCCAGATCCTGCGTCAGCAGGCGCAGGACGGCGATCGAGCGCCCCGAGGAAAGCTGCCAGTTGGAGGGAAACCGCGCGGTGCGGATGGGGGTGTTGTCGGTGTGGCCTTCGAGACGCACCTGGCCCGGGATAAGCGCGAGTCCCGCGGCGACCTTGGCCAGAATGGGACGAGCCTCGCGTGAAACCAGGTCTTCGCCCGGCGCGAAGAAAGCGGATTCTTTCAGGCTCATGACCAGGCCGCGGGGGCCGAGGGAGAGCTCGATGCGTCCGGCGGCGATTTCTTCTTTCAGCAGCTCCTCGAGCTGTTTTTGGGAGGGCTCGAGCTCGGCCATGGTGAGAGCCTGGACGGTCCCGCCCGGAGGCTTCGGCTGCGGGTGCGCGCCGGCCGGGGTTTTGGGGCCGCGGGAGGGATCCTGGCCGCCGCTGAGGTAGGAGTCGAAAGCGGCCGCCATCACCGCCATCTTCTTGCGGTCCACGCGCGAGGAAGCGAACATCACCACGAAGAAGGCGAACAGTAAGGTGATGAAGTCGGCGTAGGAAACCAGCCAGCGCTCGGAGTTCATCAGGTTTCTTATCGGCCCGAACTGGAGAAGCTTGCGCGATTGACGATTCCCGGAGCCGTAAACTCCAGCGGCAGCCCGCGCCCTTCGTAATAAGCCCCCCATTGGTCTTGGTAGTGACGCGAGAAGGGCTGGCCGGACTGTCCGGTGGTGAGCGTGTGCAGGGAACGATCGAGGCCGGACAGGTCGACCACCAGGCGCATCGACGGTCCCATGCGCTTGGTGGTTTGTTTCACTGTAGTGGTCGTACCGTATTGCGGGACCGGCCCGATGTTGAACCATCGGCGCAGCACGGGGATGTGACGCCCGATGGGGTGGGCGAAGGTGGTCTCGAGGTAGCCTCCCCAGTCTTGCTGGACTTCGGGCAGACGGGCGGACTCTCGCGCGGCGTGACTCAGGCTGCGCAGCAGCAGCTCGTCGTAGTCCTTGCTCCATTCGGCCGGATGGGTTGCCAGCAACTGCTCGACGAAGGCGGTGCTCATTTGTGAGGCATAGATGGCGGCCTTCTCGCCGGCGACGCTTTCGACCAAGTGACGCAGGAAGCGGTCGTAGGCCAACGCGACGATCACCGGCGTGGGCTGCTCGGGCCGGAACTCGCCGTCCCAGGCCCGCAGCAGGATGGCGGCCCGGATTACGGCGGGGTCCGACGGCCGGCGGCGGTCGAGGGCCTCGACGAGCGCCCGGGCGAAGGAGTGCGCGAACTGCGAGTAAACGTCGGTTTGAATCTTGAGGAACCCGGCCGGCTCGAAGCGCCCGCCCTTCTCGAGCAGCTCGCGGATGCGGTTGCTCCGAAAATGCGCGGCGAAGTTTCCGCCTACTGGGTATGGATAGTCGGGCGGGAAGGGGTTCTGATTGGCGGTGACGATCAGCCCCGAGGACGGATTGTAGGCCCGCGGCAGCTCGTCGAAGGGAATGTAGCCGGACCACTCGAAGCCTCCGCCGGCCGCGATCGGCTCGCTGCCGTCGAACCCGCGGCGGATGGGGAGCTTGCCGGCGGCCTGGTAGCCGATGTTACCGTCGACGTCGGCGTAGACGAAGTTCTGGCCGGGGCCGGGGAAGCGGCTCAGCGCGCGGCGGAACTCTTCCCAGTTGCCGGCCCGGTCGAGCTCGAGGAACGGGAACTGCCAATGGGCGGCGTCGGCGGCGGTCCAGCGCAGCGCGGCTTTCTGATCGCTCACTTCCCCGACGATCGGCCCGTGCCGCGTGTAGGCAACCTCGACCCTCGCGTCGGGCTGCCCCTTTACGTGGATCACCTCGGTCTCGGTGCGTTCGGCGGACGCGGAGAGATACAGATCCTGCACGTCGAAGTGGAGGTTGGTGACGCCCCAGGCGACGCGGTCATTGTGGCCGATGATCACGCCGGGCGAGCCGGGCAGGCTGACGCCGATGGCGTTCAGGCCGGGCGCTTTCAGATGGACGGTGTACCAGATGCAGGGAATGGAGTAGTCGAGGTGCGGATCGTTGGCCAGCAGCGGTTTTCCGCTGGCCGTCCGGGAGCCGGAGACGGCCCAGGCGTTGGATCCGGGCGACGTCTCGCGGCCTGTGCGAACCGGCATCAGCGCCTCGACCATGCGGCGCGGGGCGCGATCGAGCAGCGACCGCTTCATCAGGTCGTCGCGCCAGGTAGTAGTAAGAGTGCGGAACATGTGCAGGCCGATGAGGATGGTGTCGGAGACTTCCCAGGGGCGGGGCTGGTAGCGCAGGATTTGAAACTCGAAGGGCAAATTATTGCGGTGGGTCTCGATGAAGGCGTTGACGCCGCGGCGATAGTTCTCGATGGCGGCCCGATCGTCCGCGGGAAGGTGCTCGACGGCGGCGCGCGCGATGCGCGGCAGCCCGAGGGTTCGCGTGTCGCGGTCGATCGCGAGGGTGGTGGGGCCGAGGATCTCGGAGAGCTCGCCGGCGGCGGCGCGCCGCAGCAGGTCCATCTGCCACAGACGGTCCTGGGCGGTGACGTAGCCCTGCACCCACAGGGCGTCGCCGATCGAGGCGGCCTCGATGTGCGGCACGCCCCGCTGATCGCGGCCGGCCGCGGCCGAAGGAAACCCGGGCCCGGAGATGTCGCCGCTCACGACGGCCATCGGCCGGATCGCGACCCAGTAGGAAAGGACGGCGCCAATCAGAACGACGCTGGCCGCGGCGGCGCCGGCCACACGAAAGATGCGCTTCTTCAACTACGGAATTGTACCAGGGGCAGGTTGCGCCCGCTGCGGCCCTACGCCGGCCAGGCGGCGAGCAGATATACCTTGTCCGGCGAGGCGACCCAGAAGTAGTAGCGGAGGCCGTCAACTTCGGCTTCGTAGAAATTCGAGCGGTTCGGGTCGGGCTCGGCGGCGAGACCGTTCCCCAGCGCGCGGCGGAGCCGTTGGTGTCCGCCGCGCGCCACGCCGTCCCTTCGCAGGTCGGTCACCTGGAGAGCGGGCATCTCGAGCCAGGCTTGATCTTCAGCCACCGTCAAAACTGATTGGGTCATTGTAGTACTACCTCCTGACCCTCCTCCAGCCCCTCCATTACTTGCGTCTTGGCCCCGTTGCTGATGCCGGTCTTGACCGCTATCTTGCGCTTGCCGGTTTTCTGCGCCGGGTCCGGAACCTCCACCGAAGTCGCCCCGTTGCGGGCGTAAATCACCGCCGCCTCGGGGATGGTGAGCACGCCCTTGCGCTCCTCCAGGATGACTTCGGCGTTGGCCGTCATCACTGCCTTCAGATCGCGCGATTCCTCGATCGATACGCGCACTTCGAAGGTGGTCACGTTATCCTTCTCTTCGCCCATGGGCGAGATGCGGGTGACGCGGCCGCGGTACTTGCGGTCCTTGTAGGACTCCACCGTAATCCGCGCCGTCTGGCCCACATAGATCTTGCCGATATCGCTCTCGTCCACTTTGCCCTTCAAGAAGAGCTCGCTCATGTCTCCGAGCGTCATGACGAGGGTCGCAGCCGAACCAAGCACCAGAATAGATGAGACGGCGTTACCCACCTCAACGTTGCGGGAAAGTACAACGCCGGCGATGGGAGAGCGTATCGTTGCGTACAGAAGGTCCTCGCGGGCCTGTTCGAGCGTGGCGCCGGCTTCCTTCACGCGCGATTCCGACTGTCCGATCTGCGCCTTGGCGACATCCACGTTGGCCCTGGCCTGTTCCTGCTTGTTGACGGCCAGCTCGTAGGCCTTCTCGGCGTCATCGAGAGCCTGGGCGGGGATAAGACCGTCGGTGAGCAGGCCGCGGCTGCGCTCCAGTTGCCGCTTCAGGAACGGGATGTCGATGCCTTTGGCGTCGCTGATAGTTTTCTCGCAGGCGGCGCGATTGGCGACGACATTGGACTCCGCGGCGCCCAGGTTGGCCTCCAGTTGCCGCACGCGGGCCTGCAATTGTTCGCGATCGAGCTCCGCCAGCAACTGGCCTTCTTTGACGGTGTCGCCGACGTTGACGGCCAGCGTCTGGATGATGCCGCTCGCCTTGGACTTGATTTCAACTTTGGCGATGGGCTCGATTTTGCCGGTGGCGACGACGCTGCGCGCCAGGTCGCTACGGTCGACTTTCGCCAGCTTGGACGGATCCAGCTTGACGGCGGTGTTCTTCAACGCGCTGAACAGCGCGACGGCTCCTCCCACTAG
>Ga0247727_10009078_pt1 | contig 18173 bp, 17 predicted proteins | sample WisWelCaveWW1625_FD_202498 | JGI IMG/M metagenome (GOLD analysis project Ga0247727, IMG submission 202498) | Biofilm microbial communities from Wishing Well Cave, Virginia, United States - WW16-25 | ecosystem: Environmental > Aquatic > Deep subsurface > Groundwater > Cave microbial mat | place... | reverse complement strand
TAAGTCTTGGAACCACCACGCCCTTCTGGCCGGCGTCCAGACTCTTCAAAAATCCCGCGTTGATCAGGTTGAAGAAGTACAGGAGGCCGATCCAGGTGATGCCGGCGAGATAGTGGATCCACCGGAAGGCGGTTTCGACCCACGAATCGTGACTCGGGGTGATTCCAGTCATCGCGATCCATCCGGCCACCAGCGCGGCCGTCAAACCGAACCCGGCGATCATCGTCTGATTGGGATTTTCAAGAAATTTCATCGTGGCCTCCATGCCGACATGCAACGACTCACTGCTGACGCAGTCGTACCGCAGCCCTCTCAGGAAAGTCAAGAAGCGCTGAGCCGGTCCACTACGTCACAGAGTTCCTTAACCGCCTTCGCTGACGAGGCCAGCGCCGTCTTCTCATCCGGCGAAAGCTCGTATTGCTCGATCCCTTCGACGCCCTTGCGGCCCAGCTTCGTCGGCACGCCGACGAACAGGCCGTCGATGCCGTACTCCCCGTCGCATTTGACCGCGCAGGGCAGCACGCGCTTCTGGTCCTTGAGGATTGCCTCCACCATATCCACGGCCGCCGCGGAGGGCGCGTAAAAGGCGCTGCCGGTCTTCAGCAGATTCACGATCTCGGCGCCGCCGTCCTGGGTGCGTTTCACGAGTGCGGTCAGCTTGTCTTTCGACAACAGCTCCGTGATCGGACGTCCCTTGACGGTCGTATGTTTGAGCAGCGGCACCATCGTATCGCCGTGCCCGCCCAGCACCATCGCCTGCACATCCGTCGCCGGCACATTCAACGCCTCGGCGATGAACGCGCGGAACCGCGCCGAGTCCAGCACGCCGGCCATGCCCATCACCCGCTGCTTGGGCAGGCCGCTGACCTTGTGCGCCACATAGGTCATCGCGTCCAGCGGGTTCGTCACCAAAATAAGAATAATGTCCGGCGACCGCTTGACCAGTTCTTTCACGACGCCGGTCACGATCTTCGCATTGGTCGCCAGCAGTTCGTCGCGGCTCATGCCCGGCTTGCGCGGAATGCCGGACGTAATGATGGCCACGGCAGACCCGGCCGTTTCGTCATAGCCGTTGGTGCCGACCACCCGCGAATCAAACCCACAGACCGGTCCGGCCTGCGTCATGTCCAGGGCTTTCCCCTGGGGCAGACCGGGCGCGATGTCCACCAGCACGACATCGTAGCTATTCTTCTCGGCCAGCCGCTGCGCCGCCGTCCCGCCCACATTCCCCGCCCCCACCACCGTCACTTTCAAGCGTGCCATGCTTTCCTCAGATTGAATCATTTATTCATTGAACCATTGTCTCATTGCAAAACCCAATGAACCAATGACTCAATGGATCAATTTTTCAATTCCTCAATGCCCCTCATGTCCTGTCCAGCCGGCCACCTTGAAATTGATCGTGCAGACGAAATTTTCGCCATCGTAGAAATTCACTTTGATTTTCTTTTTGCCGTACGTTTTCGCCAGAAAATCCTCCGGCGTATCGATCAACTCCTGGTACTTGCCCGCCTCATACTGCCCCAATTCGTGGAAGGTGACAATCATTCCTTCCTTCACTTCCTGCAGAATCTTCACCCAGCAGCGGGGGAAAACTTCCTTGAACTTCACGTCGATCTCGTCTTTCGTCGGCTCGCTCCGGTCTTCTCCCGGCACCAACGGCTTGGCGAACTTCGCCAGCCGCCGCACATAGGGATACTGGTGGCCGGTGAACAACTTGTACAGCCACGGCGGCACCGTGCGCTCAGTCTGACGATCTGACATAGCTTGGCCCCTAGATATTTCGCGCACGGGCACGCCCCGCGCGACTTGCGAGACTGGCGAGACTCGCGCGAATCGAGTCGCGCTTTTCGCGCCTTTCACGCCCCTCACGCCGTGAGGCGTTGATAAATGCGCGGCAGCCGCTCCGGCAGGGCCGCGATCCGGTCAATGACCAGAAAATTCACGTCGCCGTACATGCGCTTCAAATAATCGTCCGCGTTCCGGTCCACCGTGATGCAGAAGGGGTCCACCCCGGCCATGCGCGCCTCGCGCAGCGCCCGCTTCGTATCCTCCAGCGCATACTCGTCCGCGTAGCCGTCGTCCAACGGTTTGCCGTCGCTCAACAACACCAGCAATTTAATCCGGGCGTCCCGCGCGAGCAACTTGTGCGTGGCGTGCCGGATGGCCGCGCCGTCACGATTTTGATGCAGCGGCATCACCGCGCCGATACGCCGCGCCGGGAGATTCCGGTCGCGCTCGTCAAACTCCTTCATCACGACGAAATCCACCTGGGCCCGGCCCCGGCCCGAATAGCCGTACAGGGCATATTGATCGCCGACCGCCTCCAAGGCTTCGCAGAGCAGGACCAACCCTTCCTTCTCGACGTCGATCACCCGCCGGCTGCCGGTTTCCAGTTGCCGGCTGGTCGAGCCGCTCAAATCCACCAAAAAGGCCACCGCCACGTTCCGCTCGCGCTTTTCGCGCCGGATGTAGATGCGGTCGGACGATTCCACTCCCGCTTTGTGATCGGCCACGCGACGGATCAGCGCATCGATATCCAGTTCCTCCCCGTCGGTCTGCCCATGCACGCGCTTCAGCCCCGGCGGACGGATACTCTCGAAATAGCGGCGCAGCAGACGCACGGCCGGCCCGTGCGTAGCGAGCGTGAGCTCGGCAAAGTCCGCCGTCGCCTCCGCCGCCGTCTGTTCGACCACGCGGCACCAGCGCGAACGATAATCCTGGATGAGCCCGTCCCACTCGTCGTACAAAAAGACCCGCTCAGACGGCGAGGTGGCGGCATGAACGCCGCGCCGATCATCGCCGACTTGCAATAATTGATCGGCTGCCGAATCCGGCGTCATGCCGACGCCGCGATGCGGGTCGGCCATTCCCACGCCGGACGCGGTCGGAGCCGGTCTCGCGCCTTCCTTGGTGCCGCCTGATGCGTTCGATGCCGTGATCCCCGATCCCTCGGTGCCCACCAGAGCTGGCGATTGTTCCGATTCGCCGGCATCCCCCTGCTTCGTCCCGATGATGTCGGGATTCATCGTGCCGCGATAGACCCAGTTGGTGACCGGCTTGTACTGGTCCGTCTGCGTTTCGGAAGCCTGGGGGCCCCCACCGAGATCGGTTTCCGGTTCCTGTTTCGGATCGTCGGTCTGCTGCCCGAGTGTCACAGGTGTCAGCAGCTCATCCAGTAAGACATACACCTGATCGGCCACTCGCACCACATCGGCCGCCGTGGCGGTCGGCTGCAAGAGTGCCCGGCACTCCGCCCAGACGCGATCAACAACACCCGCAATCGAATTGGGAATTGTAAACGTGCCGGGCTCGGCGGTGGAGAGCAACAGGAGCGCGTCCACCACAATTTCGCGGACCGTCATGCCCTGCGTCAGCGTATGCGTCCGGATGGCGTCCTGCGCCTGCCGGGCGAGATCGGCCTTCAAGCCCGGATACTCGTGCCGGAGCAGAGACTCCACCCGCGCATCCTCCAGAACGGTCCAGAGATCGCGGATCATGCCCGGCTGGGGATACAGTTCGAACAACTGTCCTAAAGTCTGAACTGTTGCCCACGCGACTGGCGAGACTTGCGTGAAAGGCGCGACTTGTATTTCCAGCTCGTCTCGCTCGTTCCGCGAGTCGCGCGCATAGCGTCGCTGCACATCTGCAATCAACTCGCCCAGCGTCGCTATGCTCAGATCATAGGTCCCAAACTCCAGATGGCCTGCTTCGTGGGCCGTCATCACCGTGTAGAGCCGGATATTTTCTTCGTGCGTCGGATACCGACGCAGCAAGGACGGCAGGAGGATCGTCCGGCCGTCGGCGCTGACCGTCGCGCGCGGCGGTTCCTTGCCGGCCTCCGGCGTCTCGGGCAGCGACTGGATCGCCACGTCGGTACCGCAGAGACCCTGTGCGAACAACTTCAGCGACCGTGCCACCTGGCGGAGCGGCACGCCGCTCATCGCCTGTTCGACTGAGGCCAGCGCCTTTTTCGTCTCCAGCGCAAAGTACGCCCGCCCGCCGTCGGCGCTGAACTCCAGGACTTCCATCCCGCCCTTGAACCATTGTTCGAATCTGGCCGGTGTTTCGGGCGTCTCGCCCAACAGCGCGATGATTTCCGGACATCGGCGCATGTAGTTGACGGCGGCTTCCGCATCCCGCTCGGCCACCAACGGAGCATAGCGAATCACTTTTAACTGCCACTCGTCTGACGGCAGGCGTCGCAGCAGCGCGGGCGCCTCGGCCAGAAACTCGATCGCCAGTTGCGGCGAGCGGTCGGCCAGGACAGACCCGACATCGATCACTCCCGCGCGAGCCGGGCCGGTCACATCGGTCAGGATCGCCGGGCTCGTGCGGAAAAATTCCAGCGTGCCGACATAATCCGTCCTGCCCAGACTGTTCTGCGTGACCAGCTTCATGCCGAATGCGATCCACGGGCGGACCAGATCGAGCGGCAGCGCCTGCGCCACGGCGGGCACCTGCCGGACCAACTCGATCCCCAGCACGTACTCGACCTTTGCCAACTCCGCACAGGCCTCGGCCCAGGCGCGGAGATCGGAGGCCGGCAGCAGGGTCAGCAATTCGGGCGTGCGGCGGAAAAATTCCAGGGCGACGTTCGGATCGTCTTCGGCCAGTTCCAATGCCAGCGACAACGAAGTTCCGCGCATCGCCGGCTCCAACAGACCCAGCACCAACGGACTGTCCTTCCAATATTTCAATGCCGCCGCGCCGGAGGATTCGGCGAGCGCGACGCCCAGATCGAGCCATGCAATCGCATCGGACAGGCCGGCCCTCCGCTGCAGCTCCGGCAGCGCCTCGATGGCGCCCGCCGATGCCTTGGCCGACACGTCATGCAATTCATCCAGCAGTGCCAGCACCGCCGCGGCCCGGCCGGCGCGTTCGATTTCGCCGGCGAACTGAGCGGCCGTGGCCTGCCCCAGTCCCTGGGTTACCCGTGCCATCAGTCGTTCGTGCGCACCCTTCTCCACTGCACAGTCTCCATGGTCTGCGAACTCGCGGATTGTATAAGGAGGGGCTGGGGCTTGTAAACTGCACAGGCCGTATGGCCTCATCGTCCACAAGCCTTGCACCAGCCACGGTGTTCGATTATCCTGAAGCCCTTATTCACTCGCGCATCATTATGGATACCACTTCTAACGGAACACAAAGCCAGCCGCTGACAGGTTTCTGGTATGCCGCCCTGCTGTCGTCGGACGTGCGGACGGGGCAGATGAAAGCCCAGACACTGGCCGGGCTGCCGCTCGTCATCTGCCGCGACCGGCAGGGCCGCGTGGCCGCGCTGCGCGACATCTGCCCGCACCGCGCGATGCCGCTCTCGTTCGGCTGTTTCGACGGCGAGCGAATCGAATGTTCGTACCACGGCTGGCAATTCGATACGACTGGCCGCTGCCGTGAGATTCCGGCGCTCGTGGCCGATTCAGGCGTGCAGCCGGAAAAAATCGGCGTCACCGCCTATCCGGCCAAAGATCGCGACGGCTATGTGTGGGTCTATGTGCCAGGCAAGCAGGGCGTGCCGGCCGGGCTGGCCGAGCCGCCGGCGCTGTCCGTGCTCTCCCAATCGTATCGCACGCTTCACATTTCCGTGCCGCTGACCTCGACGATCGACAACGGCCTCGTGGGTTTAATCGACCCCGCGCACGGCCCCTTCGTCCACCGCAGCCCCTGGTGGCGCAGCCGCGCGACCATCCGCGAAAAATCCAAGACGTACGAACCGCTCCCGCTCGGCTTCCGGATGGTGTCCCACCCGGCCTCGAGCAACAGTTCGGTATATAAACTGGTCGGCCTGTCGGGCGGCGCGCCGTCCGTGACAATCGACTTCCTGCTGCCGAACGTCCGCATCGAGACCATCCAGTCAGGCTCCCAGTGGTTCCTGTCGCGCACCATGATCACGCCGATCTCCGACACGCAATGCCGCATGGACTTCTGCGCGGCCTGGGATTGCCTCCGCTGGCTGCCGTTCTCGAAAACCCTCCTGCGGCTGTTTGGCCAGGCCTTCATCAATCAGGATACGACCGTGATGGCACGGCAGACGGTCGGTCTGCGGCACAATCCGCCGCTGATGCTGCTCGGCGACCCCGACGCGCCGGCCAAATGGTATATAAAATTGAAGGCGGCCTATCTCGCCGCCGAGCAGAACGGCGGCGCGCTGGACCATCCCCTCAAGGGACCGGTCACGCTCCGCTGGCGCACCTAGCTATTCAATGAGGGGACTGGCCTATGCCTGAACTGATTGATCCGCGCGACCTCACCGCGCTCAAAGCGCTGGTGATCTCCTACAAGATGGAATCCGCCGCGCTGTTGAGCCTGCTGGCGCGCAAGGGATGGCTCTCGAAGAGCGGGGGCGAGGAACTCATGCGCGAACTGCAGCAGCATCCTCCGCAGATGCCCCGCATCGCGACCCGCCACAAGCTCGACTGCCGGACCTTCTTCGCAGGCGGCGGGCTGGAGGGCGAGGGACTCGTCAACGACCTGTCCAAGACGGGATGCAAGATTCAGTGCGAAACCGTCCCGGAAATGGGCGCCTCGCTGAAGGTCGAACTGTTTCTCCCCGACTATCCCCGGCCGCTCAAAGTCGAGCGCAGCGTCGTGCGATGGATCAAAGCGGATACCTTCGGCATTGAGTTCGTCGACATCCAGGCGTCGCAGCGCGAGCGGCTCCGGGTCTTTCTGGGAACCCAGAGCGGCGCGAAATCGTAACTCAGGAGCGTTATGGCCGAACCACGCCAAGAGAGCCTCGACAAAATGTGGAAGTACGTGAAGGGGTTCGCCGAAAAAAGCGGCACGACCATGCATCCCAACCAGGCCGTGACCGAAGCCGTCGTGAAGGGTCTGGCTGCCAACGTGGACGAATTGGGCAAGCCGCTTTGCCCGTGCAATTTCTATAAGGATAAAAAAGAGGAAGCGAAGCTGCGCCGATGGATCTGCGCCTGTGACGAAATGCAGATTTACAAATACTGCCACTGCCTGTTATTCGTCAGGGAAGACGGGATGCCGATCACGGAATATCTGCCGGAAAACCACGAAGGCCGGCAGACCTACGGACTGATTCCCGATCCCACGCCCGACAAGGGCCGCGCCCTCAAGCACAAGGCGCCGCAGCAGACTTCTGCGGAAGATCCTTCCTCTCCGAAACCGTAGATCAGTTCACACCTTCAGCGCGGCCTGCGCGCGATCGGCGGTCACGCCGGCAAGCAGGACGCGTTTTTTTCGCGAGGCATGCCCGCTCCGCACCACGACGGCTTTTTTCGGCAACCCGAACAGCCCGGCCAGGTAGGTACACAGAGCTTCGTTGGCGGCGCCTTCCACCGGCGGCGCGGCGACGCGGAACTTCAACGCGCCGCCATGCAGGCCGACATATTCGGTTTTGGATGCCTTCGGCTGGACGTGGACGGACAGAATAGCCCCTTCAGGGCTGTCCTGAATCGGAAAGACCTTCATGTGGTTTAGAAAATCGCTTTGACGAGTTCGGCGATGCTGCGCTGCATGTCAGGGTCATCGGTAATCGGCCGGGCGACTGCGGCCTCGCAGGCGCGGGCCGGCGTGATGCCCTTGCCGATCAATTGCCCGGCATAGATCAGCAGCCGCGTGCTCACACCTTCTTCCAATCCATGATTGCGGAGATTCCGGACTTTTTCACCCAGCTTCACCAGCTTCTGCGCAACCTCCTTGTTCACGCCCGCTTCCTTCTCGATCACCCGCGCTTCGATCGCCGGCGGCGGGTAGCTGAACTCAATCGCCATGAACCGCTGCTTGGTGCTCTGCTTGAGGTCCTTGAGCACGCTCTGGTAGCCGGGGTTGTAGGAAATCACGAGCATGAAGTCGTCCACCGCCTCGACGATCTGGCTCTTCTTTTCGATCGGCAGCAGGCGACGGTCGTCGCTCAGCGGATGGATGATGACCGTGGTGTCCTTGCGCGCCTCGACGACTTCGTCGAGATAGACGATCGCGCCGTGCTTCACGCCGAGCGTGAGCGGGCCGTCCACCCAGATGGTTTCGTTTCCTTTCAAGAGATAGCGCCCGACGAGGTCGGAGGCCGTCAGGTCTTCGTGGCAGGCGACGGTAATGAGCGGACGGCCCAGCTTCCAGGCCATGTGCTGGACGAAACGCGTCTTGCCGCAGCCGGTCGGCCCCTTGAGCATGACCGGCATCTTGCTTTTGGACGCAATCGTGAACAGACCGATCTCCCCGCCCGTTTCGGCATAGTAGGGCTCCTGCCGGACGCGGTACCGGTCGATGTCCAGTTCGTGACCCTTGGATGTCTTGTCGTTCTTGGTAGCCATCAACATTCACTCACTGTGGCGGGAATTATAAGCCGTGCCTTTCTCCAGCACAACTGATTCACAATTCCGTCACGATAGCGCTTGGAACGAGCCGGATGGGATGGTAGGCCCGCTTGGAGCGCGCCAGGCTCGGCAGGCCCGAATCATCCATTGTATTGATGAACTCACAGCCCCGTTCGGCCGCTGTCCGGCAGCATTCGCGGAAGATGAACGAAGCCAATCCATGCACCGTCCGGTCCGCCACTTCCAGTAGAACACACAATACAGACAAAGACCGCTCGTAACCAAACGTATAGGCGCGAACCGTCCCCTCCACCCGCACGACATACCCGATCAATCCGAGCTCGCGGTGATGCATGAGCGCTTCGCGATGGGCCGATTCTGAATCCGCAAGCATGTGCCGCCCCGCCTCCTCAAGACCGGCGGCCTGTTTCTGCGCCGCCCATACTCGGAACAGCGTCAGGCATGCGTCCCGGTCCGGGTCCCGATACGGCTCGAACGAATGCCGGTGTTCCCGCTCGAACCGATTGCACGTGGCGCGTTGCGATTTGTAGCGGTCACCCGCAAGCGCGGCAAGATCAGCTGTCCGATACAGATAGTCCGGATCTTTCGGCTTCAGGCGATAGCCGAGCGCTTGCAACTCCGGCACCCATTCTTCGGGAGCATTTTCCACGCGACTCACGGCCGAGCCGTTGTTTTTGGCACGCATCATCGCGAAACATTCGGCAAGGGCCTTCGCCAAGGACTGAGTGCTGAGGACTGAGGACTGAGCCATCTCGGCCCTCAGTCCTAAGTCCTCAGTCCTGAAGGGCAGCGGCGGCAGCGGCATATACATCCCGTCGGCGTACTCGGCGAACAGACAAAAGTACCCTTCGATCTCGGCCCAGGAGTACCGGAACAGATTCATCCATATAAGATGCGGCGCCAGGGCAAAATGAGCCAACGGTGTCTCCACATGGGTGAGCGCCTGCCGGAACCGGTCGTGATCGGCGGGTGTGAGCGGCCTCGTGACGGATGACGGGTGACGGGTGACACGTGCGGAGAGCTTCGGCAACGGATTGAGAACCACCACATCGTCCTGAAACCGCCCGATCAGTCGCGGGTTGGCCATGACCGTCGCGAGCATATTCTCCTGCTCGATCATCACGGTGATGGCTCTGGCATGGGCCAGAATCTCCGACGGTACGGCATCGGGCATGAATGGACATTTCGTGTCCCATCCCAGCACGACCGCCGATCGGTCGGCAGTCCACATGATGGCCAGCGGATAGATCTGGCAATCCAGCGGCCGGTCCTCGTAAATGCGGCAGTGCGAGGTGGCCGGATCGAAGGCCGGGCAGAGGTAACCTTCGCCGGACGGATTCGGCACGACCGAAACCTGAGAGCCGTTTGGATCAGGAAAATGCGCCGGGTTGATGCCGCGTGCGACCGCCCGCCGGATTTCCGCCGCCGTGAAATAGGGACGCAGGAAGCTCTCCGCCTCCGGAAACCGGCAACAGACGTCGCATTGCAAGCAGATCCGGCTCGGCACCAGTTGGAGAAGGGACATTCCTAAATTACCGACGACGTTTAGCTTTATCTGCCAGGGTACTTATGGTATGTATCAGTGTCATCATACGCCCGCCCGGCCATGACGGCAATCGTCAGGCGGACGCCGCATCACGAAACCAGGGAGTCTTCATGGCACCGGAGCCTCTTAAAACTCCTCCTGCATTTTCACGCCGTCTCCTCAACATCGTCACGATCATCGATCGTTTCCATCTGGAAGCCGAACGCAAGGGGGATGCCGCCTTTGCCGAGGCCCTGAAGACCTGCGCATTGACCATCTCGGGCGGCAATATGCTGTGCCCGCTCGGCCAACTGGTCGTCAATGAAACCCTGCGCACCGGGAAATTCCCGTTGAGCAGTTTGACCCCCCAGGCCCCGCGCCAGAGCACCTCGACGCAGCTCTCCGGCCTTCAGCCCACCACCTCGAGCACCGTCCACCCCGCATTGAAAGCCGTGGAATGGCAGAACACTTTCTCCAAATTGTGGACGCTCCTGGAGGAGGAAGCCGGGCGGACCGGAGACAAGGACTGCCTGACCGCCTTGCAGGAGTGCGAAGAGCTTACCGCGACCCATGCCTGCCCTGTGCGAGAGCTGATCGCCAAGGCTTTGGGACAGAATAAAAAACCCTAGTCCTGTCTCCTGACCGTCTCCGTACCACCTCCTTGTTTGGGCAGACAGTCCCGTGTTACGATTTTGCCCTGTCTCTCGGCATCCTGAGAGGAATCACCATTGGCATTGGCAGGTGAGGTTTCCAGTCGGACGGACCATGCGGACGCCCGGCAGCGGTGCATCGCCGTCCGCAAGGCCCTGATCCGGGCCGGACTTTTTTCCGAGGCCGTGACCGATCCCGTAGCGGCCGCACGCTGGCGCGTATCGCCGTCCCCGTTTCTCCTTTCGCAGGAACAACTCCATCTTTTCGAGACGCTCGGAACACATCTGCTGGCGTTGTATCGTGCCCTCAACCGCCTCTATTTTGAAAGCGTCCACGGCACGCAGCCGGCCTGGGTCGCGGCCTATCTGGATCAGGGCAAGCCCGACTCGCTGATCGCCTACAGCCGGCTGGACCGATTCCGGGACCTGTTGCCGGACGTGATCCGTCCCGACGTCATCCCGACCGACACCGGCATGGTCATCACTGAATTGGATTCCGTCCCCGGCGGCATCGGACTGACCGACTGCATGGCGGAAGCCTATTCACACGTGAAATCTCAGTCCTCAACACTCAGCACTCAGCACTTCGAGATAGTCGGCGGTGCCGACGGCATGGTTCGCGGCTTCGCTGTCCTGTTGCGCGAGCGGATGGAAGGCCGCAACGGCGGCGTGGCCATCGTCGTGTCCGAAGAAGCCCAGGATTATCGCCCCGAAATGGAATGGATGGCGGCCCGGCTGCGCGAGCAGGACCTGGCTGTTTTCTGCGTGGAGCCTGATGAAGTGGACTTTACCGAGGACGGCCTTCGGCTGGCCCGGGACCATCGCCCGATCGCCCTGCTCTACCGTTTTTATGAACTCTTCGACCTGCCCAACGTGCCCAAATCCGAACTGATCATGTATGCGGCAAAGCAGGGGCGCGTGGCCGTCACGCCGCCCTTCAAGCCGCAGATGGAAGAAAAGCTGGCCTTCGCCCTGTTTCACCATCCGGCCCTGACGGCGTTCTGGCAGGATGAACTTGGAGAAGAGACCCACGCCATCCTCTCCCGCCTGTTGCCCCAAACCTGGATTCTCGATCCGCGTCCTCTGCCGCCTGCCGCCGTGATCCCGGGTCTCCACTTGGGCGGGCGGGCCATCGCGGACTGGCGCGACCTGAGCCACGCGACACAAAAAGGGCGCCGGTACGTCATCAAGCCGTCCGGCTTCTCGCCGCTGGCATGGGGCAGCCGCGGCGTCTCGGTCGGACACGACCTGCCGCAATCGGAATGGGCCGCCGTCATCGACCAGGCGCTGGCGTCCTTCCAGACCACGCCGCACATCCTGCAGGAATTCCACAAGGGGCGGCAATTCGAGCTCTCCTATTATAATGAGCAGGCGCAGGACATCGTGCCGATGGCGGGACGGGTCCGGCTGTCGCCCTATTATTTTGTGTCCGGCGGCAAGGCCGAACTGGCGGGCATCCTGGCCACCGTCTGTTCGCCGGATAAAAAATTGATTCACGGCATGAAAGACGCAATCATGGCTCCCTGCGCGAGCGCGCCGGAGGCGCGCTGAACAATGGCCGTGACGTTCTACCATGTCGAGTGGTGCCCGGAATGCGCGGTGGTGCGCGAGAAACTCGAGGAGCTCAACGTCGCATTCGAAGACGTCGTCGTCCCCGACACCCGCATGTTCCGCAAACAGGTATTCGAAGTCTCGGGGCAGTACTACGTGCCTGTGATCAAGGACGACGCGCTGGTGTTGAGCGAAACACGGGACATTCTGGCTTATCTCGACGACCGGTACGGGGAAGGCGGGTCGGGACCGGACGCGGTCAAAAAATTCTCCGCCCGGGCGCAACCCAAGTCCGATACGCTCGGGAAAGACGATGCGCATCCGTCGTGCCGTCTGACATAGAGGAGATCGAATGGAAGCCTGGCAAAAAATTCTTGCCCAGAGCGTGGTGAAACCGAGAGATCTCGCTGCGCGGCTCGGCGTGGACGAGAAGGAGGTCGAGGACATCGTCGGCCCCTACCCAATGCGCATCACGCCGACGGTTCTGGCGACGATCAAGGAGCCGGGCGACGCCATCTGGAAGCAGGTTGTTCCCGATCGGGCCGAGATGGAGGACTTCGACGCGCCGGACGATCCGCTCGAAGAAGACCTGATGAGCCCGGTGCCCCATCTGGTCCACCGCTACCCGGACCGCGCGCTGCTGATGGTCACGAACCAATGCCCGATCTACTGCCGCTTCTGCACGCGCAAACGGCTCGTCGGCAAGCCGGGCTTCATCAAAAAAGGCGACCTCGACAAGGCGGTCGCCTACCTGCGCGAACATACGGAAGTGCGGGACGTGATTCTCTCCGGCGGCGATCCGCTGCTGCTCCCGGACCACCTGCTGGAAAAAGTATTCAAGGCTCTGCGCTCGATCCCGCACCTGGACATCGTGCGCATCGGCTCCCGCGTCCCCGGCACGCTGCCGCAACGCATCACCCCGAAGCTCTGCGAGATCGTGAAAAAATATCACCCCATTTATATGAACCTGCATTTCAACCATCCGGACGAGCTGACGCCGGAAGTCACGGCCGCCTGCGGGATGCTGGCGGATGCGGGCATCCCGCTCGGCGCCCAGACCGTGCTCCTGAAAGGCGTCAACGACGATCCGGAGATCATGAAGCGGCTGATGCACAAACTGCTGCTGGCCCGCGTGAAGCCGTACTATCTCTATCAGGCGGACCTGACAAAGGGCACGAACCATTTCCGCACCACCGTCGAAACCGGCCTGGAAATCATTCGCGCGCTGCAAGGGCACACGAGCGGCATGGCCGTTCCGCATTTCGTGATCGACGCTCCGGGCGGCGGCGGGAAGGTTCCAATGCTGCCGGGGGATTATCTGGTCCACATGGACGAGGAAGGCGTCGTGCTCAACAACTACGAGCACAAGACCTTCCGCTATCCGCAGCCGGGGAACGGCCATGGACGCGAGCTGCCGATGGCCGGCGCGCATCCCCGCTCCTCCGATTGTTGCGAGGGGAGTTCGTGAACACACGCCGGGCTTCTGCAGGACGCGCGTCCCGGCCCCGTCCTGAGTCGGGTCGAAGGAACGGGATCCTGCCGTACCAGTCCATCAAGCGGCTTCTCGCCGACGGCGCCATCAAAGCCGACGTGCCGATCCAATCCAGGCAGATCCAGCCGGCCAGCCTCGACCTGCGCGTGGGCCGCAAGGCCTATCGCCTCCTGAGCAGCTTTCTGCCCGAGCAGTCCGAGATCAAGGCGCGGCTGAACGTGATGGACTTCTACCAGTCCGATCTCGTGATGTACGAGATGGACCTGACGGGCGGCGCGATCCTGGAAAAGGGCCACGTCTATCTCGTGCCGCTGCTGGAATCCCTGCGGCTGCCGCCGGTCCTGCGCGCGCGGGCCAACCCGAAGAGCACCACCGGACGCCTGGACATCTTTACCCGCGTGATCACCGACCTCAATACGGGCTTCGACGAAATTCGCCCCGGCTACCAGGGCCCGCTCTATCTGGAGATCGTGCCCCGCTCGTTTGCCATCAAGATCAAGACCGGCTATTCGCTGAATCAATTGCGGCTTATTCAGGGGCCGGCGGCCGTATCGGATTCCGCCCTGCGCACGCTGCACCGGAAGGTCCCCGTGCTCTTTCACAACGAAGCGAGCCCCCAACCGCTGACCTCGCGCGAATTGCGGGTGGACCGCGGGCTTTTTCTCCGGATTGACCTGCACGGCGAGGACGATCAGCAGGACAGCGTCATCGGCTACCGCGCGAAGAAAAACAGCCACGTGATCGACCTGTCCAAAGTCGGCCACTACGCCGCCGCCGATTTCTGGGAACCGATCAAGCGGCACCGCAACGACAGCCTGCTGCTCGAACCGGAGGAGTTCTATATTCTGGCGTCGAAGGAGCGGATTTGCGTGCCGCCCGACCATGCGGCCGAGATGGTCGCGTATGAAGCAGCCTGCGGCGAACTGCGAACCCACTATGCCGGCTTCTTCGATCCGGGCTTCGGCCACGGCCGGGGCGAGATTGCCGGCACGCAGGCCGTGCTGGAAGTCCGCCCCCATGATGTCCCGTTTCTCATCCACGACGGACAGACGTTTTTCAAAGTCGTCTATGAAAAGATGCTCGACATTCCGACGGAAGTGTATGGAGTCAGTCTGGGCTCCTCCTATCAGCGGCAGGGACTGACGTTGAGCAAACATTTCAAAACATAAGGCATACTGATGGCACCGACCGATCTGCCCGAACGTCCCCCCAATCAGAACTCCACGCCGTCGTCCTCCGATCCCGGCCCGCAGCACGACGACGATCAGCACCTCTACGTGCCCGGCATGATCGTGGGCTCGTCGCTGGTCTTCCTGGGCTTCCTGACCGTGTTTCTGTCGATCAGCGGAGGATTCGAGATCGACTACAAGCCGCTCGTGCTGTATTTTTCCGGGCTCGCTATCTGGGCCTACTCTGCGCTCGCGAATCTCACGGTGCGCTATACCGTCATGACCGTGGCGATTACGCTCGGTCTGGCCATCGCCCATTACGGCGAAGTGCACTTCTGGCACAAGCAGGTGATCTTTTGGGCGACGGTCATCATGGTCGCCTATTTCATGTTCACCACGGCTGCCCCGGATAAACGCGAGTAACAGATCGTCATTCGTGATCCGTCATTCGTTATTCGCTGAAGAAGCCTTCACGAGTGACGGATGACGATTGACGAATAACGCTTCTCTGCCATGAAGATCGCCGTCATCATCCCCACACTGAACGAGGAGCAGGCGCTGCCGGATACGTTGCAACGCACAACCGTGCTTGCGTTTGACGACATTATCGTCGTGGACGGTGGCAGCAGCGATCGCACGATCGAGATCGTGAAACCGTTATGCGTAAACCGTGATCCGTCATCCGTTTCGTCCGATGCTGCCTCTCCCACCCATCACGCATCACGGATCACGCTCTTGACGTCTTCCAAGGGGCGCGCCCGGCAGATGAACGCCGGCGCATCAGCCAGTCAGGCGGATGTCCTGTTGTTTCTCCACGCCGACACGTCCCTGCCTGACGAGGCCCGGCACGCGATCGAGCAGGCGCTGGATGATCCTGCCTGCGTCGGAGGACGCTTCGACGTCCGGTTCGAACATGACGCAGGGTTGGCCTGGCTGATCGCGCGGCTGATCAGTGTGCGGTCCCGCTGGAGCGGGATTGCCACCGGCGACCAGGCGCTCTTTGTCCGGCGCGAGGTGTTTGCGAAACTCGGCGGCTTTGCGGACCTCCCCATCATGGAAGACGTGGACTTCACCCGCCGACTGAAACGCGCCGGCCTGGTGGCGCCGCTTCTGTCCCAGGTGGTGACCTCCTACCGGCGATGGGACCGCCATGGAACGCTCCGAACAATTGCCTTGATGTGGGCGCTTCGATTGCTGTATTGGTTAGGCGTCCACCCGAATAGATTGAAAGCCCTGTACGCCTCGGTCCGGTAAGAGGGAGGGCCCATGAGCCCACGGCAATACACAGGCGGCCCGAACAGGAGGCCGGAGGCCTCGCGCGTTCCGTCTGATTCCGCCCTGATTATCTTCGCCAAGGCGCCCATTCCAGGCCAGGTCAAGACCCGTCTCTGCCCGCCGCTGACTCCCGACGAAGCCGCCAGCCTGCACGGCAGTATCGTGCTGGACATGCTCGAACGCAGCCGCGGCGGCGCGGCGATGGACCGGTTTGTGGCCTGCTCGCCGTCATTGGATCACGTCTTTTTCAAAATTCTCGAGGAGCGGCATGGAGTCCGGCTGCTCACACAGACAGGCGACGATCTGGGCGCCCGCATGGCCCGCGCCCTGGCCGATGTGTTCGCGCTGGGCTATCACAAGGTATTGGTGATCGGCACGGACCTGCCGACCCTGCCCGGTTCGGCGTTCGGAGATGCGGTGAAACTGCTGGCCGATCACGATCTGGTGCTGGGCCCGGCCCTGGATGGCGGCTACTACCTGATCGGGCTGCGCAAGCCGGCGCCCGATCTCTTTGCCGGCATCCCCTGGTCCACGGATCGAGTCCTGCCCTTGACGCAGCAGAAGGCCGCGGCGCTGGGGTTGCGCACTGCGTTGCTGCCGGTCCGGCGCGACATCGACACGCTGGACGATCTTGTGGCCATCGTCGAAGAGTGTGGACTCACGGCCCCTCGCCCCTCGCCCCTTGCCTCTAGCCTTTCGCCTCGCACCGCCGGTGTGCTACGATTGCTGGCGAGCCGGCTGCATCTCCACACGCAACGCACGTCGAAGCTGATGAACGCGTCCGCATCCCGATGACACCATCCGCCCTCGATACCGGAAGACACGAAGCCCCCGCAACCGGCGTGCGCTGGTTGATCGGCGTGCGGCACTGGTCCGTCAGCGCGAAGCTCATCGTGATGATTGCGCCGCTGTTGATTCTGTTTCTCGTGCTGTTCGCCTGGGCTTTTGCCGGACGCCAGCGCATGCAGGTACTGGATCAGCAGACCACCGCCACCGCCGAAGCCATCCTGACGCAGATCCAGGCCGACCGCGAATACTATGCCTCCACCATCGTACCGCGGTTATCAGCCATCAAGGCCAGTATCAGCGCCGACTACCATCGCACGTCGACCGCGTTTCCGCTGCCGGCGACCTTCATTCGTGAAGTCACGGAAATGATCGCGAACTCCCCCGCCTCCTACCGCGTCAAACTGATCAGTCCCTGGCCGATCAATAAAAAGAACGGTGTCCAGGACTCGTTTCAGAAAGAGGGCTTTGACGCGTTGCTGAACATGAACACGAGACTGTTCAAACGGCAGGAACAGGCGAACGGGACCACGGTCATGCGGTTTCTCGTGCCGGACCGGGCCACCTCGCATAGTTGCGTCGGCTGTCATAACGCGCACCCCGGCAGCCCGAAGCAGGACTTCCAGCTCAACGACATCATGGGCGGGATCGAAATCAGCATCCCCATCGAATCCGCCCTGCAGTCGGCCCGTCGGGACCAGTTGTGGCTGGTGGCAGGCGGAGGCGGCATCAGCCTCATCGTGATGCTGCTCATTGTCTGGGGCTCCAGGATCGTCATCACCCAGCCGGTCCGCGAGTTGACGGCGCAGATGCAAAAGATTTCCAGCGCCAGCGGCGACGTGGCCGAGGAACCGGCGGTCCGCCGGAAAACCGAACAGGCCATGGGCGAGGAAATCCGGCAGCTCTGGCATGGATTCTGGGACATGTATCTCAGCCTGCGCCTGCACCAGAAGGAACGATCCACCAACCTGGAGCAGCAGGGCATCGAGATGCAGATGCTGAACCAGCGCCTCATCGACATGCAGAAGATCACGCAATCCATGCAGCAGGCCATCTCGGAGGAAGAGGTCTACCGCATCCTCTGCCACACCCTGCAACAAAGCATCCCGTTGCAGCAAATCCTCATTCTTCGACTCAATGCCTCCGAGGATCGCCTCGAAACCATCTGGACCTCGCCCAAGCGCGAGGACCTCCCCATCGACGGCTACCCGGTCTGGAACGAGCCTCATCGGTGCCCCGTCATCCGTTCCGGCCGCGAATACAAGGTGCAGGATACGTCCCGCGACCTGGTCTGCGCCTCGAGCGTCTCGAACAAGCACTCCGGCAGTTACTGGTGCGTGCCCCTGGTCATCGGCGGACGGACGATCGGCGTCGTGCACCTGCTCAGCCAGGAAATCAACCGCTGGACGGAAGATACCT
>Ga0247727_10009077_pt1 | contig 18173 bp, 18 predicted proteins | sample WisWelCaveWW1625_FD_202498 | JGI IMG/M metagenome (GOLD analysis project Ga0247727, IMG submission 202498) | Biofilm microbial communities from Wishing Well Cave, Virginia, United States - WW16-25 | ecosystem: Environmental > Aquatic > Deep subsurface > Groundwater > Cave microbial mat | place... | reverse complement strand
AAATGAAATGCGATTGGCCCTGGCTCTCGCCGGGCATATCAAGAATCGTGGTTTGCGTTGCTGCAGTCAAGTCGCCGTCATTGCTTTGAAAGCGCACGACGCGAGGATAATGCGGCCCGTTCGGCGGCAACTCCAATTGGCGCGGCCCGATTTGGTTTCCGGTGAATTTTTTGCTCATCGAGTCGCTGCAAAAATTTCAGCACTATTACGGCGATGATTTCAAGATCGAATGTCCCACCGGCTCCGGAAATTATTTGACGATCGACGAAGTCGCGAATGAATTGTCGCGCCGTTTGGCTCGCGTTTTCTTGAAAGATGAAAGCGGCAAACGGCCGGTGTTTAATTACAACGAGAAAATTCAAACCGATCCGCACTTCCGCGATTATGTTTTGTTCCATGAATACTTCCACGGCGACAACGGCCGCGGCGTGGGCGCGTCACATCAAACCGGCTGGACCGGCGTGGTCGCGAAGCTGCTGCAGCCGAGAGGATGAAGCATATTGGAGTGGTGGATTGATGGATTGTTGGGGGTGGATTGATTTCGAGGCGAGATTTTTCAGAAAACGTTCCTGCGGCGGATTGGCCGCTGCATCAACAAATCCGTGCGCCCTCATGACACACGTGATTTAAGAAACCTCGGCCCAGTCGAGGTTGGAACATTTGTAAATTTGGAGGGATTAAAGCGCGAGGTGAGGTTGTTATTAAATGCGCTTTGAAAACGCGGCGTACCAATGGATACTTCGCTTCGATGAGTTTGGAAAGCGCCTCGCGAAGAACTCAGGCGGCTTCGAGCACGACCTCGCGCAAATGAATGGATTGCTCTGCCGCAAATATCGCTTGCACAATGTCATCGACGTGGCGAGCCAGTTTGCCGTCTAGCGTTTTGTGATCGCAGTTCGTGCAGAGCATGGCGGGCACTTTTTTGAGACGGACGTTCAAGCCGTTGCGGCTGAAATTGATCTCGGTTACACCCGAGATCATGCTTGATCTGCATTTCGAACAAGTTTTCATATCATTACTTTCTACGCTTGCGGTAATTGATCCAAAACATCGGATCGGGTTTATAGATTGTGACGATCTCGATTTTCGAGTTTATAGCATGGCCGAAATCGTAATAATCAAACACAACATGAATATTGTTCTGCCGGCATTTGCAGCATACAAGGCAGCGAAAATCATCGGTATCGTCTTCAAGAACCTCGCCATCACGCAGAACCGATGTAAGAACATCTTGCAATGAGAGGAAGTCGTCAACCGCCTCTTCAAAAGCATGTAAGCTGACTTCGAATTCCTCGCTGCGCAGCTTTTCTTGAATCTCAAAAATCGTCATATCGTCGCCGGGATGCGAGCCGTGAGATTCACAAATATCTTGGTGGCCGATGGTAAAGTAGTGAGATTCTATATAAGAGTCAATCTATCAAACAGGATAGGAGTGGGCGGAGAGCATTTTCCGAAGTGCCGTACACTCCTCCCGAAAAAAAGTGAGTGTGATGATGACCTCCAAAACAACTTTTTTAAAATTGCTGTTCGCGCTCTTCGCCGTCGGGAGCATGTCCACGGCATGCGCGCGGACGGGAGAGGAAACCAAGATGATCGAAGAAACTTTTGCCGCCGGTGATAGCAGCAAGGCCGTAGCAAAACTTCAAAAATCCCGCGACGAATGGCGCCGCTTGTTGACGCGGCAAGAGTACGCCGTGCTGTTCGAAGAAGACACGGAGTACTCGCGCTCGAGCCCGCTGAATCATGAGAAGCGCGAGGGCACTTTTATCTGCGCGGCTTGCTATCTGCCCTTGTTTTCATCAAACGCGAAGTTCGAAAGCGGAACCGGTTGGCCGAGCTTTTTTCAGCCGCTCATCGGCGAGCACATCGGCACTAAAACGGATTACAAAATCATCGCACCGCGTACGGAGTATCATTGCGCGCGTTGCGGCGGACATCAAGGCCACGTGTTCGACGACGGCCCAGAGCCAACCGGTCAGCGCTATTGCAACAACGGCGTCGCGCTGAAATTCATTCCGAAAGGCGAAGCGCTTCCTGCGCTGCGACAATAGTATTGCTCGCGCCTTTACTTGGCAGAATAATTTCAGGCAGAATCATTCTGCCGCGAAATTATTCTGTCCTAAAATTTTAGGGCACCATTCTGAGTTTGGTTCTTCAATTCGCACAAAGCCATTTCAAACCATGAGAATTAATCCCATGAACATGCTCTCGATTTTCGCGGCACTGATTTTATCATCGTGTCAAACTTCCGAGCAACCCGCGCACAACGCTGCGGCGGAAGTTTTGACTGTCGAGCAAACAAAAAATCTTGCGACGGCAACTTTTGCCGGCGGCTGCTTTTGGTGCATGGAAGCGCCGTTCGATATGCTGCCCGGCGTGATCTCGACCACCTCGGGTTATGCCGGCGGATTCAAAAAGAAACCCAGCTATGAAGAAGTCTCAGCCGGCACAACGGGCCATGCCGAAGCCGTGCAGGCGGTTTATGATTCCACGAAGATCAGTTATGCCCAACTGCTGCAAGTGTTCTGGCGCAACATCGATCCGTTCGCGGCGAACCGGCAATTTTGCGACGGCGGCTCGCAATATCGTTCCGCCATATTCTATCACAATGAAGCGCAGCGCCGCTTGGCTGAGGCTTCGAAACAAGAACTGACACAATCCGGCCGCTTCAAACAACCCATCGTGACAGAGATCGTTGCGGCTTCTGAATTTTATCCCGCCGAAGAATATCACCAAGATTTTTATAAGAAGAATCCTCTACGCTATAAAGCTTATCGCACGGGTTGCGGCCGCGATCGGCGCTTAAAGGAGCTTTGGGGCGAGTCGCATTAGAGCGTCAAATTCAAAATAAAATTTTGGGCTACTCACGGATCAAAAACGCACACTGAAAAAATGCGCTTTTGATCCGTGTGTGCTCATTGACGATGCTCGTCACCGGCATCTACGGCCACGAATTGCCGAACCATTACGAAACGCCGCTTGCTCTGTTGAAAAGGGCAAGCGGCGTTTTTATTTTAGAGGCGGCACAACGCTTGTTTTTTTTGCAAAACAGAAAGCCCGCTAAAAATTTAACTTTGCTGATTACGAGGAAGACGGAATTGGAAGGTATATTGTATTGTTCGGAGCCGAGCGCCGGCAGGGCTATTGAAAAATATCGAGGGCATTCCATGTTTTTACATTCCGGAAAGGCTGTGAGTCGCACCGCCGTTCCAGCTCAAAAAATCGTCGCGGGGCTCGAGCGCTTGTTCGAGCGCCACGAAAACCTGGACGGGCTGTTGCAGGCGGCGGCGCGCGTGCTGGTTGAAAGCTTGCCCGCACAACGTTGCGTGATCACGTGGCTTGCTGAAGACAACGTGACGATGTGGGTGCGCGCGACGCACAGCCGCCGGAGCTTTTACGAGCTTGATCACACCAACGGCCTCGCCATGCTTGCGGAGGAAGTGAATGGCAACGTCGTTCATGCCGTAGCCTTTTCAACGCACGAGGGGAAAAAGAACGGCGCAGCCTCGCACGCCAAGCTCTCGATGCCGTTGCGCGTCAACCGGCATCTCGTCGGTTATTTGTGCGTTTCGAATGGCGGAAGCGCTTCGGGGCGAGGCGCGCACCTCGATTTGGAGTTGCTGCACGCGATGAGCGAAATTCTCGGGCACGCGATCGAGCATTTGCAAATGCGGCAGATGTTGGCTTCGCGCTATCTCGCTGCCGCAGCCGGCCGCGCGCGCGGCGGGGAAAACGCCGGCCCAAACACTCCGGAATCGCGCGTGCTGCAATCCGTGCAAAATCCGGAGAAGGTTGCACGCATCCTCGCGCGCTCGTTTTATAAAGACCTGCGCAAAGCGGGTTTTGCCGCCAAACACATCTTGTTGATTGCTTCGGAAATCATCGGCCATTTAGGCGAAACCTTTCACAAAACCAAAGCGCAGGCGAAATGAGCCGCAATTCGCCGAAGCCGCCGGGTTTCGCTGAATAACTTCGGCAGGATGATTTATCGGCAGTATCATTTCAAAGCCTTCTATCGATATCCAACCATTACTTTCAAACTCAAGGAGCACGTCGCTATGCAACCTCTTCGTCATGTGATTTGTGGCGTAATCTTGTGCGCGCTGCCGGTGTTCAACACGGCGCAATCTCAGGACTCGACTTTTGCCGAGCTGAAGAGCGGGAAAAAATTTCCGGCGCAAATAACTTTTACCCGAGACGGCAAAGAGATTACGCTCTTGGCCACGGGCGCGATTCAATTCAGCAAGGAAGCCAAAAGGGGAGCAGGGGAGGCCTCGCGTTACGTGATGGCGCACCACATGGAAGCGGCCACGCCGGAGAGCCTGCAAACCGTTTATGCGATGATTCTCGAACGGCCCGTGACCAAGCAGATGACGCTCGATTTCGAGCGCGAAGCCTCGGCGGAAGATTTCAAGAAAATGTATGCGCGTTTTTTCGCGAAAACGCTCCAGCCGGCGGAGTATGAACAACTGCGAAGCGCCATCGACGAATTTATGGCCGCGTTCAGCGTTGATATCAAAACCAACGAACGGCTTGCTTTGCGCTGGTTGCCGGACAATCGCTTGGTGATCGTTCTGCCGAATGCTACGGAAAAAGTTTTGCAGCCTTCGGCCATCGCCTCCTGGATTTGGAAAGCATGGTTCAGCGAAGCCAGCCAGCTCGACCGCGCCGGGTTGGTGGAAAAATTGCCGGCACGATAAGCCCGGCGCGGTTGGCAAGGTTTTCCGCTGTTGGCGCAACGATAAATCATCCTGCCAAAGTTCTTTTTCGGCGACTCTCGGTAACTTCGGTGAAATTCGGCGGAAAAGCTTCACCGCCGGGTGACACCGAAAGCGCCGAGTGCCGCCGAATAATTCTCTGCTGCTTCGCAGAAGCTTTGATTTGCAGCTTGCCTGCAAATCGGGATAGAGCTTTTGCAAGCTCATGCCCCGCAACATTTCCGGCTTTTCCCCTTCCCCCTAAAACTCCTCTTATTGACCTGTTTTTTACAAACACGAGACGCGCGCGTGACACGGCTTCGCCGCGATTGCGTGTACAATTTCTCCATATAATACTGCGGTGAAATTGCGCTGCAATGCGAAGACGATTTTTTTGGAGAAAGCCATGAAGTCACACGTGAAGCCGGCTGGGGCTTTGGCCGGAATCTTTTTCTTGATCACGAGCGCTAGCGGCTCGGCGCAAACGAAAACGGCCGCGGATCTTTTCAGCGTGCTCAAGCCGGGCCAATGGGTGAAGATCGAAGGCGCGGCGCAAAAGGATATGACGGTCATCGCCAAAGAAGTGAAACTGCTCACCGGCGATTTTCAAAACGACGATTACGAGATCGAAGCGCCCGTGCGCGCGATCCTCGACAAAACCAAGAAGCAGTTTCAACTGCTCACCATTCCGGTGACCATGGAAGCCGACGCGAAATATGAGAGCAACGACGGCACCTTCACAAGTTTCGAGCAATTGCGGCCGGGCATGTTCGTGGAGATCGAAGGCGCATATTTGAAAGACGGCAGTTTCCTGGCGGATGAAGTGCAGCCTGAGACCGCGGACCCGAAAGATACGGACAGTGTGGTGTTGGTCGGCAAAGCTGAAAAAGTGGATGCGGCCAAACGCACGATCACGTTGATGGGAGTCACGTTTCAAATCGGCGAAAAAACCAAAGTCAAATCCGTGATAAAGTAAACTAGGATCAAACAACATGAGCATGAACACCTTGCGGTTACGTCTCAAACTCGCACGGCCTCTTTGCGTTTTGCGGCACGGCCTCGTCATCGGCGCGCTGCTGTCGTGGGGAATCGTTGTTGCGAGTTTCGCGAAAGAGGGCGCGCCCGACCGTAAAGCGGAAGACCTTTTGCCGTTCAAGCCTTATGCGGAGGCGGAAATTCAAGCCGCGTTGCAAAGGCCGTTGTATTTGGAGGATTGCATCCGCATCGCGTTGAGCAAAAGCCTGGCGCTCCGGCAAGCCGCCGGTGATTTGCGGCGCGCGCAAGCGCTCCGCTCCGGCAGCTTCGGCATTTATTTTCCGGTCTTGAACGTAACCGGCCGCAAGCAGGCGAGCACTTCGATTCGAAGCGCCAACGACGAGTTGAAGTTGAAGGACGGCGGCGTGGATTATAACGTGGAAATTCTGGGCAACGCGCAAATGCTGTTGCCGACCAGTTCGATCGTGACCTATTCCACCGACTTTTTTCGTGAATACGACGCCACGGTTCCGAGCGAGCCGGCCAAAAAAGACGGGCGCAATTCCACGCTCAATCTCCTGCAGCCGTTGCTGCGCGGGGCCACGCCTAAGATCGCCAACAGCAAGGTGATCTCCGCGGGCCACAACAAGAGCTTGCAAGAGTTCAATTATCTCGGCCAGCAATTGCAGACGATCTATCTCATCAAACGCGCCTACTATGTCGCGCTGCTGCAACGCGAGCTGATTCGCGTCAACCGCTCCGGCGCCGCGAGCGACTCCGCGCTGGTTCTGGCTTCGGAGGCTTTGGTGCTCGCGAAGCTGGCCTCGCGCCGCGACGTGTTGAGCGCGCAAATTCGCGCCGCCGATAGCCGCGCCGTGCTCATTCGCAGCCAAACCGATTTTCAGGGCGCCCTCGATTTATTGAAAGACGAAATGGGCCTGCCGATCGAGACCCCGATCACCCTCGGCGCCGATACTTTGAAATTCGCGCCGGTCAATTTGAACGAAGCCGAGTTGATTCAAATCGCGCTGAACAACAATCCCACGCTCAACGTGCTCAAGCGCGTGGTGAAGATTGCCAAGCTCAATAGCAGCCTGGCGCACAACAACGCGTTGCCCCGGCTCGACGTGTACGGCGGCTATTTTTGGATTCATGAGCGCAGCGCGATATTGAATGCGGATTTGGCGCGCAAATCCGGCTGGAATGCCGGCTTCAGTTTCAGTTATCCCTTGCTGCATCGCGAGGCCGCGGGCGAAGCGGAAAGCGCGGAGATCGCCGCGCGGCAACAAGAAGATCGCCTGGCGGATTTGGAGCGCCAGGTGACGCTCAATATTCGCGACATCGTGCGCAGCGCGAGCAACAGCGCGGAAGAAGTCGCAGCCATTCGGCACAGTATCGCCGTGGCCGAGCAAAAGCTGGATTTTGCGCGCACCATGTTCAATCTCGGCCGCGCTTCCAACTTCGACGTGACCGATGCGCAAGAATTTTTGCAGAACGCGCAGAATCAATATTTGCGCAAGCTGGTGAATTACTACAGCCAATTGGCGCAGTTGGAAACGCTGACTTGCAAGTTCATCGCGCGCTAGCGCCCTATTACTCTAATTTTGTAGCCCTGCCCCTTGTGGGGCATTGTTGCAACCGCGAGTTTATCGGCTTCGACAACGGCCCACAAGGAGCCGGAACTACAAAAACTATGGCAACGGCGAACTAGCTTCGCACCATCAAACGACGAGGAGAAACAAACATGCTGGAAGTATCTAGAAAGCAAAGTGAACCCAAGGATTCCAAGACGGACAAAAAGCGCCGGAAGCTGCTCATGATTTTGGCGCCCGTAATCGTGATCGCGTTGCTCGTGGGCAGCTCGCTCATCGTGGCCGAAAGCGAAAGCCGTGAAATCCCGGTCGCGAAAGTAAAGCGCGGCGAAGTGACCATCAAAATCACCGAAAGCGGTGAGCTGCGCGCGCAAGATCAAATCACCATCAGCGCGATTGCGGACAAGCAAATTTTGTGGCTCGTGCCCGAAGGCCAATGGGTGGAGGAGGGCGACACCTTGATCAAATTCGAATCCGAGAAATACGTGATCTCCAAAGGCGAGGCGCAATCTTCGGTGCAAGTTGCGAAAGCCGAATTGATCCAGGCGCAAAGCGACCACGAATCCATGCAAGCCAAAGCCGAGGCGGCGCGCAAGAGTTACGCGACGCTGCCCGAGCTGGCCAAGAAGGGCTTCATTCAAGAAAGCGAAGTGGAGCAGTCGCGGTTGGCTTACTTGGAAATGGAATCGAAAACGCGCGCGCTCGATGCGGCCATCGACGCCGCGCGCGCGAACGTTGAGCGCGCCGAACGCGCGTTGGCGCAACAAGATCGCAAGTTGCGGCAAGGCGTAGTGTTCGCGCCGCGCGCCGGCTTGGTGGTGTATGCGATGACCGGCGACGCCGAGAATCAGAAAAAAATCACGGTGGGCATGACGCCGTTCGAGGGCATGGATTTGATGTACCTGCCCGACGTCTCGACCATGCTGGTCGATGTCGAATTGAGCGAAGTCGATCTTTCCAAAGTTCAGCTCGGCCAGCCCGCGGAGATTCGCTTGGATGCTTATGCCGACACGTTGTTCAGCGGCGAAGTGAGCTACATCGCGGACTTGGCCAAACGCAAAATCAGCCGCATCACCGGCAAGCCCACGGGCGCGAAAGTTTTCGACGTGACCGTGAAAGTAAATGCTGCGGATACGCGCTTGAAACCGGGTTTGACCACGACCACGGAAGTGATCATCAATCATTATCAAGACGCGACCTTCATTCCGCTCGAAGGCGTGTTCCTCACCGAGCAGGATGAGACCATCGTGTACGTGCAGAAAAAAGGCAGAATCGAAACGCGCCCGATCGTGATTCAAGAGAGCAACGATCGCGTGGCCGTGATCAAAGAAGGTTTGCACGAGGGCGAGGAAATTTTGCTCGCGCGCCCGGAATCTATTTGAACGAGAGGAGAAGAAAATGCTCGTCCGAGTACGAGATTTAGCGCGCACATATAGAATGGGAGAGACGGAAGTTCATGCGTTGCGCGGCGTGTCGTTCGAGGTGGAGCACGGCGAGTTCGTGGCGATCATGGGGCCTTCCGGCTCCGGCAAATCCACGCTCATGCACTTGCTGGGTTGTTTGGATCGCCCCAGCGCCGGCAGTTATGCGCTCGACGGCACCTTTGTGGAGCGGCTCAATGACGTCGAGTTGTCACGCTTGCGCAATCGCAAAGTCGGGTTCGTGTTTCAAGCCTTCAATTTGATCATGCAGCTCACGGTGTTGGAGAACATCGAAGTGCCGCTGATTTACATGGGCGTCGAACGCAATCAGCGCAAAGAGATGAGCCGGGAAATTTTGAAAGCGGTGGGCCTCGGGCATCGCGGCAATCACCGGCCGAACGAGCTTTCCGGCGGCGAGAATCAACGCGTGGCCATCGCGCGCGCGCTGGTCACCAATCCGCAAGTGATCTTTGCGGACGAACCGACCGGCAATCTCGACACGAAAACCGGCCGCGAGATCATGGAGATTTTACGCGAGCTGAACGAGCGCGGCACCACGATCATTCTCGTCACGCATGAAATCGACAAAGCCAAATGGGCGAATCGCCTCATTCACATGCAAGACGGCAACGTGCTGCGCGAGCTGCACGGCCAGGAGATTCAACAACTGCGGGATTTGTTTCAGGGGCTGCCGCAGAATTGAAAAGCGGGAAAGCAGTTCAAATTTAAAATTGAAAATTTTCAATTTTAAATTTGCAATGTCGTTTTTCTATAAGACCCTCCCGGCAATTGTCATTCTGGAAGAACCTTCCCTAGCGCTCGGAACAAAGCTTTTGAGGTTTGTGCCCGATGCTAGGGAAGGTTCTTGCAGAATGACAGTTTGGAGTGGGAGCGCCGATATAACGTTACCGCATTAGACTCACCCTCATCAACCGGAACTTGAAACGTCATGCAATACTCTGAAAGCTTGCGTATCGGCATCAAGAGCATTTTGGTTCACAAGCTGCGCTCGTTCTTGACAACGCTGGGCGTGATCTTCGGCGTGGCGGCCGTGATCTCGATGTTGTCGATCGGCGAAGGCGCGAAGCGCTCGGCCATCGAACAAATCAAACTACTGGGCACGAACAACATTCGCGTGAACTACGTCAAGCTCACCGGCGAAAAAGCCGAAGAGGCGGAGAAGAAACTCGCGCGCGGCTTGACTTATCACGACGGCCAGTTGATTCGCTCCAGTTTGCCGAACGTGAAAGGCGTCACGCCGCTGCGCTTCGTTGAAATCGAAGTCATGTTGGGCAATAAAGAATCCACCGGCCGCGTGGTGGGAACCGATGAGAGCTATGAGCAGGTCACCAACTTTCGCGCGCAAGAGGGTCGCTTCCTCGCGCCGATGGACGTGGCGGAGGCCAAACGTGTGTGCGTCATCGGCTCCGAAGTGCGGCAGGAGTTGTTCGGTTATCGCAACCCAGTGGGGCGGCGCATCAAAATCGGCGACACATGGTTCATGGTCGTGGGCGTGATGGAGTCGAAGACCATCAAAGAAGGCAAAGCCTCGGTGATCAAGCTGCGCAACATCAACAAGGATATTTACATTCCGATCACGACTGCGCTCAAACGCTTTACAGATGACGACCGCCCGGAGGCGATTGAAGAGATCGCGATTCAAGTCGCTTCCGAGAGCCAAGTGCTGACCACTTCGGAAATCGTGAAGCGCCTGCTCGAACGCACGCACGACGGCGTGCAGGATTATGAGATCATCATTCCCGCGGAGCTGCTGGCGCAGAGCCAGAAGACGCAGCGCGTGTTCAACATCGTCATGGGCTCGATCGCGGCAATCTCGCTGCTCGTGGGCGGCATCGGCATTATGAACATCATGCTGGCGAGCGTGACCGAGCGCACGAAAGAGATCGGCACGCGCCGCGCATTGGGTGCAACCGAGCACGACATTCTCGGCCAATTCCTCAACGAGACCGTGCTCGTGAGCGTCACCGGCGGCGTGATCGGCATTATCCTCGGGTTCATCATGGCCAAGGGCATCAACCTTTTTGCAGGCTGGGACACGGTGATCTCGCCCTTCAGCGTGGTGATTTCGTTCGGCATCTCCGCGCTGGTCGGCATCGTGTTCGGCATCTACCCGGCGCGCAAAGCCGCGAAGATGGATCCCATTGCCGCGTTGCGGTTCGAATAGTTTTTAAAGGCAAAACTATTTGGGGCAAAACGATTGAAGCTTGTGTGTGCGATTGCTTCTCTCCATCGTTTTGCCGGCAAATGGTTTTGCCTTTTTCTTTTGTTACGGTGTGATTTATTCGTTGCAGGTAGCGGCGCGATTGTTTGCGCTTATATGCGAGAGGAAGGCGTTGAGGGTTTGAATGTGAAGATTGGACGGCTAACATGCCAAATGAGCCGCGCGCTGCGGCGACAGGATCACACGGACCGTTGGGCGCGTCGGCTCCATTTGGGTGTTGGCCAGCCGATGCGATTGGCTGTCTTTCAACCAATTTACTTTGCGACTTCGTAGTGCAATCGAACGACTCCGTCTTGGTATTTCTTGGATGCGCGCAGGCGAAGTGGTATGTCTCGATGGCGAGGCGCCACGAGCGGAATTCCCTCGCCGATGAAGACCGGAATGACATGAATGTCAAACTCGTCGATCTCACCGGCGTCAAGGAAGGAAGCGATCAATTCACCGCCACCCATCATCCAAATCTGTTTCCCTGGCGTCGCTCGCAGACGCTGCGCAAACGCCTTCACGGGCTCTGACACGAACTCAACCCCTGGCGCCGCCCGCTTTGGAGGCTTCCGGGAGAACACGTAGTTCGCGACCTTCGCGTCGAACATCCCATCCTTCTTACCCTTCTTCCTGTAGTTGAGGACCCAATCGTAGGTCTTGCGTCCCCACAGGATGGTGTCGATCGTCGGGTAGAACTCACGCATGCCGTAGTCGACGGTGCGAGGTCGGCGATTAAGCCATTCGACGTCTCCGTCTGGCCTGGCTATGTACCCGTCCGCGCTTATCGCAATGTAGACGATGATCTTTCGTTTTGCTTTCATGCTCGTTTGATTCAGAGCTGGCTAACATGGATTATCCGACACGGCCAGTGTAGTCTGTGTTTCTCGCGATATGTCTGAATACAGACATTTTGTTTCTACATGTAGAAACATCCGTTAGAAAATGTCCAATATTAATTAGACATTTTTCAAAGACTGATTTCAAGCAGCGTTTTGGAATCACAAAAAGATCAGCAAGGCAGTGTCGTCGTCAGGAGAGAAAAAGTCGGAAGCGAATCAGGATGACGCTGATCTTGTGCCGCGTATTTGCCGAAAAATATTTCGAAAGTCAAGCATGAACTTCGGCAACATTGGCACGGTTATCACGTTTTGCGCCCGCGCTGCTTCAAGACTCGCGGTGGAGGATGCAATAAAACTTCCCGCTTGACTTTTGAGACATTCTTCTGCAAATACCCGCCGCAAAATTTCTTTTTCACAAAAAAAACGCCTTTATGAAAGCGAAGCAACGTTTCTCGAAAGACATTGTGGCTGCCATTCGCGACGGCCAGATTCTGGGCATTCGCGCCGGAACGCAGGCGCACCGTATCATCGGCATCTGGGCCGTGGTGGTGGAAGGCCGCGTCTTCGTGCGCTCGTGGAGCTTGAAATCGAGAAGTTGGTATCGCACTTTTCTCGAAGAGCCGCGCGGTATTATTCAGATCGCCGGTCAAGAAATTCCCGTCCGCGCCGTGCATACGAAGAGCGAACGTTTGAAAGACGCCGTCAGTCGCGCCTATTTGGAGAAATACCACACCCCCGGTTCCATCAAATACGCCCGCGATCTCGGACGCGCGAAGTCGAGAGCGACGACTACGGAATTGGTACCGTTGCCCACGCCCACTGGTGCGAAACGTAAGGCCCGTCATCTCAAGAAAACGCCGAGATAACAATTGAGCGTCAATCTACAAAGTAAGCTATGAAGTTGGCTGAGGAGCTCAACAACGCGAATGAATAAAGCTCGCAATGAACTATATGAAGCTCATGAGTAAAACAGGAGGCATGAAAATGACGGAACTCAAAACCAAAGTGAATAACCAAAGCGTTGAAAAGTTTCTGAACGGCATCAAAGATCAGCAAACGCGCGAGGATTGCTTCACTATCGTAGAGATCATGAAACAGGCCACCAAGTCGGAACCCAAGATGTGGGGCAGCAGCATCGTCGGGTTCGGAAACTATCATTATAAATACGAAAGCGGGCGCGAGGGCGATTGGTTCTTGGCGGGCTTTTCGCCGCGCAAGCAGAACTTGACGCTTTACATCATGGCGGGCTTCGCGCGGCACGACGAGCTGATGCGGAAGCTGGGCAAGCACAAAACCGGAAAATCATGCTTGTACGTCAAAAGGCTGGCCGACGTCAACGTGCCCACATTGAAGAAGCTGATTCAAGAGTCGATCAAATACATGATGAAGCTCAAAAGATGAAGGCGGAATTTTGCGGTTTGGAGCGTCATTGCGCTTGACGCCTCAAAGCGTAAGCGCTTCCCCAAAACCGCTTCGCATATTTGACCTTCAACTTGCTTCTAAAAATAGCTTTTCGATAAAACTGTTGAAGAGAACTCGCGAATCTCCGAAAAAAGTCTTGACTTCCACGACGATATTTCTATATTGTCGCTGTTGTAATTTTTGGCGCGCGATGATCTCGTAACCTGAAATTAACCTGTGGACGGATTACGGGAATGTGAGTGTGGGTTGTTGTGATGTCACGCCAAATCTCCCTCCTCTTATCGAAAAAAAATCTGCGTGGATGATGCCGGTATCGACGGGCCGAGTGCTTTGCCCGACGGGCTGGTTTTTTTCTTTTATTTTTTGAAACCGAGCCGTAGCAATTTTTCCGTCTTCTGAAGGCGCCGCGCTTGGGCGTGGTTCAACTTCTAAGATCGCTCTACGGGCGCGAGTTATTTTTCATTGGGACGACAGCATGCCCTCGTTGCGCATTCTCATGTACTGCAATACCAGCCGGGGAATGGGGCGCACTGCGCGCACACTCGGCATTGCCGCCTCGCTTTCCCAAACGCTGGAGTATTGCTCCATTCTCGTGCTCACCGATCTTGCAACGATTGGCCGTTTCAAGCTCGCGGAACGGGTGGACTATGTGCATCTGCCGGCTCTCGCCGAGAGCTCGAATGGTTACGCGATGAAACCGGGCCTGAAGCTGGACCGCAAAAACACGTTGCGCATGCGCCAGAAGATCGCGACCAGCGCGCTCAAAACTTTCCGGCCGGATCTCGTTTGGCTTGATGATAGCCTGCTCAACCTTCCCGAAGAGCTGCACAAAATTCTGGCGTGCCTCCAGGCCGATTTGCCGGAAGCAAAAGTCGTTTGGGCTTTTTCGGATACGTTGGGCCATCCGGATTTTGTGCTGCGCCAGTGGGTGAGTTTAGGCGCGCCGGAAATATTCGAGCGTTGCGGCGATGAATTTTTGGTGCTCGGCGTGCGCGCGCTCTTTGACGCGGTCAAAGCTTATCGCCTGCCGGAAAGCCTTTCGCGCAAGGTGATCTACACCGGATATTTATCCAGCCGGGAGAAAGCGCCCAAGCGGATGAGCGAAAAGCTCGCGAAAACCGAGAGCCGGCTTCCTACGATATTGCTGACTACGGACGGCAGCGCGCACGATTTCGCGGCGCTCGAGGCTTATTTAGACTTTTTGGAGAAAACTCACATGGAAGTGCAAAGTATCATCATCGCGGGCCTCGGTTTCACCTCGGCGCAGAAACGCGCCATCAAACGGCGCGTGCAAGCATTGCCGCGCGTCGGCTTCAAACGGTTCAGTAAGCATCTCGCGCATTACATCAGGCATGCCGACGCGGTGATTTGCACCGGCGAATACAGTGTCATGAGCGAAGTGTTGGCGCGCCGCAAAGCCGCGTTGCTCGTGCCGCATGCCGAGGCGCAGCCGGATAATTTTCACCGCGCGCAGCGCTTGGAAGAATGCGGCTTAGTGGCCGTGAGCGCGCCGGAAGATTTTCAGGCGGACGTGATCGAAGCTTTTCTCGCAAAACATTTGTTCGGCGAGCCCCGGCTCGAGGCCCTAAAAAATTCCCAAGAAATTTCCTCGGACGGTTTCAAACAAATCTCGGAGAGCATACAACGACTAACCGGTGGTTCACGACAATTTGAGGCGGTGGCCGCCTCGTAAAGGGCCGAGCCGGATCGGCCCCCGTGCGTTGCCTTCGTTTCATTGCGGATGATGAAGCGAGGACCGATCGTTTGCTCTTGGCTTGGCCGTGTGATACAACTTTGCACTGGAATCTCGATGGCGCACGGAGCAGTCACAAAGATTTTGATCTATTCCCAAGACGGCTTGGGCTTGGGACATTTACGCCGCAACGTCAACATCTGTTATCGCATCAAAAAACGTTGCCCGCAAGCCTCCTGCTTGATCATTGCTGATTCCCCGGTCGCGCCCTTCTTCAAGCTTCCACCGCACTGCGATTTCATCAAAATTCCGACGCTCGTCAAGGTTGACACCGGCATTTGGCGTTCCGATCGTTTGCGCATGAACGACCGCGAGTTGCTGGCGATCCGCTCCGAAATCATTCGGAACGTGATCATGAGCTTTCGCCCCGAGGTCTTTCTCGTCGATCACATGCCGCACGGCGCTTTGGGCGAGCTGCTCGAGCCGCTGCAGACATTTAAAAAAATCTGCCCCTCCGGCAAGCTGGCGCTGGGGCTGCGCGATATTTTGGGCGCGCCCGAGATCATTCGACGGCAATGGCGCGCCGAAGGCGCGTTCGAAGCGATTGCGACGTTCTATGATGCCGTGCATATTTATGGCAGCGCCGAGTTGTTTGACGCCGTGAATGAATATGCCTTTCCGAAAGCCTTGTTGCCCAAAACGCACTACTGCGGCTATGTCTGCCGCGAAGAGGTTTTCAATGGCGCGCCGGTGGAAGCCGCGCAGGACGGCAAAAAGTTCGTGCTTATCACCGGCGGCGGCGGCGCGGACGCTTCGTATTTTATGGATCGCTTCATTGACGCGGTGCAGCGCCTCAACTCCGATTGCGCTTTGCAAGCGTTCATTGCCACCGGGCCGTTCGTGCACAAAGAGCAATGTGACCTGCTCACGCGCAAGTCCAAAGGTCTGCCGATTCAAGTCGGCCGCATGGCGGGCGACAGCATTCGTTATTTGCGCCGCGCCGATCTCGTCATTTCCATGGCCGGCTATAACACCATCAGCGAGATCATGCTCTTTCGCAAGAACGCGATCGTGATTCCGCGCGCCGGACCGAGCGCGGAGCAAACCATGCGCACGCGCATCATGTCGGCCCGCGGCTTGTTCAGCACGATTCACCCGCACGATCTGACCGCGGAAAATCTTGCGGAGTTGATCGCACATAAGCTGAAAAACGGCAGCGGCATGAACGAAGCCATGCTTCCGCCGCTCACTGGCGCTTCGCAAGCGGCGAGCTTGATGGTGGCAACATAATTGGAGAATAACTTGGCAATGTTATACTCGTTACGGGTTAGTTTGTAAGCGCAATGCAAAGTACCGCGACATTCATGTCGCGAATAAACAGTATGCGCGACATGAATGTCGCGGTACAATCTCACCCGTAACGAGTATAATTGGATTTGAACAAAAGCCAAGACGGAAAAATAGCGTTTGGCCTCATGCCGGGAAAGTTCACGATCACGGGAGGCCGGCGGCAAAGATTTTTCTGTCTTCCATCTTTCTGCCTTTTGAATCGTTCCTGTGAAAATGTTTCTGCCATGACGGCCACCTCCGACAAAACCCTCGGCTTCATTCTCAAAGGCTATCCGCGCCTTTCGGAGACTTTCATCCTCAACGAAATTCTCCTGCTGGAGCGCCTCGGCTTCAAGCTGCACATCATTGCCATGCGCAATCCCGGCGAGGCGACCGTGCATGAAAGTGTGAGAAAAGTGCGCGGCCAGGTGACTTATATACCGGATTACTTTTGGCCGTTTTTCTTCGCGTTCATCAAAGCGAACGTGAAGCTCTGGTGGCGCAAGCCCGGCGTCTATTGGTCCGCGTTCTCCTTTGCACTGCTTCGCAGTCTGCGCCAATTCAGCTCTTCTACGATAAAGCGCTTCGCGCAGGCCGCGTATTTGGTCGAGAATCATTTGTCGCGTAATGGCCGCTTCGCGCGCCTCGACGTGGCGCACTGGCACGCGCATTTCAGCCACGGCCCCACGACCGTCGCCTTCTTCGCTTCGTGGCTCACGGGCATCACTTACAGCTTCAGCGCGCACGCGAAAGATATCTATCTGCAAGAGCGCGATTTCTTGCGCGATAAAATTGCCCGCGCGCGTTTCGTCGTCACCTGCACCGAGTTCAACAAAAATTATTTGCAGGAAGTGGCCGGCAACGCGGCCCCGGTCTTTCGCTGCTATCACGGCTTGAATCTCGACGCGTTCGAGATTCCTTTGAAAGCGCGCGGGAATCCGATTCCGAATATTCTTTCCGTCGGTCGCTTCGTGCCCAAAAAAGGCTTTCTCATTCTTATTCAAGCCTTGCGCCGCTTGCGGCAACAAGGCTTGAAGTTTCATTGCCGCCTCGTCGGCAGCGGGCCGATGAAAGAGGAATTGCGGCGACAAATCTCCGCTTTGCAGATGGCTGATTGCATCGAGTTGGTCGCGCCCATGCCGCAAAACGCGTTGTTGGAATACTATCGCGAGACCGACCTCTTTGCGTTGGCGTGTGAAGTGCAGGAAGATGGCGACCGCGACGGCATTCCCAACGTGTTGGTGGAAGCGATGGCCATGGGGATTCCGATCGTCTCCACTGCGATCTCCGGCATTCCGGAATTGGTGGAAGAGGGCGTCAATGGACTTTTGGTTCCGGAGAAAAACGCCAATGCGCTGGCGGAAGCGATGGCCAAGCTGCTCCGCCAACCCGAGCTGGCTCAACGTATCGGCTCGGCCGGGCGCGCGAAAGTCGAGAACGAATTTGACGCGTTGCACAACGTTGAAAAGATCGGCGCGCTCTTGCGCGGCGCAATGAACGGACAACGGTTGTCCGAAGCTGCGTTGTTGCACAAGAGCGCAAACACTAGCTGCCTCAACGACATCTCGCACAGGCTGCAAATGGAAGCAGCGACGATTGATTTGTGACATTTCTTCTTCGAGGTCATTCTGATAAGAACCTTCCCCGGCCCTGGCATCATTCCTTAATTGAGAGGTGTGCCCGGCGCAAGGGAAAGGTTCTTTCAAAACGACCTTGCTTCCGAGGAGGAGCATTACAAATTATTACTCAGAGCGAAATATAGGTTACACTTCTTCCCCCTTGCATGTCATTCAGAAGGAAACTTTTTACGTGCTGGAGATGCTGCCCAGTGCTTAAAAAGATTGGTACCTGATACCTGAATCCGTGGAATAAATATGCGTTTTATTGTTGATGGGCATTGCCTTGCTTTTGAAAGCGCTTTCTGAACTTTCGAAGCGCTAGGTGTTTGTGATTTTAGAGCCGTTGTAAGATGTGCGAG
>Ga0247727_10009076_pt1 | contig 18175 bp, 18 predicted proteins | sample WisWelCaveWW1625_FD_202498 | JGI IMG/M metagenome (GOLD analysis project Ga0247727, IMG submission 202498) | Biofilm microbial communities from Wishing Well Cave, Virginia, United States - WW16-25 | ecosystem: Environmental > Aquatic > Deep subsurface > Groundwater > Cave microbial mat | place... | reverse complement strand
AGGTCGCTCACAATCTCTTTCCCATTTTTCTGCCAGCCATTTTTCTGCCAACTTCTTTCTCGGCAGAAACAATGAGCGTAGAAAAATCAAGAGTTCGACGCCGGCACGGGATAGCCCTTCCGTTGATCTACCAAATTCAAGAGTGGCTGGCCGGCCTGATAACGCCGCAAGTTTTCGCAGAAGAACTCGATCAGTTTCCGCATGCGGTGCGATGAGATTCCACCGCAGTGCGGGCTGATGACGAGGTTTGGCGTGTCCCAAAGCGGACTGTCGGCCGGAAGCGGCTCGGTCTCGGTGACGTCGAGGCCGGCGCCAGCCAGCTTGCCAGCCTTGAGCGCGTCGATCAGGGCGGCTTCGTCGATGATCCCCCCGCGAGCGATGTTGACGATGATTGCCGTCGGCTTCATCAACGCAAGCCCGTCGCGGTTGATCAGGTATCGCGTCTCCGGCGTGTATGGGCACGAGACCAGCACGACATCTGACTGCCGCAGCAGGTCCGACAAGCGGTCCATCGGCCAGAGTTCAGCGACGGTGTCTGGCTTCTCTCGCACGTGCGGGTCCACGGCGATCACTCGCATGTCGAACGCACGGGCGACGCGAGCGTACTGCCGGCCGATTCCGCCCAGCCCGATGATCCCTGCCGTGCCGTCGAACATGTCGTACAGCGGCCCCCACTTCCACACGTGATCCCGCTGCTGCCGCTCAAATGTGTGCAAGCAGCGGCCGATCGTAAGCGTAAGTGCCCAAGCACACTCGGCGACGGCGGACGCGTGGATGCCGCTGGCGTTCGTGATGACAAGCCCGCGATTCACCAGTTCCGGTACGAGAATCTTGTCCAGCCCGGCGGCCGACGATTGAATCCACTTGAGCTTCGGTGCGCCGGCAAAGACCTCCGGCGAGTGGTAGCCGTAAAACACGTCTGCGTCGGACAGCTCGGCCGCCAACTGGTCTGTGTCGGCGACAACAGCCTTTGCACCCAGCGCGGCCGCTCGAACGAGCGACAGCAATTCATCGCTGATGCCAAATTGATCGTGCATGACAATTTTCATTGACTTCCTTTCGCGTTCACTCAGAACGGGCCATCAACTCCGAAAACGATCTTGCCCCGTTGCGCGCGCACCGATTTCACGTAGATGGCGAGCCTGGTGTTCGGGTCGTCTTTTTCTTCTTCGCCCGGCACAGTGGACTTCCACACGCCACGCGACGGATCTGAATCAAAATACCACTTCGTTCCCAGAATAATCTCCGCGGCAGTGCGCCTTCGAGTCTTGTCGAATCCCATGTCGGCACCACAGCAGGCTGCCAAATGCTCGACGTTGAACGCCACTTCTGGTTCGCATTCTGCCATGGTACGAGCCTCCTGGAACTTGCCTGCGGCGGCGAGTTCGACAAATTCGCGCATCGTCCGGTCCGGCCAAGTCACCCAGCACCATCCTCCGGCGGTGAGCAAGCTGACGATGCTGAAACCGAGCAACAATGCGACCAACCATTTCGGCATTTTCATGGACGGTCTCGGTGGTACTCTGCACGTTGACGCATCGCTATCGTTCCCAAATCAGCACGTACACGTCCCCCGGCCCGTGCACGCCGGTCGTCAGCTTGAGTTCAATGTCGCCCGTTTTGCTCGGCCCGGTCACAAGCGCGACGTTTCGGGGTAGAACGCCATCAACGGAGCGATCGGCCAGTCGCGCGGGCAGGTCCATTAGGTCCGGCAGCACGCACGGCGCATCGACCACGGCCAAGTGTACGGGAGGCAGCAATGTGGCGGAGCGAGTCTGCGCCGCCCCGGAAGCGTAAACCAACGTGCCGGTCTCCGCAATCGCCCAGTCCGGCGACGCGATGCCCAAATCGGCCGCAAACAGCCGATCGCGCCGTTGCGACTCGGCCATGTCCGCCAATTCATCAGTCGTAGTCACCTCAACGTTGCGGGCACGAAGAATCTCAGCGATCCCGATTTCGTCCAATATTCGCGCGGAGTTGCTCACCGCGCGGCGAATCGCAAACCGTTCGACAATCGCTCGCACCGCGGACGCGGCAGCCTCGCGCGTCTGAACGCGCGTCGGCTGGGCACCAACCTTAGTCAGTTCGTCAACCAGCCTGCCAATCGGGTCATCGCCCGCCCCGAGGTAGCCCACCGTCGGCGGCAATTCGCGCGGCGACGCCTCGCGGTACTTGTTACCCGCTCGCACAGCCGCGGCGACCCGTGAGAGAAACAAAGACCGTTCAGTGCTACTCATCGCTCTTGTCACCGCCCTCGGACTTGGCCCGGAATACCAGCATTCCTGATTCGATTACGTATCGGCTGTTCATTCGATCCAACCACTCGGTCAACGCTTCGCCGAGTGGCCGGTCTTGAACTTCAAGTGTGGTCAGTGTGGCATCACTAGCGACGCTGTCAATCATCCACGTGCGCTCGTACACAATGATTAGCCCTGTACGCTCTGCCAAATCATTGATGACCTCGAAGAGATAAGCGTCTTTGAACTGCAGAGTTATGGAACGTGCCAGTTGAAGCCTAATCTTGTCCTCGGCAGCTTTCTCTTTTTCAAAGTCCGATTTCGTTTTTTCCACGGTCCAGGTCGGTTTCTGCTCCGCGTGCGGCCGGCTTGTAATCAGGATGGCACTTCGTTCCACAACGTACGCCGCCTCCATACCGTCGAGAAGCGGTTTTAGCAGAGACACGAGTCGCGTATTCACCCCATGGATCGTAACAGGCGTTTCGCGAGTGACACCGATTTGGTTCAGCGATGCCTCATCCAGAATGAACGGTGTCCCCGTATATTCCTTGAGGAATTGCAAAACGTCGCCGAGCGGTGTTTCGACAAATTCAACGGTCACGGGGTCCAGTAATTTCTTTCGCAACGAGTATTCGCGTCTCCAGCTCGGCAGCCACCAGAAGGACGGACTCTGCTCCTCCACGAGTGCACGCCGAACCGCATGGTCGCGCCAAACTGGGCCCAGTGACCACATCGTCAATCCTGCCACCACAACAATCACCACAATCATGACGATGAGGGCGGCACGCTGCAGCGAGTGGTAGCGGTCTAGGGAGGTCATCGTAAGAGAGATTACTCTTCCTCACGTAGGAGCACGAGTAACGCAGACTGGGGAACCACGACGTAATCCTCACCGTCGGTTTTTACGTCCACGGCGTGTTCGCGGACGTAGAGTGCGAGGTCACCGACCTGAGCCTGCAGCGCCAAATAATTGCCCGTCGTCGCCTGCTCGCGCCACGGCTCGTCGTCCGATCGATCCATCGCCGGGATCGGCAGGCCGGGGCCGACGGCGACAATGCGGCCGGTTTGCGCCGTCGCCTTTTCGATCGCCGTCTGCGGCAGGTACAGTCCGCCGTGCGTGCGTTCGTCTGGCTTCTCGTGCTTGAGCAGCACGCGGTCGTTCACCAGGACGATTTCCTTCTTGCCGATCATCATGAGTCACCGTCCTGTCGCTCGTTCTTGAGTTCGGTCCAAAGATCGCGAAAGGATCGTTGCGCCGGGGCTGGAAAATCTCGCGCGTGGGTCCAGCCGGAGAATGGTCCCGGCAACGACTTGAACCAGCCGCCGGCCCGCCCACCGAGGAGCCGCGTCGTTAACCACGTGCCGATACGGTACAGCCGCAGCGAACGCAGGCCAAGTTTCCAAAGTCCGTAAATCAGATTCTCCGCCTCGAAATGCTCCGGTTCGCGGTGCATGTCCTCGCGCAAGTGTACGAGCATGTGCGGAATCGCAATCTTCAACGGACACGCCGTCTGACACGCTCCGCACAGCGACGAGGCGTGCGGCAACAATGGGTAGTCCTTCAATCCATCGTACAGCGGCGTCAGCACCGCACCAATCGGCCCTGCGTACACTCCGCCGTACGCATGCCCGCCGACCTTGCGATACACCGGACACGCATTCAAACACGCCCCGCAGCGGATGCAGTATAAACTCTCGCGGTACGACGAGCCGAGGATCTCGGTGCGGCCGTTGTCCAACAGGATCAAATGAAACTCCTTCGGGCCGTCGAGTTCAGGCAGTAGTGAGTAGGCAGTAGGCAGTAGGGTTGCAGGCGATTCATCATTGTCGCCCTTCTCACTACTGCCTACTGCCAACTCCCTACTGCCTTCCCGCCGCGCGCCGGTAATCAAGCTCGAGTACACCGACATCTTTTGCCCGGTCGCTGCGCGGGCCAGCAGCTTCAAAAAGATCGGCAGGTCCGCAAGTTTTGGTATTACCTTTTCGATTCCTGCGATCGCCACATGGATTGGCGGCGTCGTGCAGGTGAGCCGGGCATTCCCTTCATTCGAGATGATGCAAATCGTGCCCGTCTCGGCCACGACGAAGTTCGCTCCGGTAATCCCCATGTCCGCGGTGCGAAATTTCTCACGCAGCGCCACCCGCGCCGCCTTCGCCAGAGTTCCGGCGTCGGGGGGCAGCTTCTGTCCCAAGTGACTCGAAAGGATTTCGGCGACTTGGTCAACTGTCATGTGAATGATCGGCGCGACCAGATGGCTCGGCCGGTGCTTGGCCGCTTGGGCAATGTATTCGCCGAAATCCGTCTCGACTACTTCGATGCCGGCCTCCTCCAGCGCCGGGTTCAAGTGAATCTCCTCCGAAGTCATCGACTTCGACTTCACCACCATCCGCACGCCTCGTTCGCGCGCGATCCGCAACACGAGCTCCCGCGCATCGGCGGCATTGCAGGCCCAGTAAACGTGCCCGCCCGCCCGCTCGACCGCCTGTTCGACCTCGACCAGCAGTACGTCCAGCCGCGCGAGGGTCTCATCCTTGATCTGTCGTGCCCTCTCACGCAACTCGTCCGAACCCGGCAACGCCCCCCACGCCGCCCGGTTCCCCGCCGCCAATGTCACCCCAAGCCGCGAAAGCGCAGCCTGCAGCGCCGGCGTCTCCAATGCCTGCAGGCTGGCGCCAGTGAAGTCCGTGTGTTCGTGTTGTGCGTACGTCGTCATGTCTGTAGCAACTCAACCAGGTGCATGGCTCGAACGCCAGAGCCCAGCCGATGCAAACGCCCGGCGATGTTCATCAGGCAGCCTGCATCCGTCGTCACCACAACATCTGCACCGGTCCGCATGATCGCCTGTGCCTTGTCGTTCACGATCGCGCCAGAGATTTCGGGAAACCGCACGGCGAATGAGCCGCCGAACCCGCAGCAGTCTTCCAGTCCGTCGAGCGGTACATACTCGATGCCGCGGATCGCGCGGATCAGGCGGACGGCTTCATCTTTCAGGCCCAGCGCTCGCAGGTGACAAGCGTAATGATACGTGACCTTGCCTCGATAATTGGCCCCGACATCTTCGCGGCCGAGCACGTTGACGAGGAAGTCAGACAGCTCGTGAGTGCGCGTGGCGAGGTCCGTCGCCCGTTTGTGCCACGCGGCATCTTCGTGGAACAGCTCCGGATACTCGACCTTGACCATAGCCGCGCACGAGCCAGACGGGACGACGACGGCATCCACAGCCGCTCGCTCGAATACGTCGATCGTGTGCCGGGCCACGTCTTGAGCAAGCTTCGGGTAACCGCTATTAAAGAACGGCTGGCCGCAGCAGGTTTGGCCGTCGGGGAACTCGACCTGTACGCCAAGCCGGCGCAGTAGGCGCACGGTTGCCACGCCAACCTCCGGCCGGAAGATGTCGCCCAAGCAGGTAATCATCAACGCGACTTTCACGATGCACACCTATCGACACCTGGGAGAAAAACGCAGGTTCCGCAGATTATCGCAGACGAGAGGCGAACGAAAGGCGGAAGGACCTTCCGAATCGCCGTCGCCCTTCACTCACCGTCTCGGTCTGCGATAATCTGCGAATCCTGCGTTTCTGTTTTTGTGCATTTGGACACGCGGAGGGACAACCGTGTCTTTGAATCTTGCTTTAATCGTAGAAAATGGCTTGCGGTACTTCGCCGATGAGATTGCGTTGATTCACCCGGAGTGCCGCATGAGCTACGCGGAACTCTCGGATCGTGCACGGCGATTCGCCGGCGCCTTGCGTGCGGCGGGCGTTCAGCCGCGGGATAAAGTCGGACTAATGATCCCCAACCGGCCGGAATTTACGATTGCTTATTTCGGCATCCTGTACGCAGGCGGCGTGGTTGTGCCACTGAATATTCTGCTTGTTGCGGATGAAGTGGCATACACGTTATCGGACTCCGATGCAGTGGCGATGGTCGTGTGGGCTCCGCTGGAGGCGGGCGTGCGGGGCTTCGAGCGAGTACCCACCTGCAAGCAACTATTCGCCGCCGGTACAGCGTCCGATCTTGCACTGCCCAGCGGCACGATTCGATTTGAAGACGCGGTCGCCGAACAATCTGAGATCTCAAATTGGAAATCTCAATTCCCCGAAATGGCCCAGACCATGCCCGACGACACCGCCGTGATTCTGTACACATCGGGGACGACCGGCAAACCGAAGGGCGCGGAGTTGACGCACTTTAACTTGTACTTCAACGCGTTGTGTGTCTCCGAACGGCAGTTTACGCGCTGGCCGCGGCAGGTCGAAGTATTCGGTCCAGGCCATCGCGGACTGGCCTGCCTGCCGCTCTATCACAGCTTCGGTCAGACGGCGATGCAGAACGGCCTGCTGTTCGGCGGGGCGGCGACACGAACCATGGAACGGTTCGACGGCGAAGCGGCGCTGGCGGCGATCGAAAGCGATCGCATCACGTTTTTTGCCGGCGTTCCCACGATGTACTTTGCGATGCTCGCGGTGCCTGATGGCGAAAAACGATTCGACACGTCGAGCCTGCGATTCTGCGTCTCCGGCGGGGCGGCGTTGCCCGTTGAAGTGAAACGCAAGTTCGAGCAACGATTCCGCGTCAAGATCCAGGAAGCGTACGGGCTCTCCGAAACATCACCGCTGGCGTGTTCGCAGGAATTCGATCGCACCGAAAAGGCCGGTTCAATCGGCCGGCCGATCTGGGGCATCGAAATGATGATCGGCGATGACGCGTGCAACGCGGTGCCGGTCGGCCAGCCGGGCGAGGTCCTGATCCGGGGGCACAACATCATGAAAGGCTACTACAAGCGTCCCGACGCCACGGCCGAGGCGATGCGCGGCGGCTGGTTCCACTCCGGCGACATCGGCACGATGGACGCCGACGGCGATTTCTCCATCGTCGATCGCAAGAAAGACATGATCATCCGTGGTGGCTTCAACGTCTACCCGCGCGAAGTCGAAGAAGTCCTCTACCAACACGCCGCCGTGAGTGAAGCAGCCGTCGTCGGTGTGCCCCACGAAAAGTACGGCGAGGAGGTCAAAGCCGTCATCGCGTTGCACGCGGGCCGCTCCGCTACGCCCGACGAGATCGTCGCCTTCTGCAAAGAGCACTTGGCCGCATTCAAGTATCCGCGCATCGTGCAGATCGTAGACTCGCTGCCCAAAGGCCCAACAGGCAAAATCCTGCGACGGGAACTGAGAGACTGATACAACCCAGCGATTGCCGTGAATTATCGCATCTGATAGGTTTCGTACGATCACTTCGCCATTCGGCGAGTTATTCGCGGAGAGGAGGCCATCGGTGTGCGTTCACATCAGTTGGAAACAGTTTCTGGTTGTCGGTTCGTTCGCGATCGGACTTTTCTGCCTTGATCCTCAAGATGCGACGGCACAGAGCGGCTTCTACTGGCCGAAACAGGGCACACCGACCGCGCCCCGCTCGGAGTTCTATTCCGTCTCGAAGATTGAAATCTTGAGCGGCGAGTCGACGCTGGCCGGATGGGTGCTCGAACCGAAAACTGGTGAGCCGGCTGGGACCGTCGTGTTCTGTCACGGCAACGCGGGCAACATGGAGCACCACGTCGCATTCGCGGACTTCCTGGTCAGCCGCGTGCGGCGACGAAATGCCCTTGTCGCCCGCGTCCGTGTTTGCAGCGACTCTGCCCTGCATTATCATTGCCGCCATGAACAAGCACGGTGGTTACCTGGTTGCTCGGTTCCTCGCCGCCGAGCGTGTGCCGGTGATCTTCACGCTTTGCGGCGGGCACATCGCGGCGATTTATGACGGGTGCATTGATTTCGGAATCAAGGTCGTGGACTTCCGCCACGAGCAGGCGGCGGCACACGCGGCCGATGCGTGGGCGCGGGTGACGGGGCAGCCGGGCGTGGCGGTCGTGACGGCCGGGCCGGGCGTGACCGGGACGGTTACGGCAGTGGCGAATGCGTTTCGAGCCGGCAGCCCAATGGTCGTGCTGGGTGGGCAAGGAGGCGTTCACGATTTCGAGAAGGGGGCGTTGCAGGAACTCGATCACGTCGAATTAATGCGGCCGATCACCAAGTGGTCGAAGCGGTGCCTCGAAACGCGCCGCATTCCCGAGTTTCTCGCGACGGCGTTTCGCTTTGCCACATCGGGCAAGCCAGGTCCGGTGTTTCTCGAATTGCCTGTCGATGTGTTATTCGGCGTCGAGGATGAGGACAAGATCCCGCAACCCGCCGGCTATCGAACCGAAGTTCGGCCGGTCCCGGACTCGCACCTCGTCGAGCAAGCGTCCCGCGCGCTTGCGGACGCCGAACGCCCCGTTGTCATGGCCGGCAGCGCGGTGCGATGGTGCGAGGCGAGCAGGGAACTGGCCATACTCGTCGAGCGACTCGCGGCACCGTGTTACTTGAATGGCATGGGCCGTGGCTGCCTGCCGGCTAGCCACGAGTGCTGTCTGGCGCAGACGCGCAAGAAGGCGCTGGCCGAAGCGGACGTTGTGCTGCTCGTCGGAGTGCCGCTCGATTTCCGGATGCACTACGGCGGAGTGATCGGGTCTCACGCGAAGATTATCCAGGTCGAGACAGTCGCCGAGGATATTGGCTGGAACCGCGGGGTGGAGTTGGGCATCGTGGGCGACGCGCGGGTCGCGCTGGCGGGTATGGTGCAAGGATTCGGTTCGCTGCCGGACGGCCAGCGGCCGCGAGCGGCCAAGTGGCTCGGCGAATTGGCGACTGCTGAGAAATCGTTTCGCCAGCGAGTGATGCCGAAACTTCTGTCGGACGAAGTGCCGATCCACCCGCTGCGTTTCGCGTACGCGGTTTCTCAGGTGGTGACCGACGACACAATCGTGGTCGGCGACGGCGGCGAAATCGTCGCGATCGCGGCGGCGGTGATTCCGATCAACAAGCCCGCCCACTGGCTCGATCCCGGACCGCTCGGCTGTCTCGGCGTTGGGATGCCGTTTGCAATTGCCGCGAAGCTTGCGCGGCCGAAGAAAGACGTGCTGATCGTTTACGGTGACGGTGCGTTCGGACTGAACGGGTTCGAATACGACACGGCCGTGCGATTTGGCCTGCCGATCGTCGGTGTGGTTGGTAACGATGGCGGCTGGGGCCAGATTCGTCGTCCGCAGATTCACATGTTTGGACGGCATCGGTCGATCGCCACGGCATTGGGCTCAAACGCGGCCTATCACAAGGTTGCCGAGGCACTCGGCGGCTGGGGCGAGGAGGTCCGCCAGCCAAACGAAATCGTGCCGGCATTGCGGCGTGCCCTCGAGAGCGGCAAGCCGGCGCTCGTGAACGTACACATCAGCGACGCTCCGGTGGACCCGACGCGAGTCGTGGACCTGTCCAAAGTTTAACGTGCCGTTGTTGCAAGGAGCACAGTCATGGAAGGCTTCGAGTGGATCAAGTGGTTCAAGTCGAATTGGAACCACCTGGTGATCGCCGGTGGCATCGTGCTGGTGGCGATCGTGGTGGAGCGGTTGGTCACGCGTGCCTTGCATCGACTGCAGTCGGCCGGCACGCTGCCGCCGCTCCAAGCCCGCTTCATGCGCCGCGGCGTGCAGTGGCTGGCACTGCTAATGGTCGGCGTGGCCATCTTCTCGATTTGCGGCGAAGGCATCGCGGTCTGGAAATACCTGAGTGCCGTGCTCGCCGTGATCGGCGTGGGTTTTGTGGCCCAGTGGAGTTTTCTCTCCAACGTACTCGCCGGGTTCATCATCCTCATCTGGCGTCCGTTTCGCGTGGGTGACCGAGTCGAATTGCCGCCCGACGGTCCTGCCGGGCGTGTGGAAGACATCAACACGATGTTCACCGTGCTTCGTGGCGACGACGGCAGTCGGTTTGCCATGCCGAATAATCTATTCTTGCAGCGACCGATCAAGTGCAGTCAATCGACGGCCCCGGCTGGTTGAATCACTGGCACTCTCGGAGTTGCTGAATTGGTTTTGCGAAGAAACTCGCGAGTACCAGTGCCCGTCAACGGTCATTTCTCCCGGAACCGGTAGCCCACGTTGCGCACGGTCTCGATGAGGTGAGCCAACGTCCCGAGTTTCTGTCACAGTGCCCCTACGTGAACGTCGATTGTGCGTTCCAACACCATTGCCTCGTCACCAAGTGCCGCGCTGATCAGTTCATTTCGGGTGAAGGCACGGCCCGGTTGACGAATGAGCGTGTCCAGAAGTCGGAACTCGCTGAAAGTTAGTTGCAGCGGCTGATCGCCCGTGGTCGCCACATGGCGACGGCGGTCGATGGCGATTCCTCGCGTCGAGACCACGTCGCTTTCGTCGGCTGCGGCCTTGTTGCGGCGTTCGAGTGCCTTGAGCCGTTCCAACAGCACCTTCACGCTGAACGGCTTCGTAACATAATCATCGGCACCCATCGACAAACCCACAACCTGGTCCGACTCCTCGGCCTTGGCGGTCAGCATCAGGATGAGCAGTTTCTGAGTGGCCGGGTCCGCGCGAAGCCGGCGGCAAACCTCCAGACCCTCGATGACGGGCAGCATCAGGTCAAGAATCACCAGATCGGGCAGCTTGAGTTGGGCCTGGTGCAGGCCGTCCTGGCCGTCGCGAGAAATGAGCACCTCGTAACCGGCCTTCTTCAAGTTGTAGGCCAGCACGTCGGCGATTGATCGGTCGTCTTCGATGATTAGGACTTTCGTCGCCATTTAGAGAGCTTCCAATTGCTCATCGCGGGGCACGTGAAGCCCATCGTGCTTGTGCCGCGCAATCTCGCCTTCGACCAGGTAAATCACATCTTCCGCGATGTTGGTTGCGTGATCTGCGATTCTCTCCACGTGCCGCGCCGCGGAAAAGCAGTGCATTGCCGATTCGATCGTTTCCGGTTGCTTGCGCATCAGCGTGTACAGTTCCTCGATGATCTCGCGATTGTATTGATCGACGTCGTCGTCGAGGCTGCAGACTTGGCGAGCCGCCCGCGTGTCCAGGTTGACGAACGAATCGATCGCGTTACGAACCATCATGGTCGCCATTCCGACCATGCGGTTGAGCTTTGCTGGGATTGGGAAGGTGGGCTGAGTGGCGAGAAACTGGGCCCGTTCGGCGATATTGTGGGCGAGATCGCCAATTCGCTCCAGGTCGCTGTTAATCTTGATAACGGCCGCGATCCGTCGCAGATCTACGGCGACGGGCTGGTGCAGTGCGAGCATCTTCAGGCACTCTTCCTCAATTTGCACCTCGCGACGGTCGATCTCATCGTCGCCGGCAATGACTTGCTCGGCCAAGTCCAACCGCCGCTCGCACAGCGACCGGCTCGCCTTGTCGATCGTCTCTTCAACCATCGCAGACAGTGCCAGGATTTTGCGCTGCACGTTTTCCAGGTCGCGTTGTAGGTGTTTGCTCATTTTTGGACTGCGGCGACTGGTCGCCGCTTTTCTTGGGTTACCCTCGATCTACAATCGTGCTCGCATTCAAAGCGGCGACAAGTCGCCGCACTCCAAAGTTACCCGAATCGGCCGGTGATGTAGTCTTCGGTTTGGCGCTCCTTCGGCCGAGTGAACATGTCGTTAGTCGGGCCGACTTCGATAAGCCGACCCTGGTAAAAGAATGCGGTTTGGTCCGAAACGCGGGCCGCTTGTTGCATGTTGTGCGTGACGATGACGATCGTGTAGCGTTCTTTCAACTCGAAGATCAGATCTTCAATGCGTGCGGTTGAAGCGGGGTCGAGTGCCGAGGCCGGTTCGTCCATGAGCAGGACTTCCGGGTTGGTGGCAAGTGCTCGGGCGATGCAAAGCCGTTGCTGTTGGCCGCCGGACAGGTTCATCGCCGAATCGTTCAGGCGGTCCTTGACTTCGTCCCACAGCGCGGCACGGACGAGCGAATGTTCAACGGTCTCGGCCAGGAGCGATCGGTTGCGCATGCCAGCGATTCGAGGTCCGTAGGCGACGTTCTCAAAGGTCGATTTCGGAAACGGGTTAGATTTCTGAAAGACCATGCCAACTCGTTTTCGCAGTTCGAACACATCCACGCGCGGGTCATAAATGTCCTGATTGTCGAGGTAGATTTTGCCATCGATCCGGACGTCGTCAATCACGTCGTTCATGCGGTTGAGCGTTCGCAGAAACGTAGACTTGCCGCAGCCAGACGGGCCGATCAATGCCGTGACACAGCGGGCCGGAATTCGAACCGACACTTCGAAGAGAGCCTGCTTCGTGCCGTAATAGAACGACAGCCTCTTCGCTTCCATCTTGTCGAGTGCCGCTGCCACCTCGGCCGCGGGCCGGGCAGTCCGCTCGCGAGTTGCCAGTGCCGAGGCAAATGAAACCTTCACTATCGGATCTCCCATGCGGGGGGCTGGTTCGACAAGTCGTTGAAGCAACATAGTGGTTGATCGTGAAGATTCCATGAAGTTTGGGGGAATCGTTTCAAACGGCTGAGGTTGCATATTTCTTTCTCAATCGATTTCGCAAGGTAATGGCTGCCAGGTTCAAGAGCACGACAATCAATAGCAACAGCAACGCTGTGCTGTAGACCATGGGTCGAGCGGCATCGACGTTGGGCGATTGGAAGCCGACATCGTAGATGTGGAAGCCCAAGTGCATGAATTTACGTTCGAAATGAAAGAACGGCCAGTTGCCATCCACGGGCAATGCAGGGGCCAGCTTGACCACACCGGTGATCATGAGCGGTGCGACTTCCCCGGCCGCGCGGGCCATGGCCAGGATCAGGCCGGTCAGTATCGACGGCATCACCGCGGGCAGCACGACACGCCACGTCGTCTCGAACTTGGTTGCCCCCAGGGCCAGCGACGCTTCACGCATGCCGCGCGGAACCGCCGCGAGACCCTCTTCGGTCGCTACGATGACCACTGGCACTGTCATCAGGGCCAGTGTCAGCGACGCCCAAAGAATTCCACCGGTCCCAAAGGTCGGTGTCGGCAGCGACTCCGGAAAAAACATGCGATCGATAGAACCGCCCACGAAGTAGATGAAGAACCCGACGCCGAAGACACCGAAGACAATCGACGGTACGCCGGCAAGGTTATTCACGGCGATGCGCACCATGCTTACAACCGGTCCTTGTTTGGCATACTCGCGAAGATACAAGGCCGCCAGCACTCCGAGCGGAGTCACCAACACGCTCATGATCAGCACCATCATGATCGTTCCGAAGATGGCCGGGAAAACGCCGCCTTCGGTGTTGCTCTCGCGCGGGTCGTCTGCAACAAACTCCCATATCTTGGCCAGGTAGAAACCGGTTTTGGCAAACATGCCCATTTGATTCGGTTGAAACGCCCGAACGATCTGGGCCAGGGGCACCTCATGTTCCTGTCCGTCGGCGATCGAGACTGTCACGGCCGCAGTCAGTTTCTGCTTGAGTTCGTTCATCCGCGATTCGTGTTGTTCGTAGCTGGCTTGCAGGACAGACATCCTGGTTTCTAGTTTGTCGAATTCCGGCCCGCCCGTGATGCCGTTTAGCTCAAGCTTTTTCTGTTGAAGGCGGATTTGTTCCTGAGCGAAGTTGATCGAACCGATGTCCTTCTTCTCGATGCGACGAATCTCATCCAATAGGCGTCTAGCTTCCGGCAGGCGCTCTTGCAAACTGTTCCAGCCAGCTCCGGGCCCCTCGGCAATGGTCTTACCCCCTTCCTTGACTTCTTTGATAACGCCGTAGAAATTTCCCCATTCGCGCCGCTCGATAACAACTATGTTGGAAGGCGTCTTGCGATCGACGATTTGCGGTTCGTCCACCCATACGAAGTCTGCCGAGTTAATGGGCCGATTGCCCTGCTTAATTTTGATTCGGTAGCTTGGCGAGTCCGGGCGACTGTCTTCCGGTTGAGGGATTTTTTCCCGCTCCGTTACTTGGCCAATGATCGTTTGGCCATCGGCGAGCTTGAGCCGAACGACTTCCTTGGGCCAAAAGAACCCAAGGCCGTTGATCATAATCAACAGCACAAGGCCAATGACCATGATCAGGCCGGTCGCCAGTGCCGCACCGGCAAGCCAGATGAACGGTTCGCCGCTTTGCCAAAACTTTTTCATGTTTTTGAACTGCGGTGGCGTGGCACCGCTTGCACAAAGCTATTGAAAAATAAAATGAACTAAAACAGGGTCGAGCAGTCGCACTCTACATGGCTACAAATATCGGAACTTCTTTCGTAATTTTAGTCGCACAACTTCCGCTGCCGTGTTTACGACAAACGTGATGAGAAACAGCAGGAACGCCGCAAGGAACAACACGCGGTAAAGCGTCGCTCCCTCCGGTGCCTCGGGCAGCTCGACCGCGATGTTTGCCGACATGGCCCGAAATCCATTGAACAGCGACCAATCCATTACCGGCGAGTTTCCAGTGGCCATCAGCACGATCATCGTCTCGCCGACGGCACGACCGAAGCCGATCATCACCGCAGAAAAGATTCCCGGGCTGGCCGACGGAAGTATGACTCCAATCGCGGTCTGCCATCGCGTCGCACCGAGGGCAAGCGAGCCCGCCGCCAGGTGTTGTGGAACATTCGACAGCGAATCTTCCGCGATCGTGAAAATTATCGGGATCACTGCGAAGCCCATCGCAAAACCAACGACAAGTGAATTTCGCTGATCGAAAGTAAGTCCCAAGGTGTTGAGCAGCCACTGCCGATAATCGCTCGCCATGAGCCACGCTTCCAGGCGACCACCTAGGTAAAACGACAGGCCGCAACCTGCCAGCACGATCGGAACGATCAGAAATACCTCGGTGCCCATCCTAAATCGCCCGCGGATCGAACCTGGCGTGAGGTGCCAAAGCACGAGTGCAAGTAAGATTAAGACTGGTATCACGAGTGGCATCAGGAAGAAGCCGGGCACGACCCTTTCCATCATTGGCGCCAGCCACAGTCCGGCAATAAAGCCAAGCACGACGCTGGGCAAGGCGGCCATGATCTCCACCGTGGGTTTGACCCATCGCTTGATCGATGGGTGCATGAACTGCGAGGCGTAAAGTGCTGCCAGCAACGACAACGGCACAGCGAAGACAAGTGCGTAGACCGTACCCTTGAGTGTTCCGAAGATGAGCGGCGTCAGGCTGAGCTTGGCCTCGAAGTCGTCGGTGCCTCCGGTTGATTGCCAAACATACTCAGGTTGCGTGTAGCCCTCGTACCACACTTTGCCGAACAAACTTTTCAATGATACTTCGGGATGGGGGTTTTTCAGTGACCAATGCGAAAGCCTTTTTGCCCTTGCCGACGAGTGCCTTTCGGATCGTGACGGTTGCGATAGCGACCTGTTTCGGGCCGACTAGAGCTGCGGTGATCGAACCCACGGGGGTGACGACATGTGCTAGCGTCTGAACCGGTTGTCCCGTCGCACTTATCTGAATCGGGTCACCGAGAACTACTTCCGGCTCGATTTTTCGCTCGCCATCGGGATAAGTAACGTTGAATCTGACTTCCGCCGGCAACACAAAACCATTCACTTGGCCAATTGCGAACGGGCCTCGGCCAAGAGTTGACACTCCCGATATTTTCTGACTGTTGCGTTCAGCGGGCAATCGCGCTTCAACCGGGCTGCCGTCTCTTACGCTCACGAAGCGAAACCCGTTCTCCGATACCACAAATGCGACTTCGCGATATTCGTCTACTCCCATCGCAAATGCAGACGATGTTGATGTGATCGGAATTGTTGCTTCTAGCGTCGCGGTGGGTTTCTCAAACAGCGGATAGACCTCGGAGGCAATCACGAAAAAAATTGCCAGAATGGATGCCACGACAGTCACGCCGCCCAGCATTACGACGCGATGGGCGAGCCGATCCAGCAGCAAACGACCGGACAGCCGGTTGGATTGAACGACAAGGGGGCGAGCCGATCGCAACGGCTCACTCACCTTGGGTCTCATGGTCTCTATGAGCATTTGTTACTCGTCACTTGATCTTGTCGAGTTCCTCGTCGGCGATGACGGCAGGGATCGGAAAGTAGCCGTCCTTGATGACCTCTTGCTGCCCCTCCTTCGAGAGAATCAGCTTGACGAATTCGCGCGTGAGCGGTTCGAGCGTTTTGTTAGGCGTTTTGTTGACGTAGACGTAGAGGAACCGGGCCAGCGGATAATCGCCGGCATAGGCATTTTCCGGCGTAGCTTCGAAGGCAACCGACCCACTTTTCTCCGCAATCGACACGGCGCGAACACCCGCCGTCGCATAACCGATTCCGCTGTATCCGATGGCGAATCGATCGACGGTAATGCCTTGAACTACGGACGCCGAGCCCGGTTGCTCTTTCACTTCGTCTTTGAAATCGCCGTTCTTCAGAGCGTGTTCCTTGAAGAACCCGTAGGTGCCGGATGCTGAATTGCGGCCATACAAGCTGATCGGCTTCGATGCCCATTGGCCTTTCAGACCGAGCTGTCCCCAGGTCTTGATGTCATTCTTGAAGCCGTGTCTGCGCGACTTCGAGAAAATCGCGTCCACCTGGGCCAGAGTCAGTGACTTGATCGGATTAACTTTGTGGACAAAAACTGCCAGTGCATCGACCGACGTGCGGATCTCGGTGGGTTTGTATCCGAACTTCTTCTCGAACGAGTCGATTTCCGTTCCCTTCATCGGCCGCGACATCGGGCCAAGCTGTGCCGTGCCGGCAATCAATGCCGCCGGTGCGGTTGAAGAGCCCTTGCCTTCGATTTGGACTTTCACGTTTGGATAAAACTTGTTGAACGACTCTGCCCAGAGCGTCATCAGGTTGTTCATCGAGTCGGAGCCGATGCTCGACATGTTGCCCGAGACACCGCTGGCCGCCTTGTAGCTCACGAGTTTGGCATCCACCCCCGAAGATGCTTTCGATTCGGTCTTTGACTCAGCCTTTTTCTCGTTGGCAGCCGTCTTTTGGGTTTTCCCGCTTTGGCCCCACGCCGTCAGAACTGTGCCTCCGAGGAAGGCCATGACTGCCAAACCAGCTATCCATCCAACCTGTTTCATCGTCATCTCTCTCTCCTTCATCTTTTCTAGTGTTGTCTACCCTAACCATCGCCCACATTCATGAAGATTTCATGAAGGGCCTCGTTAAATCTTTGTGAAGATGGCTCTGCCGTCGGATCAACAGTCCTTCGGGCCGAACGGTGCCCCGATTACAAAAGTATGGTCTTAACCAGGAAGGCCAACGTTTGGCTCACCAAGAGCAACAATCCCATACCGCTCCCAATCATGAGCAGTGCCAAGTCCAACGCGCCTCGTTCCAAGTAATCTCCAATGAACTTGCCCATCGAAGTCTCCTCAGAAAGCGTGTTCCATTGAAACCGATTGGCTAGCGGCGCCTTCAATTCCGCCTGCCGCATCAATCCGAACTCGCCAACTTTCATTGCTTGTGTCATGTCTTCCTCCACCTTGATCTTTGCTGGCCTCGGTGAAGTTTTGAATTTGGGAATTGTGAATTCTTCGAGAACCTGATTAGGCCAATCATGACATTCCGGGGCAGAGCATCAGCCGCTCGGGCGTGGGCAAGTCCGTATCGCGGTGTCGCCGCCGGGGACCCAGCCACGATGACACCGTCGTCGTGTTCGGCAAGTTCTCGGCAACCTCATCCAAGTTTAAGGGCGAATTAATTCTGAACTCATCAGCGGTTCACATGGCGTCGGTATCAATACGATCGTTGCAATGACGAAACTGCAGACTAGCGAACCAGACCTTTGTCGGAGGACGCCGCCAGATTTGTCGCGAAGTCGATGGACAGGTTCAGCGGTGTTCGCTCGTTTTCTGATAGTCCGCTGTTGCTCGACCAGAAGGACAAGAATGAGAAGGAGGTGCCAAGCACAATGCGAACAGTCCCATGGAAAGACAGGTTTACCGGACGGTGAGAAGAAGCAGAGTCAATTGCTGGAGGCTGGGTGGTGAAGAGGCACAGTCGCAAACAGGTGGAGAGTTCAAACCAAACAAAAAAGGAGACTATCGCATCGTTACCGGGCTTCCAGTGACAAAATCAGGCAAATGGCGTAAGCTCTCTGCCCCAATGTACTTGCCAAGGAGGGCATCGCCATGCCAGGACCCGGAGAATAC
>Ga0247727_10009075_pt1 | contig 18175 bp, 17 predicted proteins | sample WisWelCaveWW1625_FD_202498 | JGI IMG/M metagenome (GOLD analysis project Ga0247727, IMG submission 202498) | Biofilm microbial communities from Wishing Well Cave, Virginia, United States - WW16-25 | ecosystem: Environmental > Aquatic > Deep subsurface > Groundwater > Cave microbial mat | place... | reverse complement strand
AGCGCGTCACCTGGTTCGAGCCCTTCACTTCCCTCCTCGACTGGGAGCTGCCGTATGCGAAGTGGTACGTCGGCGGGAAGATCAACGTCGCGTACAACTGCCTCGACCGCCACGTCGAGGCCGGGCGGGGCGACAAGGTCGCTTACTACTACGAGGGCGAGCCCGTCGGCGAGCGGGTGGCCATCACGTACTCGCAGCTTCTCGACGAGGTCGTCAAGGCGGCGAACGGATTGAAAGCGCTCGGCGTCGGGAAGGGGACCCCGGTCGGCATCTACATGGGCATGGGGCCGGGCCTTCCGGTGGCGATGCTGGCGTGTGCCCGTCTGGGCGCGCCGCACACGGTCGTCTTCGGCGGCTTCTCTGCGGAATCGCTCGCAGACCGGCTCAACGACATGCAGTGCGAGATCCTCCTCACCCAGGACGAGGGCTGGCGGCGTGGGCAGACGGTTCCCCTGAAGCGCAACGCGGACGATGCGCTCGAGTCATGTCCCACGGTCAGGAAGGTTGTCGTCGGCCAGCGGACTCGCGCGGACGTCCCGATGGTGGGGGGGCGCGACCTCACCTGGTCCGAGCTCGTCGAAGGCCAGCCCGCCGACCCGGCGTCGTGTCCCTGCGAGCCGATGGACTCCGAGGACCTCCTCTACCTCCTCTACACCAGCGGGACGACCGCGAAGCCGAAAGGGATCGCGCATACGACCGCCGGCTACCTCGTCGGCGTCGCGACGACGCACCACTACATCTTCGATCTCAAGCCGGAGTCGGACGTCTTCTGGTGCGCCGCCGACATCGGCTGGGTGACAGGCCATAGCTACATCGTCTACGGGCCGCTCTGCAACGGAGCCACGAGCGTCCTCTACGAGGGCACACCCGACTTTCCCGACCGGGACCGCTGGTGGGACATAGTCGAGCGCTACGGCGTGACGATTCTGTACACCGCGCCGACGGCGATCCGCGCACACATGAAGTGGGGGCCCGAGCACGCGGCCCGGCACGACCTCTCCTCCCTGCGGTTGCTCGGGACGGTCGGCGAGCCGATCAACCCCGAGGCCTGGGTCTGGTACCGCGCGCACATCGGCGCCGACCGCCTGCCCGTCGTCGACACGTGGTGGCAGACGGAGACCGGGATGATCCTGATCAGCCCGCTTCCCGGGGTGACGACGCTCAAGCCCGGGTCGGCGACGAAGCCGTTCCCCGGGGTCGAGGCGGCCGTCGTAAACGACCGCGGGGAGGAAGTCGGCCCGGGCGGGGGCGGCTACCTCGTCCTCAAGCGCCCCTGGCCGGCGATGCTTCGAGGCATCTACGGCGACGACGCGCGCTACCGGGCGACGTACTGGGAACGTTTCCCTGGGATGTACTTCGCCGGCGACGGCGCCAGGATCGACGAGGATGGCGACTATTGGCTGCTCGGCCGCGTGGACGACGTCATGAACGTCTCGGGCCACCGCATCTCGACGATCGAGGTCGAGTCCGCGCTCGTCGACCATCCGAGCGTGGCCGAGGCTGCGGTCTGCGGCCGTACCGACGCGCTGACGGGGCAGGCGATCGTCGCGTTCGTAACCCTCAAGGGAGGTCAGGATGCTTCGGTCGAGCGGCTCGAGGAGCTCCGGAACCACGTGGCCGTGAAGATCGGGCCGATCGCGAAGCCGGCGAACATCGTCTTCACCCCCGAGCTGCCGAAGACGCGGTCCGGGAAGATCATGCGCCGCCTGCTGCGCGACGTGGCAGAGGACAGGCCGCTCGGCGACACGACGACGCTCGCGGATCCCGCGGTCGTCGCCGAGATCGCGGACCGGGCCGTCGCTCAGCCCGCGGACGAGTAAGCGTTAGCTGCGAGGGCGCGCTCGAATGCGGCGACCGTGCGAGCGATGTCGCGCTCCGTCGTGCGCCAGTTCGAGACGGATAGACGAATCGCAGCTCTGCCGTCCCACGTCGTTCCGCTCATCCAGGCCTCGCCGCTCGCTTGAACTTCGGCGAGAGCGGCGCTCGTGGCTTCGTCGTCTCGGAAGCGGAAGAGCACCTGGTTGAGCACGACGTCGTTGAGCACCTCGCAGCCCGGCAACGACGCGATCTCGTGGGCGAACCGCCGTGCCCGCGCACAGCTCGACTCCACGAGATCGGTGAGTCCCCGCCTGCCGAGCGAGCGAAGCGCGGCGTAGACAGCGAACCCTCTCGCGCGCCGCGAGAACTCGGGCGTCCAGTCCATCTGGTCACGTGCGGCGTCCGGGTCCGTGACGAGGTACTCCGCGGTTAGACGCATCGCCGCGCGGTGGGCATCGGGATGTGCGACAAACGCGAGGCCGCAGTCGTACGGGACGTTGAGCCACTTGTGCGCGTCCGTCGCCCACGAGTCGGCCTGATCGGCTCCGTCGAGGAGGTGGCGAAGCTCCGGCGAAGCCGAGGCCCAGAGACCGAACGCCCCGTCCACGTGGAGCCACGTACCGGCCGCGCGGCTGAGCTCGGCGATCTCGCCGAGCGGGTCGAACGCGCCCGTGTTGACCTCGCCCGCTTGAGCGCACACGATCGCAGGCCCGTCGATCTGGTCGAGTGCGTCCGCGAGCTCGGCCGTGCGCATCCGGCCTTGTTCGTCGGAAGCGATCGGGACGATCGACCCGCTGCCGATGCCCAGAAGGCGCAGCGCGCGGTCGATCGTGACGTGACGCTTCGTGCCGGCCAGCACTCGAATCGGCGGTGACCCGGCGAGCCCGTCGCGGACGATGTCCCAGCCTGCACGCTCGAGCGTGGCATGTCTCGCAGCGGCGAGGCAGGTGACGTGCGCCATCTGGCAGCCCGTGACGAAGGCGAAAGAAGCCGTCGTGGGGATACCGAGGAGATCCTTCAGCCAGGTGCCGGCAACCTCCTCGACGACCGCAGCCGCCGGTCCGCCGACGACCAAGCCGGCGTTCTGATCCCAGACGCTAGTGAGCCAGTCGGCCGCGAGCGCTGCCGGGAGGGCGCCGCCGATGACGAAGCCGAAGTACCGTCCGCTGGGGATCCCGACCACTCCCGGATCGGCTCTCCGGGCGAGTTCCTCGACCACGGCCAGCGGCTCGCTCGGCTCCTCCGGAAGGGGACCGCCCAGCGCCGCCCGGAGCTCGTCCACGGTGGCCGGCGGCCAGAGCGGTCGCTCGTCGAGCGTGTCGAGGAAGTCGGCGGCGAGCTCGGCCGTGTGGCGGAGAAGCTCGCGCTCGCCGCTCACGCGACGAGGAGCTTCTCGAAGCGCTCTGGATCGTCGAACGGCCCCACGAGGGCGAGGTAGAGCCGCTTGCCGTCGAACAGATCGCGGGCGACGCGCTGGACATCTTCCAGAGTCACCTCGTCGAGACGGCGCAGATGCTCGTCCGGCTCCTCGATCTCGCCCTCGAGCACCTCCCGGCGAAGCCCGTACTGGATCGTCCCCTGCGGGCTCTCGAGCCGGAGGACGAACCGCCCCTTCGCGTACCCGCGGGCCTTCTCCAGCTCGTCGGTGGGCGCGGGCCCCGCCGCGATCTTGCGGAGCTCGCAGAGGATCGTCGTGATCGCCTCGTCGACGCGGTCCACGTCGACTCCGGCTCCTGAGTAGAACGTGCCGGCGTCGGTGTATGCGTTGTTCGCCGCGTGGACGTAGTACGCGAGGCCCCGCTTCTCCCGCACCTCGGTGAAGAGGCGCGACGACATGCCGCCGCCCAGCACGACGGCGAGGAGCTGTAGCGCATAGCGGTCCGGATGTCCAATCGGGTAGCCCCGAACTCCGAGGATGAGGTGGGCCTGCTCGGAAGCTTTGGTGTGCAGGAGGACCGGCGACTCGTCGGGGGGAAGCTCCACCCGCGCCGGAGTCCCCGTCGGCCCCGGCTCGATGCTGCCCAGCAGGCTCTCGAGGCGGTCGTGAAGCCCGTCGCCGATTTGCCCGGCGATGCCGACGACGATGCGCTCGGGCCGGTACCAGGCGTCGAGGTAGGAGACGAACGTATCGCGGGTGGCTGCCTCGACCGTCTCCCTCGTCCCGAGGATGTCCCAGCCGAGCGGCTGGTCGGCGAAGAGGAGGCGGTCGTAGACGCTGCCCACATAGCGCTGCGGCGTGTCGAGGTACACGTTCATCTCCTCGAGGATCACGCCCTTCTCTTTCGCGATCTCGGACGAGTCGAACCTCGAGTGGAGGAGCATGTCAGTGAGCACGTCGAGCGCGACGTCGCGGGTCTCCGCGCCGCACTTGACGTAATAACCCGTGATCTCCTTCCCCGTGAAGGCGTTGAACTCGCCGCCGATCGCGTCGATCTCGGTCGCGATCGTGCGTGCCGTCGGGCGACGCTCGGTGCCCTTGAAGAACATGTGCTCCGAGAAGTGGGCGATCCCCTTGGAATCGGGCGTCTCGTAGCGGGAGCCCGCCGCAAGCATGACGAAGCAGGCGACCGATCCGACCTGAGGCATCGGCGCCGTGACGACGCGGATGTCGTTGCCGAGGGTGGTCTTCTCGAATACGGGCACGCCGGCGATGGTATAGACAGCGCTCGTGCCCGGACAGCTGACCCGAACGGCCATCTCCTCGCAGCCCGAGTGGCTCCGTCAGGTGCCCCAGCGAGTGGGCGACCGGCGGTTGCCCGAGGGATCTCGTGTCGTCTTTACCGGATGCGGAACCTCGTACCACGCTGCTCTCGCCTGCGGGCCGGCGGTCCAGGCGCTCGAGGTCGTCCTCGGCAACGCGCCCGAGGCGGACGTGCTCGTCGCGATCAGCCACGAGGGCGAGACGTCGCTCACCCTCGACGCGGTCTCATCGTTCGAGGGCGAGACGTGGCTGATCACGGGCGTGGCCGACGGTCCGATTGCACGCGCCTCGGACCACGTCGTCGTCGTGACGCCGGAGGTCGAGAAGAGCTACTGCCACACGGTCAGCTATGTGTGTGCCGTTGCGGCCGGGCGAGCGCTTCAGGGCGAGGATGTCAGCGAACTCCCGGCGTCCGTCGAACGCGAGCTCGCCGCCGATCCGCTCGGCGCGTCTGCGCACGACCGTTTCGTCGTCGTGGGTGCGGGCCGTGACACCGCGACCGTGTCGGAGGCCGTGCTCAAGCTCCGCGAGGGATCGCGCGTCGCGGCTGAGGCGCACCATACCGAGCAGCTCCTGCACGGCCACCTCGCGGCCATCGACTCCTCGGTTCGCTGCTTTGTGCTCGAGGGGGACGGACGAGCTGCCGAGCGGGCGTACGTAGGATCGCGTCGATGGATTTCGATGAGATCCGGCCGGGGCTCTGGCGCTGGACCGCGGTCCATCCCGAGTGGAAGCCCGATCAGAAGCCGGACAGTCCGGGCGACTGGCCACCCGACGTCGGCTGCGTCGCGTATCGCGGTCCCGACGCCCTCGTGCTCATCGATCCGCTGGTCGACGAGGACGGCTGGCCGAAGCTCGACGCGCTCGTCGAGTCGTCGGGAAAGCCCGTCCGCGTGCTGCTCACGATTCCGTGGCACGAACGGAGCCGGCGAGCGGCACTCGATCGCTACTCCGGATCGGACGCCGTCCCGAACGGCGTCGAAGCGATGGAGATCCAGCGCGCGGGCGAGGTCGTGTTCTGGATCCCGGAGCACCGTGCCCTCGTGCCGGGCGACCGGATACTCGGCGCTCTCGAGGGCGGTCTGCGCGTATGCCCCGAATCGTGGCTCCGGTATCTCGACTCCGGATTGACGGGCGTGGAGCTCCGAGCCGAGCTGAGGCGCCTTCTCGACCTGCCGGTGGAGTTCGTGCTCGTCTCCCATGGCGAGTCGGTCCTGGAGCACGGCCGCGAGGCCCTCTGGGCGGCGCTTGAGCCGGAGGGGCGCTAGGGCTAGCGATCCTCGAGTCGATAGACGAAGCGAAGCGCCTGCCAGCGCTCGTCGATTGCGCACGACTTGTTGTCGACGAGGCCGTGCGCGAGCCCGATCTCCTGGACGACCTCGAAGCTCAGGTCACTCTCGATCTTCGCCGCCTTCTTCGGCCAGGCGATCCAGAGACCGTCCGCCGGGTCGAGTGTTGCCTGGAGGGCGGCGAAGCGGCGCACGAGGTCGTCCCGGCTCGTTGTGAAGAAGACGACGACTCCGGCATCGGGCTTCGCGCCGAGCTTCTGTGAGAGGGCCGTGCCGGAGTAGTCCTTGTCGGGCACGTCAGACGAGGGTGGCCAGCGCGTCGAGGAGGCGATCGACCTCGTCCTCGGTGTTGTAGTGGACGATCCCGGCGCGTACCGCTCCGTCGGGAAGTCCGAGATGGCGCATCGTCTCGACCGCGTAGTAGTTCCCGTGCCAGACGGCCACGTCGCGGTCTGCGAGGAACGTGGCGACCTCCTCGGGGGTGTGCCTAGGGACGTTGAAGCAGAAGGTCGGCACGCGTCCAGCCATCGTTCGGAGCCCGTACAGCTCGACCTCGTCCGGAATTCCCGCGAGGAGGCGCTCACCGAGGGCGCGTTCGTGCGTCTGGACAGCGTCCCAGCCGAGCGAGTCGACGTAGTCGACGGCCGCGACGAAGCCGGCGAGCAGCTCGTGCTGGAGCGTCCCGAGCTCGAACCGGTGTCCCACTGGGTGGTCCGCTGCCGGTCGAACCTTGTACGGCCTCCAGGACTCGAGCAGCTCTCTCTTCCCGTACGCGAGCCCCATGTGCGGACCGAAGTACTTGTACGGCGAGCAGATAAGGATGTCCACGTCCCAGGCGGTGACGTCGATCGGCCCGTGCGGGGCGTAGTGCACGGCATCGGCCCATGCGAGCGCACCCGCGTCGTGCGCGAGGTCGATGACCCGGCGGACGTCGGGCGCGGTCCCGACCGAGTTCGCGGCGACCGGGAAGGCCACGACGCGTGTGCGCTCCGAGAGCTGTGTCGCAAGGTCCTCGTGGTCGAGTTCGAGCTCGTCCGTCAGCCCCGCCGTCCGCACGACGATTCCGAGGTCGTGCGCGAGCTCGAGCCAGGGAGATACGTTCGCATCATGGTCGAGCGCCGTCACCACGACCTCGTCCCCCGCTCGCAGCGTTCGGGCAAGCGCGCGCGTCAGCAGGAAGTTGAGCGCCGTCATGCTCTGTCCGAAGGCGACCTCGCCGGCGGAGCAACCGAGGAACGACGCGGCCCGCTCATGCGCCAGCTCCACGAGCTCGTCCGTGCGCCGGCTCGTCGTGTACGGAGCTCCGACGTTCGCGTTCGACTCCCGGAGGTAGCTCGCGATCGCATCGATCACCTCGTCCGGGCATTGGGTGCCACCGGGGCCGTCGAAAAACGCCAGCCGCCGTTGCAACGCCGAATAGCGCGCGCGCACGGCGCTGACGTCGAGGGTGGCCGTACTCACCCGATCTCCTTCCCGTTGACGGTCCAGCGATGGCGCGGCTTCGACGTCAGGTAGTTGCTGACGAAGCAGCCGCGCTCAGCGTTGTCGATGAGCTCCGTCAGTGCTTCAGGTCCCGGCGGAGGATCGACCTCGATCTCGAGCTCCGACCCGATGTCCACGAATGCGTACAACCCGTCGTCTTCTCGCTTCGTGACGGTGCCATGAGCTAGCCGCGAGCCGACGACATCGAGTCCTGCTCGTCGAGCGGAGTAGTCGATGCTGGCAAGGGTGCATCGCAGGAGTCCGGCGAGCACGAAGTGCTCCGGCCACCACTCGTCCTCGCGCGCCAGCGAGGTGCCGCCCAGCCCGCTCTGTGCGGTCCGGTCCTGGTCGACCGTGACGTCGAACGTGAGAACGCGCGGCTTGACGGCCACGGCAGCAGCCTACCCCGCGCCGTCCGGACCTTGGCCTAGGCTGCGGAACGAATGGAGCGACTCCGGACGCTCAGCGAGGCGGAGTGCTACGAGCGCTGCTACGGCTGGCGCTGGAGCGAGGAGTCGGTCAAGGTGCTGCGGCGGGAGCCAGACCCGCGCGCCGAGCCGTCGGAGGTGGGGGAACGCCTTCGCCGGATGCTCGAATTGCGCCTCGACGCGCGCGAACCCGAAGCCGCCTGACGACACGGGAAGGCAGGATCCGGGCGTGACCGTTCGCGCCGTCATCTTCGACCTCTGGGGAACTCTCGCCCGCTGGCCAGAGGCCGAGTCGGGTGCGTTTCGCCATCGCTGGGCGAGTCACGTCGGCGTGCGGGTAGAGGACATCGACGCGATCTGGTACGGCCCAGGTGCCTACGAGCGGCGTGAGACCGGATCGATCGCTTCCGCGATCGGATCGGTCTGCGACGCCCTCGGGGTTCGAGCCGACGTCGACGAGCTGGTCTCCTGGCGACTCGACTTCGCGCGGCGAGGTCTCGTACCGAGTCCGGGTGCGCTCTCGACCCTCGACGAGCTCCAGATGCGCGGAATCCGAGTGGGAGTGATCACGAACTGCACCGAGGACGTCGCGCTCGTCTGGAACGAGTCGCCGTTCGCGCGGTCGGTCGATGCCGCGGTCTTCTCTGCCACTGCCGGCTGGATGAAGCCGGACCGGAGGATCTACGAGCGCGCGTGCGCCGAGCTCGGCGTCGAGCCGTCCGACTGCCTCTTCGTCGGCGACGGTGCGAACGACGAGCTCCCCGGCGCGCAGCAGGTCGGGATGACGCCCGTACTGATCCATGAGGCTGGGCAGGACCCAGTCTGGGAGGGCCTCCGTGAATGGAGTGGCCTCCGAATCACGTCCATCCCACACGTTCTCGACCTTCTCGGATGAGACCCCCGAAGAGGGAGTCTTCCCCGACCTCCTCGCGCCGCGTGTCGGCGTCGCCGCCGCGGGCTGGTCGAGCTGCTCTGGACGCGCGCGAAGTCGAAGCAGCCTGACGCGCGAATCACCGTCGCCGTAGGCTTCGGCGATGCTCGTTTGCCCGAACTGCGCCCACGAGAATCCTGAGGGCGCTCGGTTCTGCAACACCTGCGCCGCTTCCCTCGCGGGCGAGGCAGCGACCGCTCCTCGCGAGGAGCGCAAGGTCGTGTCCGTTCTCTTCGCGGACCTCGTCGGGTTCACGTCGCGGTCCGAGCAGCTCGACCCCGAGGACGTGCGCGCGATCCTCTCCGGTTACCACGAGCGCGTCCGGTCGGAGCTCGAGCGCTTCGGCGGCACCGTCGAGAAGTTCATTGGCGACGCGGTCATGGCCGTGTTCGGAGCTCCGGTCGTTCACGAGGACGACCCAGAGCGCGCGGTCCGCGCTGCGCTCGCGGTTCGCGATTCGATTGTCGAGTTGAACGCGGGCGATCCCGCGCGCGACCTCCAGGTCCGGATCGGGATCACCACCGGCGAGACGCTCATCCGGCTCGACGTCCGCCCTGAAGAGGGTGAGGGGATGGCAGCCGGAGACGTCGTCAACACCGCCGCGCGGCTGCAAGCGGCCGCTCCGCCCGACGGCATCCTCGTCGACGCGACGACCTACCGAGCGACCGACCGCGTGGTCGGATACGGAGACTCACGGGAGATCGACGCGAAAGGCAAAGCCGACGCGGTCATCGCCTATGAGGTGGTCGAGGCGCGGTCGCGCTTCGGCGTCGACGTCCGCCAAGGCGGCCGCGCGCCTCTCGTTGGCCGGTCTGACGAGCTCCAAGCGCTCGCGGATGCGCTGGCCCGCGCTCGCCGTCTGCGAGAGCCTCAGTTCGTGACGCTCGTCGGCGTCCCCGGAATCGGCAAGTCGCGCCTCGTGTTCGAGCTCTTCGGTCGCGTCGAGGACGATCTCGAGCTCGTCGCCTGGCGGCAGGGTCGCTGCCTTCCTTACGGCGAGGGCGTGGCGTACTGGGCGTTCGCCGAGATTGTGAAGGCGCAGGCCGGGATCCTCGAGACGGACACGGAGGAGGAGGCAAGCGGGAAGCTCAGTGCCGCCGTCGCTGACGTCGGAGTCGACGAGCGCGAGGCGACCTGGCTCGAGCGGAACCTGCGCCCGCTTCTGGGCCTTGCCGCCGAGACCGAGCTCGGGGGCGATCGCCACGGCGAGGCATTCGCGGCCTGGCGCCGCGTTCTCGAGGCGCTCGCCGACAGGCGCCCGTTGGTTCTCGTCTTCGAGGATCTGCACTTCGCCGACGACGGGATGCTCGACTTCGTCGACTACCTCGCGGGCTGGTCGAGTGGTGTCCCGTTGCTTCTCGTCGCGACGGCGCGGCCGGAGCTCCTTTCGCGACGCCCGGGCTGGGGCGGGGGGAAGGCGAACACACTCATCCTTTCGCTCTCGTCCCTCTCGGACGCCGACACTGCGCAGCTCGTTCACGCCCTGCTCGACCGAGCGGTGCTCCCCGTCGAGCTGCAGCAGCGCCTGCTCGAGCGAGCCGAAGGAAATCCTCTCTACGCCGAGGAGTTCGCGCGGCTGGTGGCCGAGGGTCGGCAGCCCGACGAGCTTCCCGAGACCGTGCAGGGGATCATCGCCGCCCGTATCGACGGTCTCGAGCCCGAGGAGAAGGCGCTGCTTCAGGACGCAGCAGTCGTCGGGAAGGTGTTCTGGCTGGGAGCGGTCGCGGGCTTGGGCCAAAGCGAGCGGTGGACACTCGAGGAGCGGCTGCACGCGCTCGAGCGCAAGGAGTTCGTGCGGCGGGAGCGCCGCTCGTCGGTCGCGGCTGAGAGTGAGTACGCGTTTAGGCACCTGCTCGTGCGGGACGTCGCCTACGGCCAGATCCCGCGCGCTGCCAGGGCGGAGAAGCACAGGCGGGCAGCGGAGTGGCTCGAGGGTCTCGGCCGGGCGGAGGATCAAGCCGAGATGCTCGCGCACCACTACCTCGCCGCGCTCGAGCTCGCGCGGGCTGCCGGCCAGCCTGTCAGCGAGCTTGTCGAGCCTGCGCGAAGGGCGTTGCGGGAGGCCGGTGACCGTGCGTCTTCTCTCTATGCCTTCCCAGCCGCGGCCCGCTTCTACGGCGAGGCTCTTTCGCTCGCCGTGCAGGCCGATCCGGAGCTCTCTTTTCGTCGCGCGGAGGCCCTGTACCGCTCGGGCGACGATGCGAGCGAGAGCGCGCTCGAGGAAGCCCGGGAGGCCCTCCTTGCCGCAGGCGCAACCGAGCGCGCAGCGGAGGCCGACGCGCTCCTCGCCGACGTCTGGTGGCTCCGCGCCGAGCGCGACCGGTGCTTCGCCCATCTTGCCCGCGCCGAGGAGCTCGTCAGCGGTGCTCCGCCGAGCGCCGCGAAGGCGCGTGTCCTGAGCCAGATCGCCCGTTACCGTGCGCTTGCCGGGGAAGTGGACGAGCCGATCCGCATCGGGTCGGAAGCGCTGGCGATCGCAGACGAGCTCGGGCTCGACGAGCTACGAGCACACGCGCTGAACAACGTCGGGATCGCGAAGGGGAACGCGGGGGATATGGAGAACGCCATTGCCGACATCGAGCACAGCATCGAGATCGCGCTCTCGATCAATTCGCCGGAGGCGGCGCGAGGCTACAACAACCTCTCCGCCATGGTGTGGTACGCGGGCGACTTCCGCCGAAGCCATGAGCTGCGCGAGGAAACCATGCGGATCGCGCAGCGTCTAGGAGCTGCCTCGATCTACCGGTACGCCCGAAGCAATCTGCCCATGTATCTGCACGCGGCGGGACGCTGGGACGAGGCCGTTCGCCTCGCGGACGAGATCGTCGCGGAAAGCGAGCATGACTCGTTCTACGGAGAGGAGTTCGCTCGCCGCGCCCGAGCGCTGATCCGGCTTGCGCGGGATGATCGAGCTGGAGCGCTGGACGACGCCCAACGAGGCCTCGAGGTCGCCCGCCGTGCGAAGGATCCGCAGACCCTTCTGCCCGCACTCGCGGTCGGGGTTCGCGTCAACTTCGAGCTCGGGCTCGGTGACGTGGCGGTGCAGACAGGTGCCGAGCTCGTCCGCGAGCTCACCCTCCGTCCCGCCAGCATCAACATCGAGTGGGTACCGATCATGGGTCCGATGGCCGCTCGCGTGGGACTCGCAGGCGAGATTTCGACCGCACTCGAGCCGCATCGCGGCAGCACGTGGGTGGACGCCGCGCTCGCCGTCGTCGACGAGCGGTTCTCTGAGGCAGCGGATCGACTTCGGGCGATCGGGGACGCGGCGAACGAGGCAGATGCGCGTCTTTGGGCGGCCGAGCAGCACGCCGCCGCTGGTCGGCACGCGGAGGCAAGCGCCGAGCTCGACCTCGCCCTCGCCTTCTACCGGAGCGTGGGCGCAACGCGCTACATCCGCCAGGGTGAGGCTCTGCTCGCCGCTTCGGCCTGACTGCGATGAGCGCCGTCCCGGACGTACTGGGGCCGGGAGTCCGGATCGTCTTCTGCGGGATCAACCCCGGAGGGGTGAGCGCCGCAGCCCGCGCGCCGTTCGCGAACCCACGGAACGACTTCTGGAGACTGCTCCACGCGGCCGGATTCACTGCTCGCCTCCTTGAACCGAGTCAGGCGGCCGAGCTCCTCGAGTACGGGATCGGGCTCACGAACGCGGCGCGGAGGACGACGCGCGGCTCGAACGATCTTCGCGCGGGCGACTTCGCGGGTGCCCGCGAGCGGCTGGACGCCTTGGCAGAGGAGCTCACCCCTCGTGCGATCGCGTTCGTCGGCAAGGCCGCCTATCAAGGCGTCTTTCGCGAGCGTCCGGAGCACGGGCTCCAGGCGCAGAGCCTGGGCGAGACTGCGCTCTTCGTGCTCCCCTCGACCTCTCCGGCGAACGCCGCGGTTTCCTGGGACGAGCGCCTGCGCTGGTTCCGGGCGCTGCGAGATTTCGCCGTGTGAGCCATCCGCGTCTCCGCCGCGCGACACGCGCGATCGTCGTCGACGAGTCGGATCGAATCCTGCTCGTCCGCTTCGACTTCGGCGACCGCGTGGTATGGGCGACGCCGGGCGGCGGCATTGAGGAGGACGAGACGGACGAGCACGCCGTCCGTCGTGAGCTCCTCGAGGAGGCCGGCCTCGACGGCTTCGAGCTCGGACCGCTCGTCTGGACCCGCACCCACCATGTCCCTCTTGGCGGAGGAAGGTGGGACGGCCAGACGGAGCGGTACTACCTCATCCGGACGGCCCACTTCGAGCCCGCGCCGCGGCTCACCTGGGAGGAGCTCGGCGAAGAGGGTATGACGGCAATTCGCTGGTGGACGCTCTCCGAGCTGGAGGCGACGGATGCGCTCTTCGCGCCCCGCCGCCTCCCGCTGCTCGTCCGAGAGCTGATCCTGCAAGGGCCGCCCGCGGAGCCCGCCGACGTCGGCGTCTAGGCAATGCCGTGCGCAAGACCGGAATCCGCTAGCGCGGATTCCGGTCGCGCGACGATCCCTGAAGGCGGCCGCTTCGCGGCCGCACGGCATGTGCTCAGAGCACGCGCTAGCCGATCCTGTCGACGTACTTGCCCAGGACGAAGTCCCAGCCTGTGTCGTAGTTGTCGCGCTTCTGCGAGCCGCCGTCGCCGAGTGCCTCCCAGCCGCGGTGCTCGAGCTCGACGCGGGTCCCGTCGCCCTCGGGTGAGAAGCGGACCTCGACCTCCGTCGGTGAGTCGTCGGCTCGGAGGATGTGCCACGCGAGCACGAGTCGCGTCGGGGGATCCCATTCGAGAACGGTCGCCCAGTGGCCCCTCTCGCCGCCCGTCGAGATCTCGTAGACCTCACCGCCTTCACGCCCCTCGAAGACGATCTCGCGCACGCTCTCCTCGTGGATCGAGTGCGTCTGAATCGGCCACCAGCTGAACGCATCTGCTGTGAAGACGCGGAAAGCCTCCTCCACGACGCAGTCAACGGTCACGGTTTTGCGAACGGCTTCGATGACGAGCGCGTCCGTCATGACGTACCTCCTCTCATGTCTGCCACTGCCTTGAACCGGGCAAGGGCCTCGTCCCAGAATCCGTCGACCCAGGCGCGGAGCTCGATGACTCCGGACCGGTCGAGCTCGTACAAGTGCCTCGTCCCGTCACGGCGATGAGTGACCAGGCGGGCGCTCTCGAGGACGCGAAGGTGTTGCGACACGGCAGGTCTTGAGACGGGCAGCTCCGCCGCGAGCTCTCCGACCGAGCACGGCCCGCCTCGCAACAGCTCGAAGATACTGCGCCGCGTCGGGTCTCCGAGCGCGTCCAAGGGGTGAGCGTTAGTCGACACTTACCGTAAGTTAATACTTACGGTTAGCGATGTCAACCTCGCCAGCGGTTCGTGATCGGTGTTCGCCGGTCGCGGCCGAACGCCTTCGGGCGGAGCTTGACTCCCGGAGGCGCTTGCCGCCGCTTGTACTCGGCCCGGTCGACGAGTTCGACCACGCGCTCCACGACATCGGCGTCGAACTCCTCGAGCAGCTCCTCGCGCGACCGATCGAGCTCGACGTATGCCTCGAGAACGGTGTCGAGCACGTCGTACGGCGGGATCGAGTCCTCGTCGCGCTGCTCCGGGCGTAGCTCTGCGCTCGGGGCCCGCTCGATCGTGCTCGCCGGTATCAGGTCGCTGCCCGCTCGCTCGTTCAGGTGCCGTGCGAGCCGGAAGACGTCCGTCTTGAAGACGTCCTTCAAGAGCGCGAACCCGCCGACCATGTCCCCGTAGAGCGTCGAGTAGCCGACCGCGAGCTCCGACTTGTTTCCGGTCGAGACCACGAGCCAGCCGTAGGTGTTCGAGAGCGCCATGAGAAGCACGCCACGAACGCGTGCCTGCAGGTTCTCGGCAGCGAGCCCGGACGGACCGCCGCCGGTCGGCTCGCGGAGGATGTCGTCGTATGCTCCGACCACGTCTTCGATCGGGATCTCCCGGAAGTCGCAACCGAGATTCTCCGCGATGCGTCTCGCATCCGTCTGCGTCCCTTCCGAGCTGAACCGCGACGGCATGGAAACGCAGTGGACGCGACCAGGGCCAAGCGCCTCCGCGCAGAGCGCGGCGGTCACCGCGGAGTCGATCCCGCCCGAGACACCGACGACGACCTCGTCGAACCCGTTCTTCTCGACGTAGTCGCGCAGACCGAGCGTGAGCGCCAGCAGCATCTGCTCGAGCTCGGGCTCGAACGGGTCGATGGTCCCGGCCGCCGAGTCGTGACGCTCCGCTAGTGGCCCCAGCTCGACGATCTCGACGGAGGGGAGAGTCTCCCGCGAGCGGTCGAGCTCGCGCCGGCGCACGTCCCGCAGCCGTCGTCCCATCGCGAGCGCGGGCTCGATATCAACGACAAGCAGGTGCTCGTCGAAGCCCGCGGCGCGTGCGACCACTTCGCCCGCGTCGTCGAGCACGACGGAATGGCCGTCGAAGACGAGCTCGTCCTGGCTGCCGACGAGGTTGCAGAACGCGAGATACGAGCTCGTGTCGCGTGCCCGGGTGACGAGCATCTCCTCCCGCTCCTCCGCCTTGCCGACGTGATATGGCGACGCGGAGAGATTCACCAGGAGTTGCGCGCCGGCGAGGGCGAGGTCGGTCGCGGGGGGGCCGGGCTGCCACACGTCCTCGCAGATCGTGGGTCCCACGTAGACGTCACCGAGTCGAAGGAGCAGCAAGTCCCGACCTTCGGCGAAGTAGCGGTGCTCGTCGAAGACTCCGTAGTTCGGAAGGAAGTGCTTGCGGTACACCGCATGCACGTGTCCATCCGCGCAGACGGCGCACGCATTCGCGAGATCGCGGTCGAACCAGGGCGTGCCCACGAGTGCGACGAGGCCTTCCGTCGCTCGAGCGACCTCCTCGAGCGACTCGTGGGCCGCGCGGACGAAGCCCGGCCGGAGGAGCAGGTCTTCGGGCGGGTAGCCCGTGACCGCGAGCTCCGGGAACACGACGAGATCGGCGCCTGCCCCGCGCGCCTCTGCGAGAGACGCCAGGATCTTGTCCTTGTTCCCGACCAAGTCGCCGACGATGACGTTCAGCTGCGCGAGGGCGAGCCTCAAGGTTTTCGCCTCTCAGTCACAAACTAAGTCTAACTACAGTCTCTGCTGCATGGAAATCGTGTTTCCACGCCGCTTTCGGGGTCCGCTGACGTCTGCGCAGGGCGGGTACGCGTGCGGGCGGCTGGCGGCGCTCCTCGCTGTGGACGAGGTCGAGGTGACGTTGCGTCTGCCGCCGCCGCTCGAGACGCCGCTTGCCGTGCGACACGAAGGTGACTCGATCGCGCTCCAGGACGGTGACGCAGTCGTCGCCGAGGCGCGTCCGGCGCAACTCAACGTCGACGCTCTCGCACCGGTCTCTTTCGAGCAAGCCGAGGACGCCGCAACACGTCACGTCCGCGTCGGGAGCCCGGACTTCCGCGAGTGCTTCGTCTGCGGGATCAGAGCCGACGGCGACGGGCTCGGAATCTACGCGGGAGCAGTCCGCGGGCGGGAGCCGCTGCACGCGGCGCCGTGGAGCGTCCGGGAATCGACGCGTGAGCTCGTGTGGGCCGCGATCGACTGTCCCGGTGCTTACGCCGTGGGGGCGGCGGGGAGGGGGGAGATCGTCTTGGGACGGATGACCGCCCGCGTGCTGCGTGTCCCCGACGTCGGCGAGCGATGCGCGATCGCCGCCTGGCCGCTGGGCGAAGACGGGCGGAAGCTTTTCGCGGGGACAGCGCTCTTCGCCGAAGACGGTGAGCTTCTCGCGCTCGCCCGGCAGGTCTGGATCACACCGCGGTCGTAGGGGCGAGGCTTGCCTCGCCCGGGTGACCCTAGGGTCGCCCTACCGCGGAGTCAGAGCGAGAAGCAGACCGCCGTCCTCGTCGTAGGCAGGGAAGAAGTCGGCGGTCACGCGCTTCTCGAGGCCCGCTCGGGTGCGGATCTCCAGCTCTTGGCCCATCTTCCGGACCCCCCATTCCCGCACGACCTCGATCGGCGAGTTGTCCGAAAGTCCGAGCGCATCGGCGACCTTACGTCCGATGAGGTCGGCATCGCGATACCCCGTGAGCTCGAAGACGCCTCGGCCGGCCGCGAGCACGCGCGTCTCTCGGTCGCAGACGACGAAGCCCGTCTGGGGCGCGGGGTAATAGTCCTCGAGCAGCTGGAAGAGGAAGCCGAACGCGCAGCTTCGGCACTGGACCGACTGGGTCGAGAAGCCCTCGTAGCCGTCGAGGTCGACCGACCGCTGCTTGCAATTGGGGCAGATAAAGAACGCCACCAGCGGCAGCGTAGGCTGCGCGGCGTTTCACACGCGTTAAGTCAGCGTCGAAGCCGGATCGCGTTCAAGTCGTTTGCAGCGATCTCGCCCGCGCGCAGGATGAGGTCCTCGATGTCGTCGTGCTCGGCGTGGAGGTATCGGCCGGCAAGCACGTCGGCACGTCCGGAGGCGAGCACGCGCACCAGGCGCGGCGCGAGCTTCGGGGGCGTCCACGGTGCGTCGTCCCCGAACCGCTCGGTCATGGACGTTCGCACGAGCCCTGGGCTGATGACGAACACCGGAATTCGACCGTCGAGCTCCCCGGCGAGCGTCTCCCCGTATCGCCAGACCGCAGCCTTGCTCGCCGGGTAGGCCGTGTACCGCGCTCCTGGGAGATAGGCGGCACCGCTGCCCGTGATCACGATCCGCCCGCGGCCGCGCTCGAGCATCCCAGGAATGACTGTGCGACACGCGAGGTGGACACCGAGGACGTTTACTTCGAACACGTGCCACCACTCCTCGGCGGGAACCTCCCACGTCGCGCCGTCCTGGTCGCCGATGCCCGCGTTCGCCACGAGCAGGTCGATCGGCCCGAGCTCCTCTTCGGTGTCCTCGATCCACCCTTCCACGTCCTTCGGCAGCGAGACATCGCCCTCGAGAGCGAGACCGCCGATCTCCGCAGCGACCGTTTCGACTTGGGCTCTCGTCTGGGCGCTTACCGCGACTCGCATGCCCGCGTTAGAGAGCTCGCGGGCGATCGACGCGCCGATCCCGCGCCCGCCGCCGGTTACGAGCGCGACGCCCTCGAGGCGGTCAGATGGCACGCGCGATCGCCTCCAGTGACTCCGGGTTCTCGAGCGTCGACAGGTCGCCCGGATCCTGTCCGAGCGCTTTCGCTCGCACCGCACGTCGCACGATCTTCGCGCTGCGCGTCTTCGGCAGCGCGGTCACGAAGAGAACCCGGTCCGGCTTGAACGCTTTGCCGAGCTCGTCGGTGACGGCACGCGATACGTCCTCCGGGCTCGCCTCCGCGCCCTCCCTGAGGACGCAGAAGAGCCACGGCACCTCACCCTTGACCTCGTGGGGCACGCCGATCGCGGCGGCCTCCGCGACGGCGGCGTGGTTGACTGCGGCCGACTCGAGCTCGGCCGGGCCGATCCGCTTGCCCGCGATGTTCAACGTGTCGTCGGAGCGGCCGTGCAGGAACCAGTAGCCGTCGTCGTCGACGGATGCCCAGTCCCCGTGCGTCCAGACGCCAGGGAAGCGGCTCCAGTACGTCTCGAGATACCGCTCGGGATCGCCCCAGATGCCGCGCGTCA
>Ga0247727_10009074_pt1 | contig 18179 bp, 11 predicted proteins | sample WisWelCaveWW1625_FD_202498 | JGI IMG/M metagenome (GOLD analysis project Ga0247727, IMG submission 202498) | Biofilm microbial communities from Wishing Well Cave, Virginia, United States - WW16-25 | ecosystem: Environmental > Aquatic > Deep subsurface > Groundwater > Cave microbial mat | place... | reverse complement strand
CCTTTCACTCTGGAGGACCTTATCGCCGAACCGCTACCCGACCCTACCAACTGGCCCGTCTATTCGTGGGCGGGACCCCAAACGGGTCCCGCTAATCATGCGACACCCCTTGCGTAACTGAACGACCTGCCGCTGCCATCAACACCAAAATCAGAATCAGCCTATCATACTTCCCGCGCTTCCTTCGCCCGCCCAGCAGCAGTAGCAGCGCAAACGGCGCGAGCATCGCTCCCAACGGATCATTGCGTTGCGGCACATAGGGATTTGTCCCATCACGGTTCACTGGTGTGAGGAACCGCCCTGTCGCCGGATCATAATACTGCCCGCCGCCCACGTAAACCAGCCCGGTCGCGGCATCCATCAGCCCGCCAAAGTAGCCCCAGGTGAAACTGCCCACGCCAACCTGCTGGCGCACTTCGCCCCACGGCGTGTAACTGCGGGCCAGCGTCACTTCGCCGGTTGCATCCGTCATCTGGCGCGGGGTGTTCGTGCCGTCCGGCAGGTAGTAAGCCCAAGACGTTGTCATCTCCGCCAGCGGCCCATTGTTGTCATAGAGGTAGAACGTCAGGTTGCCGCTGGCGTTGGCGGTCAACACGCCATTGCGCTGTGTCAGGTCAAGCGTGTAAGTTGTGGTCAGACTGATTTCGCCTTGCCAGCCGGTCATGGAAACGCGTTCACCTAAAACTTGCCCCTTCGACAAGCTCAGGGCAGGCTCTGAGCCTGCCGAAGGGCCGTTGTATTGCATCTCGGCTTGCGGCTGATAGGTTGTGCCGTCGCGGGTTTCGGCGCGGGTGAGGAAGCCTGCCGCGTTGTAGATGTAATGACACGCATCCGCCGTTGGCGTGGTGCCGTTGGGGATCACATCGGTGAGACTGCCGTTGTTGTCGTAGAGGTAGTGCCAGACGGTTGGGTCGTTGTCCGCCTGTGCAGTTCTCAATTCGTTCGCTTCATTATAAGTGTGCGTTGCGATGAGGGTTTTCCCGTCAATTGTGCGGGTATACGAAAGCACGTTATCTTCGGCGTCGTACTGGTAGTAGAATTCTTCGCCGGTCGAACAGATGACTCGACAAAGTTGTTATCGCGGTAAATGCGCTTATCTTTGCCGAAGTCAGTGCAGCTGGCGTTCGTGCTACTTGTGCCCCTCTCGAAGTCGCCAGCAAGGACGGCGTCAGACAGAGTCATCCCCTAGCCGATTCTCGCCTGGTAACGTACCTCGAAGGCGTCGAAATGCTGTAGCCACAGTCGCTATCGGCGCACGAATAATTATGGTGCGACAGGAATCTCCTTCAAAAACAATCTTCCGTTGTCTCCTGTCGCCAGCCCCACTAAAGCGTCTCCCTCAGGTGTCCAAGCCAGAATTTCGTCAACGTTGGAATCAATCTCATGAGCTGAAATCGTGAGCGTACTCAGGTCTAATATGCCTACTGCGATAGGCTTATAGTCGGGGCTAGCAATCTTCAGATAAAGCGCCAGCTTCGAGCCATCGGGCGACCATTTATTTCCCCTAGATGTGTTCACTACATATCCCTCGGGAATTTCGACCTCTTTAACCAAACCTGAGCCGTCAGCCCGAACTACCGGAATAACTTCTTTGGCTCCAAAAAGGGCGATTTCTTTGCCGTTCGGAAACCATTCTGTTAGATAAGCGCCGTTATAGACGCTGATAATCTGACGAGCACTTAAATCAAGGACACGCACTTCGGTTGTATCTTCAGAAAAGTCAGCGTAGGCAATACTTTGCCCATCCGGCGACCAGGAAACAGCCGGGGTTCTCATGATCAGACCGGAGAAGGGCAGCTCCTCGCAACCACTGCCATCGGCATGTACCAGGACCGTTCCTCCGCCTTGCGCGATCACCACGAAGGCATTACTGGCTGGCGACCATTCCACGACTCGCTCTCTGGAAGGCAAGGCACATAAATGGAGCATGTCATTGGGGTTTTCAACTGTAAACAACCACCAGCCCTCAATGTCCTTAGTGCGATCATATGACTTTATTAGAAATGCTGCCCCATCAGGCTTCCAATCATATACTGACCATTGTATCGAACTATCATCAAATGACGGGGCAATTTGAGTTGCATCTTCCAGATTCGGCAGTGGTGCCAGCCAGAAGTCATCGTCGCATATATAGGTGACCCGATCGAGACGCGGCGAAAACGAGAAAAGATTACATTGGTTTGGCAAGACAACACCATCCTCCCAGGTCTTTTCTCTCGGCGCTGTACAACCAACCAACACCACCACCACGAGTAAGCTTCTTCGGATGATGCTTATGTTATTCACCGCCGCCCTCCCCAATCTAATGACGCCATGGCCCACCTCACATGCCCATTAAAATTAGATCCTTCCATAGGATCCATTGGGTCTATATAGCTCGCCCAAGAACGGTCAAAGTCATACCAATTCTCTCGTCTCCCTTCACCAGCAGTTCGCCTTTCTTCCGAACGACTTGGGCCTCCCTCCTGATCTCGGTAGTCCTCAGCAGGGTAAGAGTCATTGAAGACCACTTTAGATCCTTGATCAACTAATCCTCTTATGACAACAAAGTGACCGAACTGATATGTGCTTAAATCCACCCTGATAAGTGCAAGAACGGCATGGCCGTCGCGTAACTTTTGATTGACTCTCGCATATGTCCAGTTATCACCAGACTCGATCGTCATGCCGTAATGCTTGCGGGCCACGCTGGCAAGAGCCTCAGCAGAAACACAAACGTCATTGCACCATCCTCCTGGATCTGGGGTAGCAGTTGGATTGCCACGATCTCGCCAAGATTGCCAATTAGGACCTTGACCTTGCGAGCAACAATACCCATCATAACCCCCAGGTCGCTCTTGTCTTAGCTGATCAATTAGCGTTGCATACTCAACAGACTTGCCTTCGGCCTTGAGGAACATATATAAGGCTGCTGGTCCGCAGGAGTTTGGGTATTGGGTCCACATTTGCGGATCCATTTCGTCCACCCATGGCGCATCTAATATATCTGTATCCTCTACTGGCGGCAATGATGGTGGTTGAGGTTCGTAAGAAGGCAGATCAGATTCATCAGATTCGCCTCCACACGCCGCTAACGCCCCGCCCAACGCGGTTATCAGCACCAACATCAGAATCAGTTTATCGAACTTCCCTCTATTCTTCCTTCTCCCACCCAGCAAAGCCAACAACGCAAACGGCGCCAGCACCGCCCCCAGCGGATCATTACGTTGCGGCACGTAGGGATTTGTCCCATCGCGGTTCACTGGCGTGAGGAACCGCCCGGTAGCCGGATCATAATACTGTCCGCCGCCCACGTAAACCAGCCCGGTGGCGGCGTCCATCAACCCGCCAAAGTAGCCCCAAGTGAAACTGCCCGTGCCAACCTGCTGGCGCACTTCGCCCCACGGCGTGTAACTGCGGGCTAACGTCACCATGCCAGTTGAATCCGTCATCTGGCGTGGCGTGTTCGTGCCGTCGTTCAAGTAATAGCCCCAACTCGCTGTCAGTTCACCGAGCGGGTCGCCGTTGGCATACAGATAAGCCGTCACTTGGCCGCTGGCGTTCGCCGTAAGAATGCCGTTGCGCACCGTCAGGTCCAGTGCGTAAGTGGTGGTCAGGCTCACGCCACCCTGCCAGGCCGTCATACTCACCCGTTCATTCAAGCCGTTGTATTCCATCGCCGCTTGAGGTTGATAGCCCAAGCCGTTGTGCAGTTCAGTCTGAACGAGCCGCCGGGCCGTGTCGTAGATGTAACGCCGCGCACCGCTCACGGGCGTTGTGCCATTCGGAATCACTTCCGTCAAACTGCCGTTGTTGTCGTAGAGATAGTGCCAGACGGTGGGGTCATTGTCGGCTTGGGCCGTTATCAATTCATTGGCTTCGTTATAAGTGTAGGTAGTGACAACCGTTTGCAAGCCGACCTTGCGTGTGTAAGTCAACACGTTGCCGACGGCATCATAGACGTAATGGAACTCTTCGCCTGATGAATAGATTGCGTCTTTGAGGCGATAGAGCGGATCGTAGACGTAGGTGATCGTCGCCGACGAGACGCTCTGCAAGGGAGCAGAGGCCACGCTAGCGTTAGCCACAATGGGCAAACGTTTGGACGGGGCATGCCGGGCTAATACGCGCGTGGTGTTCTGCGGGGCCGGTGCGGCGAAGATACCGCCCCCACCACCGGAGCCAGCCGCAACTGTGCCGCCGCCAAAGTTGTCCAGCAGGGCGGAATTCGCGCCGAGGAACCATAGGCCAATGTAGCCGCCGTTGGCGTAGTACGGCCAGGCGGTCACGTCGCGGGTCGCCAGCAGCGCCCCGTTTCGGTATACTTCCACCATGCCATTCGCTTTGGCCTTCGCTCCAAACTGGTCGCCGTTGGCAAACGTCACCGGAATATCTGCCCCGCGCTGAACCCAGCCCTGGGCGCTGGTGTAAGTCACGACCTGCACAACATTGAGAGACGCGCGATACCAGACTTCGAGCACCCCCGCTGTCCAGGTCGTGCTGGACTGCGACTTGAGGAGCAAATCCTGCTCGGTACCGCCCGAAACGTTGCTAAAGGTGACGTAAGCTTCCTGGTCGGCGCCGAAGGAAGAGGCGTTCCAGAAGATGTAGCCGTCGGCGTTCACGTCCAGTTGGTTGCTGGCAATCACATAACTACCCGTGTCGCCCGACCAATTACTGCCAATCGCGCCATTCGCGCGGTTGAAGTCGTCCAGCACGCCCGAGGCCGGGAAGCCGCCCGGCGTGTTCGTGGCAGTGGGCGTGTTGGAGGGTGTGGCTGTCGGCGTTGGGGTGTTGGTGGCGGCAGGCGTTGAGGTCGCGGTAGCTGTTAGCGTGTTCGTCGCAGTAGCGGTGTTAGTGGCAGTGTTGGTAGGCGTGGCTGTGGCCGTGTTGGTTGCAGTAGTGGTAGGCGTAGGCCCACTGCCGGATGTAATCTCGATGAAGTCAATCTTGTTGTTGCTTGACCCCGTTGCATTGCTCACCGTCAGCTTGCCATCGGCGACTGTCACCTGTGCTGTGCCTTCAATCCAGAGCACTGAACTGCTCGGCGTGCCATTCACCACCAGCACGTCTTCGGCATTGATTTTGTAAACGCTGTTGTACCAGCTAGGGTCGCCCGCCACCAGATGGACGGTGTAAGTCCCATTCGGCAAGGCAATCTCCCAGGTGAACGTCCCGCCAACTTGGGTGTGAATCAGCGTGTCGTAACGTTGGTCGGGTGAATTAGCTGAATTGCGGTCGCGGGTGTTAGCGCTGTTGTCCGCATTCCAGCCGTAAGTGTAGCCATTGCCACGATCCCCATAAACTGCCCCGCTATCAACCAGGTAGCCCGTAGGCACCGTGGCAGAAGCAGGCTGGAAATTGATGTTAATGGTGATTCCACCCGTGGGTGTATTCGTGGCGGCTGGCGTTGCCGTCGCAGTAGCGGTCGGGGGGTTGCCTGTCGCGCTAGCGGTTGGCGTGTTCGTCGCGGCAGCGGTCGCCGTGTTTGTCGCGGTAGCGGTCGGCGTTGCCGTCGGCGTGCTGGCAGTGCCGTCGAACTCATACGCCCCGATGTCGCACGCCGCGCCCTGCGGGCGGCTCACGCCGCGCTGGTCGGTCGCCGGGCAACCAACGTTGTCGCCTGCGTTGATCGCCGGGCTGTTCGAGAGCAACGCATGGGTGTACGTGCCGCCGCCGTTGTCGGCCAGCACTTGGGTGAGGCCAGCGGTGAGAGCCTGCCCTGAGCTTGCCGAAGGGTCGAGGGTGTAGGTTGTGGTCACGCCGCCCGCAGTCTGCTGAAGTCGGTCACCCAGGCTATTGTACACGAACGACGAAATGGTTGCGCCCTACCGCAACGCCGACAAACAAAAAGGCCCTCGAAGTTCTGCAAACACTTCGAGGGCCTCTGCCCAAAATTCGATTTCAGGTTGCGCCTTACTCTTCCATCAACCCCGTCAACCCCGTCCTGCCCAACCTCGGGGTGCGCTGTTTCTCTTCGTCCTTGCCGAACTTGATGGACTCGCCAGTGTCGGTCAGCGCCTCCACCGCCAGGCCCAGGCTCTGCAGTTCCTTCACCAGCACCCGGAACGAGGCCGGGATGCCCGGCTCTTCAATCTCTTCGCCCTTCACAATCGACTCGTAAGTCTTGACGCGCCCTTGCACGTCGTCCGACTTCACGGTGAGCATCTCTTGCAGGGTGTAGGCCGCGCCGTAAGCTTCGAGCGCCCACACTTCCATCTCGCCGAAGCGTTGGCCGCCGAACTGGGCCTTGCCGCCCAGGGGCTGTTGCGTCACCAGCGAGTACGGGCCGGTGGAGCGGGCGTGAACTTTGTCTTCCACCAGGTGGGCCAGCTTGAGCATGTGGATGATGCCGACCGTCACCGGCTGATCGAACCGTTGGCCCGTCTTGCCGTCGAAGAGCCTCATCTTGCCCAGCACCGGAATTGGCTCCTCGCTGGCCTTCATCACCTCTTCGGCTTTGGCGCGCAGAGCTTCGCGGTGTAGTTTATCGGCCTTCACATCATGGTCGGCCAGCCACACCCGCAAACAGGCGTCAATGGAGTTGGCGTCTGCTTCCGAGCGAACCGGGCCTCTCGGCACAGTCTCGTCAAAGAGCACTGTTTTGTCCGGGTCGTAGCCCTTTTCACGCAACCACTCGGCCAGCGCCGCCCGGCGGGCATACACTTCGTCCGTAGCCACCAGTTCAGGGTCATACTTCTTGCCAAGCCAGCTTTCGAGATACAACCGCCGCGCTTCCGAGTCAGACTCGATCGTATCAGGGTCAATCTCCTGATCCAGCAACCAGTCCCAGGCCACTTCGGCCACGGCGGCCCAGGCCCGGTCAATCAACCAGGCGCGGGCCAGCTCGGCCTCGATCTCGATTTCATTGGCGCCGTCGAACACCGGTGTCACGGCGCGGAAGCCAAGCCGCTCGGCGGCGTAACCCAGGTGCGTCTCCAGAATCTGGCCGATGTTCATACGGCCCGGCACGCCCAGCGGGTTGAGGATGATGTCTACGGGTGTGCCATCTTCCAGATAGGGCATGTCGTCCACCGGGACGATCCTCGAGACCACGCCTTTGTTGCCGTGACGGCCCGCCATCTTGTCGCCCTCGGTCAGCTTGCGGCGTTGGGCCACCGACACCCGCACCATCTTCTCCACTCCGGCGGGCAGGTCGCGGTGCTCGTCGCGGGTGAACACCCGCACATCCACTACCTTGCCCTTCTCGCCGTGCGGCAGGCGCAGAGACGAATCTTTCACTTCGCGGGCCTTCTCGCCGAAGATCGCCCTCAGCAGTTTCTCTTCCGGCGACAGTTCCTTCTCGCCCTTGGGTGTAATCTTGCCGACCAGAATATCGTTCGGGCCAACGTCCGCGCCGATGCGCACGATGCCGTGCTCGTCCAGGTCTTTCAGCGCGTCTTCGCCCACGTTCGGAATGTCGTACGTAATTTCCTCCGGGCCAAGCTTGGTGTCGCGGGCTTCCACTTCGTGCTTTTCAATGTGAACCGAGGTGAACAGATCATCGCGCACCACCCGCTCCGAGATCAGGATCGCGTCTTCGTAGTTGCCGCCTTCCCAGGACATGAAGGCCACCAGCACGTTCTGGCCGAGGGCGATCTCGCCGTTCACCGTCGAAGACGAGTCGGCGATGACCTGGCCCTTCTTGACCCGCTGTCCCTTTGCCACAATCGGGTGCTGGTCAATGCAGGTGCTCTGGTTCGAGCGTTGATACTTGCGCAGGCGGTAGGCCTTCTTCTTACTGCCGGTCTGCACCACCACTTCCTTGCCGGTGACGCTCACCACTTCGCCGTCCTCGTCGGCCTGCACCACCTGCCCCGAGTCCAGGGCCGCGTGGCGCTCCATGCCGGTGGAGACGGTTGCCACTTCGGGCCGCAGGAGCGGCACAGCCTGGGCCTGCATGTTCGAGCCCATGAGGGCGCGGTTGGCATCGTCGTGTTCCAGGAATGGAATGAGGGCCGCACTGATGCCCACGATCTGGCACGGGGCAACGTCCATGTAATCAATCTGCTCCGGCGGAGCAAAGATGAACTTGGAATGGGAGCGGCTCGAGGCGCGGGTGCGCACAAACTCGCTGAACTCGTTGAGCGGCGCGTTGGCCTGAGAAATGATGTAGCGGTCTTCCACGTCGGCTGACAGATACAACACATCTTCAGATACGTAAGGCACAATGGCCACGTCGGCCTCACCGAGTTTGGCAATTTGCTTCGCCAAGTCTTTAGTGATCTCGTCGCCCATTTTAGCGAGCACTTCGCCCGTCTTCGGGTGCGCTACATCCTCGCGCAAGTGCCGCCCGACCAGCCGCTTATCGTTGGCCGGCAGAGCCTTATACACCTTGCGATACGGTGTTTCGATGAAGCCGAACGGGTTGACTTTGGCGTAGGAGGCCAGGCGTCCGATCAGGCCAATGTTCGGGCCTTCCGGCGTTTCAATCGGGCAGATGCGGCCGTAGTGCGAGTGGTGAACGTCGCGCACGTCGAAGCCGGCGCGCTCGCGGCGCAGGCCGCCCGGCCCCAACGCCGATAAGGTGCGCTTGTGGCGAAGCTCGGCCAGCGGGTTGGTTTGATCCATGAACTGCGACAACTGCGACGAGCCGAAGAACTCGCGGATGGCCGCCACCACCGGGCGAATGTTGATCAACGTCACCGGGGAGGCCGCCCCCTGCTCCCGAATGGACATGCGCTCCCGGATGATGCGCTCGGTGCGGCGCAGGCCGATGCGAAGCTTGGCCTGGATCAGTTCGCCGACCGTCTTCACCCGGCGGTTGCCCAGGTGGTCAATGTCATCCGGATTCTCCAGGCCGTTGTTGATGTGGATCATGCGCGAGATTAGAGCGATCAGGTCGTGCTTGGTGATCGTCCGATGCGCCAGCGGAATCTTCTCGGAGAGCTGGAGCTTCTGATTGAGCTTGTAGCGCCCCACCCGCTCCAGGTCATAGCGCCGCTGATCGAACAACTGCTGTTCGAGATATTCGCGGGCGTTGTCGAGCGTGGGTGGGTCGCCGGGGCGCATGCGCTTGTAGAATTCAATCATCGCTTCCTGAGCGATGGGCCGCTTCTCTTTCATTTCCCAGGTCGGCTCCTGGCGCAGGGTGGCGGCAATGTACTGGCGATCCGGGTTGGTATCCACCCCGGCAAACAGGGCCAGGATTTCATCTTCCATGCCCTTCTTGATCGGCGTTTCCCCGCCGAGGCCGTCGTCTACGGCGGCCAGGGCGCGCAGGAGCATGGTCACCGGCACGGTGCGTTTGCGGTTGAACTTGACGGTGATGTAGTCGCTCTTGCGCGTCTCAAATTCCATCCACGCGCCGCGATCCGGGATGAGCTTGGCCGCCGCCAGCCGCCGTCCGCTGGCGCGATCTTCTTCGGCCTCAAAATAAACGCCCGGCGAGCGGATGAGCTGAGAGACCACCACGCGCTCGGTGCCGTTAATAATGAAGGTGCCGTTCTCGGTCATCAGCGGGAAGTCGCCGAGGAAGATGTCGGAGGTCATCGGCTCCGGCACTTCCGGCCCGGCCAACAACACCTTGACGTACAGCGGCGCGGCATAGGTCATGTCACGGTCGAGGCACTCGTCGGGATCGTATTTGGGGGCTTCAAACCAGTATTTCAGGCCCCACTCTTTAGACTCCGGGGCGCGGCTGGGGAAGAACAGCTTCATTCCTTTATTGAACGATTCCACCGGAGTGATTTCGTCAAAAAGCTGGCCCAGCCCTTCCGACTTGAACCATTGAAATGAATCGAGTTGAACTTCGATGAGAGAGGGAAGGTTGTAGGTGTCGGTGATGCGGGCGTAAGAGGTTCGGTCAATCGTAGACGCCATTCGTTACTCTCCTGTGTCCAGTGGCAAAACTGAATACGACCTCTCTGCTCAGAGAGGCTGAGGGGCCGTTTATGTCGAATGAGGGGATAGCGAACTTTGATTATACGGAGGGGGCGAAGATATGTCAATGAGCAAAAAACTGGTAAACTGGCGCTAAGGACAAAGTCATGCGCAAGCTCTTTTTTCTCGCCTTCATCCTGACTTTGCTGATCGCCGCCTGCAAGCCCGCCGCGACAGCCCGCCCGACGCCGGCCGCCCAGCCCGCCACGACTCCGGCAGCCGCCGCCACAAAAGGGGCAACGGGCCTCGTCCCCGCCCCGGCGACCGGCAACGAACCTGCCGCCCTCGCCACTGCCGCCATCAGCGAGATCAAAGGCACTGCCGAGCAACGAAACGACGAGAAAACCGTCTGGGCAACGGCCACTGTTGGGCAAACGCTCATTGTTGGGAACCAGGTGCGCACCGGGCCAGAGTCCCGCGCCGCCATTCAGTTCGCCGAAGACGCCCTCACCCGCCTCGGCCCGGACACACTCTTCACCGTCTCGGCGCTGAGCGGCACTTCGCAAAATCCGTTTATCAAGCTACAACTGGCCGCCGGGCAACTGTTCGTGCTCATCACCGGCTCGCTGGGCAACGGCAGTGTGGAAGTGGAAACGCCCATCGGCGTGGCCACCGTGCGTGGCTCGTTGATGAGCGTCGAAGTCACCGACGATGGCCGCATCGTCGTCACCTGCCTTGAGACGACTGGCAACTGCCGCCTGGAAAACGAAAGCGGCTCGGTCGAGATTCAATCCGGCCAGCAGGCCGTGATCGTGAGCGCCGACGAGCCGCCCACCCCCGCCGAGCAAATTGACGACTCGCAACTCAACGAGTGGTTTCAAAGCAACCCCGAAGCCCGGGCCATTGTGCTGGAAGACGCCGACGCCGACGGCTACACTATCCTTCAAGGCGATTGCGACGACAATGACGCCGACATCCACCCCGACCTTGAAGACACGCCAAACGACGACGTGGATCAAAACTGCGATGGCGACGACGGAGTCCTGCCTGACAAAGACGGCGACGGCTACACCCTCTTCGACGGCGACTGTGACGATGCCAACCCTAATGTCAACCCAGGGGCCGCCGACTCGGCCCAGGATGGCCTCGACGCGAACTGCGATGGCTTCGACGGCGTTGACGAGGGACTCTACGATGGCGATTTTGACGACGACGATGTGGCTGACGTTGACGACAACTGCCCGGACGTTTTCAACCCCGACCAATTCGACTCGGATGGCGACGGCCTGGGCGATTTCTGCGACACGGGCGAAGATAGCGAAGCGGCAATCGACTCGGATGGCGACGGCCTTTTCGACGGCTTTGACCTGTGTCCCGATAAGTTTGGCGATGCGACGCACGGCGGTTGCCCGCCGCCCGACTCGGATGGCGACGGTTTGACTGACGACGTTGACTCTTGTCCGTTTGACTTTGGGTCGTCGGACAACAACGGTTGCCCCGGCAGTGGCGGCCCTGCCGACAGCGACGGCGACGGCATTCCCGATGACTCTGATCAGTGCCCGACTCAGTTTGGCGATGCAACGCACGGCGGTTGTCCGCCGCCCGACTCGGATGGCGACGGTTTGACTGACGACGTTGACTCTTGCCCGTTTGATTTTGGGCCGTCAGACAATGGCGGTTGCCCTGGCAGTGACAGCAACACTGACAGCGACGGCGACGGCATCCCCGACGACTCCGACCAGTGCCCCGATCAGTTTGGCAAGCCGCAGCTTGGCGGTTGCCCCCCGCCGGACTCAGATGGTGACGGCGCAACCGACGACGTGGACTGCGAACCTTTCGACCCGAGCATTTATCCCGGCGCGGATGATCCGATTGGCGATGGCATTGATCAGAACTGCGATGGCTTTGACGGCGGCGTGCGAAATCTGAACATCGTCGTGGCTCTATTCAAGCGTCAGGCGCCCATCGTTTCGTAGCGTAGGGCCTGGCCGAAGGCCCCCTGTCGGGTGTGCCCGTGCTGGCCGCTTTGATTCTCGTTCAGGGGTGCCAATGCCTCAGCCCAAATTCATCCCGTTCGCCCATCACGAATACCCTGTCGAAGAGATGAAGCAGCGCGCCGCCGGGTTTTACGCCGAGATGAAGCGGCGGCGCACCGTGCGTCACTTTTCGGATCGGCCTGTGCCGCGTGAGATCATCGAGGACTGTCTGAGGGCGGCGGGAACTGCGCCCAATGGCGCGAACATGCAACCCTGGCACTTTGTGGCAGTGAGCGACCCTGAAATCAAAAAGAAAATACGAGTGGGGGCAGAGGAAGAGGAGCGCGAGTTTTATGGCGGGCGCGCGCCCGCCGAGTGGCTGGAGGCGCTGGCCCCGCTTGGCACCGACGAGCACAAGCCGTTTCTCGAAACCGCGCCCTATCTCATCGTCATCTTCGCCCAAAGCCACGGTCTGCTCCCCGACGGGCGGAAGGTGAAGCACTATTATGCCCAAGAGTCGGTGGGCATTGCCACCGGCATGCTCATCGCCGCTGTCCATCATGCCGGGCTGGCCTCACTCACCCACACCCCAAGCCCGATGGGGTTTCTCAACGAGATATTGGGCCGCCCGTCCCACGAGCGCCCGTTTTTGATTCTGGTGGTGGGCTACCCGGCAGAGGGCGCAACCGTGCCGGACATCGGCAAGAAGCCGCTGGAGGAGATTGCGACGTTTGTGTGATTACACTGGCGCAAACGGGCTGAGCGGCTCAAGCGGCCATGCCGATGCAGGCAGATGGGTGAGGGGTTCGGCGGCAATGGCGGCTTGAATGAAAGCCTGGGCAAGATCAGGATGGGGTGAGGCGGCCGGAATGCAGAAGCAGTCTTCCCATAACTCTGCGCCTTCGGCGGGCAGATTGAAGCTCCATTCGCTCTTGTCAGGAAGCATTGGACCGATTGCGAGACGGGCTTCTGAAAAGGAGATGGAGGGGAGATTGGAGATTAGAGATTTGGCTTGAGCGCGGGCGGCGGCGTCTCGGGTGTTGATCGAGTAGCCAAGCGACTTGAGGGCGGCGCGGAACGACTCGGCCGGCGGGAGATAGGTCGGCTCGGTGCGCGCTAAGGTGAAGAATTCAGCCCAGGAGAGGGGCGGCGTGACCCCACGTGAGAGGATGCCAATTGCGCCCCGCCCTACTGGCAGACTAAATGCGTTGAGCGGATCGTAAGCACGTTGCGGGAGGGCCGGCACGGGTATTGGCGCAAACTCGCGCACCAGGCCGCGCCGGATGAGGTCAGTCAGGGCGTGTGCTGGAGTGATAACCAGATCGCAGCCGTCCATTCCTTCAACAACGGCCTTGCTATCTTGAGCATTGCTTATTTGCACCGCCAGACCTGTAGAAGCGGCGGCCTGCGTGAACGCCTTGGCTGAAATAGATCGAGTCAACCCCAGCAGGCGAAGCGTAGCGCGAGCGGGAGCTTGCGACAGAGTCGGGGCCGAGGCCGGGAGCGGCTTCAGGCCGAGCAGTGCGCCGGCGCCGGCGGCTCCGGCGAGTTTGAGGAAGTTGCGGCGTGAAAGTTTCACAGGCGGGAAGTGTGGATCAAAAAACGAAATGCGTCAAGATGACTTGACGCTATAAGGGTGGGCAGTTATACTGCGGTCAGTTCGGGGTGTGGCTCAGTTGGTAGAGCACCGCGTTTGGGACGCGGGGGTCGGCGGTTCAAGTCCGCCCACCCCGACAGCAGTTGCAAATCCCAAAACCCCAAAAACCAAATTCCAAGAGTTTCAATGTCCGGAGTTGGGGTTTGGGGTTTGGGATTTTCTTTTCCATCGCTCCAACATCACCCGCGTGGACTCAAAGGCAATCTCCGGCAGTTCGTCCGGGCCGAAGAAGGCGGCCTCACTGGCATCATCACTTGCAAGAAGCATGCCGCCCACGATTTTGGCGCGATAAAAGATCACGAAGCTCGCCCCGCTCGACCACTCGCGGCCAGCCACCACGTCCAGCAATTCCACAATCTCAACCTTGAGGCCGGTCTCTTCCTCGCACTCGCGCACGGCGGCGAGCGCCGGGTCTTCGTCGGCGTCCACGAAGCCGCCAGGCGTCACCCACAGGCCCTGCCGGGGTGTGTTGGCCCGCCGCGTGAGCAGGACTTTGCCGTCCTGCTCCACCAGCACCGCCGCCGCTACTTTGGGATCGCTGAAGTGAATGTGGCCGCAAGCCGGGCAAACCGGGCGCACTTTGCCATAAGCCTCACGCTGTTCCATTGCCTGACCGCACTGAGTACAGAAATTGATCGCCATATGAAAGAGTTTTACCACAAAGACTCAAAGGCACAAAGCTTCACAAAAGTCTCTTTGTGTATCTTTGTGCCTCGCGCCTTGGTGGTAAATAACGAATCTTACTTGCGGCGGATGATAAGTGACACGACGGTGAGCAGGATGACCGTCAGGCCCAGGGCAATCTCGGCAATGCGCACGGCAGGAGGCGTTTGCGCCAGCGTCTCAGTTGCTTCTTGGGTTTCAAGTGGAACTTCAGTGGTCGCCCTCGTCCGCGAAGAATCCGGCGTGGGAGTCTCGGTGATGGCGGCCTGGGCAACTGCCTCTGGCGTGGCAACAGTTGGTTCAACGGTACCGGTCACACCGGCAGGAGCGCCATCGCCAGCGTCGGCGGCAGGGCCGGTGTTCGTCGTCCCAACGCCCCCGCCTCCCACGCCCGGGCCGCCGCCACCCCCCTCCCCCGGCGCGCCGGTGAGCGGCTCTGCTTCAACCGGCGGGGCCAGCATCGAAACGCCTGCCTCCGGTGTCTCAGTAGTTGACTTCAACGCCGCATCCGCAGAAGCAGATTCGACGGCCTGGGCTTCGGCGGCAGGCGCTTCGGCAACTTGAAGTGATTCAACTTGAGCGGCTGGCGCTTCAGCCGGTGCGGCCACGTTAAACCTGCCGCCCAAGTCAGCCGTAATGATGACGGCGAATAACACTGCCGCCAGCGCAGTTGCCACATTCACCAACGCGAACAGACGGATCGGTGGGCGAGCAGGCGCGGCCAGGCCGCGCGCTTCGAGTTGTTTTAGAGTCAGGGTGAAGCTGCGAGGCGGCTTGACCTTCGGCAGGGCGGTCAGTGTTGCTTTTACCGAACGCAGGTCGTCGAGAGTTGCTTGTAATTTGGGTTCCTGGGCCAAACGACGTTCGAGCCTGGCGCGTTCTGCCGGGCCGAGTTGATTGTCGAGGTATGCCGAGAGCAGTTCAAGCTCACGGTCGTGAGAGGAGGGGAAAAAGGTCATGTCTGCTCACTCTGCAGACGAAGGGCCGAGGGCAAAAGTTCCCGCTGGCGCTGAATGCAGTCGCGCAGTTTGGCGCGGGCGCGGGCGATGCGGCTCTTGACCGTGCCTAAGGCAATGCGCATGGCGCTGGCGATCTCGGCGTAGTCCATCTCCTGCACGTCGCACATGACGATGACTATGCGTTGATCGTCGGGCAAGTTGTCGAGGCAGTGTTGGAGGGCAGAGGCTAGCTCGGTTCGTTCGGCGTGAGCCTCAGGGGACTCCGTCTCGCTCACCAATTGGGCCTCACCCTCGGCGTCGGGGCCGGTTTCGACGACGGCCAGGGCCTCGAGCGAGGCGGCCGGGCGGCGCTTGCGGTGGCGCAGTTCGTCGTAGCAGGCGTTGGTGACGATGCGCATCAACCAGCTTTTGAACGAGCCGCCGCGATAACCGCGAATATTTTTGTAAGCCGAGATGAAGGCTTCCTGGGTGGCGTCCGAAGCCGAGTCGCCGTCGCCCATGATCCGGTAAGCCAGGTTGTAGACAAGCGACTGGTACTCCAACACCAGGCGGTTGAACGAGTCGAGGTCGCCCTGTTGGGCGTGTTGGATGAGGGCGGGTTCGTCCATAAACGGTTGGACACATTTTACCCCACAAAGCAAAACGGCCTGTCTCAATGACAGGCCGTTTCATTTCCAATCATAGCAGACTCATGGTCAGCCTTACGTCTTGCCCTTTAACCGCTCCAGTTCAGCTTGCAAGCGGGCAACTTCCTCTTCGGCCTCAGCATGAGACCGCAATATGGAGCCGGTTGCCGGATTAAAAAACCTCAAGTCTCCACTCTCGGCCAATAAGCGCAATTCCAGCCCCAACACTTCGCTGTGAATGGCGAGCGCGCCGTCGGGCAAAGTCGTCGGCGGCAGTGGCTCGTAGCCGCGCCCGGCCAGGCGCAGACCCTGCAGGGGCGGCTGAAGATAATCCCGCGTTGGGTCATACTGAAAATATTCGCGCACTTTCATCAAGGAATAGATGCCGACCTTCGCGCCCTGATCCTTGTCGTAAGTCGCATTCGAAGTGATCTCAAGCACAAAATCGGGAGCTTTGCCTTCTTCCCAGATGCGGTATGAGTTGCGCTTGCGCCTGGCCGCGCCCATCACCACAAACACATCCGGGGCGACGACGGCTTCCGGGTCGCCTTGCCGGTAGTATACGAACATGTTGCCCGACACGTACACGTCGGCCCGGCTGGCGAAGAAGATGCCCAGGGACTCGACGGCGTAGATCAGCGGCTCGCGCTGGAAGTCGCTTTCGGCCATCGGCTGTCCATCCGAATCAGGGTAGTGAATTTGCGTTTTAGGTGGGGCGAGGTTCACGGCCATTGCAAAAAGCCTCAACCATAATGAAACGCCGATAGGCGCTCAAGACCAAATATCAAGCAACTGCGAGTATAACAGAAAATCAAGATGACTGCCTTGCGCTCTTACGCAAAAAGGCCGCCCTTGGGCGAATGATACCGCAGGAAGGGGAAGTGGGAAAGCAGGTTTAAACGATCAGGGCGACGGGATTGAGGCCCATCGCCCTGTTTACTACATCCCGTTATGCATACCTGCGGCCAGGACGAAGTGAAGTTCGCTGTGGCGGAGGTGGTATACGACCCCCGCCACTTTTAGTGGAGTCACTCAGGAATAAATTCGGGCGGCGGAGATGTCTCCGCCGCCCGACTGCGTTGAATGGGTTGGATTGCGATGTTATGGTGATGGCACGACGATGAAGTCCACTTGGGCGTAGGCGTTCGCTTTCAGCGTCACGGACTTAGTCTGTGTTACGTATCCGACTTTGCTGAATGTGACCGTGAACGGCGCCGCCTTGCCGGTATGCTTGTAGACGATCTGATACCAGCCGTCATCATCTGTAATCCCTGTGCCTACGGTCGTAATACCCTTCTTCAACACAATGGTGGCCCCGGCAACGGGTGTGTTACTACCCAAGCAGTTCGGTTGAGGACCTTGACATACCAAACCACCCACGCCCGGATTCTTCTTGAAAGTGTTCTGGTTCTCAATCGTCGAACTGCCCGTCTGCGCGCCGCCGACCAAGAAGGTGTGGTCAGCCAGATCCGGGACCAGGTACACAAGCGGCGGAGAGCTGATTGACCCGAATTGCACGGCGTTGTTGTTCGAGTTGCCGTAGCCCACTGTGCCCTTCAGTCCGTAGTCCAGGTGGATAGCCAGGAAGACGAAGCCCGACGACGGCACAGTGACCGTGACGTTGAACGAGGTAGTGCCGACGGAGTCACCAGTCGGATAAGGCAGATTCTCGTACGTCCCGTTGGTGTAGTCGCTCAGTATCACCTGTTGTGAACCGACAAAGAACTCGCCGCCCGGCGTGAAGCAAGTCTGCCCGCTGCTCGTGTAGGTTGACACACCGTTGTAGCCATGCACCGGATTGGCGCCCTGCGTCACGAACGGATACGGCAGGGTGATGTTGAACGTCACCGAGTCACCCGGATTACCCGTGTAGAACACGTTGTAGAAGAACTGGCCGGGGTTGGTCGCCGTCATCTTGAAAGATGGGAAGGCCATCGGATCCTGCGTGAAGATGTTGCGGAACTGCTGGCCGGCCAGGTTCGGGTCGCGGTCGAAGATGCAGCGCGAGGTGTCGGTGATGATGTTCGACGGGACAACGTGGAACGGCTCAATCGCTCCGACCGAAGCATTGTAGTTTGCATCGCCGCTGTAGGATGCCATGTAGCAGTAGTATCCCAGGGTCAGCGTCTGTGCTGTTGACTCAGTCCCGACCGGAACTGTTTCAGTGGAAACCGGCGTCCCGGTGCAGGTGGCGTTGTTGTAGAACTTGTAGGTTACTGTGCCGGTGATGACGAAGCCGCCCACCTGACCCGACACTGTCGCCGAGTCGTGGACTGGCGTTCCAGCGACAACTGTGGTGTTCGTTACGTCCACGTGACTCGGATTGTGTACCTCTGTAGTGATAGTGGTGTCAGCCTGCTCGACTTCTAGTGGCTCGCAGAGGCTGGTCGAGCCGTTGTAGTTGCTGTCGCCGGGGTAGCTGGCTTTGAAGGAGTAACTGCCCGCCGCCAATGGCCCGAAGCTGTCGGACGGGTGCGCCACGCCGGGGTTGCCCGCC
>Ga0247727_10009073_pt1 | contig 18185 bp, 13 predicted proteins | sample WisWelCaveWW1625_FD_202498 | JGI IMG/M metagenome (GOLD analysis project Ga0247727, IMG submission 202498) | Biofilm microbial communities from Wishing Well Cave, Virginia, United States - WW16-25 | ecosystem: Environmental > Aquatic > Deep subsurface > Groundwater > Cave microbial mat | place... | reverse complement strand
GGCGCCAACCGAATCATCGCTCTTCGCTGCTGCCGCCTCAGCGGCGAATTCGAAGACTTCTGGGAGGCCCAGGCGGCCTAGCCATCATTTTCAAGACGCGCACCCCCCGCGGCCGGGTGCTTAACCGTTTTGGGGATTTCGCCTGTTCAGCCTCGAAGCACCGCCCCCTCACGGTCGCGGCTCTGTTACGAATGTGCGTATTTGCAGATGGTTACCGAGCCGCGACCGTAAGGGAGTGGTTGTCGGAGCCTGGGTTCCCCCAAAACCGTTAAGCACCCACCGCGGCCTCCTGCCAGACGCCGAAAGCCTTTTAGCGCGTCGCACATCTCGCCCAGGGGTGGCGTAGGCCCGCACGGCATCGACGATGTCAGGCATGAGGTTGAGATCCGTCTCCGCCGCCCTCGCCAGATCGTCGAGAGCCTTCTCCACGCGCGTCGGTGGTCGCGCTGGCTGCGCAGATCCCGCAGCAGCTCGCGCCCTTCCGGCCTGTTCCATTTGCTGGCAGAGCAAGGCAAATCCTCGCAGGCGCTCGACCGCGGTTACGGCTGATACCAGCATGGGGAATCGCGCGAAGTAGCGGTGCAGCCAGAGGTCCTCGGGCGGCGAGACCGTCCTGCTCAGGTAGCTGTCGGCGCTGGTGTCAAAAACGAACGGTCCCGACGCCGGGTCGATCATCAGGAGGCCGGAATCTCCTCGTCGAGCACGATGCCTTCCAGAAGCAGCTGTTCTTCTTCATTACGCGGGAGGTAGGCCGTCCGCCACCTTCTCCGCATGGACGCAACCCGCCGGGCTCCCTCGTCGCCGTTCCGCAAGCCGCCGGCGATCAAGTCGGCGACCATCGAGCTGAGGGTACGGCCGCGTTGGCGGGCGAGATGCTCGGCTCGATCCAACAGCGGCTTGGGCAGGGTCAGAGTGGTGCGACGGTTATTGCCGGCCAGCAGAGGAAGGCGCCCGCGGCGGCGCGCTGGGTGGGATGGTTTGGCTGGGGCGGCCATATGATGTAGTATAGCACAATCTTGGCGCTTTACCGCATCACGTGACAGCGGCCTCCTGCCAGACCCCGAACACCTTCTTGAGCGTGTCGCACATCTCGCCCAGGGTGGCGTAGGCCCGCACGGCCTCGACGATGTAAGGCATGAGGTTGAGATCCGTCTCCGCCGCCCGCGCCAGATCGTCGAGAGCCTTCTCCACGCGGCGGTGGTCGCGCTGGCGGCGGAGGTCCCGCAACCTGGCCACCTGGCGCTCCTCCACGGTCCGGTCGATGTACAGCGTCTCGATCGACGCCTCTTCCGCTTGGTAGGCGTTCAGGCCCACGATAATCTTCTCTTTCTTCTCGACGGCCAACTGGTAGCGGTAGCTGGCGTCGGCGATCTCGCGCATGGGGAAGCTCCGCTCGATGGCCCGAATCATGCCGCCCATGGCGTCGATGCGGTCGAAATAGTCGCCGGCGCCTTTCTCGAGATCCAGCGTGAGTCGTTCCAGGAAGTAGCTGCCCCCCAGCGGGTCGGGGGTGTCGGCCACGCCACTCTCGTGGGCGATCACCTGCTGGGTCCGCAGGGCCAGCACGGCGGCCTCCTCGGCCGGCAGCGCCCAGGCTTCGTCCAGCGCATTGGTGTGCAGCGACTGGGCGCCGCCCATCACCGCCGCCAGCGCCTGGATGGCCGTCCGGACCAGGTTCACCCGCGGCTGCTGGGCGGTCAGCGAACACCCGGCGGTCTGGGCGTGGAACCGCAGCTTCCACGATCTCGGATCCCGAGCCTCAAACCGGTCGCGCATGACGCGCGCCCAGATCTTGCGGGCCGCCCGGAACTTGGCGATCTCCTCGAAGAAGTCGTTGTGAGCGTCGAAGAAGAAGCTGAGCCGCGGCGCGAAACTGTCGATCTCGAGGCCCCGCCGCAGGCCCCACTCCACGTATTCGATGCCGTCGCGCAGCGTGAAGGCCAGCTCCTGCAAGGCCGTCGAGCCGGCCTCGCGGATGTGGTAGCCGCTGATCGAGATGGGATTGAACTGCGGCGCGTGGCGGGCTCCGAACTCGAGAGTATCGACCACCAGCCGCATCGACGGCGCCGGCGGGTAGATGTACTCTTTCTGGGCGATGTACTCCTTCAGGATGTCGTTCTGGATGGTTCCGCGGAGGTTCTCCCATCGGGCGCCCTGTTTCTCGGCCACCACCAGGTACATGGCCCACAGCATGGCGGCCGGCGAGGAGATGGTCATGGACGTCGAGAGGCGCTCCAGCGGAAGGCCCTCGAACAGCGCCTCCATGTCGGCCAGCGACGAGATGGCCACCCCGCACTTGCCGACCTCGCCGGCCGACATCTCGTGGTCAGCGTCGTAGCCCATCAGGGTCGGCAGGTCAAAGGCCACCGACAAACCGGTCTGGCCCTGCTCGAGCAGGTAGCGATAGCGGCGGTTGGTCTCCTCCGGCGAGGCAAAACCCGAAAACTGCCGCATGGTCCACAGCCGCCCCCGGTACATGTCAGCGTGGATTCCGCGCGTGTAAGGAAACTCCCCCGGCTCGCCCAGGTCCCGGGCGGGATCGAAGTCCGGGAGGTCCTCGGGGGTGTAGATCTGTTTTACCGGCGTCCCGCTGAGGGTGGTGAACTCGGCGGCCATACTTCCAATATACATCGGGGAGGAGGTCCAGGGCGAGGCGCCGACCGTGCTACTTCCCCTACAGTCGACGCACAGTGGAGATCCGGTGCACTTGCCGGCGGTTTCCCAGCCTGCCTAAGGGAGCACCGGACAAGAGGTTTCTCTGCGTCTCCGCGTCTCGGCGGTTCCTTGTAGCGCTGCAATGAACCGCAGAGACGCCGAGACGCAGAGGATGCCGGGCGTACCTTGCCTCCAGCCCCAGCCGCTTGGTGAAACTGCATCCGAATCAGGACCACTTCACCGAGTGGAAGGTTCATCCATTAGTTGCTCGTAAACCGAGTCTTCGGGAGCATAGGCCGCCTCGAACCGTTGCCGTCCCAAAGCGCCCCACGCATCGTCGATCGTTGGAGTCTCCCAGAGGACGACGATGTGGAGTTGCTCGCCGGCCGGGATCTGGTGTGCAACTTCGGCCGGAACGGAGATTTGGCCGTTGGAGGCAACCGTGCTCTTAAATTCCACCGCCTTCATGCGAACCTGCTCGTGTCTATCATGGCACAATCCAGTGGCGCGAAACCGTCCGTTTGAGCGATAATAGGCGGGAAGTTTCAGCAGGGGGTTCTAATGTCTCGTCTCACGAGGTTGGCCGCTGTGGCGGCGCTTGCTACGGTGCCGGCCGCTTTGGCCCAAACCACCTACGCCGGTATCACAGGCTCGGTCACGGATCCCAACGGCGCGGTGGTGCCCGGCGCCACCATCCAGGCCACCCACCTTCAGACCAACTATGAGTACACGGCCACCTCCAACGAGGCGGGCGTCTACACGCTCTCGCAGCTTCGGGAGGGCGAGTACAGGCTGCGCGCGCGGGCCTCGGGATTTCAGGAATACGCCGCCCAGGACATCCGCCTGGTGGCTCGCGACCTGCGGCGCATCGACATCCAGCTCCGGATCGGGACGGTGGAGACGGTGGTGGAGGTGACGGCCGGCGCCACCCTGATCGAGACCGAGACGGCCCGGATCGGCAACACCAAGGGCGCCATGACGCTGCGCTCGCTGCCGCTCAATACGCGGTCGCTGTATAACTTCCTGGCGCTCTCGCCGGGCGTGGTCGGCGCCGGCGGCGGCCAGGCCACCCGCCGCTTTGCGGGCAGCCGCGTGAACCAGTCCGAGCAGTCCATCGACGGTGTTACGGTCTCGAACGGCTACGATGGAACGCAAATCAGCCCGCTGGTGAGCTACATCGGCAGCTACGAGGAAGTTCGCGTGGACATCTCCAACAACACCGCCGATATCGGGGCCGTGGGTCAGGTGACGGTGATCTCCCGGTCTGGCGCCAACAGGCTCTCCGGGCTGGTGTCGGACTACTACTCGACGCCCTGGTTTCGCGCCCGCAACCCCTTCGCTCTCCAGCGCGGCACCGGCGTCAGCCACGCCCCCGGGGCCCAGGTGGGCGGGCCGGTGGTCCTGCCCCGGCTCTACGACGGCCACAACAAGAGTTTCTTCTTCTTCTCCTTTGAGACCTCCCGGGGCTCGAATGTGCTGCAACTGCTGAATCCGACGGTGCCGCTGCCGGCGTGGCGCCAGGGAGACTTTTCGGCGCTGGCCCCCCGGACGGTGGTGCGCGATCCGGCCACGGGAACGGCCTTTGCGAATAACCAGGTCCCGGCCTCGCGACTCAACGCCGTTTCCCGCAGGATCCAGGAGCGTTTCTACCCGCTTCCCAACTTCGGCGACGCCAGCGTGCTCAGCAGCCAGAACTACCGCGAGCAAAGCCTGCGGCCCTTCGACCCCAATACCTACTACACCATCAAGGGGGACCACCGCGTCTCCAGCAAGACGCAGGCGTTCGGCCGGTGGACCTGGAACCGCGGTCACAGCCGGGCGTACGAAGGCAACTTGCCCACCATCGGCCGGCGCTGGCAGACCCGCGACACCCGGGCGTTGGCCTCGTCGGTGACCCATGCCTTCACGCCTTCGCTGGTCGCCGAGACCCGCTTCGGCATCACCTACAATGACAACCCCCTGCACGGACCGATTCTGGGCAAACAGCTGGCGCAGGAGCTGGGCCTGATCGGGCTGGCCGACAACCTGCCCGACATCAACGGCATCCTCAACGTCAGCTTTTCCGGCGTGGGGCTCACAGGTATTACGCAGTCCCAGTGGCGTCACCCGGGATTCAAGAACTACGTCCAGCAGTACCAGCAGCACGTCAACTGGTTTCGCGGCCGGCACAGCCTCAAGAGCGGCTTCATCCTGACCCGGGTGCGATTCGAGGACAACCAGGCTTCCAACAACCTCTTCGGCAGCCTGTCGTTCTCGGACCGCTTCACGGGCCACCCCTACGGCGACTTCCTGCTGGGCATCCCCACCAGCGCTTCCCGCGCTTTCCCGAACGTACTGATCAGCCGGCTCCGCTGGGCCCAGGACTATTTCATCACCGACGACGTCAAGGTGACCCCGCGCCTGACCCTCAACATTGGCGTGCGGTATGAGTATCATCCCGGTTACTCGGAGGCCCTGGGCCAGCAGTCGGTATTCGACATCGACACGGGCAAAATTGTGGTTCCCGACGGGGCCCTGGGCCGTGTCAGCCCGCTGCTGCCGCGCGGCTACGTCGATGTGGTGGAGGCGCGGCAGGCGGGCTTGCCGGGCCAAACCCTGCTGCGCGGCGACAGCAACAACCTGGCGCCGCGTCTCGGCCTGGCGTGGCGGCCCTGGGGGCCCAACACGGTCTTGCGCGCCGGCTACGGCATCTTCTACGACGTGGTTCCGCGGGCCGTCGGCGCCGGCGGCTCCCCGTTCGTTATCAATGAACCTTCCTACACCAACCCCGCCGGGGCCCCCACCGTCATTCTGCCCCGTGTCTTTCCGGCCTCGGTCGCCGGACCGACCACCGTGGGACTGCCGGCCGGAACCCGCGCCGATCTGCGCGATCCCTTCAGCATGCAGTACAACTTCACCGTCGAGCACCAGCGTTGGGAAACGGGTTTCCGCGCCTCTTACGTCGGGACCAATACCCGGCAGGGCCAGTGGGGATACAACATCAACCAGCCCCTTCCCAATACGGGCCTCTACTTCGACAAGCCCCGCCGGTTCCCCACTTATCCGGCCATCACCTACATCACCAACGGGGCCGGGCACCAGTATCATTCCATGACCGTGGAGGCGCACCGCAGGATGGTCCGGGGGCTGTACTACCAGGTTTCCTGGACCTGGGCGCGCGACATCGGCGACCTGGACCGGGGCGCCTCCGGGGAAAACGCCTACGACCGGCGGCGGGAGCGCGCCGTGTGGCTGGACATTCCAACTCACCGGCCCACCGGCAGCGTGGTTTATGATCTCCCCTTCGGCAAGGGCAAGACCTATCTGGCCTCGGCCGGACGAGCGCTCCAAGCCGTGGCGGGAGGCTGGGAGCTCAGCAGCATCTTCAGCCTCTACACGGGCCAGTTCCTGACGCCGCAGTGGACCGGTCCGGATCCGACCGGCACCGCCTTCACCGGAAGCCGCACCCCTGCCCAGGTGACCATCCGGCCTGATCACCTGCGCGACGCCAACCTGCCATCCTCTCAGCAGACCACCAACCGTTGGTTCGACCCCACGGCGTTCGCCCCGCCGACTCGCGGCTTCTTCGGCACCTCGGCGAAGGGCGTAATCAAGAGTCCCGGATCGACGGTGTGGAATTTCGGTGTGGCCAAGCATTTCAACCTGGCCGAACGCGCGCGGTTCCGCTGGGAGCTCACGGCCACCAACGCCCTCAACCACCCCAACTACACGAATCCCAGTACCACCATCACGTCGCTGGCCCAGGTGGGCGTGATCAGCGGCATCGGCGACATCTCGGTGCTGGACCCCTCGGGCGTGCGCGTGTTTCGCACGGGCCTTACGATCGAGTGGTAACACAGGCATTCTGCCTTGAAAATGGGGTTGGCCGGCGGGTGCTTAACCGTTTTGGGGGCCGACGTGGCGCACGCTTCAGCGTGCCGGCGCGGGCTTCAGCCCACGCTGCGTGGTTTCACCGCCGCCCTTCGGCGAGCTGAAGCTCGCCGCGGCACGCTGAAGCGTGCGCCACGACGGCTTCCCTTTTCATCCGGCGGGGTGATGCTTTCCTAGCTCCGCTTCACAAAAACTCTAATTCTTGACGTATTTCTTCAACCCCCTGGGGCTCACTTCCGCCCCGTAAACGTTGCCCATCCCATCCGCCACAATCCCTTCCGCGCCGCTGGTGGGAGAGCGGTCGGGGTCCGCTACAGGGTCGGGTAGGAAGGCCGTCACCGAGCCGTCTTTAGCGCTTCCGATCCGGAGGCCCCGCTTCCAGCCCGGGTTCCGCGCGGCATTCGACTCGGAGTCGGCGACGTAAATGACGTCGTTCTTGTCGATGAAGATCCCGCTCGGCCGGCTGAATTGCTTCCACTCTTCCAGGAACTTTCCCTCCTGGTCGAAGATCTGGATGCGATTGTTCCCTCGGTCGCCGACAAACAGCCGGCCTCTCGAATCCAGGGCCATGGCGTGGGGCGTATCGAACTCGCCGGGAGCCGATCCTCTCTTCCCCCAGTTTTTGAGGAACTTCCCGTCCTTCGAGAACTTCACGATCCGCGCGTTGGTGTTTCTGTCGTGCCCGTCCGCTACGAAAATGTCGCCATTGGCGGCGACCACGACATCGGACGGCTGATTAAAAGTGTCCGGGCCGTCGCCGGAAACTCCCGCTTTGCCCAGCGCCAGCAAGACTTTTCCATCCGGACTGAACTTGGTGACCTGATGGCCCTTTCCCTCTGCTCCCCGGGCATCGGTCACCCACACGTTTCCGCCCTGGTCCACATGGATGCCGTGGGGAAACAGGAACCTCCCCTCGCCAAAACTCTTCAGAAGCTTGCCCGAGGAATCAAACTTGAGGATGGAGGCTTCGTTTCGGCCGGCGCAGGAGTTCTGGCCGCACCTCTCCGCCACCCATATGCTTTTGCCGTCGGGATCAATCTCCACAGCGCTCGTCGATCCCCAGGTGCGGCCTTCGGGCATGCGGAACCAGTTCTCGACGGTGCGATAGGGATTGGGTTGGGAATTGGGTTGGGCGCCGGCCCGTGCGCCAGACATTGCTATCGCTGCAACGCCGGCCGCCAGCGTCAAACGCGCTCCACATGTACGAGACATAGGCGCCTACCTTTTCGGCCAGACGACGCCCTGGTCCTGCTTGACGACCGGCGCCAGGCCCTTGTATACGAACTTTTGCACTCGCTGTCCCCGATAGGTTTCGGTGGTGTAAATGTTGCCCTTGGAATCGGTGGCAATACTATGCACCGCGTAGAACTGGCCCGGCTGGCGGCCGCCGTCGCCGAAGCTGGTCAGGATTTCCAGCGTCTCGCGCAGCATGACGTACACCTTCTGGTTCGTCCCATCGGCCAGATAGACGTACTTCTGCTGCGGATCCTTCGAGAAGGCGATGTCCCACACCGACCCGTCCGCCAGCGTCCTTTTGGCGATGAACGCTTCCTTCACGAAGGCGCCGTCCTTCTTGAACACCTGAATACGGTCGTTCGGGCGGTCGCAGACATATAACAAGCCGTCGTTGGAGAGCTCGGCGCAGTGCACCGGGCTGCGGAACTGCTTGGCGGGCGGGGCCTCCGGATCGTAGCGGCCGAGGTTGGTGTCGTCGGGCGGGTTGCCGTAGGCGCCCCAATGCCGTTTGTACCGGCCGGTCTCGGCGTCGTACACGATCACGCGTTTGTTGGCATAGCCGTCGGCGATGTACACTTCGTTGGTGGCCTTGTCGACAAAGATTTTGGCCGGACCCCTGAGGTTGTCCACGTCGTTACTGCCCTGGCTCTTGTTCGGCTTGCCGATCTGCATCAGGAATTTCCCGTCGCGGGTGAGTTTCAGAACCATGGCGTCGTTGTAGAGTTTGGGGTCCTGCCCGCGGCCGTTGCCGCCGATCCAGACGTTGCCCTTGTAGTCGACGGTGATGCCGTGGTTGGAGGCCGGCCACTCATAGCCCTGGCCGGGCCCCCCCCAATGTCCGGCCAGGTTGCCCTCCGGATCAAACTCCAGCACCGGCGGGGCCGGCCCGCAGCAGGAGGCGCTGGGCGGGTTGGTGGTGGCGTATAGCTCCTGGCGTTCGAGCGAAGCCCCTCGATGGATGATCCAGACATGGTCCCGGGCATCGACCGAGACTCCGATGGCGTTGCCGATGAGCCAATGGTTCGGCAAGGGCCTCGGCCACAAGGGATCCACTTCAAACCGGGGGGCCTGAACGGCGGCGGCCTCGACCACGGCCCTCCTTTCCAGCAGAACGGACCCCACTCCCAGCGTCGCGGCGAGCGCGCAAAAAGCCGCGCCCCTAAAAAGATCAGGCTTCATGCTCTCCAGCCCTCCGTCTTAGAGTGATATTGCCGCGCTCCATCTGCGCCCAGGCGCACCGCCAGAAACAACGCAACCCCAAAGACTCTTTTCATGGCCCCTCCAGCCCGGCCGCAGTCGTAATGCATTGAGTGGTCTCTGCGAACGGTTTCATGGTGTTTGGTGATCAACTGGGACCATCATGCCACATCACCAGCACCAGCACCAGCTTATCCTGCCCAAGATGGTCCCCGGAGTTCGGGGTGGCCTCTTCTGTCCCGGCATCAGGCCCCTTCTCCTCGGGTCCGCTATCAGGACGTGATGTCCAGTTTCATGTCCGCATAGCTACAAACCTCGGTTTCGCCTTACCTTATCCGGACACAATGCCCGGCTTCATGTCCGGATAGCCCCCCACCAAGGAGACAAGACCCATCAAACGACTTCATACTCGGTCGAAGGCCCCGAACCCACCTTCCGGACAAGCCCCAGTTCCAGAAAGCGATTCAGATGCCGTCGCGCCGTTCGATCTTCGACTTGCATGGCGTTAGCATACTGGCTGGACTTCGCCTTACCCCTCGTTGCTAACCATTGCCAGCCCTTCTGCTCGGAATCAGTCAGCGATTCCAACACAGCCGGCTTCAGAGTTCTTACGACCGCTTCCGGATTCCTGAACAGTGTCAGCACCAGATATGGGTCTTCCCACTCGTACTTCGGCAGCGGCAACCCCAGTTGCTCGGCGCGATTCTTCAACGATTTGATACCGAGCCCTCTTTCTTCTGCCATTCCCATCCTTACGAAAACATAGTGCAGCTCAGGGTTACGGCTTAGCATTGGGGCATTGAATGACCGTAGCTGCTCCAGCGTGATCGGTGGAAGTGGTCCTCCTGGGCTTTTCACAGTGATCGTGTCACCCGTAATCACCAATTGGCATTTGCCCTCCCGGATGTCGTAATCCCGATGGATGAGGGCGTTGACCACCGCCTCGCGGACCATCTCAAATGGGAGCGGCGGGACCTTGTGTCGTAGCATTGTGCTGCGGTCTATAACGCTTGGCAGCTTGTTTTCAAGCCACTGTTCCACAAGAGGAGGGATCAGAACCAGAGAACCATCGAAATCCCGCATTTCCTCTTTCCCGTCCGGATAATGGATGGTACCCAGCAGCCCGGCCTGGGGAAAGGCTACTCTCGGTTCTTTTCCGAACAGGAGCAGTCCAAAGCCCGTTGGAACGAGACGCCCGTTCTCCTGCCTGAGGAGTCCTTGCTGGACTAGGCGACGGTTGAAGCCGGCCGCACTGACCTGTTCCGTAATCCCCGCGGCTGTTCGATATCTCTCCAGGGCGTCGGTAGAGAAGTCGTCCGCCGCTACTGCGGTGACGGGGTTCTCCAGTTCCGACAGCGGAACGGCCTTCGGCTTCTCAGCTTCCTTTGCCGCCTCAGCTCTCTCTAGCGCCAGCGCCATCCACTGCTTGTTCTCATCATGAATTGTTTCCTGCAAGTCGCGGTCAAACATGCGAACCTTCACGCCGCAATCTTCAAGGTACTTTATCCCTCTCCGGTCTACTTTCGGGTGGGGGTCTACAACGCCCACCCAGACTTCCCGGATTCTTGCCGCCACAATTCGTTCGGAGCAAGAACGCTTAGGGTGAGCCCGTGAGTTCGGCGCGCACGGCTCTAACGTGGTGAATAAGACCGCGCCGTCCAGTCTCTGGTTGTAATTCTTCTTGTCCAGCAGTGTGTATTCCGCGTGGTCACCGTACCGCAACTCGCCTCGGCACGCGGCCTCCACAGTTCCACCGGGCTTCCAAAGGACCGCCCCCACCTTAAGAACGGCTTCCCCCTCAGCCCTAGGTTCCCCGACCGAGGTCCGCATGACCTTGATGGCCAGTTCCATCAGCTTTCGCGCATCAAATCCAGTTTTGGGCATGTCTACACGGCACTTCCCACGATCCGTTCAGCGTCCTTCACCCGAATTCCGCCGGAGATGAGCTTGGGAAGCAGCGTCTCGCGGATTGAAACTGTTTTAGGATATAGGCTGGCTAGTATACGCATGCCGTCAAGCAATGTCACGTCCCGCGGGATCGGTTCCTGGGTCAGGGCGATAGTTTTGTTGCTGCCGTCCACCGCGGCGGCTCACGACATCCCGCAGGACGTTCTGGTTCAGGCCTTCCTCAAGCCCGCCGGTGACCGGCTGCACCTGCTCGTTCGGGTGCCGCTCCAAGCCATCCGCGACGTCAACTTTCCGGTCCGTGGGCCGGGCTATCTGGATCTGGAGCGGGCCGAGCCCGGGCTGCCCGACGCGGCGACACTTTGGATTTCCGACGCCCTGGAGATCTATGAGAACGACCGCCGCCTGCCGGGCCCGCTGGCGGTCCGGACGCGCTTGTCGCTGGAGTCGGACAGGTCCTTCGCATCTTATGCCGAGGCGCTGGCGCATGTCACCGGCGCGAAGCTGCCGGGCGACACCCAGGTCTACTGGAACCAGACGATGCTCGACGCCCTGTTCGAGTACCCGGTTCATTCGGATGGATCCGAGTTTTCGATCCGCCCCGGGCTGGCGCGGCTGGGCCTGCGAGTGGTCACCGCTCTGAGGTTCCTGCCTCCGAGCGGGGCGGTTCGCGCTTTCCAGTGGGCCGGCGACCCGGGCCTGGTCAGGTTGGATCCGCGATGGAGCCAGGCCGCCCGGCGGTTTGTTCAGTTGGGGTTCCTCCACATCCTGGACGGGACGGACCACCTGCTGTTCCTGTTGTGCCTGGTGATTCCCTTGCGGCGCTTCCGCGCGCTCCTCCTGGTGGTGACCTCCTTCACCCTGGCGCACTCCATCACGCTGATCGCCTCCGCCTACAACTTCGCGCCGGACTCTTTGTGGTTTCCGCCGCTGATCGAAACCCTGATCGCGGTTTCCATCGTCTACATGGCCCTCGAGAACATCGTCGGCGGGAGCCGCCTCGAGCGCCGGTGGCTGGTCACGTTCGGGTTCGGTCTGGTTCATGGCTTCGGCTTCTCGTTCGCCCTTCGGCAGACCATGCAGTTCGCCGGGTCCCACATGCTGACGTCGCTGGTGTCGTTCAATGTCGGCGTCGAGCTGGGGCAGATCCTGGTGCTCGCGGTGCTGGTGCCGCTGCTGGAAGTTCTTTTCCGCTTCGTAGTCGTCGAACGGATGGGGACCATCATCGCCTCGGCGCTGGTGGCCCACACGGGCTGGCACTGGATGATGGAGCGCGGGCAGCGGTTAAGCCAATTCTCATTCCAGTGGCCTGCGGTCAGCGCCGCCCTGCTGGCCAGCGGCCTGCGCTGGCTGATGCTGCTGGTGATCCTGGCGGGCGTGGTCTGGATCGTCTACCGAGGCGTGACAGGGCTTGACAAAGCCGGCCCGAAACAACTATAAGACACATAAGGAGGGGATTATGACTGCCGTCAGTTGGCGTTGGGGCGCAAGCATACTGGCGCCCGGTGCCTGGCTGACATTTTCCGTCCCCCTGATGGCCGCCGAGCCATCCAGCCGGGTGGTGACGTTTGCCAAGGACATCGCCCCGATTCTTCAGGCCAAGTGCCAGGAGTGTCACCGCAAGGGAACCGTGGCGCCGATGTCTCTGGGAACTTACCAGGAGACGCGCCCGTGGGCGAAAGCCATTCGGGAGCGGGTGATCACCCGGAATATGCCGCCCTGGCATGTCGACAAGACGGTTGGCATCCAGCGCTTCCAAAACGACCGATCGTTGACCGACGAGCAGATCGAGACGATCGCCCGGTGGGTTGATTCAGGGGCGCCCCTGGGAGACCCCAAGGACGTGCCGCCCCCCAAACAGTGGCCGGATGAGGAGGGCTGGCAACTGGCCAAGCAGTTCGGCGAGCCGGATTTCGTCGTCCGGTCGGCGCCTTACGCGATGCCGGCCCAGGGCCCGGACGTGTGGTGGAAGCCGGTGAGCGCCGTGCCGGTGACCGAGCCCCGGTGGGTGCGGGCGCTCGAGATGCGGCCGGGAACCCTGGGGGGACGCAAGATCACTCATCATGCCCTTGCCCGACTCGAGCAGGGCGAACCCGGCGCCGACGAGGACCCGGCCAGCGGCCCGGGACTTCTGATGGAATGGGCCATCGGCAAACAGAACGATGTCTACCGTGAGAACACCGGCAAACTGCTGCTTCCGGGGGCGCAGATTCGGTGGGACATCCATCTGCACGCGCTCGGCGAGCCGATTCGCGACCATGTCGAGCTAGCCGTGTATCTCTATCCCAAGGGAGTGGTGCCGAAGTATCGCACGCGGTTGACGCTGTTCTCGGCGACGCCGACGCGGGCGTACAGTCTCGATATTCCCCCGAACACCGTCGCGGAGACCCAGCAAACCCACGTGCTGAAAGGGCCGGCCCGGCTCGAGAACTACCAGCCGCATATGCATCTGCGCGGCAAGGCGATGTCGATGGAAGCGATCTTGCCCGATGGCACCGCCAGGATGCTGAACTCGGTCAACAACTTCCAGTTCAACTGGATGAACAACTACATCTACACGGATGATGCCGCGCCGGTGCTGCCCAAGGGCGCCAAGCTCCGCATTCGCGCCTGGCACGATAACACCAGAGCCAACCCGCACAATCCCGATCCGGACCAGTGGGTTGGGTGGGGCGACCGCACGATCGACGAAATGGCCCACGCCTGGGTGAATGTGACCTACATTACCGAGGAGGACTATCAGGAGTGGGTCGCCAGGCAGAAGTCGAGCCCGCCCTCGCTGGTAACGAATGGCCAGCGATAATTCGCACGCCGATGCAGACTCCAGGCTCGACCGTTGCTGCTGTGTGTATGGCGGCGTTGGTGGCGCTCTCCGGCGCGTTTTCGCAGGACGCGTTTTCGCAGGAACAGTCACCCCTGCAACCTGCTCACGACTCGGGCCAGAGCCTGACGGGCGCCTATGAAGGGTGGTTCAAGAATCCCGACGGCAGCTTCTCCCTTCTTTTCGGCTACTTCAATCGGAATTTCAAACAAGAGCTGGAGATCCCGATTGGACCGCATAATCGGATTGAGCCGGGTGGTCCCGACCGAGGCCAGCCCACTCACTTCCTGACTCGCAGGCAGTGGGGCGTCTTCACCGTGACGGCGCCGGAGGATTTCGGGAACCAGAAGCTCACCTGGACACTGGTTGCCAACGGTCAGGCGACGGTCATCCCGGCCAGCCTGAAGCCCCTGTGGGAGCTCTCACCCTTCAAGGAGGAAGGCGTGGGGAATACCCCACCGGTCATCCGCTTTGAAGAGGGCGGCGCCTCCGGACAGGGCCCGCGCCCCCTACGTGCGGCATACACGACGACGATGTCCAAGCCCTTGACGCTGACCGTGTGGGTTGCCGATGATGCCAGGACGGTTGGGGGGAGGCCTCTCACAACTCCTCCCGCGACCGTCCGGTGGAGCAAGTTCCGGGGACCCGGCGCGGTGACATTCGCCAACCACAGCCCGCCGGTGGAAGAAACGGCGTGGAAGGCGGCGGGCCGAGCGTTTACCGGCAAGACGACGACGACCGCTACCTTCAGCGAGGCTGGCGAGTATCTGTTGCGGGTGGTGGCCAACGATTGGTCCGGAGACGGCGGCCGCGGGTTCCAGTGCTGCTGGACGAATGGTCAGGCGAGGGTCTCGGTCCAGCCGTGAGTGAAGCGGAAATCCGGGGAGGAGCAAACATGACCAACAAGAAAACCGGCGCACTGAACCGCCTGGCATTGCTGGGCGTGGTGGTCGCCGTGGCGGGGACAGCGGTGGCGGTTTGGGGACAGTCTCGCGACCAGTCTCGCAGCAGGGCCGGCGAATGGCCCACTTACGCCGCGGACCTGGCCGGCACGCGATACCGGCCGCTGGACCAGATCAACGCCTCGAACTTCAATCAGCTCGAGGTTGCCTGGCGCTTCAAGACGGACAGCCTCGGCAACCGTCCGGAGTACAAGCTGGAGGGCACGCCGTTGATGGTTAACGGAGTGCTGTATGCGACGGCCGGAACCCGGCGGGCGGTCATCGCGCTCGACCCGGCCTCGGGCGAGCTGCTCTGGGTGCACGCCGAGCGCGAAGGAGCGCGCGGCGCCGCAGCCCCGAGGCAGTTCTCGGGGCGCGGGCTGGCGTACTGGACCGATGGCAAACAGGAGCGCATCCTGTACGTGACCCCCGGATACCGGCTCATCGCGCTGGACGCCAAGACCGGCGTTCGCATCCCTTCTTTCGGTAAGAACGGCGAGGTGGATCTGAAGCTGGACATCGATCAGACGATTCTCCCCGACATCACCACCGGGGAAATCGGGCTCCAGTCAGCGCCGGTGGTGACGAAGAACACCATCATCATTGGCGCTGCCTTCCGCGAGGGGTTCACCCCCAAGAGTATGCGCAACAACAAAGGATATGTCCGCGGATTCGACGTTCGCACGGGCAAGCGCCTTTGGACCTTCCACACCATTCCCAAGAAGGGCGAGTTCGGCCATGACACCTGGTTGAACGGGTCGGAAGAGTTCACCGGCAACACCGGAGTGTGGACGCAGGTTACCGTGGACGAAGAGCTCGGGTTGGTCTACCTCCCGGTGGAGACGCCTACCAACGATTACTACGGAGGACATCGGCCCGGGGCCAACCTGTTTGCCGAGAGTCTGGTCTGCGTCGATCTCAATACCGGGCAGCGGAAGTGGCATTTCCAGTTCGTGCACCACCCGCTTTGGGACATGGACCTGTCCTCGGCGCCGATCCTTGCCGACATCAAAGTCGGCGGCCGGGCCATCCAGGCGGTGGCGCTGCCGAGCAAGCAGGGCTTCCTGTACGTGCTGGATCGGGTCACCGGCAAACCGGTCTGGCCGATCGAGGAGCGGCTGGTGGAAAAAGGCGAGGTGCCGGGCGAGTGGTACTCGCCGACGCAACCGATCCCGACCAAGCCGCCGGCCTACAGCCGCAATGGCGTTCTCGTCGAAGACCTGGTCGATTTCACGCCGGCCATCCGCGAGCAGGCACTGAAGATTATTTCCAGGTACAAGATCGGACCGGTCTTCACGCCCCCGGTCGTGAGCAAGGCGGGAGGCCCGCTGGCCACCCTTACGCTGGGCACCGCCGCCGGCGGAACCAATTGGCCCGGCGGCTCATACGATCCGGAGACCCACATCGTCTACGTGTTCGCCTGCAATGCCTGCCTGAGCCCGGTAGGGCTGGTTCCGCCGCCGAAGGAACTCTCGGATATGAACTATGTGCTCGGGACCGCTGGACAGGAAGTGCGCATGAGGACGGGCCCGGGCGAGAATGCCGGCGCCGATGCGGCCAGATCCCCCGCGACCCGGGCCAGGCCGGGCGCCGCTGGCGCTGCTGGCGGCGCCGCCGCCGGTGGGGGCGGTGGCGGCGGTTTCACGCTCGGTGTCCAGGGGCTGCCGCTTATCAAACCGCCTTACGGAACCATCACGGCCATTCATCTGGACACCGGTGAGATCGCTTGGCAGGTTCCGCATGGGGAAACGCCGGACTTGGTTCGCAACCACCCGGCGCTAAAAGGACTGAAAATCCCGCGCACCGGCCAGTCCGGTTATAACATCGGGACGCTGGTCACCAAGAGCCTGGTCATCGCCGGCGAGGGGCAAGTCACCACCACTCCGGACCGTCCTCGCGGTGCGATGCTGCGCGCCTACCACAAGGCCACCGGAAAAGAGGCCGGCGCGGTCTATTTGCCCGCGCAGCAGAGCGGATCGCCGATGACCTACATGCTGAACGGCAAACAATACATCGTCGTCGCGGTCAGCGGAGGCGCCTACTCCGGCGAGTACATTGCCTTCACCCTGCCCGCACCCGAGGAAACGGGTGGGCGCTGACAGCCCCGGCGAGATGACATGAAGCCCAGGACCGCGGCTCTGGCCATGCTCGCGGCCATGGGGGTGTCGCTTTTCCCTTCCCAGGAAGCGCAGCAGGAGCGTTCGGTGTGGGACGGCGTGTATACCGAAGACCAGGCCGAGCGCGGCCAGCCGCTCTACCGCAAGGAATGCGGGGTCTGCCACGGCGACCTGCTGACGGGCGGTGAGATGGCGCCCCCGCTTGCGGGGGGCGATTTCCTCGCAAACTGGAACGGCCTGACCGTGGGCGACCTGGTCGAAAGAATCCGCAAGACGATGCCGCCGAACAAGCCCGGGAAGCTGAGCCGGACGGCCCACGCCGACATTACCGCGTTCCTGCTGAAAGCCAACGAGTTTCCCGCCGGCGAAACCGAGCTCTCCGGCAGGACCGAATTGCTCCAGATGATCCGAATCGGGATGACGAAACCCGATCGGAACAAGTAAGCTCCCGGAGCGGCCAGCGAGAGCTTGCCGGCCCAGGCGCTCATCTCCAGGCCCTACCTGTTGAAGGAAAGCCTGGATCGACTCTGGACCTACCGGTATGAAGCAGCCTTGCTGCGGTACTTGCAGAACTGGATCGACCAACGACCGTGGGCTCGAGCTCCAGGCATGAATGCCTGTATCACGGGCCGTTGGAGGTGGCTGCCGAGCCGGACCCGGCCTGGCGCTCCAGGAACGGCATACCCTTCTCCATCCACTGGGGCCGGGCGGCGCCCTTCAGATAGTGGTCGAAGAACTCCTGCATGCGGGCGGTGTAGTCCTTCTGGTTGTGTCTCCGGCGGAGGCCGTGGCGCTCGCCGTTGTAGTTGAACAGGTAGGCCTCCTTGCCCAGCCGCCGCAGCGACAGGAACAGCTCGATGCCCTGGTACCAGGGCACGGCGTCGTCCTGGTCGTTGTGCAGGATCAGCAGCGGGGTCCCGACACGGTCGGCCATGAAGATCGGCGAGTTTTCCAGGAAGCGCATGGGGTACTGCCAGATGCTGCCGCCGATGCGGCTCTGACCGGCCTCGTATTGGAATTGGCGAGGCCGGCCCGGTCCCCAGCGGATGCCGTTGTAGGCGCTGGTCATGTTGCCGACCGGGGCGCCGGCGGCGGCCGCCCGGAATCGGCGCGTCTGCGTGACCATGTAGGCGATCTGGTAGCCGCCCCAGCTGTGCCCCTGGATGCCGATGGCGTTCTCGTCGACGAAGCCGCGGTCCACCACCGCCTGGATGGCCGGCAGCACGCACTTCAAGGCGCTCTGCCCCGGCCAGCCGACCGTATAAACAATATCCGGCATCAGGACAAGGTAGCCGTTGCTGGCATAATACGTGGGATTGATGGAGGTCCCGGGCGAGGGGTCGCGGAAGTTGTGCAGGCCTTGGGAGAGGCGCTCGTAGATGTAGACCAGCAGGGGGTACTTGCGGGCGGGGTCGAAGTTCTCAGGCTTGATCAGCATGGCCT
>Ga0247727_10009072_pt1 | contig 18185 bp, 19 predicted proteins | sample WisWelCaveWW1625_FD_202498 | JGI IMG/M metagenome (GOLD analysis project Ga0247727, IMG submission 202498) | Biofilm microbial communities from Wishing Well Cave, Virginia, United States - WW16-25 | ecosystem: Environmental > Aquatic > Deep subsurface > Groundwater > Cave microbial mat | place... | reverse complement strand
ATCTGTAAACCGTTTGTGCACCTGCGCCATCTCTGAACCCTCCTGTTTTGGAGAGCCAGAATATGGCTTTTAGGGTGTCCACTTTTGAACTTTAAACTGTCCACTTTTCAATTTTTCCTAACAGAAATTTTCTCAAAAAATAGGGGACGGTTCTATTTTTTTTGATTTGGATTTGCGATAAATCTTGAAAAATAGAACCGTCCCCTATTTTTTGGGGTCTGGCACCGTTAAAGGCGTCAAGTAATTAAGAATTGCTATATATTGAGAGGGATTGCGATTTTGCCCATTCCGCAATTTGCCGGGCGTGGTAGGTGATAAAAATCTGGGCGCCGGCGCGGGCCAGGCTTGTCATCACCTCAAGCACTGCATTTTTTTCATCGATCACGCCGCGCTCGGCCGCGGCTTTGATCATCGCGTATTCTCCACTTACCGAATAAGCTGCCAGCGGAAAATGAAATTTTAAAGAAGCTTCCCGGATAACATCCAGATAAGCCAAGGCAGGTTTAACCATCACGATATCCGCTCCTTCCTGGATATCCATTCCGATTTCGCGCATGGCTTCGCTTATATTCGCAGGATCCATTTGATAGGTTTTGCGGTCAGAATGGACTGGTACCGGGTACCGAGAACTTGAATTACCCGCCTCTTCGGTACCTGGTACCATTGGCGTGGAATGCGCGGCATCCCGGAAAGGCCCGTAAAAAGCCGAGGCATATTTTGCCGCGTAGCTCAGGATGGCCACGGATTCAAATCCGTTTTGATCAAGCGTTTCACGAATCGCCCGGACACGGCCGTCCATCATGTCACTTGGCGCCACGATATCAGCCCCGGCTTCGGCATGCGATAAGGCAACTTTAGCGAGAACTTGCAATGAAGCGTCATTATCAATTTCAAGCGGTCCCTGGTACCGCTTGTCGGTATTGTTGGTACCTGGTGGTACCGTTCGAAGGACACCGCAATGGCCATGGCTTGTGTAGGCGCAAAGGCAAACGTCCGTGATGACAAGCAAATCCTTAAATCGCTCTTTGATTTGGCGGACTGCCTTTTGAACAATTCCGTCTTTGGCCCAGGCGCTTGCGGCCTTTTCATCTTTTATACTTGGAATGCCAAAAAGCAAAATGGCACTGACTCCTAAACCCGTTAGTTCTTCCAGCTCAGACAGAAGAGCATCTATCGAAAATCGAAATTGCCCGGGCATAGATTCAATCGGCTCTTTGACCGATCTGCCCTCGCAGACAAAATAAGGCATGACAAGTTGGTCGAGCGAGAATCGCGTCTCCCGAACGAGCCTGCGTACCGCCTCGCTTTTACGCAGCCGCCTTGCTCGATAACTGGGAAATTTACCTATCTCATTTTCTGCCATTAATAAGAGCCTCCACAAGACCGGGGATCGTGTGCTCCCGGGCCTGCCGGTAAGGTTTCACACCGCAGCTTATCATCGTCTGGCTGGTGACAGGGCCAATGGAAACAAACCGGGTTTTTATTTTCGCCTTCTCTTTTCCGGAAAAAGCACTGAAGAAATTTTTCACGGTCGAAGAACTCGTAAATAGAACGGAATCGATTTTGTCTTGGCTAAACAAACGATTAAGCTTCTTTTTATTTTCGGCAACCGGCACCGTCCTGTAGGCAATCACTTCTGTGACTTTGGCTCCGGAGGCTTCAAGTTTTTTTCGAAGATAATCCGGGACAATGTCGGTGCGCGGAAGCAAAAAATGACGGCCTTTAATTTCATTTCGGTTTTTAAGTTCCTGAAACAAAGCTTCCGAAGTAAATACCTTGGGGATCAGATCCGCTTTAATCCCCTTCTCACAAAGCAAAGCTCTCGTGGCATCCCCAATCGCCGCAATTTTGACCCCTGAAAATATCCGCGCATCCTGGTGAAGACGCTCAAGCCTGTTAAATACAGACTCCACACCGTTGACGCTTGTAAAAAGGATCCAGTTAAAAGAGCGCACCCTCACCCTGCCCTCTCCCTTAGGGAGAGGGGAAGGGTGAGGGTGCACCAAACTCCGGAGGGCCTTATCCAAGGGCTTCCAATTTTTCGGAGAAAGAATACGGATCGTGGGAAACTCCAGCACGTTCGCTCCTTTTTCCTCGAGCACTTTCTTTAACTCACTGGCCTGGGCCCGGGCGCGTGTTACGACAACCGTCTTACCGGAAAGAGGCTTGGCTTTCTTATCCTGATTTTTGCCCGGAAACCAGGCAAGTGTTTTTCGGAAACGGTTCACTTCACCAATCACGGTAATGGCCGGGGATTGTATTTTTTTTGCTTTAACTTTCCGGACAATCGTTTGAAGCGTTCCCTCCACCACCCGCTGCTGGGGGAGCGTTCCTCTTTCAATCACAGAAACTTTGGTCTCTTGCTTCATCCCGCCGCGTTTTAACGTTTCAACCACAAGCGGCAAATTTTTCACTCCCATAAAAGAAACAAGGGTGCCTCCGATCCGGGCAAGTTTCTTCCAATCCACAGACGATTCCTTTTTAGTGGGGTCTTCGTGCCCTGTCACAAAAGTCACTAGCGACGCCAACCGCCTGTCCGTCACCGGAATCCCGGCATAAGCCGGAACCGCATACCCCGCGCTGATGCCTGGAATAACTTCAAAAGGAATTCCATTCTTTTTTAAATAAGATGCCTCTTCTCCGCCCCGGCCGAAAATAAAAGGGTCGCCGCCTTTTAAACGCACAACCATTTTTCCCTGACGCACAAGCTTAAGAAGAAGTTGATTTGTCCTGTCCTGTTCCACATATCCTGTTTCTTGCAACTCGGGGCTTGAAGCCTGAAGCCTTTCTTTCTTTTTCTGTACGTTCTTCCCCACATAAATTTTTTCAGCCGTCAGCGCTAAATCAAGCAGTTGAGGATTCACAAGCCAGTCGTAAACAACGGTATCGGCCTTGCCAAGAACTTCTGCTCCGCGCAACGTCAAAAGCCCGGCATCTCCGGGACCGGCCCCGACGAGATAAACGATTCCTTTTTTCTTTAGTTTCATTTTCTTTCCTTACGGATTTCTTCCAAGATTTCCTGCCCGCCGCTGGCTAAAAGCAATTCGGCAAGCTTAACGCCTGCTCCACACGCATTCTCTAAAGGGGATTCGAGCTGGGATTCCGCCCACTTAGGCTCGTCAGTTGCAAAAATAATCCCGGCCGCTCTTATCCAATCCCCTTCAATAGCGGTAGTAATGCCGCAAGGGAGCTGGCACCCGCCTTCAAGGCGGTTTAAAAATGCGCGCTCGCATTCAAGCCTTTTAAACGTAACCGGATGATTCATAACTTTTAAAACTTCATCCATTTCATGATCACTTTCGCGAGATTCAATCGCAATGATTCCCTGGCCGGGCGCCGGAAAAAAAATATCCTCAGGGAAAATTTCAGAAATCCTGTTCACAAGCCCCAAGCGTTTGATCCCGGCACAGGCTAAAACCACCCCGTCATAATTACCTTCATCAACTTTGCGGATCCGGGTTTCGACATTGCCATGAACTTCTTCAATAATGAGTTCCGAACTTATCCTCAAAAGCTGCATCTTGCGCCTCAAAGAACTCGTCCCAATCCGCGCTCCTATTGGAAGCTCTGAAATTTGTTTCTTTTCTTTTGTGATCAAACAGTCCCTTGGGTCTTCACGCTCAAGAACCGCTCCTATTTTTAATCCCACCGGCAAAGGGACAGCCATATCCTTGGCACTGTGCACAGCCAGATCAATCTCTGAATTTAAAAGCGCTTCTTCAATTTCACGGGTGAATATCCGTTTGGTCTCAAAAAGGTGGACGCCTCGGCGGCGAATCATATCCCCGCTAGTTTTAATTTTGACAATCTCCACCGTAAGAAGCGGGAAATCCTCCAGAATTTTAGTCTTCACAAGCTCGGCTTGATAAAAAGCAAGTGCGCTTCCGCGCGTTCCCATACGAATGAAGGATTTCATGAGCAGCCGTGGTCTCTAGTCTAGTTTAAATAAGGATCGCAGCGCTTCAAGGTACCTCGTCACGCCGCCATTCTGTGAAGCCTCTTTGATTTTTTCAAACGGGGCATGAAGGATCTTGGAGCGGAGCCTGTCCCGAATCTCGTTTTTCTTTTCTTCGTTGATTCCAGCGTCCCGGATGAAAGAAGACAATTCTTTCTCCAGGATTTCATTCAAGTAGCTTTCAAAACGCTCAAGGGTCGGGCGCGCCGCAAGCTGTTCAAGCCAGCTTTGAAAGCTTAAAGCCGCCTCCTCCACAAGCTTTTCGGCAGCCTCAATCTCACGGCGGCGTAATTTAATATTTGCGGCGGCCACACTTTTTAAGTCGTCGATATTATAGAGGTAAACATCGTCAATGGAATGCACGTCCGGTTCAATATCCCGCGGAACCGCAATGTCGATTAAAAAAAGCGGCCGGTGGCGCCGGCGCTTCATGACTTCCTCAACCTGCCGGGAATGAATGATTGGGTGCGGCGCGGCTGTCGAGGCAATCAGGATATCCACCGAGGCAAGGTAATCATACCAGACGTCAAGTGAAACCCATTCCGCTTCAAATTCAGACGCGACAAGTCGTCCCCTCTCTTCGCTCCGGCTCACGACATAAAGCGCGCAGGCACCCGCATCTTTTAGATTTTTTAAGGTCAGCTGGCTCATCTCCCCGGTTCCAAGCACCATGACCTTTTCTCCGGCGAGGCGCCCAAAAATCTTTTCGGCAAGTTCCACGGCCACCGAAGGAATGCTCACAGCCCCTTCATTAATCTTTGTTTTAGTCCGGACGTCTTTTCCTATCTTAAGCGCTTTTTCCATCAAGCGGTATAAAAGGGAATGAACCGTCTCAAACTGATTGGCAAGACGAAAAGCCTCGCGCAGCTGCCCTAGAATTTCATTTTCACCGATCACAAGCGAATCCAGGCCCACGGCAACTCGAAACAAATGGCGGATAGCATCCTTACCTTGCAAGCGGTAAAGGAAAGGTATGAATTCGAAACTACCTGTTTTTTTTACCCTGTCGAGCCAGTTCAAAAGAGATTCTTCAGGGATTTCAGGATTTTCAGTGAATCCGTAAAACTCTACGCGATTGCAGGTTGAAAGGATCACCATTTCCGAAATTTCCGGGAAAGACCGGATTTCGGCCAAGGCTTCTTCCATCTGCTTACTCGTGAAATGGAGCCTTTCGCGAATTGCAACCGGACATTCTTTATGATTGATACCGATAACGAAAAAACTCATAATTTTTTATTGTAAAAAGTTGTGACTCCCTTGAATAAAACGCGTTCCGACAAAATTAAATAGCACCAAGACAAAAGCCGCCAGGCTTAAAAGGGCAATTTGTCTTCCTCTTAAAGAGGTCACGGCCCGCAAGTAAATAATCGCAATGTACAATAGCGCAATGGCACTTGTGGCAATGGTCTTAGGGTCAAAAATCCAGTATTCCCCATACGCTGATTTGGACCACATAAAACCAATTCCAACCGCGGCCAAAAGAAGGCATGCCCCCCAGCTCATCGGCTGGTAAATCAGTTTTTCAAGCTCCTCAAGGGACGGCAGCTTGTGATAAAACGTGCCGGCATGACGGGCTTTGAGTTCATGGTGCTGGATTAAATAAAGAATACCGGCTGCAAAAGAAATTGTGAAACTGGCGTAAGCAAAAAAAGCACTCACAATGTGAATCGTAAAAAAGGGATTCACGGGGAACGGAAGGGGCTTTGTTTTCAGATGGAAACTCAAAAGAGAAGCCACCATCATCCCTGAAAGCATTGGCGTAAGGATAAGCCCAAAGGAATCGCTTTGGGCCTTCACAAGCAGCACAAGATAAACAAACGCAAGCGACCAGGCAAAAAAAGCCAGGGCCTGGGAAAGATTCATGACCGGAAGAAAAAAACCCTGTTCCATGGCCTGGGCCGTAAAATAGAAAGTACTCAAAAGAAAACCGATCCTTAAGGCTATAAAGCCCGGCTTGTTTCCCTTTTCGAGCCACCCTGAAAAAGAAAGCAAATGGAAAAGAAAGCCCAGGAAATAAGCCGCTCCTGATAAAAGAAGCAGGGTAAAAGAGACGGTCATTGGGAAGTTTTCCTTTGACTTAAAAAATGAAAGCCCTGCTGAATTTGGCCCTCAAAAAAATCCCGCCTTTTCTTGGGGGCGGTCAATTTAGATTTCGCCCCGCGGCGCAGCCGGCCCATACGGTTCAAAAGCCGTATGGCTTCCGGCCGTATTTTTTGAGACAATTCCTCCCGCAATTTTTTTGCGAGCAAGGGGCTGGCCCCGCCGGTTGAGATAGCCAGTTCAAGCCTTCCTTTTCTGAAAAGTGAGGGGACTAAAAAATCGCACAAATCAGGCTGGTCCGCCACGTTCACAAGAATTCTTTTCTTGCGGCAGGCAAGCGCAAATTTTTTATTTAAAACGACGTCCGAAGTCGCTGCGAAAGCCAAATCCGCTCCTTTTAATAGAGCGTCCAGAGAAGTCTTGGGCCTTAAACGCAAGTAAGGATTTTTTTTCGCAAGGCTAACAACTGAAGGCAAAAATTCACGGCTTGTGACTTCCACCCGGGCTTGGCTCGCAAGCAACTCCTTGATTTTTCGGAAAGCCACTTCCCCCGCCCCTAATACCACAGCTTTCTTCCCTTTAAGATTTAAAAAAACAGGGTAACGTTTCACGGCCTTTTAACCCATTCTCGTTTCGCGAACGTTCTCGGCAAGATAAGCCTCCATAAATTCCTCAAACTCATCTTCCAGGGCAAGGCAGGGAACGGGTTTCAAGCCCGTCGTACGTTCAATGGCATCGACCGTCCTTAAATCAAAAGGGTCACACATCGCAAGTTTTAACCCTTCCGGGGTCATTTCAACAGGGACAACCCGGTGCGATTTTATAAAATCCCTGGTAAACAAATGAAGGATTTCAGAGCTGATAGAAATACTTTTGAGGCTTATGTACGGCAAGTTTAATTTTTTTTCAAGCATCCGACCCACATCCTCACTGCGGACCAGATTCATTGAAATGAGCGTCTGTCCAAGCCGTTCCCCGGTTTCAAGATGTTTTTTCAAGGCAAGCCTCAAATTTTTCTCACTAATCAGTCCGGCATCGAGCAAAATCTGACCAAGGGGTTCGATATTTTCTTTGCCTTGCGGCAAAGCCGCTTCCGGGGCAAGTATCTTGACCGCCTGCTCCACTTTTCGAATGGGCTCTGATCTGCGGTCCCGCAAATAATGACTCCCCGGCTGCATCTTAAGAAATGATTTTACCTCTGCAGTATCCTGGGCAATTTCTCCGAGGCTCTTGTAGGAGCGGAAAAGATTATTGCAAGCGGCGACCGCGCAGGAGAGGAGGGGAAAAGCCTCAAGCTCTCCCCGCCGATTCGGAACGCGGATAAATCCCTGCTTCTGATCGGCTTCATTATAATTCGTCGGGATAATCCGGTCAAATTCTGAAATAAAGAGACGCGCAAAGGCTTCCTCTTTATCCGGATGAAGCACGACAATAAAATCATCGCCTCCGATATGCCCGACAAAGCACCCCTCTTCGGGCATGATTTTTTCCTGGGTTTGAATCAGGATTTTGGCGGTCTGGTGGATCACATCATCCCCTTTTTCAAAGCCATAATGGTCGTTAAATGATTTAAAATGATTCAGATCAATATAAAGAACCGAAAATTTTTCCTGATGTTCAATTTTCCCACGGATCACTTTTTCAATGGCAATGTTTCCCGGCAAATGGGTCAACGCATTGGCCTCGACCCGCCAGCGGGCCCTTGAAATATTAAGGGTCACACGCATCTGAAGGACAAGCGGGCTGAAGGGTTTAATTAAAAAATCATCAAACCCTCTTTCCTGGCTTAAAACAAGCTCAGCTAAATCACTTTCCTGGGCAAGCATGATAATCGGCACGGCGGCAAAATGCTGTTTTTCACGAATTTTTTCAATCAGGGATTTTCCGCCCAACCGGTTCATTTGATTGGAAAGCAGGATTAAATCGACCGATTGACGGGCGAGGTAACGGAGGACGTCCTCACTTTCGGTGATTTCCACCACATCATAATGGCGCGTGGTCAGGCGCGTAGAGACAAGTTCGAGAATGGAAGGATCGTTATCTGCAATAAGGATTCGCATAAAAAAATCAGACCAGAGACCAGAGACTATAGACCCGACAATAATAAAAACTCAAAGTTTTAGGTCTTTGGTCTATTGTCTGTGGTCTGTAGTCTATCACTAAAAACTTTCCTGCTTAGAAGGAAACCGGCTGCTCAGGACGTCCTTTCGATATTCGGAAACGGCATGCTTGATCTGCGCTTCGAGCGCTGCGTACCGGCGGACAAACCGGGGGTGGACGGAACTTGAAAACCCCAGCATGTCATGAGTCACTAAGACCTGCCCGTCTGTTTTTGGGCCTGCGCCAATCCCGATCGTGGGGCACTTGACCTTTTGAGTGATCTTCTGGGCTAAGGCCGCGGGAACACATTCTAACACCAGGGAAAAGACCCCCAGCCGGTCAAGCAAAAGCGCGTCCTTTAAAATTTGCTCGGCATGTTTTTTATCCCTTCCCTGAACGCGGTATCCTCCAAGCTGACTAGCGGTTTGCGGGGTCATGCCAAGATGCCCCATAACGGAAAAACCACCTCGCACCAAAGCCTGAACCTGTTTCTCGACCCTTTGACCGCCCTCCAATTTAACCGCATCCGCACTCCCCTCCTGAATCAAACGCTTGGCATTGCGAAGGGCGCGCTCCACCGTGTCGTATGAACCAAACGGCATGTCGCTTACCACAAGGCTGTGTTTGATCCCACGCGAGACTGCCTTCGTATGGTGAAGCATATCCCGCATTGTCACAGGAACCGTACTTTCGAATCCAAGCAAGACCATCCCGACTGAATCTCCCACGAGCACAATATCCACACCCTGTTCATCCAAAATCCGGGCCAGGAGAGCATCGTAGGCAGTAAGCACAACGATTTTTTCCTTTTTCTTTTTTCTGTCGTAGATGGCCTTGACCGTTAAACGCATAGCGCTTATAGGCCTTTCTGCCATTTATAGGCATTAATCAAATTCTGCATAAGCATCGTGACCGTCAGCGGACCGACGCCTCCCGGAACCGGGGCAATAAAAGCGGCCCGTTTCCTGGCTTCCTCAAACTCGATGTCCCCTGCAAGTTTGCCATTCACTTCAGTGGTTCCGACATCAATCACGATTGCTCCGGGTTTGATCCATTCTCCTTTAATCAATCCAGGCTGGCCCGCACAAGCAACCACGATATCACTTTCAGCCACAGCGTTTTTAAGATCGTCATTTGAAGTTCCGGTATTGCAGACAAGGGTCGTCACGCGGCGTTCCCCAAGCAATAGTTGTAACGGCCGTCCGACAATCGCACTCTGCCCAACAATCACAGTTTTCATCCCCCGCAAACTCTGTTTCATTTCACCCACGGTCATTTCAATCAATTTCAGGGCCGCAAAAGCCGTGGGCGGAATCAATTTCGCACGACGCAGCACAATCAGACCCAAGCTTGCCGGATGAATGCCTTCCACATCCTTGTGCGCATCGAGGGCCAACAGCACCTGGTCCGAGTCAAACTCCGGCGGTAGGGGCATCGCAATAAAAATACCGTGGCATGCAGGATTCGCGTTTAATTCTTGGATTTTTTCCAGCAGGATTTTTTGAGAAGCAAGCTGCGGAGGTGAAAATCGTTCGAATAAAATGCCCAGTTTTGCCGCCAATTTTTCCTGTTGATTGATATACCATTCGCTGGCTGGGTCCGGACGGCTTTGAAGGGCCGCTAGCCGCGGCAAAGCTTTCTTCTTTAGAAGTAAATCCTCAACTTCCTTTTTGATTTCGGCCTGAATTTGCTGGGCAAAAACCTTTCCTTCGATTAATCTGGCTTCAGTCACTGGCGTGGTCATGTCCTTTTCCAAACCGGTGTTTTAATTCTTCCAGGGCTTTTTCAGCTCGTTCTTTATGCTCCGTGTTTTTCATATAATGCGCATTAATCATGGCCGTGTAGCAGGCGCCACGGAAAGCTCCCTCAAGGAGGGCGGCGCTGACCAGCAAATCATTTTTAATGGAACCTGAAACAAGCCCTGCAAGGGTTGAATTCCATTCTTTTCCCATCACAATTAAGAAAGCCAGATCGGCTTGAAGGCGAAACGAGTTTTGAAGGGCGTCCTCCAATTTCTCCGAATGATTGTAAGAAGACATTACTTCCTGGTAAACCTGAGGATCTAAATTAACAATCTGAAAAGCATCCCGCCTGACCTTTTCAAGGGAGTAAACGATGTCTTCAAGAGTCTTGCGCCGCGCCGTCTCTTTTTTCTCCTCGTCGGGTGTCAGGCCCGCCTTTTTCTTGCGCGCCAAAGAAATCTTGCCCACCATTTGCGTTAATCCGACAGCCAGGGCCGCGGTATAAGCGGAAACACTTCCTCCGCCCGGTACGGGCTCGGCGCTCGCGAGTTCATTGAGATACTGTTCTAGGGATAAATCCGTAAATTTTTTCATAAGAATTGAGTCTAGACTAGACGCAGGTTGTAGTATAGAAGTCCCTTTCTCCCCTGTCAACGCGGGCTCGTCTCTCGAACGCTAACATTCCACTGGCTCCCCTTACATGGCCAGTGTATACTTTTTCCCACTTTCCTTATGTTATGACGCCTATTTCTCTCATCATTCCAACTTTCAACCGCAAGGACCTCCTAAAACGGGCTGTCGCATCTGTCCTTAGGGATCAAACGGTTCCCGCTGAAATCATTATTGTCGATGACGGGTCCACTGACGGAACAGATGAAATAATCCGACAGGATTTCCCTTCTGTAAAATATATCTCCCAACCCAATCAAGGGCCGGCCGCGGCGAGGAATCGCGGGATCGAGGAAGCACAAGGAGAATGGATCGCATTTCTTGATTCGGATGATGAATGGATGCCGGGAAAACTTGCCGCACAGCTTGAGTTCTTTAAGCAAAATCCTGAGTATCTCATCTGCCAAACCGAGGAAATCTGGATCCGTAACGGCCGGCGCGTGAACCTCATGAAAAAGCATAAAAAATATCGCGGCTGGATTTTCGAAAAATGCCTGCCGCTTTGTATCGTGAGTCCTTCAGCCGTTATGATGCACCGAGCGCTTTTGGAAGAAGTCGGCCTCTTTGACGAATCGCTACCGGCCTGTGAGGATTACGATTTATGGCTTCGCGTGGCTTGCCGGTATCCCGTCGGGCTGATTGAGAAATCTTTTGTGACTAAATACGGCGGCCACGCGGATCAAAGATCTCACGAGTTTCCTGCGATGGATCGGTTTCGGATACAATCTCTCATAAAAATCCTTGCTTCAAAAATCCTAACAATCGAGCAGGAAAATTTAACAAGGATCATGCTGGAAGAAAAAATGAAGATTTATATTCAAGGAGCCCTCAAGCGCGGGAAAATCAACGAGGCTAAAATCTTTCAAAACTGGATTCAGGAAAACTAAGGCCGCAATATGAAACTTTACAAACCGCAGAAAATCTTTATTGAAAAGAAAGCACGGAATACCGGCGTCACAGAGCGGATTCTCTCGCGTCTACCCGATGTCCCCGTCGAAGAAATTGAGAACTCACGCGCTCTTATTGAAAAGATCCGTGCCAATCCTGAACCCATTGCAGAGGGCAAACGCTGCCTTTTGCTTGCCCACGATCAGGGCCGGTCATTTAAACCCTTTCCGGAATCCGAACAGTACCTTTCCTGCGATTACTTTACGCTGCACGTGGCGGAAGGCTGCGACCTGGAGTGCAGCTACTGCATCCTTCAGGCCTATTTAACCAATCCCGTCCTGACGGTTTATGTCAATATCGAAGAGATGCTTGAAAATTTGCAGTGGGTGCTAAATCAAAATCCCGACCGCTTTTTTCGCATCGGAACGGGCCAGCTCGCCGATTCCCTTTCCCTTGACCATTTGACCGGTTTCTCGGAACTCCTTGTCCCGTTTTTTGCACAGCAAAAAAATGCGGTGCTTGAGTTAAAGACAAAAAGCACCAATATCGATCGCCTCCTCGCTCTTCATCCCGAAGGGAAAACCATTGTTTCCTGGTCCATGAATTCAAAAAAAATTCAACAGGAGGAAGAACATAAATGCGCTTCGATTGAGGAAAGAATCACTGCCGCCCGAAGAATCCTTACAAATAAGGGATACCGCGTCGGATTTCATTTTGATCCGGTGATTGATTACGAAGGATGGGAAAAAGAATATGGGGAAGTTTTGGGAGATCTCTTTTCGCAAATCCCGGAGAATCGGATCGCCTGGATAAGTCTCGGCTGTCTCCGCATGATGCCGGAACTAAAACCTATTATGCAAAAAAGGTTTCCCCATTCTGCGCTTCCCTCAGCTGAATGGATTCGGGGGATGGACAGCAAGCTTCGCTACTTCAAACCCCGCCGCATTCAAATCTATCAAACCTTGCTTGGCATGATCCGCGAAAAAGCACCGGAGGTCACGATCTACCTTTGTATGGAGTCTCCCGAAGTTTGGCAGCAAGTATTTGGCACTGCCTGGAACCGCGACTTGGTCTGCCGTCAATTGGATGCCGCCGCAAAAGCTTAATTCCTTTCAGGCGTTAAGCAGCTGCGATAGATCTTCCTCTTTTTGGGGAATCTTATCTTTTTCTAAAATCTCCCAGGCAATTTTCCCTTGCTTGTTATACTTCTTGATTGACGTCACACTACCAAGCTCATAATTCACTTCAGCCAAAAGCTGTCCGGTTTCGTAATGAAATTTTGAAAGACCGTGGATCTTTTTGTGAGAGAAATTGTCTGTTCGCCACAAAACGCCAATTTGGTAGTACTGTTTCCGGTCAACGGGCGTCCCAGCCGCGAAATTAATTTCAGCCATTAACTGCCCATTTTTGAAGTAATAGCGGGTCAACCCTTCCAATTTTCCATCTTTGTATAATTCCTCAGCCCGAATCCCGCCTTCCGGATAATAATAAACAGCTTCCCCTTCCTTTTTCCCGTGGGCATACGAAAGGACGCGCTGAAGCTTTCCATCCAAAGTGTGCATTTTATGCACACCGTGATAATTTCCAGCCTGATAGCTTTCTTCCTTTAAAAGAACGCCGTATTCCGAGTAAGACTTTCGGATCCCTTCATATTGACCCTTCTTGATCTCAAAAACGCTTTGCAGTGCTCCGCTCCCGTAATAGGTTTTGTGGATCCCATCCGCGTAAGTCTCTTTACTTTCCTCAGGCTGAAATTGTTCCAAGATGTTTTTGGGGGCGGAGTTTGTTTTAGGGTTACGATAGAGAAGATAATCGTTATGGGATGAAATCATTTTGCCATAGTAAAAAGTAAATAGAACAAGCCCCAAAGTGAGTAAAATCAGAATCCGCCTTAAAAGCAAATCTTTATCAGCGAATAAACGCTTTAAAAATTCTCTTAACGCACGATTTTTTTTTCTTCTTCGAATACTCATAGACCTTTTTTTTATCGGCACCTTTGCTGAAACTGCTTATATTTAAATAAGTTACCCCTCTTGCAGGCTGCGATTTCATCAGGCATTCTTTTACTAGTACAGCATTAGGATTGAAATTGCCAGTTGGCGATTTCAATCATGTGCAGTGCCGTGTACCCATAAAAATCAAATGAAACACGGCAATAGACATGAAGTCACACTTCACCTGCATCTTATTCCAGCAAGGGAAAGGAGCGGGCTTAACCTTTAACCTATGAGCGGCAACCGCATGTGGCATAGCCAAAGAAGGCGCTTTTCAAGGCGAAGAATATTCATCCAAATAAATCCGAGTTTACAAAAGCACAAACACAGGCTTCTGTTAGGAACGCTAGGGGTTGCTCTGTTTTTATTTGGGGTCGATCAATGGCATCAAAACCAAATCACGGAATTGCAGGAAAAAAGAATGGCGGCTTCAAACGAACGCCAGTCTATTTTGCAAGAACGGCCGTCGCTTCTGCCCAAAGCAAAGAATGAAGTCCGCCAAGCCGTTGTCATCGAGGACGATCTCAGGTTTCCGGTGGATCCGGCCCTTTTGGAGAAGAACAAACGTTACTTTCCGGCGTTCCTGTTGCCGCATCAGCAAATAATGATCCAGGTACCCATCGTTTACAAAGCAATTTTTTAAAATACAACACCTTCGATCTCACGGAACACGATCCTTCATCAGCCCTTCTTCCACTCGGATTTGATTCTAAAACCCTTGAAGGCAAAACCGGCAGCAATTTCCAACCCGACGCAACGAAATCAGAAGGGCTTTACTTGGAAAAGGTTGCTGCCACAATTAGAACCCCGAAAAGAAGGCCTCAAACAATCTCTGGCCCACCCCTTCTTCAATTATTCCTTGCAGAAGAAGCATTGGTGCGCCACTCCTTTATGCGGACTTACGTCGGGCACAGTCAGGAGGCGATTTCCACTTATAAGCAGATCGCTGATCACCTCCTATCAGAAAATCCACAAGAAGATATGAAGAGCATCCTGCACACGCTCAATGCCTTTGACTTTCCTTCACTGCTGGAAGAAATGAAGCTCGAACCTTTGCGCCGGGTTCCCCTGGCAAATGCGGATATCGAAACCGTCACCGCCAATGCTAACTTTACGAGCTTCCGGGAAGGCTTAACCTTATTTTCAATTGAAGGAGGGAGTGCTTTTTATGGCAGCGAATCTTATCCTTACCCCAATACCTATCTTCTTGAAATTTTGAGTCTTTTTGCCATTGGCCTCGTGGTGTGGTCAGCTCTTCTCTACTTTGCTCCTTACAACTTATCCTCTCCGCTTAAAAAATCAATGTTTGCCAACCGCATGGCTTCATCGTCCTGGCATCGATTATCCGATTGGCAGATCGCGGAAAGGACACGCAACAGCCTGCAAGGCATCCCGCTTTTAAGGATGACCTTTCATGATGTACGGTTGCAGAGAACAAAATCCGGGAGAAAGGATAAAACGGTTGTGTGGATCCACCCGGAAGGGATTATCCAGGAGAAGAAACAGGTTTCGCGGAAGCCGCCGGTGCCTGAATAAGTTTAAAAAGGGCGTCGCCTGCAGGAATTTTATCTTTTTCCGTAATCTCAAGCACCACCTTGCCACCAGCGTCATATTTCTTAAGGCTTATGGCCGCATCCTCCTGATAAGTGACTTCCGCGATCATCTTGCCTGTTTCTGAATAAAACTTGGAAATACCGGTGAGCTTACTGTTTTCAAAATGATCCTCACGCAACACCCCGCCCGACGGATAGAACTGCTTGCGCGTAAGCGGAACCCCGTCCTGAAAAGTAACTTCAAACATTAATTGGCGCCCGGGGTAATAGGATTTAGTAATCCCGTTAAGCTTATTATTCTTATAAATTTCTTCCGCCCACAAAGCACCGGTCGGTGCAAAGACCCTACTTACCCCCTCACGCTGGTTATTCACAAAATGAATTTCAGCCTTTAACGCACCGCTCTCATAATAAACTTTACTGACCCCCTGAAGCCGGCCCTCGTCATACCTTTCCTCACGGATGATGGTTCCGTCCTCAGCAAAGATTTTTCGAACTCCGTCCAGTTGCCCTCCCTTGATTTGAAAAATGGCCTGAGGCACTCCATGCGGATAGTATGTTTTATAGGTGCCATCCGGCGGGTCTTTGGCAGGAGCAGCGAGAGATTCGGGCGAGGGTGCGACGCCTTTCTGTTCCTGGGGAGGATTGAGTAAACTGGTGGATAGTACGGGCGGGCTAGGCTCTGAAATTTTTACGGGTAAACCCTTGGGAGCTTCTTCCAAGCTCTTTTCCTTGGTCTCGGGCTCACTCGTTTTCTGCGTAATTACCTGCCGATCAGCCCCTGAATCCCGGGAAAAGATAAACTTCGCAAGAAGCAGGCTTGATACCAGGAAGAGAAGGAGTAAAAAAATATATATTTTTTTCATGATAAATTTATACTAGATTATCGTCACAAATGCCGATCTATTTACTAATATGAACTACGCATTCCTGATCCTTAGCCGGTTTCTTCTTTTTTTCATCATCCCCTACCTGGAACTGGTGTCTCTGCGTTTTATCATCTCACGGGAGGCCATTTATGAACACATGATTATTCTCTTCAGCCCTGGCTTGATGTTTTACGCCCTGATCCCCTTTGCCACGGCTTTTGTCGTATTTGTCATGCTTTTAGATAAAAGAAAGGATCCCCTTCCTTTAATTTTTCATAAAAAAATTGCGATTGCAAATGGAATTTGCTTCATAATTTTTCTGCTGGTCAGTCTCAATCTAGGCTCACTTCATGCGCTTTTGGGGAAAAAAGGGCTGAGCTTTATCTGGGCCGACCTGGGCGTTTTGACGTTGGGTTCAAGCCTGATTATTTTTCTAGACCTGGCGGCGTTGGTTCATCGCATCAAAAAATACGCTTGGGAAGCTCTGTTTGGTCTTTTTGCGGGCAGCCTCTTTTACCTTTTTCACCTTTCCATTCACTACCTTTGGCCTTTTTTATCCACGGCCGTGACCTTCATCGTTTATACCCTGCTAAACTTAATGGGGTTGGGCATGACAATGGGCACCGACCAATACACCCTTTCTCATCCCCTTTTCTCAGCCAAAGTCGCAGCAGCCTGCAGCGGCCTGGAAGGTATATTTTTGTTTATCTTCCTTTTCTCGCTGATCCTCATCGTAGATTGGGGGAGTTATACACTTAAGAAAGCCCTATTGATCTATTGCCTGGGTATTCTTTTCATGTTTTTTCTTAACGTACTGCGCGTCACTATTTTTTTTACTGCCGCAATCTGGGCCACCCAGCAATGGGGACAGGGTGAAGCCTCACAGCTATTCGTCTGGTTTTTCCACGCCAATGTAGGCTGGGTCTTTTACCTTATCGGGATCGCTATTTTCTTTTCCATTCTGTTCCGGATTATGCAGCCCAAACCCCGCATAGCTTCTTAAACCTAAAAAGGGATACTACAATGCAAAAAGATGAGATGACAAAAACAAAAATTTTAGTTCTAGATGACGAGCAGGAAATTGTCGAGGCTTTTGCACTTTTAATGAAGCAATTCGATTTTGATGCCGACTTTTTCAGGGATGCCGTTTCAGCCATCGAGGCCATTGCAAAAGCCCCTGAACGTTACAACATCATCATCACGGATATTAAAATGCCCAAAATGGATGGGATTACATTTGCTGAAAGCGTAAGAGCGCTAAAACCGGGGATCCCTATTATTTTCATGACGGGGTATGCGTCGGATGAGTTAAAAAAGAAGGCGCTTGGTTTAAGTAGGGTGGCCTTTCTTGAAAAGCCTTTTCCGCTTGAAAAAACTTTCAACGAACTTATTCCAAGACTCTTAAAAGACTCATCTGCCGCTTGAAACGGCAGACGAGTCTTTTGAAGTAACAAAAGGCTTGTTAACGCGTTACTCTTCCGCAGGTGCTGCGGCTTCTTCTTCGGTGGGTTTCTCTACAGAAACGGTTTTTGCGATTTTCTTTCCGTCCTTGCTGACAAAATCAATTTCAACGCTGTCACCCGCTTTAATATCTGCTACGGTATTAGCATTTTCAAGTTTTACCGCTGGGTCCGTGGTATAGGTGACATCCACATCTTTATCGGACTCGTAGTCATATTCACTTACAACCAGCTGATCCCCTGTCAGGCTTTTAACCGTTCCAAAGGAATAATCGGTTTCTTCTTCGCCCACCGCCGCTGCCGGAGCCACAGGTGCTGCAGCTGGCGCTGCCTCTTCCTGAGAAAATGCAACGGGTAATATTGAAACAATCCCCAAGGCTAACCCCAGAACAACCACTAAACTTTTCTTCATTGCTTACTCCTCCTCTAGCTAATCAACGTTATTTTTTCCAATAGTTACAAGCTTGATTCCGAATCTTTCTTAAATATTGCCTCAAAGTCTCAAAATTAGCAAGCCTAAAATCAACAAGCAAAAGAGCTTACGAAAATGATTTTGGACCCCATTCACACTCTCGAAGCTTAAGACGGGAAATCCTTATAACTTATTCACGGGCTTCTTCGCCCTAAAACCCACGAGTTGCCCATTCGGGTTCTGCCACGAATATAAAGGCAATCAACTTCCGGGAGTACTTTTTAAAGACTTAAATTATTTACACTTAGACATTGCACTTTGACATAGCATTTTCTAGCATTTGCCAAGCGCCCCCCTGTCAAGTCATATAAAAGTGTTTGTCAGTTAAGATTCAAAAGTGGACAGTTTTAAAGGGATTTAAGACTGAAAAGTGGACACCCCCCTAAGGTCGCTATTCTTGAAAGTCTGAACATCGACGAGTTTGTCTTTATGCCAAAATCTTA